>JAABVA010001435.1_pt1 | contig 25691 bp, 25 predicted proteins | sample 5560331 | NCBI WGS metagenome assembly JAABVA01 (sample SAMN12812661, study PRJNA571458) | rock metagenome | isolation source: Antarctica rocks | place: Antarctica: Victoria Land, Mt New Zealand sud | collected 2016-01-07
TGATCCTGTCGGACCTGAAACCGGACTACCCGGACCTGGTGCGGGCCCTGGGCGGCCAAGTCATCGAGATCGGCCGCGAACGCGGGCACGTGAACCCCCTGGACCCGGGCCCGTTGGCCACCGAGCTGCACCGGTTGCCGGCGGAGACCCGGCGCCGGGTGGAGGCCGAGCAGGTGGGGCGGGCGTTGAACGTGCTCACCGGGTTGTGTGAGCTGGTCCGGGGTGGTCGCCTGTCCGACCGGGAAGGGTCGATGCTGTCGGCGGCCCTGCGGGTGGCCTACACGCAGCAGACGGCACCGTTGATCGCCGACGTGGTGGCGATCATCGCCGCCCGCCACCCCCGGGTGCGGGCCATGTCGTTGGATCGGGGGGAGGACTCCCGCTACGACGACACCGCGGAGAACCTGCTGGCCACGTTGATGGCGTTGGGCGAGGACGGCCGGTTCGGGGACACCTTCACCAAGGCGACGACGGTGCCGATGCTGCTGGACCGGGCGGTGGTCTTCGACGTGTCCGGTATCGACACCGCCGAGCAGATCTTGCAGGCCGGGGTGCAGCTGGTGTGCTGGTCCTACGGCCAGTCCGCCGTGTCCGCGGCCAAAGAGCTGGCCGACGCCGGCCTGCGGGAACAGACCGTCTACCTGATGATCATGGACGAGCTGTGGCGCACGTTGAAAGCGTCGGTGGAGATGGTGGACCGGGTCGATGAGATCACCCGGCTGAATCGGCAGAAAGTCCTCGGCCAGGTGTTGATCACCCACACCATGGACGACCTGGAGCTGGCTGATGCGGATGCCACGAAGAAGGCGTGGGGCTTCGTGGAGCGCTCGGAGATGGTGTTCCTCGGCGGCCTCGCCGACGGGGAGATGGGCAACCTGCGCAAAGTGTTCGCGATGTCCTCGGCGGAGACCGGGATGATCGCGGACTGGTCGGTGGAGTCCGCGCACACCGCCGAGGACGACAGCGCCGTCGACGCCGACGGGCAACCACCCCCACCCCCCGGGTTGGGCAAGTTCCTGCTCAAGACGGGGAAGAAACCGGGAACCCCGTTCGAGGTGGTGTTGACCGAGGTGGAGAAAGCGGTGAACAACACCAACAAAGGGTGGGAACAAGCCGAAGCCCGCCACCGCGTCGGCCGCCAGCAGGTGGGCTCGTGACACCGCAGGAGGACCGCCCGCCGGTGAACGCCGTCGAGTTGGCGGTGTGCTCGGCGGTGGCCCCGCTGCTGGAGGCGGCGGGTGTCCCCGACCCGGGCGGGCAGGCCCCGCAGGTGCTGGGGTACCTGCGCCGTTTCGGGTTCGCCGTCTCCTTCCGCGGGGACCCGGTCGATGCCGTCACGACGGACCGATACCTGGCCATGGCCCTGGACACCACCATCGTCGAGGGCCACGGCGGCCCCCGAACCTGCGCGGACGGAACACGAGACGCGACCGCGCTGCGCCGCCGGCTGGACCCTGTCGGCCTGCACCTGGCCCGCATCGGATGCGGAGTGGCCCTCATGCCGCCCCTGAGCCACCCGCCCAACCCGGGCACCCCCTCCCCCGCCGTGGTGGGGCCGGCCACCCCGCTCCTGTCCGTGATCGTCGTCCCGGAAGGACCGCCCCGATGAGTTCCCTTCGTCCTGTACAGGATCCGACGCACCGCCAACCGGGTGCCGCGGCGACGGCCCTGCTCGTTGCGGTGGTGGTCGTGGTCGGCGGTGGATTGTGGGTGTCGATGAGGGTGGGTACCGCACTGTCCGGCGTTCACCAGCAGGTACCTGCCAACCCGGCCGCTATTGCGGTGGACCTGGCGCACAAGCGTCTGCTGTGGCCGCCGGAAGCCACGATTGTGGCTGTGGGTCTCGGTGTATTGGTGGCGGCCATGGCGGTGGGGGTGGCGGTGGGGGTGCACGGTTACCGCCGCAACCGGGCTCGCGTCGATGACGCCGCCCGCCACTTGGGGCGCGGCCGGGAGCTGTCCTCGATCAGCGCCAAAGGTGCCGCCCGCACCGCAACCCGCCTCGGCATCACCGCTGCCGCTCCTGGAGTGCAGATCGGGGTGCCTGTCACCGGCGGTGTAATGACCTACGGCAGCTGGGAGGATCTGCATTGCGACATTTGGGGGCCCCGCACCGGGAAAACCACCTCCCGGGTGATTCCCGCCATTCTCGACGCTCCGGGCGCGGTCATCACCACCTCCAACAAACGCGACGTGGTGGACGCCACCCGCGGTGTGCGGGCCGGGAAGGGTTCGACCGTGTGGGTGTTCGACCCGCAGAAGGTGGCCTTGGAAGAACCCAGCTGGTGGTGGAATCCGCTGTCCTGGGTCAGCGACGAGGTCAAGGCCGCGGACCTGGCCCAGCACTTCGCCGCAGGGGATGACGGTATCGACGCGAAGAAGGACGCCTTCTTCGATCCCGAAGGCCAGGATCTGCTGGCGTCGCTGCTGTTGGCGGCCGCCGTCGCGGACCGCCCGATCACCCAGGTCTACACCTGGGTCGCCGATCCCAGCGACGACGAGTCGGTGCACCTGCTGCGGGCCGCGGGTTACACCCTGATCGCGGACGGGTTGTCCGGGCAGTACAACGCCCCCGACAAGCAACGCGGTGGGGTGTTCGGGACCGCGAAGAAGATGGTCCGCAGCCTCAAAGTCAGTGCCCTGCACCCATGGATCACCCCCCACGGCGCTGAGGATGGGCGACCGCAGTTCGATCCGCGAGAGTTCGTGGACTCCGGTGCCACCCTGTACAGCCTGTCGCGAGAAGGCAACGGCTCCGCCGGGCCGCTGGTGACCGCACTGACCGTTGCGGTGATCGAGGCTGCGGAGGAGAAAGCGACCCGCTCGGCTGGGGGCCGCCTGCCGGTGCCGATGCTCGCCGCCCTGGATGAGACGGCGAACGTGGTTCGGTGGGCGCAGCTGCCCTCCCTTTACAGCCACTACGGTTCCCGCGGCATCGTGATCATGACGATCCTGCAGTCCTGGGCCCAGGGCTGCGCCACCTGGGGCACCGAGGGCATGAAGAAGCTGTGGTCCGCGGCGAACATCAAGGTCTACGGCGGTGGGGTCGCCGAAACCGACTTCCTCCGCGATCTCTCGGAACTGGTCGGGGATCACTTCCAGCTCACCGGCACCGTCAACTCCTCTCGGCAGGGCCGCTCGGTGTCTCAGCAGCGCAGCAAGGAACGCACGTTGACCGTGAAAGACCTCCAGGCATTGCCCCGTGGCCGCGCCGTGGTGCTGTCCTCGGGCAACCCCGCGACCTTGGTGCGGACCGTGCCGTGGATGGATGGTCCCCACGCCGCGGCGGTGCACGCCTCGATCGCCGCCTATGATCCCGCCGCCCGCGGCGGGCGGCCTTCCGGCACGAATCCGCTGCTCGGGTGAGCGAGGAGGAGTTCGACCCCGCCGCCACACCACCACCCTCGCCGCCAGCGGTGGTGGCGTCGGGGCGCGGCGAAAAGCCCGACGGTGAGTTGCCGCCGGTAAGCCCGGTGATGGACCAGCTGGTGACCGAGGCCATCACCCGGCGGCTGCGCAACGAAGCCGACGCGATCGCGGCGGTGAAATTCGAGGAACTCCTGACCCCGGAGCTGCACCAAGCGCTGCAGGAGGCCACGGAGCGTTCCCTGCGGACCCAGATTGAGGCGGGCACCGTCGAATCAGGGCCGCCCAACGACGAGACACCTCAGTTGGTCTATGGGTCCACCGAGGAGTTCGTCCGCAAGCTTCTCTCGACGGTGTACCGGCGGGAAGTCACCGAGGGCCAGGCCCGGCACTGGTGCCCGCAGTGGTGGCGCCACGGGGAGGCCACCGCGCGACTGGAAGCGCTGTGGCGGGCGTGGGAGCACCTGCGCCTGGACGGAGCGACCGGGATGAGCGTGTGGTGGAAAGACCACGCCGACCACCACATGGAAAAACTGTTCGCCCCCGACGGCACCTTCAAGAACTGCACCGTCCGCGGCGGGCACAAAGCGGCGTTACGGGCCCTTCCGCTCACCGCACCACCGGGGCGAATGTTTCCCGACGTTCGACTGTCCGAGAGTAGCGACGACGGCACCTAGTCAGCGCCAACTGGCCAGTCCCCAGGCCACCAGACTGCCAGTCTGGGAACGGGCCAGCTCTCTGCGGCGTGCAGCCGCGGGGAAGGGCCTTCCCGGCGCTGCCGGCCGCACCCCGATCGCGCGGCCATAGACCACGACGAGCTGTCCCCCGGCGGCCGCTACGGCGGCATGCCAACCCGCCGGCACGTCGGCCAATGGCCCGGCGCCGAGAACATCACCCTGCTTGGTGAGGAGTTCGGTATCCGTACCGCGGGTGCGGATAGACAGCGGGCTCGATGGGGGTTGAGCCGTGACCTGAGTGGGGGGCGCAGCGAGTCCCTGCCCCCAGCCTTGGTGACCCGAAGCTCACTAGCTGAAGAGCGGGACACTTGTAGAAGGACCACCGGGCAGTCGACAGGGTGGATCCGTCACCACGGTGCGGGACGCCTTCGGGCTGCAGGAGGTGGTGCTGGTCGCGGACCGGGGCATGATTCTTCCATTTTGTCCCGCTCTCGCTGTCCTTCACCGTGGCGCTGGCCGGCCCGGAGGTGTCGTAATGGCCCGTCGCAGGAGACGCACCTACAGCGCCGGCGAGGCCAGCCGCCGCCGGAGACCCACCTACGGTCACCAATGGCTGGATTCTGCGCGGAGAATTTACGACAGCTGAATAGGCGATGAATTTTTTTGTTGCGGGGCAAACAGCTCGTGCACCGCTGACCTGGCGGCGTGGGGTGTGGGAGCAGCCAGCGCCGCAGTCGCTGCGCATTTGCAGACAGAGAGATCCGTCCCTCCCAGTTGCGCGCCTACTGCCGCCAAGGCGGCGGGACCCATGGAAAGTGATCGCACGCCGAGCCCAGCGAGCACCACCGACAGTTCTGCATCGGCTGCTGCCTCCCCGCACACACCCACCGGCGTCTCATTTGCGCTACGGCACAGCAGGTCGATCAGCCTCAGCAGCGCCGGCTGCCAGGGATCATTCAATGCGGCGAGCGAACCCGCCTGGCGGTCGGCCGCAAACAGGTACTGCGCCAGGTCGTTGGTTCCCACGCTGAAGAAGTCGACCACCTCGGCGATCTCCGCCGCGGCAAATACTGCGGCCGGAATCTCGATCATCACCCCAACGCTGCTCACTCCGTGCGCTCGCGCTCGTTCAGCAAAGAAGGCGGCCTCCTCCGCGGTGGCTACCATCGGCGCCATCACCTTGAGCACGGCTTCGCACTCGGCTGCCGCCGCGACCAGGGCGTTGAGTTGGCGATCGAGCACTCCGGGTGAGGCGAAAGCCACCCGCAGGCCGCGGACCCCGAGTGCCGGGTTGGGTTCAGCGGGCTGCGCAAGAAACGGTAGCGGCTTGTCCGCGCCGGCGTCGAGGGTCCGGACCGTGACGGGTTTGCCCGCGAAAACGCTGAGGACGTCAACGTAGGCCCGCTGCTGCGCCGCCCGGCTGGGCTCCACCATGGCCGAGAGGAAAGCCAGCTCCGTGCGTAACAAGCCAACGCCTTCTGCACCCGCGTCCGCACCCCGCTGCGCCGTGATCCCGTCGCCGACGTTGGCCAGCAACGCCACCCGGTGGCCATCGCTGGTGCGCCCGACCCCGTCCCAGACTGGGGGCTTGACTGTCACGCTGCTGAGGGAGATGACATCGCTCAGAACCGTCACTGTGCCAGCTGTGCCGTCGACCAGCACCGGCATCCCGTCCAACAGCTCAATCGCGCCGCGAGCGCCTACCACGGCCGGGATGCCCAGCGAGCGAGCGAGGATGGCGGTGTGGCTTGTTGGCCCCCCTTGTTCGGTGACGAGCGCCAGAACGGTAGCCGGGGTGAGCCCGGCGGTGTCGGAGGGGGCCAGATCACGCGCCACCAGAACGGCGGGCATGTCGAGGTGCGGAACACCGGGCGCTGGCGCCCCGGTGAGTTCCGCGATGAGACGGTCACGGACATCGTGTACGTCACGTACACGCTCTGCCAGGTAGCCGCCTGCAGCAGCCAGCATCTCGCTGAATGTGCCGGCAGCCTCATACACGGCACGGGGTGCGGGCAGGTGCTGCTCCATCACCAGCGCCGTGGCCTTGGCTAGCAACGCAGGGTCGGCCGCCATTTGCGCTGTCGCCGCGAGTACTCCCCGCCCAGCACCCTCGGCAACATCGGCTGCCGACTGTAACCGCGCCATGACGACGGCGGCGGCGGGGGCGAGGCGCCCTGCTTCAGCAGCGGGGTCAGCGGGTGCTGGGCGGCTCGCCGGCTCGAAGGTGCTCTCAGACATCCGAACCACGCGTCCACTGACGCGGCCCGCGCTAGCCGGCGTGCCGTGCAACACCATTTGATCAGCTGGGGTCGCTGCCGTCTTGTCCACTGCTCCACCAATTTCCATGCTCGTTGTTTCCATGTTCGTTGTTTCAGAGGCGCTTGTGATCGCGTCACCTGCCCAGCAAGGGCGGTCCTGCCTGTCTAACGCCGCGGCCTCCCGGCCTTGCACTCCTCGTCATAGACGGTCTTGAACTCTCCGAGCAGCTTTCCCGGTTGCCGGACGATGGCGGCCGGCAACGACCAAATAAACCGGCGTGGGTGCTTCGTGGCGCGGTGCAGCAGCCGTCGGGGCTTTGATTGCAGTCGCTGTCGAAGATCATTGATGTATTCTTTGTACAGCGACCGTCGATTGAACTGCACCACTGTCCCACAGGAAGTGCAGCATGCGTGAGTTATAAGGCGCCCCGCATAGGAGACGTCCTGTATCGTTTCCCGCCCACATACCGAACACAGCAGTTCGGTCCGTTCTACCTCACGGTTCATGATGTCCCAGATTTCATTAATCGAGATGAAAATTCCTGTCTTCCAAAATCGTTGCAGCGTCGAATAGATCCTGCGGGTAGGTGATCTTGATGTTCGCTGGGTTTCCAGCAACTACCTGGATCCGTGTGTCCGAGTACTCCTCCACGCACGACGCCGTATCGGTGCCGACAAACCTGTCAATGTCGGCGCGCTCGTATGCGTTCAGGACCGTGCGAGCATCAAAGGCCTGTGGCGTCTGGGCGCGGATCATCACCTCAGGGGGGCGCAGATCCAGGGTTCCGTCAGGACGGACCCGCCGGATTTCGTCCGTCTCCAGGCCCGGAATCGCCGCGCCGCACTCTGCGGCGGTCGTGATCAGGGTTTGCACGAGTTCGGGTGACAGCAACGGGCGCGCCCCGTCGTGGACCAGCACCACGTCGAGGGAGGAAGCGATGGCAGCGGCGAGGTGCCGGAGCGCGAACAGCTCCGACTGGTGCCGACTGTTCCCACCCAGAACAACCTCAACGTCAATACCTTCGAGGTCCCGGTCAATCGTTTCCTCGGCCAACTCCCGGTCGGATTCATGGATGACCATGACGAAGCGTTCAATGGATCGAACCTGGGCGAGTGCTTGCAGACTCCAGGACACCACCCGTCGACCGGCGAGATGAAGAAACACTTTATTGTGAGCGCCGCCGATACGGGTTCCGTCACCGGCGGCCAGCACGACTGCGGCAGCACGCGGTGGGGCGGCAGGTTGGTGAGACATCGGTCAGTCGTCCAGTCCTTCGGTGCGGGAGTTTTCTTTTAGGCGCCGACAATTGCCGTAAAGTAGCGCCGCTACACCATTGAAGTCAGCGGCCGTAGCCATGCCTTCAGCGTAACCGGAGCTGGTGGGGGTGGCGGCATCGAGCTTGATCACTTTCAGTCCGGCGGCTGATGCGCTGGCTGTGCCGGTCGCCGAGTCCTCGATGGCGACGCAGCTCTGTGGCCTCAACCCGAGCATGGCTACGGCTTTGGTGTAGGGCTCGGGATGCGGTTTGGGATGGGTCACGTCTTCGGCACCGATATAACCGTCGATCACGTCCCCCAGCTCGAGGAGGTCGATAACGTGCTGCAAGTACCGGTGGGAGCCGCTGCTCGCGATAGCGATTCGGGTGCCGTCCGCCTTCAGGCGCCTAGCGACAGTACCAGCCCCCAGCATGGGGCCAATCTCATCGGCGACCGACCAGAAGTGCTTCTCCCGAGCTTGGTACGACTTGTACGGGTCATGACTAGTTTCTCGGACGATCAGCGCTACCTGCTGCGCGACAGTCATCCCCACCAAATCGTGAAGAAAGTTCGAGCTCAACGTAATCCCTAGTCCAGCAGCCCATTCGGTTGTCGCGCGAGCGTGGATGGGCTCGCTGTCCACGAGAACGCCGTCGCAGTCGAAGACCACTCCGGCAGGAGGCCACTGGCTCCGGCCCCCCACCGCGGTGGAAGCGGGTTCCATTCTGGTCAACTCAGCAACGCATCCGGACGGACGAACAAATCGACCAGGTTGGCCAGGATGCGACCTGCATCGGCACCATCGACCGGGCGGTGGTCGACGGTCAGTCCCACCGTGGTCCCAAGCCGGATCGCCAACCCACCGCCGGTCACCACTGGACGTGGGGTGACGGCACCCACCGACAACGCCGTGGCCTGCCCTGGGGTAAGCAAGCTGGTGAACGAGGGCACCCCAAATGCGCCCAGGTTGGACAGGGTGGTGGTCGCGCCCTCGATATCCGCAACAGACAATTTGCCGGTCCTCGCCCGATCGACGGTGTCCCGCACCAGTCTTTCTAGGTCTTGCACGGACATTAGGTCAGGGTCTTTGATGACTGGCGCGAGCAAACCAACGGCCGAATCGGTGGCGAGTGCGATACCCACGGTGTCGTTGGCCGCCGCTGGTGCGTTGGCGGCGTCGTCCCATCCGGCGTTGACCTCCGGGTAGTTTCGCAGCACTCGGGCCCAGCCACGCATCAGCAGCGTGGTCCAACCAATTCGGTTGCGAACAAGGTTGACCGCATCCAGGTTCAGTTCAGCGAACACGGTGAACTGCGGAACGGCGGCACTCCCCGACATTGTCCGCGCCACCGCAGCGCGGATGGCGCGTCGGCGTGGAGCCAGCTCGTCGGCGAAGCCGGGATCGGTCGACACCGATGATATTGGTGCAGCCGCCGTTACGGCCGGCGCAACTTGGTCAGGAGGGAGTTGTACCGCGCCCGGCGTTGGAGCCGAGACCGGAGGGGCAGCAGGAGCCGAGGCGGCTGCTGGTTCCGGAACCGCTTTGGTTGGTTCCTGCGCCGCCTCCTCGACGTCCTTGACGGTAATCACGCCATTGGGGCCGGTGGGCACCACCTCCTGCAGCGACACCCTGAGCTCCGAGGCGCGGCGCCGAGCGAACGGCACTGCCGGATGAGGCCCGCGACGGGACGCCGGAGTCGCGGCCAGTTTTACTGCGTCCTTAGGGGGGACGTCTGAGTTCGGCGTAGCTGGTTCACTCACGACGTCCGACGGCGGGTCGAACAGACCTTCCATCAGATCATCGGACTCGGTCGTCAGGAAGGCGAGGGGCGCGCCCACACTGAGGACGCTTCCGGGCTGCGCGACGATGCGGGTGAGGACACCATCGACCGAAGACTCAACCTCCATGTTGACCTTATCGGTCTGAACCTCGGCAACTACATCGCCAGCCTTGACCACATCACCCTCGGATTTTGCCCAGCTGAGTAGTTCTCCGGTTTCCATCGTCATGCTCATTTTGGGCATGAACAAAGGCACCTCGCGCGCCATCAGGAACCTCTCACCAGGTCGGTGCTGCGGCTGATGATGTCTTCGACCTGAGGAACTGCGGCGCGTTCGAGTTGCGGTGCGTAGGGGATGGGAATGTCGAGGCCGCACAGCCGGCCGATCGGGGCCAGCAAGGAGTAAACGGCGTCGGATTCAGCGATGCATGTGGCGACTTCGGACATGAATCCGCCCGATTTCGCGGCCTCTTGGACCAATAGCACTCGGCCAGTATCCGAAACCGCTGACAAGACGGTCTCTGAGTCGAACGGTTTGAGCGAGCGGACGTCTACGACCGTCGCCTCGATACCCCGCTCAGCCAGCTTGTCCGCGGCCTCCAAGGAGCGCGACACCATGATGCCGGTGGCCACCAAAGTGAGATCGGGGCCGGTGCGTCGCACCGCGGCCTTACCCAGGGGGACCCGGATCGCCTCCTGGGGGACCTCCCCGCTCGTACGGTAGAGCAGTTTGTGCTCGATGATGATCACCGGGTTGGGATCATCGATTGCCGACAGCAACAGCCCTTTAGCGTCAGCGGCGGTGGCGGGCATAACCACTTTTAGCCCGGGGACATGCGCGAACCACGCCTCCAGCGACTGGGAGTGTTGGGCGGCAGCGCCGGTTCCGGATCCGCCGGGCGCACGGAGGACCATCGGAACACTGGCGGCGCCACCGAGCATAAAGTGGATCTTGGCGGCCTGGTTGACGATCTGGTCCATGGCCTGGCAGGTGAAGTCGGAGAACTGGATCTCCACGATCGGCCGCATGCCTACCAACGCTGCGCCGACAGCCGCGCCGACGATCCCGAGCTCGGAGATCGGAGTGTCGCGAATCCGGTCCGCTCCAAAGCGGTGGTAGAGGTCTCCGCTGACCCCGAAGGCGCCACCGTAGATGCCGATGTCCTCGCCGAGCATGAAGATCCGCTCGTCAGCGTCCATGGCTTGGCTGATGGCTTCACGGACCGCCTCGGAATAGGTGATCACCCGCGCGTTCTCAGAAGTCGTGGCGGTGACCGGTGCCATCGTCGTCATTTGCCTTCTCCTGTCGCGTACACCGCGGACAGCAGTTCATCAGCCCGGGAGTCTGGTGCGGCGTTGCCAGTACGGACTGATTCGCGAACGGCCTCTTTGGCGTCCTGGGCGATCGCGGCCAAGGCTTCCTTATCGAGCGACTGCGCTTCGGTCACCGAGGCCAGGAACGCCGCGATGGGGTCACGTTCTTTCCATTCAGCGATCTCCTCCCGCGTGCGGTACAGATTTTTATCGCTCTTAGAATGTCCCTTCCACCGGTAGGTGACCGCCTCGAGCAACGTCGGTCCACCACCGGACCGGGCACGCTCGATCGCCTGGGTAGCGGCTTCGTAGACCTCCTGGACGTCGTTCCCGTCGACGCTGACCCCAGGAATGCCGTAGGCAGCACCACGCGCGGCAAGGTTGTCGACGCGAGTGGACAACGATGTCGACATCGACATCCCGTACTTGTTATTCTCGCAGACGAAGACCACCGGCAAATCCCACACGGCCGCCAGGTTCAACCCCTCGTGAAACGCGCCTTCGTTGGTCGCGCCGTCACCGAAGAAGCTGACCACCACCGCATCCTTGCCCTGCATACGCAGCCCGAGCGCGGCACCCGCGGCGATCGGGATACCGCCACCAACGATCCCGTTGGCACCCAAGTTTCCCATGGCGACATCGGCGATGTGCATCGATCCGCCTCGTCCGCGGCAATAGCCGGATTCCTTCGCCAGTAGCTCTGCCATCATCCGGTTCAGATCCGCGCCGTTGGCGATGCAATGACCGTGGCCACGGTGGGTCGACGTGAGGTGATCACCTTCGCGCATCGCGAGGCATACTCCGGTCGCCGAGGCTTCCTGCCCGATCGACAAGTGCATGGTTCCGTGCATGAGGCCGCGCGCGAACAACTCATCGACCGCCTCTTCGAAGAGCCGAATTCGCCACATCTTCCCAACGACCCTCGCGGCGAGCTGCGGATCCTCCGCAAGCCTCGGAACCTGCGCGGCTGGACGCTGTGTGGTCTTCGGTGCGACCTTCGATCGGTCAGTATGTGCTGCCATATCTACTCCTTCGTCGAAGGTGGCTGGCTAGCCGGGATCGGACAGCCACTCGCGCAGTGGACGGCATGCCCGACACGGCGGCCAGAGCCGTCGCGCGGAACCCTTGTGGTGATGCGCATCACATGGTACACAGTTAATCACAACGGTGAGCCGGTTATCACCAATGTGATAACCGAGACTACTGGAGGTGGCATGCCGGCTGCTCGCGAAGACGCAGATTTGGTCCGGGCTGCCCAGCTCTACTTCGTTGACGAACTCTCTCAGAAGGAGGTCGCAGAAGAGATGCACACGACGCGCTCGAACGTCTCACGCATGCTGACCGCGGCCAAGCAACGTGGTGTCGTGCAGATCCGCATTCATGACCCGGCTGGTCGGGACGCCGGGTTGGAAAATCGGCTGATGGAGCAATTCGGCCTCTCCGAAGCCCTGGTTTCCCGCTTCCAACCCGGCGTCCCGCCCGCGCGTACCACCGGGGAGATCGGCGGCGCGTGGCTGGTGGACCGGCTTCGCGATGGCCACTCACTCGCACTCTCCTGGGGCACGTCGCTGCAGAGCTTGGTCTGGTCGGTGACCACCGACCAGACAATCGACGTTGAGATCATGCAACTGGTGGGTGGCTTGTCGCAGGTATCATCAGCACCCACAGGCCAAGAACTGGTTCGTGAGTTGGCCGTTCGGCTGGGTGCCCGCTACCGCTATCTGCACGCACCGGCCGTGCTCGACCGGTCGGAAGCGGCCACCGCCTTACGCCGTGATCGGTCCATCGCTGAGGCACTACAAGCGGCCCGGCGATCTGACATCGCATTAGTCGGCATCGGGGCGGTCGGGCACGGCTCCTCGGAGGCGATCGTCACACAGATGCGGTTGTCGGACGCGGAGAGTGGGGAATTCCGCGCGGCGGAGCCAGCCGGTGACATCTGTGCTCGGTTCTTCGACCGTCTGGGCCGCCCGTTCCTTGGCGCAGCCAACGATCGCATCCTCGGAATCACCCTTGAGGAATTGCGTGAGATCCCCACGGTAGTTGGAGTCGCGACGGGGCGCGAGAAAGGTCCTGGCCTCGTCGGCGCCCTTCGTGGAGGGTTTTTGGACATGCTCTGTTGCGACGAGGCCGCCGCCCGCGCGGTCTTGGAACTGACCCGGAGGGCCTGAGATGCCTAGCTCAATGACGAGTGTCTTCATCTGCGTCGCCGCAATCTGGTTGACCCAGCGTCTGCTCACGATTCGGCAAGCAATGCGCTTCCGCAAGCAGCTGGTCGACTTGCGTGCTCAAGGACGGACCTCAGTCGGCTTGGCCAAAGCATTGGGGCGCAGAGTTTACGTCGGTTTGGCATTCGATACTGGCGGTACCGTGACCGCCGCGTTGGTGCTGCGTGGGGTCACCGTGTTTGCTGATGGGCGGCAGCAGCCGGCCCTTATTGGATGCACGGTGGGGGACCTGGCCACGGGTCGTACTCCAGCCGGACTGCCACCGCTGGTGGCAAAGGCCAGTACCCAGTCCGCCGAGTTCATAGCCGCGAGTCTCCGGCGCTCAGCCGACCACACAGTCAGCTCACACGTAGCTTCGTTAGCCCGCGCCACGTCCTTAGGGTGAAACTCGCAATGGGGTCGGCCACCTGCCGCGGGGGTATCTGTCATCTGATGTCAAGAAAGTTCCTCCTAGGAAGGATCCCCTCCCATGAGTCTGGCAACACTCATCCTGGCCGCGGACACTCCCGCGAAACCGCCTGATTCCGGTGGATTTCTCGGTACGCTCGCTCACTGGGCCGAATCGTTCATCGGTGTGTTCCAAGCAGGAGCAACCAACTTCGTCACACTGGTTACGGGTATCGTCCCGCTGCTCATCGTCCTGTTGACCGCCGTTAATACGCTGATCAAGCTTATCGGTATTGAACGTATCGAACGCTTCGGTGTGTTTGCTGCACGGCCAGGTCTGGTTTACCTCCCGCTTCGTTACCTCGTACTCCCGGTGCTGGCAGTATTCTTCCTGACCAACCCGATGTGTTACACGATGGGGCGTTTTCTGCCGGAGGCAAAAAAACCCGCTTTCTACGATGCCGCGGTGAGCTTCGTCCATCCCATTCTTGGCCTGTTTCCTCACGCCAATGCGGGTGAATACTTCGTCTATGGCGGTATAGCCGTTGGTATTACAGGCCGCCACCTACCAATTGGTGATTTAGCCGTCCGCTACTTCTTAGTGGGTCTGATCGTTATCTTCATCCGCGGCATGCTCACCGAGGTGATCACCAACGTCATGCTCGGACGGCGTCAGAGCGCAGAAGCAAAGGTGGCTTAACATGAGCACACATGGGGACACCGTGGTGGTACCAGCGCGGAAAAGAAATCCACTGGACGGGCTCAACACAGTCCTGAACAAGATCGGCAAGGGCGTTGGCGGCATTGTGGCCGCTCTATACCAGGCCGGTCGCGACTCGGTCGACACGGTAATTAAGAACGTCCTCCCATTCATGGCCTTCGTCTCTTTCCTGGTCGGCCTAATTACTAGCACGGGAGTAGGCAACTTAATCGGACATGGCCTCACCACCCTGAGCAGTAGCATCATCGGCCTGCTGATCCTGTCAGTCGTCTGCTCACTGCCCATCTTGTCTCCGCTCCTCGGTCCGGGTGCGGTGATTGCGCAAATCATCGGAGTACTGGTCGGCACACAGATAGCCAACGGAAATGTCCCCCCACAGTACGCGCTTCCGGCGCTGTTTGCGATCGACCCTCAGGTTGGATGTGATTTCATCCCTGTCGGTCTGGCGCTCGGCGAGGCGGAACCAGAGACCGTCGAAGTCGGTGTGCCTGCCGTACTGTTTTCTCGTGTACTCACCGGACCATTGTCGGTCGTGATCGCATACTTCGCGAGCTTCGGCCTATACACCGGCTAACTGTCACCATAGGTGACGACGAGAGCGTGTCCGCGCATCTGTCAACCTGGCTCACTAACTGCTTGAAGGGAGCACCTGATGTCCGAGTACAAAAGCGTGAGGATTAGCGCAGGGCGAGGAGGATGGGGCGGTCCACTGACCATCACACCTACCGACGAACGGTTCCTGATTTACTCAGTGACCGGTGGGGGGATTCATCCCATCGCGGCGCGAATTGCCGAACTGACCGGCGGTGAAGCCTTCGACGGGTTCGCCTCGTCAGCACCGTTTGACAAGATCGCCGTGGCCGTCATCGACTGTGGCGGAACCGCTCGCATCGGCGTCTATCCGATGAAGAAGGTGCCGACTGTAGACATTCACGCCACCTCGCCGGCCGGGCCTCTATCGATGTACATCAAGGAAGAGATCTTTGTGTCCGGCGTGAAACCGGACAACATCGAAGCACTCTGATGGCCACGCCACGCCCCGCAGTGCGGTACTCAACCACAGTAACCAAGGTCGGCCCGCTTGTGGCTGACTTCGTGGGGCAGGGCATGTTGATCCTGTTCGGCGAAGGCGCACCCGAGGAACTTCACGAGTTCTGTGCGCTACACCGGCCCGACATCAGAGTCGGGGGCGTTCGCCCTGGCGATGAGCTGCACGTGGACGGGCACCGATTCAAGATCCTGGCCGTCGGAGACGTCGTGCACGCAAACCTCACTGCGTTGGGGCATATTTCGTTCAAAGCCTGTGGTGCAGTGGTCGCCCAGTTGCCCGGGGACGTGTGTCTAGAGAAGGTGCCGCTGCCGCACCTGCGAGAGGGCAGTCGAGTAGAAATCGTGGCCGGAGTGCCGGCCGAAGCCGAAAGGACGTCATGAGCTACGACAAACGACTGCGGGAACGGGAAGAGCGGACAGGTCGACCGGTCCGAGTTGGTCTTGCGGGCGCCGGGCAGATGGGCGCTGGATACGTCGCCCAAGTCCAGCGAATCGCCGGTCTTGAGATCGGCGCTATAGCTGACGTCGATCCTGCTCGCGCCGTGGCGGCCTATAAGGCGGCCGGCGTCGAGGCGGACACTGGCGGCAGCGGCCGCCATGCCGTCCTGACCGACGCACTGGCGCTGGCCGACGCCGACGTCGACGTCGTTGTCGATGCCACCGGCGTTCCGGACGTCGGCGCCGGACTGTCCCTGGCCGCGCTGCGGGCTGGTAAGCACGTCGCGCTGCTGAACGTCGAGTGCGACGTGACAATCGGCTACCTGCTCGCGGCGCTGGCCCGCACTGCGGGGCAAATCTACACCGTGTGCCGGGGTGACGAGCCGGTCGAGGCTCGGCGCCTGGTCGAGTACGCGCGGGATCTGGCCTTCGAGGTGGTCTGTGCGGGCAAGGGGAAGAACAACCCCCTCGACCCGACGGCGACTCCAGATTCGCTGGCCGCCGAAGCCATATCCAAGAACATGAATCCCAAGATGTTGTGCAGCTTTGTGGACGGCTCGAAGGCAATGATCGAGATGGCCGCATTGGCCAACGGCACCGACCTGCAGGTGAGCAAACGAGGCATGCACGGACCACCCGCAACTGTGCCGACACTGTCGGACATCTTCCGTCCCGAGTCCGATGGCGGAATCCTCGACCGGTCTGGCGTCGTCGATTACTGCACCGGACCCGTCGCCCCGGGTGTGTTCGTCATCATTCGTACGGACGATCCCACGGTTCATGAGGAGATGACCTACCTGAAGCTAGGACCAGGTCCGTACTTCACGTTGTACCGCCCCTACCACTTGGCCAGCATCGAAGCGCCGCTGTCCATCGGAGAGGCGGTGTTGGACCATGAGGCCAGCATCGCTCCTGTGGCCTGGAACGCCGAGGTCGGCACGGTAGCCAAGCGCGACTTGCAGACCGGGGACGCTCTGGATGGCATCGGCGGCTCAACCGTTTACGGGACAATCGAGGACGCCACAGTATTTATCGAACAGCGGTTGTTGCCCTTGGGTCTGGTCGGCGGAGCCCGCGTCATCCGTCCGGTCGTCAAGGGCGAGCTGCTCACCTACGACGACGTCGAATGGACCGAGGACACGGTGATCGGGCAGCTGCGCGCCCTGCAGGACCGACAGATTGCTGAGGGATGGACCGACGAGCAGACAGCGGCGGCGGTGAACGAAGCCCTTCCGGCTCGTTAAGCGGCCCCCGATCGTCGCATAGACAAAGGTTATCGCCTGCGGGATCTGTACGACTCTTCCGAGGGCACCGAGTTTTTCCGACTGCCCCCGGCCGGGAAAGTCACTGCATGCGCAGTCGTGGCGCCGCCACTCCTCGCTACTCTTACCAAAGGAACGCCGATATGCCCAGTCGTACCGTCGCGGTTGCGTCGAAAGTTGGGCTGCATGCCCGACCCGCCGCCATGTTTGTCCAAGTTGTTGCCGCCAGAGGGCTCCCCGTGACTATCACCAAAGGTGACAGCGGTCCAGTCGACGCACACAGCATCCTCATGGTCATGGGATTAGGCGTCGGACACGGAGACGAAGTCACCGTGTCCACGGAGGGGGATGGTGCCGAGGCTGTACTAAACGAGCTCATCGACTTCCTCATGACCAACCACGATGCCTAACTAAGCGACGCCGACTTGGAAACCACGTTGCACGACGGTGATGACCCGAACCAATAAGGGCGTGCCACCCAGGGGTCCATGAGCATCAACGAGTGTGCCGAAACCAGTGGGGTTAGTGGGGCAACGCTTCGCCGGCGAGGAATGTACCGAAGCTACCGACGTCGCTGCCGACGCATAGGACCCAGCGTGCCCCCTGCACACCTAACCACTAAGGAGGCTGTCTGTTGGTCAAGTTCGTGTACGACTTCTCCGAAGGAGACAAGGACCAGAAGGCGCGGCTGGGTGGGAAGGGTGCCAACCTGGCCGAGATGACCAGGCTCGGCTTGCCGGTCCCACCGGGCTTCACGATCACCACCGAAGCGTGTCGGGAGTTTCTGAGTCAAGGCGCCGAGCCGGCTGACCTGCGTGTGCAGGTGACCATGGCGCTGCGCCAGCTGGAGGACGGTCTCGGTCGCCGCCTCGGTGACCGGCACGAGCCGTTGCTGGTCAGTGTCCGTTCCGGAGCCCAGTTCTCGATGCCGGGAATGATGGAGACGGTGCTGAACGTCGGGCTCAACGACGCGAGCGTCAAGGGCCTGGCCGAGGAAAGCGGCGACGAACGCTTCGCCTGGGACTCCTACCGGCGGCTGTTGCAGATGTTCGGCAAGACCGTCCTGGACGTTCCCGGAGAAGTTTTCGCCGATGCCCTGGACAAGGCCAAGAGCACCCGAGGTGCGACCAGCGACCTGAGCCTGGACGTCGCGGACCTCCAAGGCCTCGTGGACACTTTCAAGCAGGAGATCCGAGAGCACTGCGGGTCCGAGTTCCCCCAGCATCCGCGGGAACAATTGGACCTGGCGATCCGCGCGGTGTTTTGTTCCTGGAACACCGAACGGGCGCGACTGTACCGGCGACGCGAGCGCATCCCGCAACGGCTGGGAACCGCCGTCAACGTGTGCACCATGGTTTTCGGCAACCTGGGCGAGACGAGCGGTACCGGTGTGGCCTTCACCCGCGACCCGGCCTCGGGACAGGTCGGCGCCTATGGCGACTATCTGGCCAACGCCCAGGGCGAGGACGTGGTGGCCGGGATCCGCAATACCCTGAGCCTGGTGGATCTGGCGCAGATGGATCCGTCCTCGCACCGGCAACTGACCAAGGCGATGCGCCGCCTGGAGACCCATTACCGGGACCTGTGCGACATCGAGTTCACCATCGAACGCGGCAAGCTGTGGATGCTGCAGACGCGGGTCGGCAAGCGCACCCCCGGGGCCGCGTTCCGGATCGCGGCGCAGCTGGTCGATGAGCAGCTGATCACGCTGGACGAGGCGTTGGACCGCGTCACCGGCGGGCAACTGGCCCAGCTGATGTTCCCCCAGTTCGACTCCAGCGCAGACCGGGTACTGCTCACCAAGGCCATGGCAGCTTCGCCGGGCGCCGCCGTCGGCAAGGCGGTGTTCGACTCGGCCACCGCCAAGGCGTGGGCCCAGCGCGGCGAACGGGTGGTGCTGGTCCGCCGGGAGACCAACCCGGATGACCTGGAAGGCATGATCGCCGCGCGGGGCATCCTCACCGCGCGCGGCGGCAAGACCAGCCACGCCGCGGTGGTGGCCCGCGGCATGGGCAAGACGTGCATCTGCGGGGCCGAGGCGCTGGACGTGGATGCCACGGCCAAGACCGTCCGGGTCGCCGGCCGGGTGATCGGGGAAGGTGACGTGCTCAGCCTCGACGGCTCCACCGGTGAGGTGTTCGCCGGAGAGATCGCGGTCGTGTCTTCGCCGGTGGAGACCTATATCGAGCACGGCCTGACGGTGGCCGTGGCCGGGGTGGACGAGGAGACGGCGGCCTTGGTTCGGGCCGTCGACCGGCTGCTCACGCACGCCGATGGCCGCCGCCGACTGGGCGTGCGGGCCAACGCCGACACCGGGCAGGACGCCGCGCGGGCCCGGCGACTCGGCGCCCAGGGAATTGGCTTGTGCCGTACCGAGCACATGTTCCTCGGCGACCGCCGATTGATGATCGAACGGGTCATCCTGGCCACCGACGCGGGCGAACGTCACGGCGCGCTCTCGGCGCTGTTGCCCCTGCAGCGCCAGGACTTCAGCGAACTGCTGGCGGAGATGGACGGACTGCCGGTGACCATTCGACTACTCGACCCGCCGCTGCACGAGTTCCTACCCGACCGGACCGAACTGGCCGTCAAGGTCGTGCTCGCCGCCGAGCGCGGCGAGCACGGCCCCGCGGTGGAGGCGGACCTCACCGTGCTCGCGGCGGTGGAGCGACTGCACGAGTCCAACCCGATGCTCGGGCTGCGCGGGGTACGCCTGGGCCTACTGATCCCCGGATTGTTCGCGCTGCAGGTGCGGGCCATCATGGAGGCGGCCTGCGACCAGGCGAAGGCAGGCCGGACCCCTCAGGTGGAGATCATGGTCCCGCTGGTCGGTTCGGTGATGGAGCTGCACCTGGTGCGGGACGAGGCCGAGGCGATCATCGCAGAGATAACCGCCGAGCGGGGGCTGTCACTGGACGTACCGATCGGCACCATGATCGAGCTGCCCCGGGCGGCGCTCACGGCGCACCGGATCGCCGATGCGGCCGACTTCTTCTCCTTCGGCACCAACGATCTCACCCAGACCACCTGGGGATTCTCCCGTGACGACGTAGAGGCCGCGGTGTTCGCCGTCTACCTGGACAAGGGCGTCTTCACGATTTCGCCGTTCGAGACGATCGACGCCGACGGCGTCGGCCGGCTGGTGGAAATCGCCGCGAGGGAGGGGCGCCAGAGCCGTCCGGGACTCAAGCTGGGCGTCTGCGGTGAGCACGGCGGCGACCCGGAGTCGATCCACTTCTTCCACGACGTCGGCCTCGACTATGTGTCGTGCTCGCCCTTTCGCGTACCCGTCGCCCGGCTCGAAGCTGGCCGGGCAGCCGTCGCACAGGGGCAACGGAGGCAGGAGAGCCTAACTGCTTCGGCTTGAAATAGTCGCTGGTTAGCTGGAGGCCCTATCTATAAGATCAGTCGGAGTGCTTCTGGAAGGCTTGACTGCAGCAGCGGCTGGCGGGTCAGGTCGGACACCCACCGGCCGTCGATGACCTCCCCAATTTGAATGTCCCTGCTGGGGTTGATGGCACCGCCAACGGTGTCATCGTGCTCGTGGGCGCCGCTCCCGTCCGTCGCCACCAGCGTCGCCGGTCCGCCGGTGGTGGCGGTGCGCGCAGGCCGCGGAACGCCACAGCATTATGGGTTGCCGGCAGCAACTCCTGCACGGTGACACAGCCCGAGGCCTCGCACGTGGTGTGGGTGGGCACCACCGCCGTCAGCTGGAGCGGGAGCACTGTCCAGAAAGAGTGCTGACCGCGGTGCTGCCCAGCACCTGCCCGCAGCGAGCGCACTCTCTCTCCTCCTCGACGAGTCCCACCACGTCGTGCACCGCCGCGCCGAGGGCGTCTCTGACCGTGCCAGCCACCTAGACTGCTTCTACTGCATGCCTGACCCTTACCGGCCGGTTTGTTGGCGGCTGCGGTCGCGGTTGGTGCCGGGACCGGCTTTGCGGGCGGTCGGTGCCCGCCGCGGTCCGCCGTTGACCACGGCCGCGGTTGGGGGGGTGGCTTGGCAGTGATCGGCGGCCATTTGGGCTTCGACCGTTTCCTCGTCGGTCACCGACCCCAGCTCGGCGGCGCGCATGGTGCGGCGTTGCGCGGAGTCGTAGGCGGGTGCGCCAACCGATCGTGGGTCATCCCCGGCGAGATCACTGTCCCGCCCGGTCGGCGCGTCCTCGTTGTTCGCGGTGGCCCGGTCGGCGCGGTCAGCGTCGGCGATGCGCCGGTACCCTTGTGCTCGATCCTCGCCCGCTGTATCGCGCTCGGTGTCGGGGGCTTGGTCTCGCGTGGCGGCGCTGCGGTCGAGGCGCTCCGCTACCGTCGCTGGGTCGCTGGCACTGATGTCGACTCCGTAGCGTCGCCGGATCTCCTCAGTCATGTGGAAGGCGGCGTCCTGGGCCACCGGGGAGTGCTCACGCCACGCGGCCGCAGTCTGGTACATGGACGCGACGTGGTCGTGGCCGGCGTTGTCCCACCACCTGTCATCCATCACCGGGCGCAGCTGGATTTCGGCGGTGCGCGCTTCGGTGCTGAACCGGGCGGCGAGCTCACGGGAGGCCTGCTGGCTGCTCGCTTCCGCGGCCCGCTTCTGCTGTTCGCGCATCCGGGCGAGGTGCTCACCCATCCGGGCGGCACCGGTCATGGCGGTGCGGAACGCCGCCATGACTTCACGTTCGATTTCTTCGACGGACTCCTGGGCCATGCTCGGCGCTCCTTCGTGTTGTGGGTCAGCGTTCTTGTCCGGCGCCGCGACGCGGCCCGGTCTGTTGGGGGTCTCGGTTCGGCTCCACTGTCGCGGGGACGGCGGAGCCTGGGCGCATCCGCACTGCGTCGGTGGCAGGGACAGGGAAGCTCGCGGTCACCGCTTCCTGGACAGCGATGGCGTCCCGTTCGGCGTCGCTCAGCGCCGGGGTGTGTTCGGCCGCGGTCTGCGGTTCGGTGCTGGACTCACTGATCGGTGGCAGCTGGGCGTGCACCGCGGCGAGCTGGGTGCGGATCACGTTGGTGACCTGCGCTGCCCGCTGGGCGTCTCCGGCCGCCTGGTGGGCATCTCTGATCGCCTCGCCCGCTTTCATCACCTGACGCAGCAGCACCGTGTACGCCACCGTGGTGTCGGTGGCTGAACTGGCCGCCATCATGATCAACGCGGCCCCACTGGCCGAGAGCGCTCCGGCCTTCTTCGGCGCGCGCTGATGCGCCGGGAGCTGCGCCGAACGGGCCAAGGCATCCGAGGCCGCCGCCAACGGTCCCGGGGTGGGCTCCACCCGCCGCGACCACGCCGCCAACACCCCGGCCGTGCGGCCCGCCGCGCGCGCCCACTGCGCCCGGTCGTCGAGCGGAATGCTGCGCAGGTAGTCGTTCCATTTCTGCAAGTCCTGCCCGGCCCGCTCGACCAACCCCGAGTCGATGCGGATCGTTTCCCGTCCGCCACCGTGCACGACAGGGTGTTGGCGGCGCGCGGCCCGCCACTCGGCGACCGCTTCCGCCGACGACTGCGGGGTGTCCTCCCATTCCTCGCGCAGCCGGGGCAGCGTCAAATCCTTGTCGAGCTGCCCGCCGCCGTACCAGACGGGTGTGCTGTCTCGTGGCTGTGCCCGTTGCGCCGTGGAGGGCCGTTGCGCGACGGAGTAGCCGGTGACGACGTCGTCGCGACCGGACGCGAACCGGGCGCGCACCAACAGTCCTTCGGTGCGCATTCGGCGGACGAACTCCGCCTCCGACGTCGATGCGCTCGCGCAGGCCCGCACCGTGCGACCCAACACGGGCTTCGCTGGTTCCGGCTCATCGCGGCGCTGCGCCCGGGCGATTTCGGCGGGTTTGTTCCCGCGACCGGTGAGCCCGTTGCTCCGCGACTCCAACACCTCCAGGCCGTACCTGCGCTCCAACCCGGCGGCGACTGTCTGGGACCGCGGTTGGTCCTTGTACGTGTCGACTTTGGTGCCGTCCTCCCGGACCGTAGTGGCCACGATGTGCACGTGGTCGTTGCCCTGCTTCGACACCCCGTGCCGGACCGCGACCCAGCGGGCGGGGCTGCGCCCCGACGTTTCGGTGAACCCCATCTCATCCATGAAGTCGGCCGCGATCGCACCCCACTGCTGATCGGTCAGCTGCCCCTCCCCCGCCCGCAAGGACAGCGAGCAATGCCACACGTTCGCGTCCCGGTTCCCGGTCCGGACCCGTCGCCCGTCGCCGTCGCCGTCGTAGGAATACGTCGGCAAAGTGACCTCGGTGCCGAACACCCTGCGTGGTTCGTCCAACTGTGCGGCGATCGCGCGGGCGTCGACGCGGGACAGCTCGTTGTCGTCGTGCCACGCCATGATCGCCGGGTCACCCGCCACCAGATGCGGGTCGGAGTGCTCGTTGGCCTTGCCCGGTCCCTGCAAGTAGTACAGCAGTCCGCTCATCTGCCCGCCCCGGCTGATGTTCGGCATCATCGGGCGTCGTACCCCTCCAACGTGGCCCGGATGCGCAGCGCGCATTCCCGCACCGCCCCCACCGTCGCCGACAACTCCCGGCCCACCTCCCCCGTCGCGTTGGTGGCCTTCGCCATCTGATTGACGTTGTTGGACAGCGCCGCCAACAATCGCACCGCCCGGAAGAACTCCGCCGCCAACTCCCGGCGCTCACTGGACGTCTCCCCCGCCGGCGCCAACGCCGACTCCACCAACAACCGGGGCACCGTCACGTGCGCCTCATCCGCCCGGGTCAGCAACGCCAACTCTTCCTCCGGACTCACCCACACCTCGTGGCGGTGCCGGCGCCCCCCGGCCACGTTCGCCCGCCGCCGGCGCCGCGACGCACGTGGCCGCGACTCCGCCTCCTCAGCCACCCCCGCCACCTCCTCCTGCAGCACGTCACGCCCAGCACCTCACGCCCAGCGCAGCGCCCCCACCCGTGGGGACCACACGTCAGTGTGCCAGGGCCAGCGGTCAGCGTACAACCCGGGAGGCAATTTACCACGGGTAAATCTATAGCTTGCTCTGCCGGGGCTCCGCACGATGGTACGCAGCGTCCGCGTCGTGTGCCCGTCTTCAAAGATGCTCAGGACGAGGAACACCGAGTTCCACAGTGCTCCTCGTGCGTTCCCAGACACGGCGTCGTAGGCAACTACGATGATGCTCATGACTGCACCTGACTTCGCGAACATCGAAGCGAAGATCCGCGCCGAAGCCGACAACAAAATGGCCGCAGCCCGTGACCTCGCCGCCGCCCGCCGCACTCTCCTCGACGCGCGCGCCGAGTTCGCAACCACCGACGCAGCGAACCTCAAAGCGGTTGCTGACGCCGAAGCCGCCGCGCGCGCCGCCGGCTTCGACGACAAGACCCTTGCCGAGTGGAACCTCACCGACACCAAGAACAGCAGCCGCCCGCGGCGCACCACCCGCGGTCGCGCCAGCGACAAACGCGCCCGCACCACCAGCCGTGTCCCCGCCGCAGCTCAACAAGCCGCGGTCGATGATGTGCCCCCGCCCCCCCAACAATGACCCCGGGACCCGCCGCGGTCGCGGGGGGAGGCCGCCCTGCGTTCAGCCGTCCCCGCGCCTGCTGCGCACGGTCGCCGGGGGCACCAACGGGTAGCCATCCGCCCCTCGGTAGTACACGAAGTGTGTCGCGTAGCTACCCGCGGGCATCATCAGGTCAACCACATAATCGGACCCGGGCCCGCTACCGCCCAAAGTCGCCGCCGCGCTCATACTCCTGTCCCCGATACGGCTGCGCCCGTGCGCTGCCACCAAGCTCCGGTCGGCTGCGCACGGCCTCCGTTGCCGACACCGGGAACGACGCGCGCACCGCACTCATACCGCCGTCATCCTCAACCGCAGCATCCTCCCGCAAGCCGGGTGCGCGCCCGTCACCGTGCTCCGCCGCCCCCGATGCGTCGGGTGACGGACGCCCGGCACGCAGCACTAACTCCTCGCGGCCGTACTCGGCGATCAACGCCGGGGTCGGGTTCAGGGCGAGACTCCACCCCGGTTTCCGTCCCTGGGTGCTCATCCGCTCTTGGTGTTCGGTCTCTTTGGCTTTGGCTTCTGGGCTGTCCGCGCTCGTCTGGAGCGCCGCGGTGAGCGTGTCCAGCCGGTGCCGTTTGTCGCGCAAGGCGTCGGTGTGCTCGAACGGTTCGTCCGCGACGGCTTCCAACTCGGCGATCCGGGTCAGCGCATGCCCGTGCCGGCGGCTCAGCTCGTCCCGGTAGTGGGGGGTGTCGGAGACCATGTTCTCCACCCGGCGTACCAACCCAACCGACGCAATGTCCATCCCAGTGAAGTCCCTGGCCTGAATACTCCTGCTGCGCCCCGGCACGCTCAGCCTCACGATCATCTCGTCGCCCGACAGCATCCGGCTCGCCGTCACCCCGACGCCCCGCAACTCAGCGATGGGGAACTCCTTAGTGTTCCCGTACCGCTTCCCCTCCACGTAGGCCTGCCGCAGGCTGTCCACCAACACCGGTGCCACCTCCGCCCGCTCCCGATACGTCTTCCCCCCCACGCTCATCGCGAACGGTGCGCTGCTGTTTGCGGTCAAGCCAGGCAGCGCCCGGTCCAGCTCGACCATCTGCTCCTCGCAGGCGGTGACCTCCCGCGCCACCGAGCGCCGCTCCGCGGCGTTGCGGGCCTTGGCGTCGCTGTGCGCGCGGACCATCGCGCTCAGCCGCTTCACGTCATCCTCGAGTGACACCTGCTCCACATACCGGGGATCACCGGTGGCGACCGCCTTCGTCGCCGCAGCCGCGTTACCCAAGTCGTCCCCGCCCAGATCAGCCACCGTGCGGTCGGTGGTGTTCCCGGTCTTGAGCTGCGCAATGAAGCGCGCTTTTCTTTCCACCGTCTGCCTTCACCGTACTGGCTCGATCGTCAAGTGAACGCCTCTATCCGCGGTCATCGCGAGCTGGGCGGATGCCATGGGTTGCATCGTCGTTCCTGCTGCGCAGGGTGATCACGGCGGTGGTGCCCTGGGCGCTCTC
>JAABVA010001437.1_pt1 | contig 25685 bp, 19 predicted proteins | sample 5560331 | NCBI WGS metagenome assembly JAABVA01 (sample SAMN12812661, study PRJNA571458) | rock metagenome | isolation source: Antarctica rocks | place: Antarctica: Victoria Land, Mt New Zealand sud | collected 2016-01-07
GCGGCCAAGGCGGCACCGGGTTGGCGTGGTCGGAGGCCGGCCCGGCGTTCGCCCACGACCTGCCCGAGCACTACGCCCACGACGGGGCGTTCTCCATGGTGTGGCAGATGCGGGACGCCCCACCGGGAGTGTTCTACGACCACTCACTGAAGTCGCTGTTGGCCCCGCACCCCGACATCGCCCGGAAACGGGTGACGTTGATCTACCGGCCGCAGGCCGCGGAGACGGCGCGGCGGATGGTGGAACGCGACGTCCGCGACGCCCGCACCCAGGCCAGTGCCCGGACCCGCCCCCAAGCCCACGACACCACGATGCTGGCCGCGGCGGAGAAAGCGGCGCAGGAGGAAGCCCAAGGGGCGGGGTTGGTGCGGTTCGGGATCATCGTGACCGCCACCGTCACCGACGAGGCGATGCTGGCGCGGGCAGCATCCACGATCTCGATGCTCACGGCGCCGACGAAGCTGCGGCTGCGCCTGGCCCGCTACAACCAGGCGGCGTCCTTCGCCGCCGGGCTGCCACTGGGGTTGGTGCTACCAGCGCACCTGGCGTTGCCCGAGTGGGCCCGGGACACGCTGTGAGCCGCCCCCAGCCCGTGGTCACGGTGCACCCGGGTCTGCTGGCTGGTCCCTACCGGGACGTCGTGGCGCACCTGGGTGGGCAGCTCCTCGATCTGGGGCACACCGGCCTGAACCCTTTCCACCCCGGCGGCCACGAGCTGGTCACCGACGACCCGACCTCGGCAGGAGATTCCCGATGAGCGTTTTGTGGGCCCCGTTCCGCCGCCGCCGTGCGGGGCAGGTGGTGGCCCCATCCCGGTTGCACACCCCCCACGACGCCGCGGTCGCGGTGATCGCCCCGACGCACAGCGAGCGCCGGGCCGCGAAACGCCTGGCCTACGCCGCGGCGCGGGAAGCGCGGGCCGCCCGCCCGGGGGTGCGGGGCTGGCGCCGCCCCGGTGGGGGGCATGTGCCGTGGGTGGAGGCCCCCCCGGAGTATCGGGGCACCACCGTGCAGGTGTGCGGGCTGTGGCCGTTCTCCGCCGGGTCGGGCACCCCCACCGACGGGGTCCCGTTGGGCAAGCATCAGCTGACCGGGGCCACGGTGTGCGGCGACCCGATCATGTGGTTTCTGTCCCGGCGCATCCTGAACCCCTCGGCGTTCGTCCTCGGCCGCCCCGGCCTCGGGAAGTCCACCCTGGTGCGGCGGATCGTGAACGTGTCCGCCGCGTTCGGGATCATCCCGCTGATCCTGTCGGACCTCAAACCGGACTACCCGGACCTGGTGCGGGCCCTGGGCGGCCAAGTCATCGAGATCGGCCGCGAACGCGGGCACGTCAACCCCCTGGACCCGGGCCCGTTGGCCACCGAGCTGCACCGCCTTCCCCCGGAGACCCGCCGCCGGGTGGAGGCCGAGCAGGTGGGGCGGGCGTTGAACGTGCTCACCGGGTTGTGCGAGCTGGTCCGCGGCGGACGCCTGTCCGACCGGGAAGGGTCCATGCTCTCGGCGGCCCTGCGCGTGGCCTACACGCAGCACACGGCACCGCTGATCGCCGACGTGGTGGTCATCATCGCCGCCCGCCACCCCCGGGTGCGGGCCATGTCGCTGGACCGGGGGGAGGACTCCCGCTACGACGACACCGCCGAGAACCTGCTGGCCACGTTGATGGCGTTGGGCGAGGACGGCCGGTTCGGGGACACCTTCACCAAACCGACGACGGTGCCGATGCTGCTGGACCGGGCGGTGGTCTTCGACGTGTCCGGGATCGACACCGCCGAGCAGATCCTGCAGGCCGGGGTGCAGCTGGTGTGCTGGTCCTACGGACAGTCCGCCGTGTCCGCGGCGAAGGAACTGGCCGACGCCGGCCTGCGGGAACAAACCGTCTACCTGATGATCATGGACGAGCTGTGGCGCACGCTGAAAGCGTCGGTGGAAATGGTGGACCGGGTCGATGAGATCACCCGGCTGAACCGGCAGAAAGTCCTCGGCCAGGTGTTGATCACCCACACCATGGACGACCTGGAGCTGGCCGATGCGGATGCCACGAAGAAGGCGTGGGGCTTCGTGGAGCGCTCGGAGATGGTGTTCCTCGGCGGCCTCGCCGACGGGGAGATGGGCAACCTCCGCAAAGTGTTCGCGATGTCGACGGCGGAGACCGGGATGATCGCGGACTGGTCGGTGGAATCCGCGCACACCGCCGAGGACGACAGCACGGTCGACGCCGACGGGCAACCACCCCCACCCCCAGGGTTGGGCAAGTTCCTGCTCAAGACGGGGAAGAAACCGGGAACTCCGTTCGAGGTGGTCCTGACCGAGGTGGAGAAAGCGGTGAACAACACCAACAAAGGGTGGGAACAAGCCGAAGCCCGCCACCGCGTCGGCCGCCAGCAGGTGGGCTCGTGAGCCCGGAGGAGGACCAGCCGCCGGTGGACCCCGTCGAGTGGGCGGTGTGCTCGGCGGTGGCCCCGCTGCTGGGGTCGGCGGGTGTCCCCGACCCGGACGTCCACGCCCCGCAGGTGCTGGGGTACCTGCGCCGTTTCGGGTTCGCCGTCTCCTTCCGCGGGGACCCCGTCGATGCCTCGACGACGGACCGATACCTGGCCATGGCCCTGGACACCACCATCGTCGAGGGCCACGGCGGCCCCCGAACCTGCGAGGACCGAACACGAGACGCGGCCGCGCTGCGCCACCGGCTGGACCCTGTCGGCCTGCACCTGGCCCGCATCGGACCGGAGTGGTCCTGATGCCGCCCCTGAGCCACGCGCCCAACCCAGAGCCCCATCCGCCTCGGGTTGCGCCTTCCCCGGTCGCCGGACACTGCTGTCCTGCGGTGGCCGGCGACCACCTCCCCGTGTCTGTCCCGATCGTCGTCCCGGAAGGACCCTAGTGATGAGCCGTAACGGTGCACCCTCGACGAATCCCGACCGGGGCTGGGGCCTGCTGGTGGCGGCCCTGGTGGTGCTGTGCGCGGTGGTGGGGTTGGTGTGGGTGGCGGTCGACGCCGGGTACGGCGCCGCCCACCAGGCCCCACCGGGCAACCCGGCGCAGCTGGTCGCCGACCTGCTCACCGGTGCCCGCCCGTGGCCGGGCGGCATGTCCACCATCGTCGCCACCGGGACACTCGTCCTGCTGCTCGTGGTAGTGGGGGTCGGTGCGGTGGTGTGGGTGCGCCGACCGCACCGCACCCGGGTCGATGTCATGGCCCGCCGCCTGGCCCCGCACTCCCAGCTGACCGGAGTGACCCCAGCCGACGTGGCTCGCACCGCGGCGCGGCTGCGGCCCGGGGAAACGCTGAACGGACCGGACGATCACGGTCTGCCGATCGGGAAGACGGTGCCCGGTGCAGTGACGATCCGTCAAGGCTGGGAGGACTGCTCCGTGCTCGTCGCCGGGCCCCGCACCGGGAAAACCACCGCTGCGGCGATCCCCGCGGTCACCGCGGCACCCGGCGCGGTCGCAGTGACCTCGAACAAGGCCGATGTGCACGACGCAACCCGGGGGGTGCGCAGCGGGAAAGGCACGGTGTGGTTGTTCGACCCCCAAGGCATCGCCGACACCAGCCGGGTCGCCACCTGGTGGTGGAACCCGCTGACCCCGGTGACCTCACTGGCCCCGGCGAAGGGCCTCGCCGCGCATTTCGTGTCCAACTCCCGGGACGCCTCCGCCCGCACCGACGCCTATTTCGACGGTGGCGCCCAAGGCTTGTTGGCCACCTACCTCCTGGCCGCCTCCCTCGGCGGTGGTGACGTGCTGCACGTGCTGGAGTGGCTCTATGACGACACCGACCTGACCCCGGCCCGGTTGCTCAGTCTTCACGGCAACCCGATGGCCGCGGCCCGGGTGATGGCCACCACCAACCTGCGACCCGCGCAGAAGGACGGCCTTTACGACGGGGCCCGCCGGTTCCTGGAAGTCCTCGACGAACCGGCCTACGCCGGTTGGGTCACCCCGCCGCGGCGGCGGGTGTTCACCCAGCTCGGCGACGAGCTCGAGGTGACCGAAGCCGAGGCTACCCACGACGTGCCGGAGTTCTCCCCCACCACCTTCGCGGCCAGTACCGACACCCTGTACGCGTTGTCGATGGAAGGCCCGGAATCGGCGTCGGCGCTGAGCACCGCCCTCATCGGGCAGGTGTTCGAGGCGGCGTCCCACCTGGCGGCGACTCTGCCGGGTCGCCGGTTGGGGACCCCGCTGACGGTGGTGCTGGATGAGGCGGCGAACGTGTGCAAACTCGCGGAGCTGCCGAACCTGTACAGCCACTTCGGGTCCCGCGGCATCGTCGTGATGACGATCTTCCAGTCCGCGGTGCAGGGCTATGAGGTGTGGGGGGAGAACGGGTTCCGCAAGCTGTGGTCAGCGGCGAACCTGAAGATGTACGGCGGCGGGGTGTCCGACGAGCCGTGGTTGCGGGAGCTGTCCAACCTGATCGGTGTCCACGACGTGTCCCGGTGGTCCCAAAGCACCGGTCGTGGCGGCGCGTCGAGGTCACAGTCCTGGAGCAGCGAACCGATCCTGGATGTGGCCGAACTGATGGGCCTGCCCCGGGGCCGTGCCGTGTTGCTGTCCTCGGGGAACAAGGCGGCCATGCTGCGGCTGGTGCCGTGGATGGAAGGTCCGCACACGGTGGCCGTGCAGGCGTCGCTGTCGCGGTGGGAACCGGCCGATCGCCGGGCGGAGCGGCTGCGGGCAGCCCACGAGTTCTCCGCCGATGGCGCCGGCCCCGCCGAGGAGAACGGTGACGGTGTTCTGGTGGCGAAGACGGCCCCACGGGGACGCAACCCCCTGCTGCCCCCGGCGCAATGAGCGCCACCGAACCCGCACCGGGAGCGGTCGCAGCCCAGGAAACAGGGGCACCTGCCGTTCCTGCGCCCCCGGTGTACGCCTCTGTCGAGGCGTTCGTGGTCGGGTTCCTGGCCCCCACGATCTCCCGCAAGCTCGTGGCCGGCGGTCGGGGGCTGACGTGGTGTCCGCAGTGGTGGATGCACGCCGAGGCCATCGCCCGGCTGATGGCCCTGTGGGAGGCGTGGGAAGCGCTGCGGCTGGATGGTGGCACCGCGATGGGCACTTGGTGGCGTGATCACTGCGGCCCCCAGCTGGGGGTGCTGATGAACGGCGAGGAAGGCCCGCTGCACCTGTGCAAACCCGATCATCACGGCGGGATTCCGGCACCGCTGAAATCCGCCCCCGCCCCACCGGACTGGTGGGGACCAGCCCAGAGCTGATCCTGACGCGCGGTCAGCCCTGCCGCCCCGGGTCGAGTCAGCGTCGTCAGGGCCGCATCGATCCTCTGGTGGCCATCACTCGGAGGGGTGCCGAAGGGTCGGGTTTCATCCGGGACGCTCGTCCGGAGCGTCGCCCGGGGCGGTGCTGTTCGGTCCGCACCCGAAGAGTCACCACACGTTGCGGCACGAACGGCCGGGTACGTCGAGGTCGGGCACAAGACGAGGTCGCCGTGCGTTGAGTCCCAACACCGCTGCGCGCAGCACATCTGACCGCACACCGGCGATCGCCACGACCGGCATGAAGGGAAATGCACGATGGCAACCGACTACGACGCACCACGCCGCACCGAATCCGACGACGTCGCCGAGGACTCCTTGGATGAGCTCAAAGAGCACCGCAACGACGCCGCGGCCTCCATCATCGACGTCGACGAGGCCGACACCGCGGAGGGCTTCGAGCTGCCGGGGGCGGACCTGTCCGGGGAGGAACTCTCGGTGCGGGTGGTGCCCAAGCAAGCCGACGAGTTCACCTGCTCGACCTGCTTCCTGGTCCACCACCGCCACCGCTACGCCGGTGAACGCGCAGGTCTACCGATCTGCCGCGACTGCGCGGCATAACTCGGCGCCGTTCTCGCCGCGACGGCCTGGAGTGTGCTCTCGCTTAATCCGCACGCTTCACCTCGTCGCGCCGCCCCAGGCAGCAGAAACCGGTCGGCCGGCTGCGCCGGTTACTTGAAAAACACTGCGCGGTTGGACGTGGTGCGCGCCGTTCACCGGGTGCGCCAGCACCGCGGCGTTGCCAGGGCCCAGGTTCCGCCTCTGCTTCTTCTCGACACTTTCCGTTTGATCGGTCCGCTACTTTCCGGGCTGGGTCACGTTCGGGAGTTATCTACAGCAGGCCGGCGTCGTCCAGGACACCGATCAGCGCGGAGGAGGCGACGGTGGTGTAGATGGCGGTGGTGCGCGGGTCGGCGTGTCCCATCAGCTGGCTGATCGCGGCCTGAGGCACTCCCCGCAGCGCCAGGGTGACCCCGTAATGGTGGCGGAAGGAGTGCGCCGCGGCCCCGGCCGACAGGCTTGCGGGGGAGTACCTTCCCCGGTAGGCGTAGTAGTCAGAGCATGCCGACGCGTACCGACCACACAACGGCCTGAACTGGTGTGTCAACTCCGATCCGGTCACAGAGCGAACGGATCCGTCGACGCACTGTTCGTTCGCTGAAGTTCAGGCGTCGGGCGATGGCGTCAAGCGCGAGCCCGTCCGCGAGCAGTGCCAAGAGGCGTAAGTCGTCGTCGTCCAGTTGTGGGCGCGGTCCGGCTCGGTCGTTCATTGACACTCCGCCCAACGAAGACTCCTCCCCCGGCCCATGCTGGAGCGCCCGGTGACGCGGACAGGGCTCCGTTCAGGAGTCGGCACGGACGGCGGTAACGCAGGCCGCCGACGCCCCAGCCAGTGCACCGCATACCGTGTGACGAGGCTTGAAACCTTTCATATCGGATTATGCTATTCGTCGTCCCCGGACCCGGTCAACAGTTATCAACGGCCGGTCAGGCAGTCAGCTCGGTGCCGCTCGACTCGCGCACGACCGGTTTGGGGTCACTCGACTGGCGCTCGACAAGTTCTGGTTCGAACACGACTTGCCGGTGTTGGTGGTTGTCGGGGGAGGTCACTTCGTCGATGAGAAGTTCGGCGGCGGCGCGGCCGAGTTGTGCGCGGGGCTGGCGGATCGACGTCAGCGGGACGGCGGCGGCGGCGGCGAAGTCGATGTCGTCGTAGCCGACGATGGCAAGGTCGCCGGGCACGTCCAGACCGCGGCGGGTCATTTCCTGCAGAACGCCGAGGGCTAGGAGGTCGTTCGCGCAGAACACCGCGGTCGGGCGGGTGTGCTTGGGAAGGGCGGCGATCTGTTCGCCGGCCTGGCGCCCTGCTGCGACGGTCAGGCCGGGGGTGCGGATGGGGGTGATCGCGGTCTTGGGCAGGCCGACGGTTCGGGCGGCGTCGCGCGCTCCGGCGAGGCGGTCGGCTACCTGGTTGAGCCGGAAGGGGCCGCCGATGAAGGCGATGCGTTCATGGCCCCGCGCGATGAGGTGAGTGGCGGCGAGCTCGCCGCCGACGATGTCATCGACCGAGACCGAGCACTGTCGTTTCGTCGAGCCGCGGTCGACGAACACGACCTGCACACCACGGTCGCGGAGTTCCTGGATGCGGCCGTTCTTGCCGGTGACGGGCGTGATCAGGATGCCGTAGACGCGCTGCTCCTGGAGCAGGCTGAGGTAGTGGTCTTCGCGCGCCGCGCTCTCGGCGCTGTTGCAGAGGATGACCGAGAGCCCGGCCTCCTCCGCGGCGCTCTCGACACCGGCGGCGAGGTCGGTGAAGAAGGGGTTTCCGATGTCGAGCACGATGAGGCCGATCGTGCGGCTTTGCCCGGCGCGCAACTGTCGGGCAGCTTCGTTGCGGATGAAGCCCAAGTCGTCGATCGCCCGCAGCACCCGTTCCCGGGTGGCGGGCGCGACCCGCTCCGGGCGGTTGAGGACGTTGGAGACGGTGCCGAGCGAGACGCCGGCTCGCCGGGCGACATCGACGACACTTGCGGACATGCGCCCTCCTTCTCGACCGTGATGGGCTGAATCGTATCAACGTCGGATGAATGAACGGGCCACGTGAGGGCGTTGCGGCCGCGGCTCCTTCCGGCCTGGAAGGTCACAGGCCAGCCCCGCACTGGGCGGACCCGACTCTTGACTTGCAGCACATTGTGGGTTTAGTGTCCCATCTCACGAATGAAAGGTTTCAATCTGAGATGAGGTCAAGGTGGTGACTGACGAACACAGTGCGCCTCCGGTGCTTGTGCTCGATCACGCGACGAAACGCTTCGGCGCGGTCCGCGCCCTGGTGGACGGGTCGATCACGCTGTTCCCGGGGGAGGCGCATGCCCTGCTCGGCGAGAACGGTGCGGGCAAGTCGACGTTGGTGAAGATCCTTGCCGGCGTGTACGCGGCCGATGGTGGGCAACTGCTGATCGACGGCGAACCGGTGAGCTTCAATGGGCCGACGGCGTCGCGGGCCGCGGGTGTGTCCATCATCTATCAGGAGCCGACGCTGTTCCCTGATTTGTCCGTGGCCGAGAACATGTTCATGGGCCGTCAGCCGGTGGGCATCGGCCGACGCATCGACCGGGCGGCGATGCACCGATCTGCCAGCGAGGTGTTCACGCGGCTGGGTGTTCAGCTGGACCCGGCTCGTACGGCACGGGGGCTGTCCGTGGCTGACCAGCAGATCGTGGAGATCGCGAAGGCGTTGTCGTTCAATGCGCGGGTGCTGGTGATGGACGAGCCGACCGCGGCGCTGACGACCGTGGAGGTGCAGCGGTTGTTCGAGGTGATCCGGACGCTGCGCGGGCAGGGGGCGGCGGTGCTGTTCATCTCCCACCGGTTGGAGGAGGCCTTCGCGAGCTGTCAGCGGGTCACCATCATGCGGGACGGCTCCTTTGTGCGCACGGCGCTCATTGAGGAGGTCACCGTGAACGACATCATCCGCTCGATGGTGGGACGCGACCTCGACGCGTTGTTCCCGAAGACGCAGACCGCGCCCGGGGAGGTGGTCCTCGACGTGGAGAACCTTTGCCGGGACGGGGTGTTCGAGGATGTCTCGTTCACCGTGCGCCGTGGTGAGGTCGTCGCCCTCGCGGGTTTGGTGGGTGCGGGTCGCACGGAGATCGCCCGGGCGGTCTTCGGCATCGACCGGCGCACGTCGGGCACGGTGCGCGTGGGCGGCAAGGCATTACCGAACGGCAAGCCGCTCGCCGCGATGAGCGCCGGTGTCGCGCTCGTCCCCGAGGACCGTCGCCAGCAGGGCCTGGTGATGGAGATGGGGATCGATCAGAACATGGCGCTGGCCTCGCTGGGCCGGTTGCGCCGTTTCGGCCTGATCCGGCGCTCCAGCGAGCGGGGCCTGGCCACCGAGTGGGCCGGCCGCCTGCAGCTGAAGTTCGCGCGGATGCGGAACGCGGCGTCGACCTTGTCGGGGGGAAATCAGCAGAAGGTCGTGCTCGGTAAGTGGCTCGCCCGCACCCCGTCGCTGCTGATCGTCGATGAGCCCACCCGCGGTATCGATGTGGGCACGAAGGCCGAGGTGCACCGCCTGCTCGACGGGCTGGTCGCGGACGGTTTGGCGGTGCTGATGATCTCCTCGGAACTCCCCGAGGTGCTCGGCATGGCCGACCGGGTACTGGTGGTGCGGGAGGGCCGCATCACCGCGGAGCTGGGCCGCGCCGAGGCGGACGAGGACTCGGTGATGCGGGCGGCGACCGGGCAGTCGCCGGCGGTGGCGGCATGAGCACCACCCTGAGTGCACCCGAACGGCGCGAGCGGCCGGTGCGGCGGCTGGAGTCGCTGCTGCGGGCCCGGGAACTCGGTATCGGTCTGGTGATCCTCGTCGTCTTCGGGCTCACCACGCTGAGCAACCCCGCCTTCGCCCACGCGGGCAGTGTCCAGCAGCTGCTGCTCGGCGCGGCGTTGATCGCCCTGTTGGGCGTCGGTGAGACCCTTGTCATCGTCACCCGCAATGTGGACTTGTCGGTGGGTTCGATCGTGGGGCTCTCGGCCTACATCGTCGGCGACCTCTTCGCGCATCACCATCAGATGCCCGTCGTGCTGGGGTTCGTCATCGCCATCGCGATCGGCGCGGCGATCGGCGCCATCAATGGCCTCATCACGACGGTGGCGCGGGTGCCGAGCCTGGTCGTGACACTGGCGATGCTCTACATCATCCGGGGCATCGACGGGGTGATCGTCAACGGCAAGACGATCGACCCCGGGAGCATCCCGAAGGCGTTCACTGCGGTCGGATACCGCTCCCTGTTCGGTATCCCGTGGCTGGTGATCATCGTCGCCGTGATCGTGGCGGTCGCCGGCTACGCGATGCGGTCGTTCCGGTCGAGCCGGGATCTGTACGCGATTGGGTCCAACCCGGATGCGGCCGCCCTCGCGGGCGTCCCGGCGGGGCGCCGGGTGTTCACCGCCTTCGTGATCAGCGGAGCCCTCGCCGGTCTGGCCGGGGCCTTGTTCCTCGCCCTGCACGCCCAGATCGACGTCAGCGGCGGCACCGGCTACGAGCTGACCGTGATCGCCGCGGTCGTCGTCGGTGGGGTGGCCATCTTCGGTGGCAGCGGCACCGTGCTGGGCGCCGCCCTCGGCGCTGTCCTGCTCAACACCATCAACCAGGCCCTGGTGGCGGCCAAGGTCTCCTCGTTCTGGAACCAGGCGATCGCCGGCGCCCTGTTGCTGGGCGCCATCGCCTTCGACCGCTGGCTGAGCCTGCGGGTCGCACGAAGCCTGCAATCGGCCGAGGGAGCACACCGTGAGCTCTGACATGAGCACCCTCGCACCGCCGACCCACAGCGGTGCCCCCGACAGTCCGGACCGGGCGCCGTGGCGGCGGTTGCTGCGGTGGGAGAGCGCCCTCGTCGTCGTCCTCGTGGGCACGCTGATCTTCGGTTCCTCCAAGACCCCGCACTTCCTGGACTCGACCAATTTCTTCTACATCGGGCTCAACATGGGCGAGATCGCCATCATGGCGCTGCCCCTCACGTTGATCATCATGACCGGCGATATCGACCTGTCGGTTGCCTCGATGCTCGGGCTGTCCGGAACGGTGATGGGCTACCTGTTCCAATCGGGATGGTCGATCTGGGCTGCGATGGCGGTGGCCCTCGCCGTGGGTGCCCTCGGGGGTGCTCTGAACGGGGTTCTGGTCGCGAAGCTGGGGCTGCCCTCGATCGCCGTCACCATCGGCACTCTCACCCTGTTCCGGGGCATCGCCGAAATCTTGCTCGCCCCCCGCACGGTCACCGGGTTTCCGACGTCACTGACGAATCTCGGGGTGGTGCCGATCCAGGGGACGGAACTGGCGTATTCGGCGGCGATCTTCCTCGGCCTGGCGATCATCGCGGGCATTGTCCTGCACGCCACGCCGTTGGGGCGCGGGCTCGTGGCCATCGGACTGCAACCCGAAGCCGCCCAGTTCGCGGGTATCCGGGTGAACCGCATCCGGTTCTGGCTGTTCGTCGTGTCCGGGCTCTTGTGCGCCTTCGCGGGGATCCTGCTCACGTTGAAGAACGCTTCGGTCAGCTACGACGCCGGTACCGGACTCGAGCTCAACGTGGTTGCGATCGTCCTGTTCGGCGGGGTGTCGATCTTCGGGGGTCGCGGCACGATCCTCGGAGTTGTGCTGTCGGTGGCGATCGTCGGGTGCCTGCAACAGGCGCTGACGCAGATGGGCGTCCAACCCGAGAAGCAGAACATCATCATCGGCATCCTCCTGCTGATCAGTGTGGTCATACCCAACGGCGGTGAAGCTCTGCGGCGGATCCGTGACCGAGCCCGACGCCATGCCTGAGTAGCGGGCGTTCAGACCGTCGCAGTGCCCACCCGCAAGGCGAACCATCAATCTGGAAGGCACGACATGCACACATTTCGGACCGTGCGCCGCAAGGTGACGTTCATGCTGGCAGCCACGCTCGTCGGCGTCATGGCGCTGGCGGCGTGTAGCTCGTCGACGACCTCGTCCTCCGACCAGACCGGGGCGCCCACCGCGACGGCGGTGAAGAAGGGGTTGACGGTGTACTTCATCCCGAAGGACACCCAGAATCCCTACGAGGTCGTCGCCGATAAGGGCGGGCAGCGTGCGCTGCAGGAACTCGGCGGCAAGGTCGTGGTCAGCAGCGGTACGCAGGACACGGCGGCGGCGCAGATCCCCTCGATCCAGGCCGCCATCCAGGCCCGCGCCGACGCGATCGTCATCGCCGGCAACGACCCGTCCGCGCTGTGCCCCTCGCTGAACCAGGCAGCGCAGGCCGGCATCAAGATCGTGGCCTTCGACTCCGACATCTCCTGCGGGGACAGCCCGAAGCACCTGTTCATCAACCAGGCCGACGCCCAGGCGATCGGCACGTCCCAGGTCGACCTGCTGGCCAAGGAGATCGGCGGCAAGGGGGACATCGCCATTCTCTCGGCCGCGGCCAGCGCCACGAACCAGAACACCTGGATCGGGTACATGAAAGACGAGCTCAAGAAGTACCCGGACATGCACCTGGTCAGCACCGTCTATGGCAACGACGACCCCGCGACGTCGCTGACGGTCCTGCAGGGTCTGCTCTCGGCTTACCCGAACCTGCGGGGCATCATCTCCCCGACCACGGTCGGTATCTCCACCGCCGCGCAGTATCTGGACACCCACAAGGACCTCCTCAGCCACCTGACGCTGACCGGGCTCGGTCTGCCCTCGCAGATGAAGTCCTACGTCAAGGACGGCACGGTCAAGCAGTTCGAGCTGTGGAACCCCGACAACCTGGGCTACCTGGCCGGCCAAGCCGCCGCCGGGCTCGCCTCGGGCACCGTGAGCCTGCAGACCGGGTCGAAGTTCACCGCAGGCACCCTGGGCAGCTACACCGTCCTCGCCCCGTCGGGGACGACCGGCCCCTCGGTCGTGCTCGGCCCGCCGACGGTGTTCGACGCCGCCAACATCGATCAGTTCAACTTCTGATCATCGACCCGGTGCTCGGCCGGTACGCCACCCGCCGCCGGCCGAGCACCCACCAACCGTCGCCGCCGATGTCGTCAAGTGAGCGAGGAGCCATGACACGGTACTGCTTCCTGCTGCAGGTCCGTCCGGAATTGCTGGAGGACTACCGGGCCCGCCACGCCGCGGTGTGGCCGGACATGCTGCGCGCGCTGCACGACAGCGGCTGGCACCATTATTCGATCTTCGCCCGCCCGGACGGCCTCCTCGTCGGCTACGTCGAGGCCGCTGACCTGGCGGCGGCGCAGTCGGCGATGGCCGCGACCGAGGTCAACGCCCGGTGGCAGGAACAGATGAGCACCTTCTTTGTGGGCCTGGACGGGCGCACGCCCGACGAGGGACTGGTACTGCTCGAGGAGATCTTCAACCTCGAGGACCAGCTGCAAGGGATGACGGTCGGGCAGCCGGGGCAGGGACAGCGCGAATGACCGCCACCAACGCCGCACCCACCGGAGCGGCGCCCGACCTGCAGCGCATCACCCCCCGGCGCACGAAGGTCGGCCTCGTCTCCGGGGGACTCGGCGCGTACTGGCCCCAGTTCCCCGACCTGTTGCCCCAGCTGCAACACTCCGCGTCCCGCGTCGCGGAGCGGATGCGGATGCTCGACTGCGACGTCGTCGATGCCGGGTTCATCTCCGACGCCCAGGACGGTGCCCGCGCCGCCGAGACGCTGCGCGTCGCCGGTTGCGATGTGATCGTCGGATTCCTCACCACGTATATGACCGCGTCCATGCTGGTGCCGATCGCCCAGCGCAGCGGGGCGCCGGTGCTGCTGATCAACCTGCAGCCCACCGAGACGATGGATCACGCCACCGTCGACACCGGACAGTGGCTCGCCTACTGCGGTGCCTGCCCGCTTCCGGAGATGGCCAACGCCTTTCTGCGCTGCGGGATCCCGTTCCGCTCGGTGTCGGGTTACCTCGAAGACGGACGTGCCTGGGCCAGGATCGGCCGGTGGATCGCGGCGGCCGGGGTGCGCGGAGTGCTGCGCCGCGGCCGGCACGGTCTGATGGGCCACCTGTACCCGGGGATGCTCGACGTCTCCACCGACCTCACCCTGGTGCCCGCCCACTTCGGTGGCCACGTGGAGGTCCTCGAGTTCGACGACCTGCGGGTCCGGGTGGAGGCGGCGACCGACGCCCAGGTCGCCGAACGAATCGCGTTGGCCCGCCGCACTTTCGACATCGCCCGTTCCGTGCAGCAGGACGACCTGGCCTGGGCGGCGCGGGTGTCGGTCGGCCTGGACCGCCTGGCCGCCGACTTCGCCCTGGACAGCCTCGCCTACTACCACCGCGGTCTGGGCGGGGAGCAGCACGAGCGTCTCGGCGCCGGCATGATCCTCGGGGCCTCCTTGCTGACCGCCCGGGGCATCCCCGCCGCCGGGGAATATGAGCTGCGCACCTCGCTGGCGATGCTCATCCTCGACCGGCTCGGCGGCGGCGGCTCGTTCACCGAGCTGCAGGCGTTGAATTTCCGCGACGACGTGGTCGAGATGGGTCACGACGGCCCTGCCCACCTGGCGATCAGCGCGCACCGCCCGCTGCTGCGGGGCCTCGGGGTCTACCACGGCAAACGCGGCTGGGGTGCCTCCGTCGAGTTCGACGTCACCCACGGCCCGGTCACCACGTTCGGCATCACCCAACACCGCGACGGCGGCTTCCGCTTCATCGCCTCCCACGGCCAGGTCGTTCCCGGCCCGTTGCTGAAAATCGGTAACACCACCTCGCGTGTCGACTTCGGCTGCGACCCGGGGGAGTGGACCGACGCCTGGAGCGCCTCGGGCATCGCCCACCACTGGGCGCTGGGCACCGGCCACCTGATTCCCGAGCTGCGCGCCACCGCCGAACTCCTCGGGGTCGAGCTGGTCGAGGTCAATCCCTGACGCGCCCACCCTTCATAGCCCGCTCACCATCACATTGAAAGCAGGTCCCGTCATGGTCGACCGTGAGGCCGCCGCCAAGCAGATCCTCCGCACCCAGAAGATTGAGCTTCCCTCGTGGGCGTTCGGCAACTCGGGCACCCGGTTCAAGGTGTTTACCCAGCCCGGCGTCCCCCGCGATCCGTTCGAGAAGATCCAGGACGCCGCCCAGGTCCACGCCCTCACCGGGGCAGCACCCACCATGGCCCTACACATCCCCTGGGACGCTGTCGATGACTACCAGAAGCTGCGCCAAGCCGCGGCGGACGCGGGTATCGCACTGGGCACCGTCAACGCCAACGTCTTCCAGGACGACGACTACAAGCTGGGCAGCGTCACCAATCCCGACCCCGCGATCCGCCGCAAGGCCCTCGACCACCTCTTCGAGTGCATCGACGTGATGGACCAGACCGGCTCGCGGGACCTGAAGCTGTGGTTCGCCGACGGCACCAACTACCCGGGGCAGGACAACATCCGCGCCCGCCAGGACCGCCTCGCTGAGGCCCTCACCGCGGTGTACGAGCGGCTGTCCGGGACGCAGCGGCTGGTTCTCGAGTACAAGTTGTTCGAGCCGGCGTTCTACACGATGGACGTGCCGGACTGGGGCACCTCCTACGCGCACTGCCTGCAGCTGGGTGAGCGGGCCAAGGTCTGCGTCGACACCGGGCATCACGCACCGGGAACGAATATCGAGTTCATCGTCGCGGTCCTGCTGCGCGCCGGCAAACTCGGTGCGTTCGACTTCAACTCCCGCTTCTACGCCGACGACGACCTGATCGTCGGCGCGGCCGACCCGTTCCAGCTGTTCCGCATCCTGTTCGAGGTGGTCACCGGCGGGGCGTTGGCGGCGGAAACCGACATCGCGTTCATGCTCGACCAGTGCCACAACATCGAGCCGAAGATCCCCGGCCAGATCCGCTCGGTGATGAACGTGCAGGAGGCGACCGCGAAAGCGTTGCTCATCGACACCGACGCGCTGGCCTCCACCCAAGCCTGCGGTGATGTGCTCGGCGCGAACGCGGTCCTCATGGACGCCTACAACACCGACGTCCGCCCGCTGCTCGCCGAACTGCGGGCCGAGCAGGGCCTGGATCCCGACCCGATGGCCGCCTACGCCCGCTCCGGCTACGGCGCACGGATCGTCGCCGAGCGGGTGGGCGGCAGCCAGTCCGGGTGGGGCGCCTGAGCCCACCGCGCCGCAGCGGCACCGCGAACCTCCACTCCCGATCGGTAAGGAACCATGACCAGCAACGAAAGCAGCACGATCACCGCCCTGCTCGCACGGTCCAACCGGCTCGGCGCGGACCCCCGTAACACCAACTACGCCGGCGGCAACACCTCCGCGAAAAGCGTCGCCACCGACCCCGTCACCGCGGACCCGGTGGAGCTGATGTGGGTGAAAGGCTCCGGCGGCGACCTGGGCACCCTGACCACCGCCGGGCTGGCCGTGTTGCGGCTGGACCGGCTGCGTTCCCTGGCTACCGTCTATCCGGGCGTCGACCGCGAGGACGAGATGGTGGCGGCATTCGACTACTGCCTGCACGGCAAAGGGGGCGCCGCGCCGTCCATCGACACCGCCATGCACGGGCTCCTCGACGCCCCGCACGTCGACCACCTGCATCCGGACTCCGGCATCGCACTGGCGACCGCCGCGGACGGGGAAAAGTTGACCGCCGACTGCTTCGGTGACCGGGTGGTGTGGGTGCCGTGGCGCCGACCCGGCTTCCAGCTCGGCCTCGACATCGCCGCCATCGCCACGAAGAACCCGCAGGCCATCGGGTGCATCCTCGGCGGACACGGCATCACCGCGTGGGGCGGCACGAGCGAGGAATGCGAAGCCCGGTCGGTGGAGATCATTCGCACCGCCGAGACCTTCATCGCCGAGCGCGGCACACCGGAGCCGTTCGGGCCGAGGGTGGACGGCTTCGCCGCGCTCGGTGAAGTTCCGCGGCACACCCGGGCCGCGGAGCTGGCGCCGATCATCCGTGGGCTGGCCTCCACCGACCGACCCCAGATCGGTCACTACACCGACGCCGAGGAGGTCCTGGACTTCCTCGCCCGTGGCAAGCACCCGCGCCTCGCTGCGCTCGGCACGTCTTGCCCCGACCACTTCTTGCGGACCAAGGTGCGCCCCCTGGTCCTAGACCTTCCCCCGGGGGCGCCGCTGGAGGACGTGACAGCACGCTTGACGCAGCTGCACGAGGAGTACCGGCGCGATTACGCCGCCTACTACGAGCGGCACGCCACGGCGGACAGCCCGGCGATGCGCGGTGCGGACCCGGCCATCGTCCTGGTGCCCGGGATCGGCATGTTCAGCTTCGGCAAGGACAAGCAGACCGCGCGGGTGGCCGGCGAGTTCTACGTCAACGCCATCAACGTGATGCGCGGCGCCGAAGCCATCTCCACCTACGCCCCGATCGACGAGGCGGAGAAGTTCCGCATCGAGTACTGGTCGCTGGAGGAGGCCAAACTGCAACGCATGCCCCCACCCAAGGCGCTGGCCACCCGCGTTGCGCTGGTCACCGGCGGTGGCTCGGGCATCGGCCGGGCGATCGCCCACCGCCTCGCCGCCGAGGGTGCCTGCGTCGTGGTCGCCGACCGCGACGCCGAGGGCGCCGCCAGGGTCGCGGCCGAGTTGGGCGGCACGGACGTCGCGGTGCCGGTCACCGTCGACGTCACCGACGAGACGCAGATCGCCGCCGCGGTCGCCGCCGCCGCCCTCGCGTTCGGCGGCGTGGACCTCGTCGTCAACAACGCGGGGTTGTCGATCTCCAAACCACTGGCCGAGACCACCCTCATCGACTGGGACCTGCAACACGACGTCATGGCCCGCGGCTCCTTCCTGGTGGCCCGCGAGGCGGCCCGGGTCATGCGCCAGCAAGGCATGGGCGGCGACCTGGTCTACATCTCCAGCAAGAACAGCGTGTTCGCCGGTCCGAACAACATCGCCTACGGGGCCGCCAAGGCCGACCAGGCTCACCAGGTGCGGCTGCTGGCCGCCGAACTCGGGGGCGACGGCATCCGCGTCAACGGCATCAACCCCGACGGGGTCGTCCGCGGCTCCGGGATCTTCGCCGGCGGCTGGGGGGCGCAGCGGGCCGCCGTCTACGGGGTTAAGGAGGCGGAACTCGGTGCTTTCTACGCCCAACGGACCCTGCTCAAACGCGAGGTACTGCCCGAGCACGTCGCGGACGCGGTCTTCGCCCTGACCGGGGGTGACCTGGCGCAGACCACCGGCCTGCACGTGCCCGTCGACGCCGGGGTCGCGGCGGCGTTCCTGCGATGAGCGAACGTACGGCGACCGTTGCGGCCGTCGACCTGGGTGCCTCCAGTGGACGCGTCGTGGTGGGAAGCTGCACGGCGCACACCGTCACGCTGCAGGAGGTGCACCGCTTCGCGAACGTGCCGGTGCGCGTCGGCGGAGTCCTGCGATGGGACGTGCTCGCACTGTTCCGCGGCATCCTCGACGGCCTCCGCAAGGCCACGAACATCGTGGGACCCCTCGACTCGGTCGGGGTCGACTCCTGGGCGGTGGACTACGGGTTGCTCGACGCCGACGGGCAACTGCTCGGCAACCCGGCCCACTACCGCGACGCACGCACCGCTCCCGCGGTGGCCGCGGCGCTGGACCGCTGCGGCGCGGCCGAACTCTACGGTGCCACCGGGGCCGCGCTGCAGCCGTTCAACACCGTGTTCCAGCTGCTCGCCGACCGCGGCTCCGCGCAAATGGGTATCGCCACCCAGGCATTGCTCATCCCCGACCTGATGACCTACTGGCTCAGCGGCTCGATGGGCACCGAACTGACCAACGCCTCGACCACCGGTCTGCTAGATGCCCGCACCCTGGACTGGTCGACCACCCTCCCGCGCCACCTCGGGGTGCCGCTCGGGCTGTTCCCCCCGATCCGCCGCCCCGGACAGATCCTCGGCACCATGCGAGCCGACCTCGCCGCCGACATGGGCCTGGACACCGCACCGCGGGTCGTCACCGTGCCCTCACACGACACCGCGGCGGCCGTCGCCGGCATCCCCGCCGATTCCGAGCACTTCGCCTACGTCTGTACCGGTACCTGGGCGCTGGTCGGCCTCACCCTGCCCGGCCCGGTCATCACCGAAGCCAGCCGGGCGGCGAACTTCACCAACGAGGTCGCCGCCGACGGCTCGATCCGGTTCCTCCGCAACGTCACCGGATTCTGGCTGCTCCAAGAGTGCGTCCGCGAGTGGCGCGCGGCCGGAAGGCAGGTCGACCTGGACGAGTTGACCGACGCGGCCGCCGCCCTGCCGGCCCTGCGCGCACTCATCGACGTCCAGGATCCCGGATTCACCGCGCCGGGGGACATGCCGCGGCGCGTCGCCCAGGCCTGCCGGCAGACCAGCGGCATCACCGTAGCGTCACCAGCCGAGATCACCCGGTGCATCCTGGACAGCATGGCCGTCGCCATCCGACACGCCCTGCGTGAGGCCGTTCGCCTGTCCAGCCACACTGTCGACATCGTCCACATCGTCGGTGGCGGCGTGTCCAACGCATTGTTCTGCCAGCTCGTCGCCAACGCGTGCCAACTCCCGGTCCACGCCGGGCCCACCGAGGCGGCGTCGTGGGGCAACACCATCTACCAAGCCCGGGCACTGGGAGTCCTCAGCGACCCGGCCGCCGACACCCGCGCCATCATCCGCCGTGTCCTCGATCCCCTCGCCTACGATGCGCGCGGCGACGAAGCGCCCTGGCAGCGCGCGGATGAGATCGTGCTCAATGCTCGCAGCACCCGGGTATGAGTGTCACCCTGCTCCTCACCTCACCTGCACGGCGGACAACGGCGCCGGGCCCGGAACCACCACCATGCCTTGCCGGCCACGACGACCAGTCGCATCATCCACCGCAGATGAGAAGGACACATCATGGTTGACCGCCATTTTCCGAGCCGCCGTGATCTGGCGCCGTTGCTGAAGTTCAAGGCGCCTGAGCTCAACGCGAAGAAGCGCCGCCTGGCGGGTGCGCTGACGATCTACGACCTGCGCGACATCGCCCGGCGCCGTACCCCGAGGGCGGCCTTCGACTACACCGAGGGTGCCGCCGAGGCCGAGATCTCCCTGGCCCGCGCCCGACAGGCGTTCGAGGACATCCAGTTCACCCCCTCGATCCTGCGCGACGTGTCCACGGTCGACACCAGCCGTCGCGTGCTCGGTGGTCCGGTGGCGCAGCCCTTCGGTATCGCCCCGACCGGGTTCACCCGGATGATGCAGACCGAGGGCGAGATCGCCGGCGCCACCGCCGCGGCTGCGGCTGGTATCCCGTTTGCGCTGTCCACCATGGGCACCACCGCCATCGAGGACGTCGCCGCGGCCAACCCGCACGGCCGCAACTGGTTTCAGCTGTACATGTGGAAGGACCGCGAGCGGTCGATGGCCCTGGTCGACCGGGCGGCGAAGGCAGGCTTCGACACCCTGCTGGTCACGGTGGACGTGCCGGTGGCCGGTGCCCGGCTGCGGGATACCCGCAACGGGATGTCGATACCTCCGGCGCTGACGGCCAAGACCGTGCTGAACGCGATCCCCCGTCCGGGGTGGTGGATCAACTTCCTCACCACCGAGCCGCTTGCCTTCGCCTCGCTCGATCACTGGTCGGGCACGGTGGCCGATCTGTTGGACACCATGTTCGACCCGACGGTCACCTTTGCCGATCTCGCCTGGATCAAGGAGCAGTGGCCGGGCAAGCTGGTGGTCAAGGGCGTGCAGAACCTGCAGGACGCGAAGCAGCTGGCGTCGATGGGGGTGGACGGTCTCATCCTGTCCAACCACGGCGGCCGCCAGCTCGACCGCGCGCCGATCCCGTTCCACCTGCTGCCCGAGGTGGTGCGGGAGGTGGGCGCCGACACCGAGGTGCTGCTGGACACGGGCATCATGAGCGGTGCGGACATCGTGGCCGCCATTGCCCTGGGTGCCCGCTTCACCCTCATCGGCCGGGCCTACCTCTACGGGCTGATGGCCGGTGGGCGCGAGGGCGTCGATCGGACGATCCAGATCCTCACCGAACAGATCGCCCGCACGATGCGCCTGCTCGGTGTCGCCACCCTCGACGAACTCACCCCCGCCCACGTCACCCAACTCGCGCGCCTTCAACCGCTTCACCCGGCAGCAACATCCGCGAGCCTTTCCCTTTAGCGCGGCCTCGGCCGAGCCGGCGCCACGAATCCGCAGATCGAAAGAGTCCAGCAACAACAACGGCACTCGGTGCGCGGGTGGTGACCCACGAGCTCGGTGTCCGGATGCGGCCATACTTCGGCATTTCATTGTCCACGGGGGCCGAGGGGGGGTACAAAGAACAAACCGATCCGATGAAACGATTCATCGTCTGGGTTGGGCCTGGAACCGAGAGGACGTCGCATGACTCGTCAAACTCGCTTGAGCCGAACCTGGTCTGCAGCCATCCTGGCCGTTGCGCTGGTCACCACCGCACTGAGCGTCATCCCCCCAGCCCTGGCTGGTACCGCCTCCCACACTGGTCCCCCGGGGACCCTGGGTCTGCCGAACCTGGCGGACGCGGCACGGTACAACCTGGCACCTGCGTCCCGGACCGTGTCACCCAGCGGGGTCGCTGAGGCGTGGGATACCAACAGCGACTACGTCACCGCCTCCTCGTCGGTTTCCGAGGCCGACGCCCACGACCTGCAGACCGGGCAGGGTAGTTCCACCGCCACCACGGACGGGGTGGCCGTCCGGCAGGCCGGTGTGAATCTACCGGGCGCATGGTTCAGCTACCGGCTGCAGGCCCCGGCGCAGGGCGATTTGACGATGCGGGTGGAGGAAGCGGGCAGCCAAACCGCGCACTACGACGTCCTCGTCAACGGCACCAAGGCATACGAGCGCAAACCGGACGCCAACCAGAGCGGCACCTGGCACGACATGGTCGGCTTGGTGCACTACAACGTCACCATCCCGCGCAAGCTGATCGGCTCCGACCGCTCGATCACAGTGACCTTCCGCAATGCCGCCGACCCGGGCACTGGTGCCCAGATCGCGGGCGTGTGGGCACTGGCCTCCCGTGACTCACCGCCAACGGCCGGTCCCTACGGTGCCTCGACGACCGCGCCTGAGGCCGCATTCCGCGGCGGTACCACGACCCTGAGCGCGCACACGTTCGGCCGGCCATACGTGATCTACGACTTCGGCAAGGAGATGGGCGGACAAGTCGAGGTCACCGCCAACACGACGTCGGGCTCGCCGGTACTGGGACTGGCGTTCAGCGAGAGCGCGCAGTTCATGACCACCGCATCAGATTTCAGCCAGGACCCGCCGGGCATTGCGACCGAGACGCACTACTTCGACCTCACCAGCGGCACGAAGACGGTGCACGACCCGGTCATCCGGGGCGGCTTCCGTTACCTCATGGTTTTCCTGAACTCACCGGGCACGGTGGATCTGTCCGGGCTGAAACTGCACTTCACGGCGGACCCGACAAATGCGAACCTGCGGGACTACAAAGGCTCGTTCCTGTCCAGCGACGCCACACTGAACCAGCTGTGGTACGCGGGCGCCTACACGGTCCAGATGTCCTCCATCGACCCGCACACCGGACGCCCCTACCCCGCTCAGGCCGGACCGGTGGCGAACAACGCGACGATCGGCGACGGCGCCACGGTGATCGGCGACGGAGCCAAGCGCGACCGGATGATCTGGGGTGGCGACAACGCCGTCTCCACGCCGGTGTCGCTCATGACGACAGGCGAGACCGACCCGGCCCGCAACGCGATCGCGTTCATGGCCAAGGGCCAGTTCCCCGACGGCCAGGTGCCCGGGGTGTACCTACCGAGCAGCGGCTACCAGGCCGGGTGGGGCGAGTACGCCGCCTGGTGGATCCAGAACTACTGGACCTACTACCTCTACACCGGTGACCGCGGTTTTGCCGACACCTACTGGCCCACGATGACCAAGGACGTGGCCTGGTTCGAGTCGCTGGTCGGTCCGGACGGTTTGCTGACCGTACCGGGCGGCGCGTCGGGCCATTGGGGCTATGGCAATACCGGCGAGGAGACCTACGACAACGCGCTGTACGTGCACGTGCTGTCCGCCGCCGCGCAGGCCGCCGACCTGCAGGGCGACGCCGCGCTGGCAGCGACCTACCGCACCAACGCAACCCGCACCGCGAACGCGATCAACGCGAAACTGTGGGATTCCGCGGCGGGCGCCTACCAGGAGAAGCCCGGCAACTCGGCGCACCCGCAGGACGCGAACGCCATGGCAGTGCTGGCCGGTGTCGCCACCGGCGACCGAGCGGCGGCCGTGCTGAAGTTCTTCCACGACAAGCTGTCCAGCCCGGTCGGAGACCTGACCAACGACACCGCAGGCGACACCGTGCCGCAGTACGTCAGCCCGTTCGTCACCGACCAGGCACTGCAGGCCTACGCCGCCCAGCACTCGAGCCCGGCCGACCAGGCCGCGATCTCGATCATGAGCCGCACCTGGGACCACATGCTCGGCGGCACCAACCCCGGCACCTTCTGGGAAAACGTCTCGCCTACCGGCGGCCTGCAACTCGGCTCCTACAGCAGCCTCAGCCACGGGTGGTCCGCCGCGCCGACCTCCTACCTCACCAACAACGTCCTCGGCGTGACGCCCACCTCCGGCGGCTTCTCGACCTTCAGCGTGCTCCCCCACCCCGACGGCGGCCCGCGGTGGGCCGAAGGCAGCGTGCCCACCCCGCACGGCGATCTCAACGCTGCGTGGACCCGCGATGATCAATCCTTCGCCCTGACAGTGACAGCTCCGGGCGGCACGAGCGGCACGGCCGGCGTCCCCGCCACCGACGTCGGGCAACTGACCCTGAACGGCCAGGTGGTGTGGCGCAACGGCACGGCGCTGCGGCCGGACGTGGCCCTGAAGGACGGCTACATCCAAGTCCAAGGCATCACTGGCGCGAACACCCTCCGCGCCACCCTGCGGCCCCACGGAAGCGCCGACCTGAAGGTCGGTGTCCAGACGCCCCAGTTCACCGGAGCCGGCACCGACATCACCACCAAAATCACCGTCACCAACAACGGGCCGGCCCCCGCAGGCCCAACCCAGACGACACTGATCGTCCCTGCCGGCTACACCGTCAAAGACAACGGCGGCGGCTCACTCGCCAACAACAGCGTCGGTGGTCTCGACACGTTCGTGACACCGTCCCTGCCCACGGGCGCCACCGCTACCTTCACCGCAACCCTCACGGCACCGAAGGGGTTCGCCGTCGGCTTCACCGCGGCGTACGCGTTCTCCACCACCCCGGACCCCAACATATTCGACAACGCCGCGTTCGGCATCACCTTCTCCCGCTGAACTGACCGCTGCCGCCCTGACGGAGGAAAGTAATGTCAACAAACACACACCGGCGCGTCAAGATCGCCGTCGCTGTCGCGGGAGTCATGGGACTGCTCGGTGCGCTACCGCTGACCGCCAGTGCAGCCACGGCCGCGCCCATTTCACCCGCCCAGCATGGCGCGGCCGCCAACGACCCATGGCACGACGCTGGCTACCAGCCACGCCCGGGCCAGTGGCAGCCCTACGTGCTCGCGCCCACCGGGCACGAGGTGAAGCCGGTGTCCGTGCTGTCAGCAGAGCCGCGGGCAGGCGCCATTCAGGGAGACCCCACCGCCACCCTGGGCGGCACCGGAAAGTCGGTACGGCTGGTCAGCACCGGGGATCGGACGAAGTCGCCGCTGCTGAGCCTGGACTTCGGCAAGGACGTCGGCGGCAAAATTGCGGTCCAGGTCATCGGCACCTCGGCGACTCCGCCGAAGCTGCACGTGTGTTTCAGTGAGTCCCGCCAGTTCATGGCGCTGAACCCGCAGGACAACAACGGCGAAGCCGCCCACGCGCCGGGATGTGACACCGCCAACATCTGGAACGGTTACCCCGGTACACCGTACACCTACGACTCCGACAGTCACACGTTGCCCCTGGACGGCGCGAAGCTGCCCACCACGGTTACCGACTCCCAACTGCGCGGTGGGTTTCGCTACGCCACAGTGTTCCTCGACGGGCCAGGATATGTGGACCTCGGCGGGGTGTCGCTGCAATTCGGCGCCGCACCCCAGCAGGCGGACCCGGCGGCCTACAAGGGCTGGTTTCTGTCCAGCGACAACGCCCTGAACAAGCTGTGGTATGCGGGCGCCTACACGGTGCAAATGGACACCTGGGCGTCGAACACGGCGAAGAGCTGGCCCTACCAGCCGGGTGAGGCCGACCACGCCGACGCCCAGGTGCCGAACGCGGATCCCAACCAGGAAGTCATCTTCGACGGCGCCAAGCGCGACCGGATCGTCTGGCAGGGCGACCTCGCAGTCCAAGCCCCGGTGACGTACCTAAGCACCCACGATGTGGCCGCGGTCAACAACTCGCTGTCCTCCCTCGCCGCCCAGCAACTCCCCGACGGCTTTATGCCAGCCGAGAGCCAGGTCGGCCCGCATAACCGGGACGAGTTGCGCACCTACGGCGAGTACGTCACCTGGTTCGTCAACAACATGGCCGAGCACTACCTCTACACCGGCGACAAGTCCTACCTCCAACAGTGGTGGCCGGCGCTGACCAAGGCGACGGCGTGGCTGGAATCGGTGCGCGCTCAGGACCCGCAAGGCCTCATCGGCTTCGGGGCGGTCGGTTCGTGCGGTCACTACGGATACAGCGACTGCGGCCACGAGACCTACGTCAACGCCCTTTACGCCCGCAACCTCGACCAGATGGCCACGCTGGCCACCGCGGTGGGTGACGCCTCCAGCTCGGGCACTTACGCCAACCGTTCGACCACACTGAAGACCGCTATCAACACCCAACTGTGGGACAACACGGTCGGCGCCTACCGACTGTCCCGGGAGACCCCCGGCGCCTACCCGCAGGACGCCAACGCCACGGCCGTGCTGACCGGTGTCGCAAGCCCCGAGCAGGCCCGCAGTGCGATGAACTACCTGCAGCGCACCAGCTGGAGCCGCTACGGCGCGCTGAC
>JAABVA010001438.1_pt1 | contig 25676 bp, 27 predicted proteins | sample 5560331 | NCBI WGS metagenome assembly JAABVA01 (sample SAMN12812661, study PRJNA571458) | rock metagenome | isolation source: Antarctica rocks | place: Antarctica: Victoria Land, Mt New Zealand sud | collected 2016-01-07
ACAGGTGCCGCGCGGGGTCAAGCGCAAGATGAGCGGCTACCCGCTGCGCCCTCGCACCCCACAGCCGACCACGCGCATCGACTTTAACGCCGCCATTCGGATTACAAAGTGAACAGTATTGCGGCTAAGTCAATAGGTTTCAGATGCGCCGCGACCTCATCGGCTATGGCTTCGCACCGCCCCGTCTGCAATGGCCCGGCGGTGCCAAGGTCGCCGTTTCCCTCGTCGTGAACTTCGAGGAGGGGGCGGAGATGTCGATCGAGGCCGGCGACCCCGAAAACGAGCGGGTGGGCGAGGTGCTGAGCGTGGTGCCGCCCGGCCGCCGCGATTTCGGCATGGAGCAGGTCTTCGCCTACGGCACCCGCGCCGGCCTGCCCCGCTTCCTGGATGCCTTCGATCGCGCCAGCATGCGAACGACCTTCTGGATGTGCGGCCGTGCCGTCCAGCGATCCCCCGAGCTGGCCCGTGAGATCGTCCGCCGCGGCCACGAGCCCGGCTGCCATGGCTGGGTTTGGCGGCCCAATGCCGACTACGCCACGATCGAGGACGAGCGCGCCGCGATGCAGCGCGCCACCGACGCCATCGAGCAGGCGACAGGAGTCCGGCCGGCCGGATACTTCTGCCGCGGCAGCGCCAGCCCGCACACCAGGGCACTGCTGCGCGAGCTCGGCTACGCCTATGACAGCAACGCCCTGGACGACGACCTGCCGTATCGTTGCCAGGAGACTGGAATGCTCGTGCTGCCCTATGCGCTGGACAGCAACGACATGAAGTTCTTCCATCCGAACGGCTTCGTACTGCCGGACGCCTTCGCCGGTTACGTCGCAGCGGCCTTGGACCAGCTGATTGAGGAAGCGCACCACGGCATACCGCGCATGCTCAGCATCGGCTTCCACCTGCGCATCTGCGGCCGGCCCGCCCGCTTTCGCGCCGTGGAGACGATCCTACGTGACCTGGAACGGCGCAGGGGCGATGTCTGGGTCGCGACACGGCAGGAGATCGCCGCGGTTGCCGCGGCGCAATTGCCTGGCGACAGCGGTATGCCCACTGAGCTGGCCTTGTAGCCATTCGAGCAGCGAAGGCGAGCAAGGCGTCGCGCTAGTCCTGCCCTGCCCATCAGCCTCGCTGCCCAGCGATCGCCTGGTTTTCGAGCCGACTCATTAGACGCACAAACGGCCAAAGCAGCAAGAAATACATCAGCGCCGCTGCAACAATCGGGGTCGCATTGTAGGTGACGCTTTGCGCCTGCCGGGCCTGGAACAGCAGCTCCGGCAATGCCACCACCGAGGCCAGCGAGGTGAGTTTCACCACCTCCAGCGTGTTGGACAGCAAGTCCGGCAGCACGTTTCGCACTGCCGGCGGCAGCACGATGTAGCGGAGGGTCTGCAAGGCGGTCAGCCCAGTGGACCGTCCAGCCTCCGCTAAGCCCGGAGGGACGGAGAGCAGCCCGGCGCGTAGCACTTCGGCGTAATAGGCCCCGGTGTTGAGGAAAAAGCCGATCGCCACGCAGGTGAACGCATTCAGATGCAGCCCGGCGAACGGCAGCCCGGCATACAGCAGGATCAGCAAAACCAGCGGCGGGAACGCGCGGAAGAAGTCCACCCATGCCACCAGCAGCGCCCTGACCCAGCGGCTGCGCACCGTGGACAGCAGCGCCAGCGCCAGCCCGCCGGCAAAGCCCAGCGGCACCACGACCACCGACAGCGCGACCGTGACGAGCAGCCCGCGCCACAGGATCGGCCAGGCGGCCACGAGGATTTCGACGTTGAAGAACGTGTCGGTGATCATCGGGCCGGGTGCTGCCGCCAACGGCGCTCCACCCAGCGCCCGAACGCCACCATCGGCAGGAACAGCACGAGATAGGCCGCGGCCCCGAGCGTCAGCGGCGACGGGTTGCCGCTGAACGACATGGCGGAGGACGCCTGCGACAGGATTTCGCTGACTGCCACCACGGAGCCGAGCGCCGTGCCCTTGGTGATGGCGATCGTGCGGTTGGTCAGCGGCGGCACGGTGATGCGCAGCGCTTGCGGCAGGACGACGTAGAACAGCGCCGCGGTAAAGCCGAGCCCGGTGGACCGCGCCGCCTCCCACTGGCCCGGCGGCACCGCGGTGATCCCAGCCCAGTAGATCTCCTCGGCAAACGCCATCAGCACTAGCGAAAGGCTGATCCAGGTGCACAGGAAGCCGGAGGGCGTGCTGCCGAACGCCGGGATGCCGAAATAGATCAGCACGATGATCACCAAGGGCGGCAAGGCACGGAACAGGTCCACCACGAAGATGATCAGCCAGTTCAGCGGGCGCACGCCGAATGCGCGTGCCAATGCCAGCAGGAGCCCGGCGGCGAGCCCGGTCGCCACCACCAGCGCCGCGAGCTCGACTGTCAGCACGAAGCCGCCCGCGATGGCCGGCAGGCTGCGCGCCATCACTCCTAAATTCAGGAATGTGTCAGCGAAGCCGGTCATGCGCCGTATATCAGTGCTGGCTGATCCGGCCGATGAAGGCGCGGGTCCGCTCATGCACCGGGGCGTTGAACACCTGCGCCGGCGGCCCCGCCTCCAGCACGCTGCCGTCCGCCATGAACACCACCCGGTCGGCGGCGGCGCGGGCGAAACCCATCTCGTGGCTGACCACCACCATCGTCATGCCCGCCTCCCGCAGGCCGCGCATCACGCCCAGCACCTCGCCGACCAGCTCGGGGTCGAGCGCGCTGGTCGGCTCGTCGAACAGCATCACGCGGGGTTCGAGTGCCAGGGCCCGGGCGATGGCGACCCGCTGCTGCTGCCCGCCAGAAAGCTGCGCCGGGCGGTGGCCGGCGCGGTCCGCCAGCCCCACCTGGGCGAGGGCCGCGCAGCCGGCCGCGTCCGCTTGCCTCCGGCCCATGCCAACCACCTTGCGCAGCGCCAGCGTCACGTTGCCCAGCGCCGTCATATGCGGATACAGGTTGAACGACTGGAACACCATGCCGATGCGCCTCCTCAGCCGGTTGAGGTCGGTGCGCCGGTCCATCAGGTCGGTGCCGTCCACGGTGATGGCGCCGCTGTCCGGCATTTCCAGCCGGTTCAGGCAGCGCAGCAGCGTGGACTTGCCGGAGCCGGACGGGCCGATGATGAACACCATCTCGCCGGCCGCGACCGCCAGGTCCACGCCGCGCAGCACATGCAGCGGCCCGAAATGCTTGTGGACGCCATAGGCCGCGATCAACGCTGCGGCCACAGGACCAGCCTCAAGAACAATGCAGCTCGTGCGTTGCCGGGTCGTAGCCGGGCATGCCGGGCACGCCGTAGCCGGGCTCTACGACGCGCTCCAGGTCGTCAGCGGCTGGGGGTATGCCGAACCACTTCTCACTCAGCTTGGCGAGGCTGCCGTCCTGCTTCATGCACGATATCGCGTCCTGCACCTGGTTGCGTAGCGCGGCTTCGTCCTTGCGGAACGGGGCGGCCCATTCGGCGCGGGTTTCCTTGATGACAAAATCCGGCTGGAACTGCGGCAGCTTGGTCGCGGCATAGCGGATCACGGCGTTGCCGCCCAAATTTGCCACCGCGCGCCCGGCCAGCACCGCCTGCACCGCGTCGGACTGCGAGTCGTAGGCCTGGCTGGTGAAGCCGTATTTGGCCGCGTTGGCGGCGGCCCAGGCATCATAGGCGCTGCCTTTGTTCACCGTGATGGCCTTGCCGCGGAGGTCCTCCAGCGAGGTGATGGCAGGGGTGCCTTTCTTGATGCCGAACTGGAACGCGGTCCACATGTAGCCACCGGAGAACAGCAGGTTCTCGGCGCGCTCCCGCGTGACCGTGGTCGGCGCAGCGAGGAAATCATAGCGCCCGGCGTCCAGCGCAGGAATAAGGCCGGAATAGCTCGCGCTGTCGAACGTGATCGGCCTGTGCAGGCGGCGCGCCACCTCGGTGAACAGCTCGATGCTGAAGCCCTGCACGCCGCCGGATAGGCTGGGGAAGGCGAACGGAGCGAAGGTGCCGTCGACCGCCGTACGCAGCGGCGCGCCCTCCTGGGCATGCGCGGCCCCGGCCAGCAGGCAGACGAGGAGGGTAGCGCGGCGGAGTGCCTGCATGGCGTGTTGGTTCCTATTGGCTTGACGAGGTGTGGACTTGCAAGAACGATGCCCCATGCCGCGCATCCTTGTCATCAACCCGAACAGCTCCGCCGCCTGCGGGGCCGGCATCGACGACGCCGTGGCGCCGTTCCGCACGCCGGGTGGCCCGCTCATCGAGGTGATAAGCGTTCCGGACGGACCGCCTGCCATCCTGAGCTGGCGCGACTGGCACGCGGCGGTCCAGCCGATGTGCCGCGTGGCCGAGCATCAGGCCGCCGATGCCATCGTGATCGCCTGCGCCTCCGATCCTGGCCTGGAGGCGATGCAGGCGCTGACCGCCCGCCCCGTGCTGGGCGTGTTCCGTTGCGCCGTCGCCGCGGCAATGGCGCGGGCCGAGCGGTTCGGCGTGATCGCCATCGTGGACGCCAGCCGAGGCCGGCATTTGCTGGCGCTCCGGTCCATGGGCCTGGACGCGCGGCTGGCCGGCGAGGTGGCGCTGAACGTGTCGATGGAGACGCTGCTCGACCCGATAGCGGCGCGTGGCCTGCTGATCGATGCGGCCAAGCAGCTGGTTCGGGAGGGCGCGGGCGCCGTTGTGCTCGGCTGTACGGGAATGGCGGCACATCGGGCGGCGGTGGAGCTGGCGGTGGGCGTGCCGGTGATCGACCCCTGCCAGGCCGGCGTCGCGATGGCGCGGTTGGCGTTGGCCGGATAGGGCGCCACGCCTTATTCGCCCGCGTCTTCGGACCGCCACTCCGGCGGCTCCGTTGCGCCGGCCTGCCCGGTGATGCGGCCATAGGCCTCCGGACGCCGATGCCGGTCGAAGGCGAAGATGGTGGTGCGGCCCAGGGTGCAGCGGTCCAGGTCGCAGTCGGCGGTGATCAGCTCGTCGCCCCAGCTCGTGGCCTGCGCCAGGATTTCGCCCTGCGGGTTCACGATGATCGAGTGGCCGAACAGCTCGCACCCATCCTCCACGCCCGCCTTTGCAGTGGCAACGGCGTAGGTTGAGTTCTGGTAGGCTCCGGCCTGGATCGTCAGGTGGCTGTGGAACACCCGGAGGTGGGGCGCCTCGAAGCCCCGGCCGACCTGGTTGAGGCTCGGCGTGTTGTAGCCCAGCATCACCAGCTCGACCGATTGCAGCCCCAGCACGCGCCACGGCTCCGGCCAGCGGCGGTCGTTGCAGATCATCAGCCCGGCATTCACTGGCATGCCGCCCAATGGTGCGCGCACGACGGGAAAGCCCAGGTCGCCCACCTCGAAATACCTTTTTCCAAGTGCTGCACCGTGCGCGTCGGATCGTATTCGGTGTGGCCGGGCAGATGGACCTTGCGGTATTTCAGCATGGTTTCGCCCGCCGGGTTGACCAGGATGGCAGTGTTGAAGTGCCGTCCCTCCGGCGTGCGCTCGGCATAGCCTAGGTGGAAGGCAATGCCATGACGCCGTGCCGCCTCGAACAGCGGCGCCGTTTCATCGGAGGGCATGGCGGCCTCGAACCAGCCATCGGCCTCGGCGCGGTCCGCGTGGTAGTGCCGGGGAAAGAACGTCGTCAGCGCCAGTTCGGGGAACACCACCACCTGCACGCCGCGGGCGTGGGCGCGCTCCATAAGCCGCACCATGCGCCCGACGGCGGCGGAGCGGGGTTCGGCGCGCTGGATCGGACCGAGCTGTGCCGCGGCAACGGTAATGATCCGCCCCATCACTCGCTGCCCCCCTCAGGTGGCGGAACGGCGCCGGTTTGCGCGGCGATGGCGCCATACCATTCGGGGCGGCGGTGGGCAGCGAAATTGAACATCTTCTCCTTGCCCTGCCGGCAGGCATTGAGGTCGCACTCGGCCACGACCACCTCATCCCCCAGGCCGCTCGCCTCGGCCACGATGACGCCGTTCGGGTCCACGATGCAGGAGCCGCCGATCAGGCCCGCCCCATCCTCCACCCCCGCCTTGGCGACGGCAACCGCCCAGGTCGCGTTCATATAGGCGTTGGCCTGAACCACCAGCTTGGAATGGAACGTCCGCAGGGCCAGGTCTTCGGTTGTGCCGCCGTTCGGGTCGTAGGCGGCGGAGTTGTAACCGCAGCATACCAGTTCGACGCCCTGCAGGCCCAGCATGCGCCACGCCTCGGGCCAGCGCCGGTCGTTGCAGATCATCATCCCGAGCACGCCGGCGGCGAGCGAAGCCGGGGCGCGCCAGGCAGTGAAGCCGCGGTCGCCATAGGCGAAGTAGCGCTTCTCGAGCTGCTGGAACCGGTCGCCGGGCCGCGGCTCGACCGAGCCGGGCAGATGGATCTTGCGATAGGTGCCGATGGTGCGCCCGCTCGGCGAGACCAGGATCGCGCTGTTGAACAGCTTGTCTCCGGCGCGTTCGGCGTAGCCGATGCTGAAACCGACGCCCAGCGCCCGCGCCCGGTCGAACAGGACCTGCACGGCCGGATTCGGCATGGCGGGTTCGGTGAACGCCTCCAGCTCCGGCACCGTCAGCAGCCAGCGCGGGAAGAAAGTCGTGAGGGCAAGTTCGGGAAATACCACCAGCCGGGCGCCCTGCGCCGCCGCCTGCTCCAGCAATGCAACGATGCGGCTTATTGTGTGAACACGGCTGTCCGCACGCTGGACAGGACCCATCTGCGCCGCCGCGACATGAATGGTCCGCGCCATGTCAGTGCGCTCCCCGCCTGATGAACCGGCCGGCGCCGGGCTTGGCCAGCACGGCCTGACCGTCCCACGCCATCTGGCCGCGCAGCAGAGTAGCGGCTACCCGGGCGCGCAGCGGGCGACCGTGATAGGGCGACCAGCGCAGCTCCGGACGATCCTGAATCTGCCCCTCGTCGAAGGTGAAGCGGCCGAGCTCCAGTACCAGCAAATCCGCATCCTTGCCGGGCGCGATCGTCCCCTTGCGCCCGTCCAGACCATGGTGCCGCGCCGGGCGCTCGGCGCAGTAGGTCGCCATGACGGTGGGCGGCAGGCCACGCTCGTCCAACAGCGTATACATCAGCGGCGCGAAGCTCTGCAGGCCCACCAGCCCGGCGCCGCAAGCGAAGATATCGGAAAACCCTTTGCGGTCTGCCGGCCAGGGAGCGTGGTCGGTGGACACATAGGCGACCTGGCCCGCTGCCAAGGCTGCCCACATCCGCTCCACCTCGGCGGCCGTCCGGAATGGCGGGTTGCACTTGCCGCGGCCACCCAGGCGGACAAGGTCCTCCTCCGTCATGCACAAGTACTGGATGCAGGCCTCCCCCGTGGCGCGGCCGCCCATTGCACGGAACGCCTCGGCAATCGCAAAGCCACGGGCGACGGACGAATGGGCGATGTGGACGTGGGCGCCCGTCGCCAGCCCGATCTCGAAGATCTCGTTGTCCGCCAGCGTCTCCGCGAGCGGCGGGCGGGTGCGGCAGTGCATGATGGCGTCCGTCTGCCCGGCGGCGCGAGCCGCTGCGGTCAACTTCTCCACCAGTTCCTGGTCCTCGTTGTGCACCGAGACCGGCAGCCCGGTCCGCGCGATGGCCGCAAACGCCTCGATCATGGTCGGATGGTCGATACGGGGAAAGCGCACCGGATCGTATTCGTAGGTCGAAAGCTTGAACGAGCACACGCCGCCCGCGGCCAACCCTGCAATCTCGCCGACACCACCTTGTTTGGCGATCGTTCCATAGAGTGCCACGTCGACATGGGCGGTCCGGTCGACCCAGCCGATCTTTTCAGCCAGCACCGACGCATTCGTCACCGCCTGCGGCACGTCGTATGGCATGTCCACGCAGGTCGTGACGCCCCCGGCCGCAGCCGACCGCGTGGCGCCCTCGATCCCCGGCCAGCCGATCGCCGAGCTGGTGTGCATGTGCCCGTCCACGAGGCCAGGCAGCACCAGCTTGCCGGTGTAGTCCAGCACCGCCGCTGCCGATGGGGCCGCACCCGTGCCCACCGCCGCGATCCGCTCGCCCATTATGGCAATCCATCCGTCGCGGATGATCTCCGTCGAGGTTACGATCGTGCCACGGACCAAGCTGTCATGCATGGCTTGCCAACTGCCAGCGGGCTAGGTCATCGGGTTCGGCCGGTAGAACGGCTGTTGTGTCCATGCAGCAAGCGTAAGACCGTTTGACGCGCAGCAGCAACGCCGACGGAAACGCACCGCCTGGCCGGAATGGAATTCGATGCCGCTGGCCACAAACATCAACCAAGACAGCAGACCGCCCCGTGCCGTCGGCGTGTCAGCCGGCATGAGCTCGCCGGCCTTCTTGCCGAGGTGGAGCAGGTGGCGTTGCTGTCGGAAACGGAGGCGTCGCCATTGACGATCATCGGCACCTTGCTCGGGTTGCGCTCCAATCTCAAACGCCCGTGAACCGGGGCGTGCGCTTCTCCAGCCAAGCAGCTTGGCCTTCCACCATGTCGGCAGACTGCCGGCTGCGCGCCTGGTTCGCGGCAATCAGCGCCAGATCTGCTTCGCCGCGGGCGATGTCGTTCAACGCCCGCTTCATGCCCTGCACGGCGATGGGAGCGTTGGCGGTCAGCACAGCCGCCAGTTCCGCGACCCGGGGCATCAGGCGCTCGGGCGGCACCGCCTCGTCCAGGTAGCCGATCCGCAGCAGCTCAGCCGTATCCGCCCGCGCCGCCGTCAGGAACAGGCGCTTGGCCGCACCCAGCCCAATCCGCGAGACATAGCGCCGCATCCCGCCGGCGTAGTAGTGCAGCCCGAGCCGGGCGGCGGGCATGAACAGGGTCATCCCCTCCACGCCAATGCGGAAGTCGCAGGCCAGCGCAAGGTCCGTGGAGCCGCCGTATACTCCGCCGTTCAGCGCGCAGATCGTCGGCAGCGGAAAGCGTTCCATCCGGTCGGCAGTCTGCTCGAACGAGTCACCGCTGCCTTCGTCGCCGTCCCGGCCATTCAGCTTGCCGATGTTGAACCCCGAGGAGAACGACCGGCCCGTTGCGGTCAGCACCAGCGCACGCAGCGCCGGGTTCGCTTGCACGTCCGACAGCAGCCGGTTCAGCTCCATCAGGTCCTCCGGCTCGATGCGGTTGTGCACGGACGGACGGTTGAGCTGGATCGTGGCGACCGCGTCCTGGATCGCGAGTAGTGGCACGCCCTCGGTCATAAACCCCTCCCATTGAGCGTGCGGCCTGTGGGGACCACGCCCAGTCTCCTGCGAAAATCCTGGTCCATGTAGCACACCAGGCTCAGGCCGCGACCCTGCTCCAGCCGCAAGCTTCCTTGGATGCAGGACGGCACCAGCCTTGCGCCGCCGCGCAAATGCCCCGAACCTACGCCGGCACGCGAAGGAAGCAGCCCGATGGCACGCGTTCTTGTGACGGGATCGAGTGGCTTTCTGGGAGGCACGGTCGCCACACGGCTCTTGGCCGCACGACATGTCGTGCTGGGCCTTGATCAGGCCGCTCGCCCGCCCGACGCCACATACGTCCACGTCACGGACGACCTCTCCGACCGCGTGCGCCTCGACGCCATCCTGGCCGAAACCCGCCCGACCCACATCCTGCATGCCGGCGGCGTCTCCGGCCCGATGGTGATTGCGGACCAGCCCGCGTCCATCATGGCGATCAACGTCGGCGGCACGCTGAACCTCGTGCAGGCCGCGCTGGCGGCGGGCGTCGGCACCTTCGTCCACTGCTCGTCCATCTCGGCCGTTGGTCCCTACGACGTCGCCGGCCCGATCGGCATCGACCAGCCGCTGCGGCCGGACACGCCCTACGGCTGCTCGAAGGCGGCCGTGGAGTTCATCCTCCAGGGCCTATGGCGCCGGGTGCCGATGCAGCTCTGCACCCTGCGGTTTACCGGCATCTACGGCCCCGGCCGGCGCACGTCCTACCTGCTGGACGACATCGTTGCCGCAGCGCTCGACGGGCGCCCGGTCCGCATCCCGCCCACGAGCCCGGCGCCCTACATCCACGGCGACGACGCCGCCGACGCCGCGGTGGCCGCCTGCTTTGCCACCAGCCGGTCGCAGCTCGCCTACTATGTCGCGCACCCCGAGATCGTCGGCTTGGACCAGATATGCGACATTATCGCCGAGCAGATCGGCCCGGTGGATGTCCAGGTCGACGAAACCCTCCCTGCCGCCCGCCGCGGCCCGGCCGACCTCGGCCCCACCGTGCGCGACCTCGGTTTCACTGCCCGCATCGGCATCGTCGAGGGTCTGACCGGCCTCATCGCCGTCCGGCGCGCGGCCCACCAGCAAGGAGCCCGGACGAGCTGCACTTGACCGCCCACGACGGGGTACGGCGGTTCTACCGGGAGGCCGGCGCGTCAGACCGCGGTGTAACCGCCGTCCACCAAAAGGTCGGCCCCGGTCATGAAGCTCGACGCGTCGCTCGCCAGGAACAGCGCGGCCCGCGCGATCTCGTCAGGCTGGCCCAGCCGGCCGATCGGGTGCTTCGGGACGGAGTGGGCGCGCGCCGCTTCCATGCTGCCGTGGCGGAGCACCATGCGCCGGGTCTCGACTGCGCCGGGCGAGAGGCTGTTGACGCGCACGCCGTCCGCCGCGTGGTCGAGCGCCATGGCGCGCGCGAGCTGGATCAGCGCGCCCTTCGCCGCGCAATAGGCCGGCCGCCCCGGCGCGCCGACATGGCCGAGCTGCGAGGCGATGTGGATGATGGAGCCGCCGCCCGCCGCGATCATCGCGGGCAGGACCGCGCGGCTCATGAGGAACGCGCCGGTGACGTGCACCGCGAACACCCGGTCCCACTCGATCAGCGGCATCTCCAATACCGAGCCGCTCGGGTCGTTCGGCGCCGCGCCGTTGACCAGGATGTGCACCGGCCCCCAGGCCGCGACGACGGCCTCGCCGGCGCGGAGCGTGTCCGGCTCGCGGCTCACGTCCGCGGCGATTGCCAGCGCCGCCCCGCCCGATGTGCCGATGGCCTCGGCGATCCCGTCGGGGGCCGCCAGGTCCACGCAGGCGACCCGCGCGCCAGCGGCGGCGAACGCCACCGCGATGGCGCCGCCGATGCCGCCGCCCGCTCCGGTGACGATGGCAGTCCGGCCGGCCAGCGTTGGGGTGATTGAAGTCATGCGGGCGTCCTCCGTGCGGCGTCGCGGCCGAGATAGGCTTCCTGCACCCGCGCATCGTCGCGCAGCTCGGCGCACGGGCCGCTGGCGACGATCGCGCCGCCGCGGAGCACATAGGCGCGGCTGGCCGTTTGCAGCGCATACCGGGCGTTCTGCTCGACCAAGAGGACGCTCGTCCCGCCCTGGTTGATGACGCGGATGGTGCGGAAGATGTCCTGCACGACGATGGGTGCGAGGCCGAGCGAGGGCTCGTCGAGGCACAGCAGGCGGGGTTCGCTCATCATCGCGCGGCCGAGCGCCAGCATCTGCTGCTCGCCGCCCGACAGCGTCCCGGCGTTCTGCCCGGCCCGTTCGCGCAGGCGCGGGAACCACTCGAACGCGCGCTCCATCAGGCCGCTCAACCGCTTCGGATCGCGACGGTGCTTGAACCCACCCATCTCGAGGTTCTCCCGCACCGTCAGGAACGGGAACACGTGCCGCCCTTCCGGCACCAGCGCGATGCCTAGATGGGTCCGCTCATAGGACGGCATCCCGGTGATCGCCCGGCCCCCGAAGCGGATCTCCCCGGCGCGCGGCGTCAGTACCCCGGCTACGGCGCGCAAGGTCGTGGTCTTGCCGGCGCCATTCGCGCCGATCAGCGTCACGATCTCCCCTTCGGCGACGTGGAACGTGATCTCGCGGCAGGCCGCGACGGCGCCGTAGGCGAGCTCCAGCCCGGTCGCCTCGAATAGCGCCGTCATGTCAGCTCGCCCCCGAGATAGGCCTCGACGACGGCGGGATCGGCCTGCATCGCGGCTGCCGTGCCGGTGAACAGATGCTGGCCGTAATGCATCACCATCACCTGGTCGGCAATGCGCGTCACGAGGTCCATGTTGTGCTCGATCAGGATCACCGCGACGCCACGGCCACGCACCTCGTCCAGCCGCTGCAGCAGCAGCTCGACCTCGGACCCGTTCAACCCGGCGGCGGGCTCATCGACCATCAGCAGCTTCGGCTGCGTCGGGAGCGCCCGCGCGATCTCCAGCAGCCGCTGCTCGCCATACGACAGCACCCCGGCCAGCGCGCCGGCACGGGGCAGCAGGCCGACGAAATCCAGCAGGCCCAGCGCCTCCTCATGGCAGCGCCGCATGTCGTCCCGGAACGCCCGGCCATGCAGCACATACTGCGCCCACGGGATCCGGTGGCGCGTGTGGAAACCGGCGAGCACGTTCTGCAGCGCCGAAAGCTGCTTGAACAGCCGGATCTTCTGGAACGTGCGCGCGATGCCCAGCCGGGCCCGGCCATGGGGCGGCACCCCGGCCAGGTCTGCGCCGTCGAACACCAGGCGTCCGCCATCCGCATGGTGGATGCCGCTCAGCAGGTTCAGCATCGTGGACTTGCCGGCGCCGTTCGGGCCGATGATGGCGAACACCGACGCTGCCGGCACGGCGAACGAAATGCCGCGCACCGCATGCACGCCGCCGAAGCTCTTGCGCAGCCCCTCGGCCCGCAGCAGGACGCGGTCCTCCACTCTTATCGCCTCCGCCCAAGGTGCCCAGTAGCGGAGCGCCATAGGCCGATCAGCCCGCCGGGGACGAACAGCACGACCAGCGTCAGCGCCAGGCCGTAGATGATGAGGCGCGCGTCGCCCAGGCTGCGCAGCAGCTCGGGCAGCACGGTGAGGATGATCGCGCCGAGCACCGGGCCGACCAAGGTGCCGATCCCGCCCACGATGACCATGGCGAGGATGGTGAACCCCTCGGTGATGGTGAAGGCGTCCGGCACCAGCGTCCCCGCGAACGGCGCATAGAGGCAGCCGGCCAGGCCCGCCACCGCCGACCCGGTGCCGAACGCGAACACCTTCCACACGGTGCAGCGGACACCCAGCGAGGCGGCCGAAACCTCGTCCTCGCGGATGGCCGTCAGCGTCTCGCCGACCGGGGACCGTACCAGCGCGCGCAGCACGCCGAACACCAGGAGGGCGATGCCCGCGGTCAGGTAGAACAGGCTGGCCTGGTCCGAGAAGTCGATGCCGCCGACGCCGGGCGGCGGGGCGATGCCGTAGATGCCGAGCGGACCCTCGGTCACGCTGATCCAGTTCAGCAGGATTTGGTAGGTGATGACCGCGAAGCCGAGCGAGGCGATCGCGAGGTAGTGCCCCCGCAGCCGCGCCGCGAACAGGGCGAGCCCAACGCCGGCGGCGCCCGCGCCGGTCGTCCCCAATGCCAAGGCAGGCCAGAACCCGAGCCCCGCCTTCGTCACCAGCACGGTCGAGACATAGGCGCCGATGCCGTAGAACGCCGATGCGCCGAGGTTGAGCTGGCCCGCATAGCCCAGGATGAAATCGAGCCCGAGCGCCAGCAGCACGTTCAGCGCGCAGACGATCATGACGCCGCGCCAGTAGCTGTCCCGGAACACGGCCGGCAGCAGCGCGATGCCACCGATCGATGCGAGCGTGAGCGCCCAGCGCCAGGCCGGGGCCGCATTGGACCGGACAAGCGCCTCAGACATTCTCGTCCCGCCGTTCCGCGATCAGTCCGGTGGGCCGGACCGCAAGCGTCGCCAGCAACAGCCCGAACACCACGATGTCGATCAGGCCGGGGTCCAGCACCTGCGTCGTCACCGCCTCGATCAGGCCGACCAGCAGCCCGGCAATGATCGTGCCCTCGATGTTGCCGAAGCCGCCGATGATCACGATGGCGAACGCCTTGACGATCACCGACGCCCCGGCGAATGGCGTGAGCACCAGCACCGGGCCGAGCATCGCGCCCCCCATGCCGGCGAGCGCCGAGCCGATCACGAACGTCAGCATGATCAGCCGGTTGGGGTTGATCCCCATCAGCCCCGCAGTCTCCTGGTCCTGTGCCACAGCCCGGAGCGCCTTGCCGACGAAGGTGAAGCGCATGAACGCATACAGGGCCGCGATCGCCGACGACGACACCACGAGGATCAGGACGCTCTGCATCGTGAAGTAGAGGCGGCCAAGCCGGATGACCTGCGCGCTGTACGGCGTCTCGAACGCGTAGGGAATGGGCCCGAACAGCGCCAGCGCGCCGTTCTCGAGCATGACCGACGCGCCGATGGTCGCGATCAGCGGGCGCAGCTCGTTCCCCTGGCGGCGGAGCGGCGCGAAGATGACGGCGTTGACCAGCCAGCCCAGCGCCGCGCCCACCACGAACGCGATACCGATGCTGACCAAATAGTCGCCGCCCCGGGCGTGGGTGAAGAAATAGGCGCTGAACGCGCCCAGCGTCACGAAGTCCGCATGCGCGAAGTTGATCTGCAGCAGCACGCCGTAAACCAGGGTCAGCCCCAAGGCCACGAGGACATAGAGGCTGCCGAGGACGATGCCGTTGATGCCCTGCTGGACCGCGAGCGTCAGGACGTCGGGCACGCTATCTCAGGTTCCTCAATGCCAATCGAGCGGCTTCCAGGACGCATCCGCCTGGGTCTGGACATAGTGGATCGTGTCCCGCTGCGTGTTCTGGTTGCGGTCGTTGAACGTCACGCTGCCGGTCACGCCGACGAAGTCCTTCGTTTCGGCCAGGCGGTCGCGGATCGTGGCGGGCGTCGTGCCGCCCCGGCGAACCACGTCGGCGATCAGCATGATCTGGTCGTAGGCGTGGGCGCTCAGGTGGGTGGGATCGCGGCCATATTTCGCCCTGAACGCCTCGACGAAGTCGCGCACGACCGGACGCTGGTCGAACGGGTCGAACTGCACGATCCGGATGTAGCCCTCGGCCGACTTGCCTGCCTTCACGTCGAAGCCGAACGGCAGCCAGATTGTGCCCATCTGCACCGCGGCGCCCCCGCCGCCCTTCACGACGCCGGCCTGCGCCAGCGCCTGGCTGATCTTCAGCCCCTGCCCCTCCAGCGTGTAGCTCGGGATCACGTCGATCTTGCCCAGCGCCGCGATCCGGGTCGCAATCGACGTGAAGTCGTTCACGTCGCGGCCGAAGCCGATGTCCTGCAGCACCTTGCCACCCAGCTCCTCGAAACGGCGCTTGAAGATCGCCGCATTGCCGATGCCGGCGTTGGTGTTCTCGTGCAGTAGCACGGCGGTCCGCGCGCCCAGCTCGGCATAGGCGCGGCCGGCCATGTCCTCGCCCTGCATCACCTCGTCCGGCATGATGCGCAGCGTGAACCGGTTGCCGGGCTCGGTGACCTTGATCGACGACGAGCCGGCGTTCAGCAGCGGGATCTGCGCCTGAAGGATCAGCGGCATGACCGCGAGCGTCGCATCCGAGCACTCCTCGCCGATCATCACGGCCGGCTTGTAGTTGTCCAACAGGCGCTTGGCGGCTTGGGTGGCCGGCAGCGGGCTGCAGGCGGAGTCCTCGGCGTGGAAGTCCAGCCGGTAGACGCCGAGCCCGGCCTTCGCGACCTGCTCCATCGCGAGGTCGATCCCCTCCCGGTCCTGCACACCGTAGTAGGAGCCAGGGCCGGAGGTGGACAGCAGCCCACCGATCCTGATGACGCTGTCCTCGGCGCGCCCGGGGGCCGATGCGAGCAGGCCGAGCGTCAGCAGAACGGCGGCGAGGGGACGGCGGATCATGGGGAACTCCTGGTTCTGCTGAACGTCGGCGCGGGATTCAGCCAACGACGTAGCCGCCGTCGGCGATCACGGTCTCACCGGTCACGTAGGATGCGGCGCGGGAGCACATCAGGACGGCCAGGTTCGCGATCTCCTCGGCGGTGCCCCACCGGCCGAGCAGTACGCGGTCGAGTCCGCGGTCGCCGGAATAGCCGCTGCTGGCGGTCTGCTGCGTCATGCGGGTGCTCGACCGGCCTGGGGCGAGCGCCAGCACCCGCACCCCGGCCGGCCCCCATTCGACCGCCGCCGCCCGGGTCAGCTGCGCGACCGCGGCCTTGGCAGCGGCGTAGATCCCGCGGTTCTCGCCGCCGCAGAACGCGGTCTGGCTGCTGATGTTCAGCACCACGCCGCCGCCGCGCTGCACCATAGACCGCCCGAAGGCCTGCATGAGGAAGATGACGCCGAGCAGGTCGACGTCCATCAGCCGCCGTATGCCCGCCTCCTCCGCATCCAGCATCGGCCCGGTCAGCAGCACGCCGGCATTGTTCACCAGGATGTCGACATCGCCAACCGCGGACGCCAAGGCCGCGATGGACGAGGCGTCGCCCTGATCGAATACATGGCTCTCGGCCCGCAGCGGCTGCGCGACGGCCGACAAGGGCTCGGCCTCGACGTCCGCGAGCACCAGCGACGCCCCCTGCGCTGCGAAGGTCCGGGCCATCGCGGCCCCAAACCCGTGCGCGGCCCCGGTGATGAGGACGCGGCGGCCAGAAAAGTCGAAGTCGCTGGCGAGTGACACGAATTCCTTTCTCACGCTATTTCCAAGGCCAGCGCAAAGTGTGTGGGACGCCGGCCGGGCTGTCCAGCGCCCATCCGATGCGGGCTGCGGCTGGGGTGCGAACCCGCAGCTGCGGCAGCAAGAAATGCTGCGCCAGCGACTTACGCGCTGCTACACGGATGCATTCCTGGCGAGCGGCGTGGCCGTGGCATCAGGACGCGCCGACGACCTCCAAATGAAGGCGGGAGGAATGCCCGTCCTCCGGACCACCCTCCTGCTGCTGCTCATTGTTTCTGGTGGTTTCGTGGATCCCCTAGAGCGCAGTCCAGGCGGCTGGAAACATTGAGCCCGCCTTGCGATCACGCGGTAGATGCAAGGCTGCCGGGCACGATGCCGGGCGGCAGGCTTGCGACGTAGCGGGCCAGTTCGCCGGGACGCGCCAGCCAGAGCCGGTCGCGCTGCTGCAGCACGTGGGTCAGCGCCCGCCGCAGCGCCCACAGGCGGAACGGCTGCCCGACGACGAACGGATGCAGGACGATGCTGCACACCAGCGGATACTTGCGCGACTGCTGCAGCATCTCGTCGAACTGGTCCGTGATCATGTCGGCGAACTCGCGCCCGGAGTGCTGGCGGAACACCAGGGCCGGGCTGTCGTTCAACTCGATCGAGTAGGGCACCGACAGGATTGGCCCAGCGCGCGTGCGCATCCAGAACGGCTGGTCGTCGGCCGGCCAGTTCATGACGTAGCTGAAACCCTCCTCCCGCAGCAGGTCGAGCGTCGCGCCGCTCTGCGCGATATAGGGGCCGAGCCACCCCGCGGGCGCCGGCGCGCCGTGGCGCAGGATGGCGTCGCGGCTTTGTTGGATCAGCCGCCGTTCGTCGTCCTCCCACAGGCCGTCCTGCCGCTCGGAGTTGGTGCGGCCGTGGCCCACCAGCTCGTCGCCGCGCGCGAGCAGCGCCGGGGCGATCTCCGGGCAGGCGTCGAGCACGGCGCCGTTGACGTTGTGCGAGCAGGGCAGCGCCAGCTCATCCAGCATGTCGAGCAGGTACCAGAGCCCGACCCGGTTGCCGTAGTCGCGCCAGGCATAGTTGCGCTGGTTCTGCGTGGCGCCGAGCTGCGCGTTGTCGCTGCCGAGGCCGGCGCGGAAGGCGAAGTGCTCGATGTTGTTGCTGACCACGACCGCCAGGCGCGCGCCGCCGGGCCATTCGTAGGTCGGGCGCTGCGGCAGCGGGCTGTGCGCATAGCGGCCGTGCTCCGGCATCCGGAGCACCGTCATTCGAACAAGGCCACTGCGCGGATCGGGCTTGCGGTGCCGCCGCGGATGCGGAGCGGGAAGCCGATGAAGCGGAAGCGGCCCCGGCCGACCAGCCGCTCCAGGTTGGCCAGGCATTCGATATGGGTGATGCCGCGCTCGGCGCAGGCGAGGTGGGCCTGGAAGTTGGGCTCGCCCTCCGGCGCCGGGCTGACCGCCTCGACGCCGAACATGCCGATGCCGCGGTCGGCCAGCCAGTGTACGCTGCCGAGCGCCAGCCCGGGGAAGTCGTGCGGATAGCCCGGCTTGCCCGGCAGCCGCACGTTGGTCGCCATATACAGCAGCACGGTGTCGCCGGGACGGATCTCCTGGCCGGAGGCGGCCAGGGCGGCCTCCATCTCCGGCACCGTCACCGCATGGCGCAGCGGCGCGTGCGACAGATCGAGGCAGATGGCCGAGGTATAGAAGCGTTCGAGCGGCATCTGGTCGATCGAGGCCGCGTCGGGCCGGCTGTCGAAATGCACCGGCGCGTCGACGTGGGTGCCGGCGTGGTCGCTGAAGCTGATCGACAGCGCCTTCGACGAGAACTCTGTGTTGCCCGCCCACTTCTTTTCGTCGTGGTCGTACCAGGTGGCGACCACCACCGGCGGATGCGATGGATGCACCTGGGTGCGGTGGAAAATCTCGCGGCTGAGGTCGATCAGTTCCATTTTTCTTCTCCGTCTATGTCACGGTGGGTCCCAGCACATCCTCGCCCGCCAGCCGCCCCTGCGGCAGGCGCGCCGGGCGCAGGATGAGGCCGAACGGATGACGGCGCCGGCCGTGACAACGGGGATGAATGGCACGCCGGAACGTGCGGTGAGAAGGCCCGCGATATGGGCCCCAGCCCCGGCGATCGCCGCCGTGGCCAGCGAGAGCTGCCCGGACAGCGCGTTGACATACAGCCCGAGCGTCAACGCCACGTTGAGCAAGGGTCGAGATCAGGATGGGCTCGAAGAAGGCGAAACTCGGCATGACGCCGAGCACGAGCGCCACGGCGATCAACGCCTCGAAGTAGCGGTTGCCGGCGACCAGCATGCAGATGAACGCCTTCAACCCATACAGCAGCCCGACGAACGCCGAGGCGGAGCCGTACAGCGTGCCGACCGCAACCGCGGCGATGCCGGCCATGGTGGAGGCGAGCCAGATCGTCACCCGGCAGACATGGCCCACATCGACGCCGAACGCCGCCTCCACCATGACGCCATCCACACCGGCATAGGACAGGACGACATCGACCCGCGGCAGGTCGAATGCCGCGGCTGATGCGAAGACGGTGTCCTCGGACACGGTCAGCTTCTGGCCGAATTCCGGGTAGTCAGGTGTATCGAGGCTGCTGGTGGCGACCGACGAGATCGTGCCGCCGGTGCCGATGACGGCGATCTTGTGGCGGGTCAATATAGGCCCCGGCGCATGATGCAGGATTTTGGAGGCTCGCCTACCATACCTGCATATTCAATGGATGGAGCAACGCTAGCCATGGACATAGACATCCCAGACATTCGGGCGGAGATGGAGGCGGCGTTCGCCCGCTACGAAGCAGCTATCTTAGCAAACGATGTACCAACGCTGAATGCTTTGTTCCGCTGCGCGCCCGAGACGATCCGCTATGGGATGGCGGAGAACCTGTATGGCTTCGATGAGATCGCAGCATTTCGCGGCGCCCGCTCGTCGGTGGGCCTGATGCGCAGCCTGGCACGCACGGTCATTACGACATACGGACGTGATGCTGCGGTGGCATCGACGCTGTTCCGCCGCAGCACGATGCCGGGCAAGGTGGGGCGGCAGATGCAGACCTGGGTCCGCTTTCCCGAGGGCTGGCAGATCGTGGCCGCGCATGTCAGCCTGATCGACGAGCCGTAATCCCGCTCTTTGAGATAGTGCGAGCATGGTCCTGGCTGCATTCGAGGAGGCATGGCCATGAACAACGACCGTATCTAAGGCTGACGCTGAATGTGGCGAACAGCCCAGCGGACGTGCAGATTGGCGAAGTCGTCCAGTCGATGGCGGCGGAGGCCGGCTTATCCGTCAGGCTCTCCTCTGCTCGGCATCCTCCCATTGCGCGCCAGGCACCGCAGCGAACAGGGCCTTGGTGTATTCGTGCCGCGGGGCGGCGAAAATGTCCGCGGTCGCGGCGACCTCCACCACCTCGCCCCGCCGCATCACCGCGATGCGGTCGCACACCTGCAATGCCACCCGAAGATCGTGCGTCACGAACAGCATGCTGAGCTGGAATTGCTGCTTGATGCCGGCCAGCAGCGCCAGCACCTGCGCCTGCACCGATACGTCGAGCGCCGAGACCGGCTCGTCGGCGACGAGGATCTCGGGGCGCAGCGCCAACGCCCGGGCGATGCCGATGCGCTGGCGCTGGCCGCCGGAGAACTCGTGCGGGAAGCGTTCGGCGGCCTGCGGGTCGAGGCCGACCAGCCGCAGTAACTCGCGCGCCTCCGCCCTCGCCGTCGCCACGGGGATGCCGTGGATGACCGGCCCCTCGGCGACGATGTCGACGATGCGCTGACGTGGGTCCAACGACGCGTACGGGTCCTGGAAGATCATCTGGATACGCTTGCGATAGGGGCGGAGGCGCCAGCGCGTCAGCGGCGCGATGTCATGGCCGGACAGCAGGATCTCGCCGGCATCGATCTGCAGCAGCCGGGTCACGGCGCGCGCCAGGGTGGACTTGCCCGAGCCGGACTCGCCCACCACGCCCAGGGTCTCGCCCCGGCGCAGCTCCATGCCGACATTGTCGAGCGCGACCGTTGCCCGGCCGCCGAATAGGCCGCGTGAGGAATATGCTTTGCGGAGCCCGCTGGCCTGCAGCACGAACGGCGCCTTGCTGGGCGGCACGCGCGGGCCTGGCGACAGCCTCGGCACCGCGGCGATCAGCGCCTGGGTGTAGGCGTGCGCCGGCGCGTTCAGCACGGTGTCCGTCGGACCGGATTCGACCAGCGTGCCCTTTTGCAGCACCGCGACCGTGTCGGCGATCTCGGCCACCACGCCGAAGTCGTGGGTGATGAACAGCACCGCGGTCCCGTGCTCCCGCTGCAGCTCGCGGATCAGGTGCAGGATCTGCGCCTGGGTGGTCACGTCCAGCGCGGTGGTCGGCTCGTCGGCGATCAGCAGCTTGGGGTCGAGCGCCAGGGCCATGGCGATCATCGCCCGCTGCCGCTGCCCGCCAGAGAGCTGGTGCGGGAAGGCGTCCAGCAAGCGCCCGGGCTCCGGCAGATGGACGCTGGCGAGCAGGTCCACTACCCGCGCGCGCCGCGCGGCCCGGCCTAGCGCCGTATGGATGCGCAGCACCTCCGCGACCTGCTGCCCAATCGTGTGCAGCGGGTTCAGCGCCGTCATTGGCTCCTGGAAGATCATGGCAACCTCGGCGCCGCGTATCCGCCGCATCTGCACCGGCGTAGCGTGAGCAAGGTCCATGCCGTCGAACCCGATCGACCCGGCGCTGATCCGCACGTGCGGTCCGGGCAGCAACCCCAGCACCGAGCGCGCCACCAACGACTTGCCCGAACCAGACTCGCCGATCAAGCAGGTGACCTCGCCGGCGCGCAGCTGCAGCGTCAGGCCCTGGACCGCCTCTGCCCGGTCGGCGCCCTGCGGTAGCGCGATAGTGAGGCCCTGGATGTCAAGCACGACGCCGCTGGTCGCTCGCGCCGGGTTTATCGTTTGCGTGAGGCTCATTGTTCGCGCAGGGCTCATCGTTCGCGCAGCCGGGGGTTCAGCGCTTCATTCAGCCCGTCGCCCACCAGGTTGATCGCCAGCACCGTCAGCAGGATCGCGATGCCAGGGAAGGTGCACACCCACCAGGCCGAGCGCAGCACGGCGCGGCCGGCGCTGATGATCAGCCCCCAGCTCATTACGTTTGGGTCTCCCAGGCCGAGGAAGGCCAGCCCTGACTCGATGAGGATGGCGGTCGCAGTCAGCAGCGAGCCCACGGCGATGATGGACGAGGTGCAGTTGGGCAGCAGGTGGCGGAAGATGATGCGGCTGTCGCTGGCGCCGAGGCCAGCGCAGGCCAGCACGAACTCGCGCCCGCCGAGGGCAACGAACTCGCCGCGGACCAGGCGGGCGATGCCGGGCCAGGACACGGCGGCGATGGCGATGATCTCTGTGGTGACGGAGGGCGAGAGAATCGCCACCACCAGGATCGCCAGCACGAAGGCCGGAATGGTCTGGAAGAACTCGGTGAGCCGCATCAGCACCAATTCGATCCCACCGCGGTAGTAGCCGGCGACACCGCCGATCACCGAGCCGATCAGGATGGCGGCGAAGGTCGCGCCCAGGCCGATCAGCATGGAAATGCGGGCGCCGTGCGCGATGCCGGCGGCAACGTCGCGCCCGAGCGTGTCTGTGCCGAACAGATACCGTCCGCCGGGCGGCTGCAGCGGCGGCCCGGCAAGGCGGAAGGGGTCGCTGGGATAGAGCAGCGGCGAGAACGCGATCAGCAGCGCCACCCCGAGCAGCACGACCGCCCCGAACAGGGCCATGCGGTTCCGCGCGAAGCGGTGCAGGCCGGCGCGCACGCTAGATCTCGATGCGTGGGTCGAGCGAGACGTAGGCCAGGTCGACCACGAGGTTGATCACGACGACGAGGCAGGCGGAAACGAAGAAGATCCCCAGCAGTAGGTTGAGGTCGCGGGATTGCAGGGCGTTGAAGGCCAGCGTGCCGATGCCGGGCCAGCCGAACACGGTCTCGACGATGATGGAGCCGCCGATGAGGTTGCCAGCCTGCACGCCCGCCATAGTCACGACCGGCAGCAGCGCGTTGCGGAACACGTGGCCGAGCAGCACGCGGCGCTCCGTCTGCCCCTTGGCCCGCGCCGTGGTCACGTAGTCCATGCCGGCCTGCTCCAGCACCGAAGCGCGCATGACGCGGGCATACAGCGCCAAATAGAACAGCGCGAGCGTCGCCATCGGCATCGCCAAATGCCGGGCGACATCGCGCGCGGCATCCCAACCTTCGAAATCGGGGCTGACCGTGTCGAAGCCGCTGGTCGGCAGCCAGGCGAGCCGGATCGCGAACACGACGATCATCATGAGCCCGAGCCAGAAGGCCGGAGTGGCGTAGGCGACCAGGGTCACGACCGAGAGCACGCCGTCCCGCCAGGAGTTTCGCCCGACAGCCGCCGTCAGTCCCAGCAGCGTGCCGAGCACCAGGGCGGTCCCGAAGGCGCTCACCATCAGCAGCGCCGTCGGCCATAGCCGGTCCAGGATCAGCTCCAGCACCGGCGCGTCGTTGCGGAACGAGTAGCCCAGGTTGAACTGCGCCATATTGGCGAGGTAGGCCAGGAACTGCGCGCCGAGCGTCTGGTCCAGCCCGAACTTCTGCCGCAATGCCGCCATGTATTCCGGCGTGGCGGCGCCGCCCTCGCCCGCCAGCACCGAGGCCGCGTCGCCCGGCGCCAAATGGATCAGGAAGAAGTTCAGCACGACGATGCCCAGCACCACCGGCAACGCAAGCAGCAGCCGGTAGCCGAAGTAGAGCCAGCGCCGCAGGGCTATTTCTCCAGCCAGGTCCGCTCGAATGCCTGGTAGGTGCCCAGCGGCCCCGTGGTGTGGCCGTGCAGCTTGCGGCTGAACACGCTGACATATTGCACCTCGGTCAGCCAGACGAGCGGGCTGTCCTCGACGAGAATCTGCTGCACCGCCTTGTAGATATCGCCGCGCCTTTCCGGGTCCAGCTCGCGTGCGCCCTCGCCCAGCAGGCGGTCCACCTCCGGATTGCTGTAAAAGCTGTTATTTACGAAGGTGACGCCCTTGCGGATTTGCGACGACAGGTATTGCCGGTTGAGGCCAATCACGGGATCGATGCCGTTGCCGAGGAACGGCTCGCTGATGTCGTAGTCATAATCGGTATAGGCCCGGCGCAGCCAGGTCGCAGTGTCTTCGCTGCGCAGCCGCACGTCGATGCCGACCTGGGCCAGCGCCTGCTTGACGTATTCGGCCTGGCGCAGCCACTGCTCGCCGAACGAGTTGACCTCCAGGTGGACCTCGAACCGCAGGCCGCCCTCGTTGCGCGGCAGGCCGGCGTCGTCGAGCAGCTTATTGGCGATCTCGATCCGGTTCGGCATGTTGAAGCGGCGGACCTGGTCGGTGTAGAGGCCGGACGCCGTGAACAACGAGCTCAGCGGCCCCGTCGCCGGCCGGGCATAGCCGTACTGGACGTTGTCCACGATGAACTGCCGGTCGATGGCATAGGCGATCGCCTGGCGGACGGCTTTCTTGTCCAGCGGCGGCCGATGGCTGTTCAGCTCCAGCACGCTGATGGCCGGGGCCATTTCGTAGCCTTTGGTGGTGGTGTCGAGTGCCGGATTTTCCTTCATGCGCTTCAGGTCGGCGTAGTTCACCGCGCTGTAGCCAGCGAACTGCGCCTCCCCGGTCTCCATGGCAGCGGACCGGGTCGCAGCGTCGGGAATGAAGCGTGCGACCACGCGGTTTAGGTAGGGCAGCCCGGGTTTCCAGTATTTGTCGTTGCGGTCGAGCCGGACATACTGCCCACGCTCCCACTGCGCGAAACGGAACGGCCCGGTGCCGATCGGCTTGTTGGCCGTGGGATTAGTCAGCGGGTCGGTGCCCTCGAACACGGCCTTGGAGACGATCGGCGAGTCGCGGCCGGACAGCGCTTTCATTAGGTAGGGCGCCGGGTTGGCCAGATGGAACACGGCGGTGAGCGGATCAGGCGTGTCGATCGATTGCAGCTCGACCAGGAACACCGGCGCGGTTGGGTGGACCTTCTTCAGCACCTCCATGAACGAATACTGCACGTCGGCGCTGGTGAACGGCTTGCCGTTGTGGAACAGCACGCCATCCTGCAAATGGAAGGTGATGGTCTTGCCGTCCGGCGCGGTGTCCCAGGACTTGGCGAGGTTCGGGATCGGGTTCAGGTCCCAGTCGTAGCTGACGAGCCCTTCATAGACTTGCGTCGCGATGGCCGGAATGTTGCCGGCCGAGACGGCGTAGTGGGCCAGGGTGGACGGCTCGGGCTGCACGATCATGACCATTGTGCCGCCGCGGACCGGCTCGGTGCCGCCGCGGACCGGCTCCGCCGCTTGGGCGCCTGGAAAGATAGCGAGCGCCGCGACGAGCAGCAGGCTGATCCGGCTCATTTTGATGCTCATGCCGCAACCTCGGCAGGTCGCTGCAAGGCGGGGATGGGCGGGCGTTTGGCGCGGAAGCCGGTCGCCTGCTCGAAGGCATGCGCGGCACGGAACAGCGTCGCCTCCTGGAACGGCTTCGCGGTGATCTGCACGGAGACCGGCAACCGGCCCTCGCCGAATCCGGAGCAGACGCACATGGCCGGCCAGCCCGTAAGGTTGAACGGCGCGGTGAAGCTGGGCCGTGCCAGGTTGTCCCACTTCGGCACAGCGTCGATCCGCGGCGCCTCGGACGGGGCCCCGGCCGTCACCAGCAGGTCGAAGCCCTGCGCCACCATAGTTGTCGCCGCACAAAGCTCACGCCGCCGCCGCAGCGCCTGTATGTAGTCGGTTGCGGCGAACAGCCCGCCGAACGCCATGCGGTCGCGCAGCAGCTCGCCGTAGTCGTTGAACCGTTCGCGCATCCAGGGCTCGTGCAGGGTGAAGGCTTCGGAGGCGAGAATGACGAAAGTTGCCGCCTGATAATCGAACAGCGAAGGAAGGGTAATGTCCTGGACCTCCGCGCCCTGCGCCGTCCAGACTGCCACTGCGCCGTCGATCCCCGCCTGGACCGCCGGGCTGACGGGCCGGTCGGTCTCATGCCAGTTGCGGACCAGCCCGATGCGCAGCCCCTTGGCGTCCGTATGCAGCCCAGCGGAAAAATCCGGCACCGGCCGGTCGGCGCTGGCCGGATCCTGCGGGTCATAGCCCGCCATCGCCTGCAGCAGGATTGCGCAATCCTCCACCGTCCATGCCATCGGCCCGGCATGGCGCATTGCCTCACCTGGAATGCTCCCGAGTGCTGACCCGTTGCCTCACCTAAAGTGCTCCCGGCCGGGGTTTGGCGGAGACAGGCATGAGGCGGATCAGCATGGCAACGCGTGCCGAATTGGTGA
>JAABVA010001440.1_pt1 | contig 25660 bp, 22 predicted proteins | sample 5560331 | NCBI WGS metagenome assembly JAABVA01 (sample SAMN12812661, study PRJNA571458) | rock metagenome | isolation source: Antarctica rocks | place: Antarctica: Victoria Land, Mt New Zealand sud | collected 2016-01-07
CCACATGCTCACGGTCGTCCAGCGCTCCGTCGCGGCCGGCTGCCGCCTCAACCGCCGCAAAAAGAAGCCTAACACCTATCAACTCCTCCTTGAGCCCGCCTTGGCAGGATTAGCTTGATGCGAGTGCTGCGCATCACACGCCCACCTCAGGCCCAACCCGTGATGGTGATCACGAGCGCCATCGTCAGGCCCGAGCCTACCAGATTGCCCTGTCCCAACGGCGCGTAGGCGCTGAGGACGATCAGGAGCGGCAGCTGCGGAACGACGAGGAAAATATTCATGACCAGGCCCAGGACATCGTCGACCCAGCCGCCCATGTAGCCAGCCGTCATGCCGGCGAGTGTCGCCACGGTCGTCACGGCCAACCCCGCGACGAAGCCAACGGCGAGGCTGAACCGCCCGCCATACAGCACCTGCGCGAAGATGTCCTGCGCTTTGTCGTTGGTCCCAAACAGGTGCGCGGCCGACGGGGGTTGCGCGCCCGCTTGCGTGTACGCGTCGGGGGCGTAGGGTGTGAGCAGCGGCGCGCAGATCGCCCCCAGCACGATCACGCCGAGGATGACGCAGCCCACGACTGCCAGGGGGTTGCCGAGGACCAGGCCGACCCATGACGGCAGGTGTAGCCGGCGGCCGCGCGGGAGCGGCGCGACAGGCGGCGGTGTGATGAGGGCCTCCTGCCCTGATTCCGCTTGTGTGGCGACATCGGTGACATTGAGTTGCATGATCTCAGGCTCCCTGTGTGTCGCGCACCCGTGGGTCCAGGCGGGCGTACAGAAGGTCGGCGACGAGGTTGGCGGCCAGCATGACCACCACGATCAGGAAGAAAATGGCCTGCATCAGCGGGTAATCTTCGGCCCCCACGGCGCGTACCATGGTGTACCCCAGCCCCTGATAGCTGAAGACATCTTCGATCAGCACGAGGCTGGTCACGGAATAGCCCAGTACGATGGCGAAGCTGGTCACTTGCGGCAGCAGCGCGTTGCGCGCCGCGTACTTGAACATGACGCGGTGGGTGCTCAGGCCCTTGGCCTGAGCCATCGTGATGTAATCTTCCGATAGAGTGTTGATCATGACGCTGCGCATGCCGAGCAGCCAGCCGCCGACCGCCGCGAGTAGCAGCGCCAGCAGCGGTATCGCGACGTGGTCGAGCGTGTCGCCAATGAACGCCGGAGTGAGTCCGGGGCTAATGCCGCCGCTATTGGTATGGCCGAGCGGGAACCAGCCCAATACGACGCCTAGGCCATAAAGGACCAACATGGCCACGAAGAAGGGTGGAAAAGCCGCCGTGGTCATCGTGAGCGACGTCACCGCCGCGTCGAGGAAGCGCCCCCGCCACCAGGACGCCACGACACCGAGCAGCGTGCCGATGCCGAACGCCAGCAAGGTGGAGAGTCCCGCCAGTAGGAGGGTCCAGGGCAGCGCCTGGCCGATGATATCGTTGACCCGCTCGGGGAACTGGCTATAGGACACGCCGAAGTCCAGCCGCGTCAGGTTGCCGAGGTAGTGGATGTACTGCACGGGCAGCGAATCTTTGGGGCTGGGAAACTGCGCTTTGAGCGTATCGAGCAAATGTGGGTTGCTGGCGAGTTGATTCTGGTAGCGGGCGATGAACGCTTCGAGCGGGCTGCCGGGCAATAACCGTGGCAGGACGAAATTCACCGTGACACCGGCCCAGAGCGCGATGGCGTAGAACGCCAGACGCCGCAGCAGAAAGCGCATTGCCTACCTCTTCTCTCTACCCGCGCTTGACAGCGCGTACCAATGGCCGGTGGACGTTGTTGCCGAGATTATACTAGATGCGGCCTGACCAACGGCGCCCCTACGGGGGATGCGCCACGCGATTGTGAAACGCGGCCTGCGACTGCGGTCGCATGGCAGACCAACGCCGACTGCGGTCGGGTGTTCCTGGCACCGCAGTGCCCGTCGTGTGCCATGCGACCGCAGTCGCAGGCCCGTGGCGGGCGCCATCACCATCGTGTGGCGCCCGCTGCTGGCTTGGCCTTTTAAGGCCAGGCCTCGTCTCACACTATTTACCCCACAGGCGTGATCGTGGTCAGGATCTTGAGGTTGTCAGGATACTGATACGACGATCCGATCGCGTAGTAGTTGTTCTGGTCCGGGAAGCCGGTGAAGTTCTTGGTGCTATAGGTGTACCAGTACACGTAGTTCATCAGCGGAATGATGGGCAGTTGGTCGAGCTGGATCTTCTGGAGTTGGTTGAGCAGCGCGTGCTGCTTGGCGCTGTCCGTGGTGCTACGGAACTGGGCCAGCAGTTGCGACGCCTGGGTAGCTCCCGATCCATTATAGCGCTCGAAGTTCGCGTCGCCATTGGCGGTGGCGTCCTGGCCCGTGGGCACGTAGGATTCCGCCGACAGGTAGCTGTTGAAGTAGTTGTACGGGCTGACCCCGCCGGCCGGCGCGCCGAAGAACGCGTTCATCAGGCCCTTGGCCCTCTTGTCGAAGAACACGGTCGGATCGATCTGCTTGAGGGGCGCGTCGATGCCGATCGCCTGTAGGTTCTGCTGGATGATCTGGAAGCTGGACACCCAGTCGGTGAAGCCGATCACGGGGTTGAGCTCGACGGTGATGGGCTTGCCCTGGGGATCATAGAGCTTGCCGCCCTTATACGTGAACCCGGCGGCGGTCAGCGTCTGCTTCGCCTTGGTTGGGTTGTAGGTCGCCAGGTCCTTGGCTTGAGCGGCCAGGCTCGGATCGACCCAGGTCGGGTACGCGGCGGCGATGCCGATGGCGTCCGCCGCCGGTTCGTAGCCGTTCTCGCCGATCTTCGAGATGTCCGAGCGGTTGATGGCGTAGCTGATCGCCTTGCGGAAGGCAACCGAGTTATAGGGCGCCTTCTGGTCGTCGAAGTAGAGGGCGATCGGCGGGTTGTTGGCGGCGTAGAAATAATGGTAGTGCGTGGGGTCGAAGCGCACGTACGCCCGCTGCGCGTTGGGCACGAAGACACCGGCCCAGTCGACGTCGCCCTTGATCGCGGCGGCTAACGCCGAGTTGTTGTCGGTGTAGGCAGGCACGCGGATGCCGTCGAAGGCGGGCTTGCCGGCCTGCCAGTAATAGCGATTCTTGCCCAGGATATATTCCTGCGCCGTGAACTCCTGCACACGGGCGAAGGGGCCGGTACCGATGGGGTTGCTGTTCGTGAACGTACTCGGGTTGGTGACCTTGGACCAGATGCGCTGCGGCACGATCGACACGTTGGAGAGGGCCTGCTGCACGATCGTGGTGTCCACCGTCCTGAAGTGGAGGGCCACCTTGTCCGAGCCCACCTGATTGACGCTCACCAGTTGTTTGGCGCCCCACAAGCCGGTCTGATCGGCGGCGGGGTATTGCTTGCCGTAGTTGTAGGTGAAGGCGACGTCCTTGGCGCTGAACAGCGTGCCATCGGACCAGCGCACGTTGTGGCGGATAGTGACGAGCAGGGTCTTGTTGCCGTCGGTGAACGTGTAGCCGGTGGCCAGCCACGGATAGGTCCTGCCGCCGCCGGCCGTGGTCATGATCTCCAGCGGCTCATAGATAGCGCCCCTGGTGAAATCGAGTTGCGTGGCGATGAGGAAGGGGTTGAAGTTGCGGGCGGAAAACGTGGTATGAAAAGCGGCGTATGAGGTGAGGTAGACGGGCGACGCGGCGGCGTGCGCCGTTCGCGCCGCGCCATGCGAGAGGGGCGCGAGGCTGACGCTGGCCGCGAGCGTGCCAACGGCCGCTAGACGGATCGTCTGGGTTAGAGTCTTGCGCTGCATGATCTATAACTCCTTGATTAGGCCGGATCATCGTCTCGACTGGAATCATTTTTTCAGTTATTCCCGACAATAACACTCTTCGCGAGATTTGTCAATACCGCTCCATTCATGCTGAGAGGCGCGCTATGTCCGCTGTAGCACACGATTAACAGGCATATTCAGCCCAATCAGCAGCTGGTAATCGAAAATTCCCGTAAAAAATTGACGCGAAGATACAGCAAAATAGGTGGAAGTTGCTTGACAGCAGCTGTCTATTCGGCGTATAGTACGCCAAGTACCGGGATTTTTCGGCAAAGATGGGGTGGGTGCGTCTTGACTCCGTCCCACGATCTGTGCGAGCTATGGGTGGGGACAGGGGAGGGTAAGCGCTTATGTGTCAGCTTCTCAACGACCCGACACATGCGGGGGCTGTGCTATGGTAAAACACGCGGACGGCGCCAACGGGCAGGGGCGTGGCGTCATGACGCGCGCCGCCCTGAGCGATGTCGCCGCATTAGCTGGGGTCTCTATCGCCACTGTCTCACGCGTGCTGAATGGCCGGCCCGACGTCTCTCCGACAACGCGTAACGAAGTGATGAGGCACGTTCGTGAGTTGGGCTACGTCAGCAATCGCGGGGCGCGCACGCGGCCCAATGGCCATACGGGGCTGATCAGCCTCGCCGTTCCCCATATGCGGGGAGAATACGTCGCCGAGATCGTCACCGGCGCCGTCGATGCGCTCGAAGAGCGCAACGCGCGCCTGGTAATCTGCCCAGGGCGTGCGGATGTCGCGACCGGCGTATCACTACGAGAGCGCCTGCTCTACGGCGCGACCGACGGCGCGCTCCTCGTCCTGCCCGCTGAATCCAGCGACGAACTCGTGGCGCTCTACCAAAGCGGCTATCCTCTCGTCGTCATCGACCCTGTCACGCCGATGGACGCGGAGATACCGGTGGTGGCGACGACGAATTGGGCCGGCGCCAAGATGGCGACCGAGCATCTGATTCAGCAGGGACATACCCACATCGGTGTCATCACCGGCCCAACGGGGTGGACGGGCGGAGCGGATCGCCTCGCGGGCTATCAGGCCGCCCTGCTCGCCGCCGGATTGCCGCTGACCCCCGCGCTGGTGCGGCAGGCCGATCTCACGATCGATGGGGGATACGATGCCGCGCATCATCTGCTGTCCTCGCCGCATGGGGCCACCGCTATTTTCGCGCTCAACGACAGCATGGCGATCGGCGTGTTGCGCGCCGCGCGTGAGCGGAGCCTTGACGTGCCCCGGGAGCTATCGGTGATAGGGTTCGACGATCTGGAGATGGCCGCGGTCATGACGCCCGCCCTCACGACCGTGCGGCAGCCGCTACAGGGACTCGGGCGCACCGGGGCCAACGTCCTGTATCAGCTTCTGGCCGGCCAGGAGTTGGATGCGACACGGGTTGAGCTATCCACTAAGTTGGTGGTGCGCGAGTCGACGGCCCCGCCAAGCGGCACGTCTTTCATGACATATTGAGACTAATTGAGATTAATACCGTGCGAACGATCGGAGCGTTGCGATGGTTACGATGAATAATGATGAACTCGTTGGTCAGTTGGTCTGGGCCTTTATCAGTTCGGCGCAGGATCTGACGTCGGTCGAGCAGGCCGTACGGGAGGGGCGCGTCAGCGGTATCTGGCTCTTGCCGACGGAGATGCATAGTCCGGGCGAAACGGCCGCGCTGATCGACCGGTTGCAAGCCGTCGCGCCGACCCCCCTGCTCATCGGCGTCGACGCGGAGGCGGGCCTGGGCTTGGTCATGGGCGGGGCGACGTATCTACCTACCGCCATGGCCCTCGGGGCGGCGGGCGACACCCAACTGGCCTACGACGCGGCCGCGGTCACGGCGGCGGAGGCGCGCGCGTGCGGCATCAACATGGTCGCCGGCCCGGTCCTCGATGTGAACGTCAATCCGGCCAATCCCATCATCAACACGCGCGCCTTTGGCAGCGACCCCGCGCTCGTCGCCCGTCTGGGCGTCGCGTTCGTGAAGGGGTTGCAGGACGACTCGCCAGCCCCATGCGGAGTGCGGGCCATCGGCAAGCATTTTCCAGGGCATGGCGACACGGTGAATGATTCGCATCTACAGCTCGGCGTGGTCGACCAGCCGCGCGAACGGCTGGACGCCGTGGAGTTGCCGCCCTTTCAGGCGGCCATCGCCGCAGGCGTGGCGACGCTCATGACCGCGCACGTCGCGTATCCCGCGCTCGACCCCGCGCCGGGCACGCCGGCGACCCTGTCGGGCCCGATCCTGACCGATGTATTGCGCGACGAACTCGGCTTTCAGGGCGCCCTCGTCACGGACTGCATGAACATGCACGCGATCACGCACAACTTCGATACCCGCGCCGCCGCTGTGCGGACTGTCCTGGCCGGCTGCGATCTTGTCCTGACGCATAAATGGGATCTGACCCACGAGGCGCTCGTGGCGGCGGCGCGCGACGGCCACCTGCCGGATAGCCGCTTGCGCGAGGCGGCGGACAGGGTGCGGACGGTCAAAGCGGACATTTTTGGCCCCGATGTCGCGCGCCCACGTCCGCTCGATCCCCAGCGCGCGCGCGCGGCGGTGGGCACGGCGGCGCACGCGGCGGTGGCCGACCGTATCGCCGCCGCCTCGGTGACGGTCGTCGATGGGACACTGACGGCGCCTCCTGAGAAGCCGCTCATCATGGCGACGCGCATGGCGCGCCGCTTCGGTCCGTCGGTCGAAGCGCAGTTGCGCGCCGCGCTGACGTCGATTGGGTGGGCCGGCGCCGATGTGCTGATGCTCGATCCCACCCCGAGCGACGCGCAGACACAGCGAGCCATGCAGCGCGCGCGTGAGGCGGGTTGGGCCACGCTATTGCACTTCAATCAGGTGCAGAGTTTCGATCCCGACGCCGTGCTCGTCAGTGAAGAGCTTGTGTCGCTAGTCGCTCGGATCGCGGATGCGGGTATCGCGATGTCCGTGGCCTCGCTGGGGTCACCCTATATCCTGTCCGGTTTTCAGGGCGCCGTCGTGCGCCTCTGCGCCTACAGCACCTGCGACGCGTCGCTCCGCGCGACGTTGCGGGTCCTCGCCGGCGTCGCCCAGGCTGAAGGGCGTCTCCCAACCCTGTTATAGAAGGGAGCGCATAGGTTTGAATCTGGAGCAAGCGGTGGGGCAGAAGCTGCTGTTCTGCTTTGCCGGTACCGAGCCGTCGCCGGAGATCCTCGCGACCATTGCGCGGCAGCACCTGGGCGGCGTCACGCTCTTCCGCGCCTGGAATGTTATCAAGCCCGCGCAGGTGCGAGACTTGACGGCGGCGTTACAGGAGGCCGCGCGCGCATCGGGCCAGCCGCCGCTGCTTATCGCCGCCGATCAGGAGGGCGGCCAGTTGGTGGCCATCGATGCGGGAACGACGCTCTTTCCCGGTAATATGGCTCTCGCGGCCACGCGTTCGGATGATCTCACCTATCGTGCTGGGCGGGCCATTGGCCTGGAACTCGCGGCGATGGGCGTCAACGTCGACTACGCCCCCGTCTGCGATATCAACAGCGACCCGCGCAATCCCGCTGTCGGTGTCCGCTCGTTCGGTGAGGACCCGCGCTTAGTCGCACGGTTAACCGCGGCGATGGTGCGCGGGCTGCAAGACGGCGGCGTCGCGGCTACCGCCAAGCACTTCCCCGGCCTGGGGGACACGGCGATCGATTCCCACTACAGTACGCCGATCCTGCTCCATGATCAGGAGCGCCTCGACCGGGTCGAGTTACCCCCTTTCGTGGCTGCCATCAAGGCCGGCGCGCGCCTGGTCATGGCCGGACACGGCGCCTATCCCGCGATCGATGGTGGTTTGGCGGCGCCGGCGACCCTCTCGGCGCCGCTACTACGCGGGATATTGCGGCGATCGCTCGGATTCGAGGGCGCGATCGTCAGCGACTCGATGGCGATGGGGGCGATCGGCGTCGGACAGGGTCTCATCGTCGACGCCATCTCGGCCCTAGCCGCCGGCGTCGATCTGCTGCTGCTTGGAAACTATGTCGACGACCAGCAGCAACATGTCTACGCGGGTGTGGTCCAGGCCGCGCGACGCGCCCTCCTCGATCCCGCTGACGTATTTGCCTCGGCGGAGCGGGTTCTCAACCTCAAGCGCTGGGTCGGGACAACGTCGCAACCGCCGCTGGATAGTGTCGGACGCTACGAGCACCGGGCTCTGGCGACCGAGATAGCGCGGCGCTCGGTGACGCTCGTGCGCGATAGGGCCAACCTTCTCCCGCTCGCCCTATCCGATGATAGCCGGTTAGCCGTGATCGTCCCTCGCTCGAAGGATCTGACTCCGGCTGACACCTCGTCGTATGTGTCCTGCGTCCTTGCCGACGCCTTGCGTCGCTATCACCCGCGCGTAGACGAGTTCGTGGTGGATCATATCCCGAGCGACGCGGATATCGCCGCCGTACGTCAACAGGTGGGCGGGTATGACATCGTGATCGTGGGTACAATCAATGCGTCCACGCAGCCGGCTCAAGCCGCTCTGGTGGATTCCATCCTCCGAAGTGGCCTGTCAACCGTAGTGATCGCGCTTAGAACTCCCTACGACCTACAGGCATTTCCGGAGGCGTCCACCTACTGTTGCGCCTACAGCATCTTGCCGAGTTCCATGGATGCGGTCGCGGAGGCGTTGGTCGGCCGTATCCCTTTCCGTGGACAACTACCTGTATCGATACCTGGCATCTACGCATTGGCGCCATCGTCATCATGACATGCCTTCTCTTCCCAACTCTCTTGACAAGCGCCTTCTTTAGGGCTATAGTGGTCTATACCAGTATAAACCGGGCTAGACGTAGAGGCGCGCCATGATGACGGTAGACAAGACCGCGTCGCAGCCGATCTATCGACAGGTCATTCAGGCGTTGCGGGAGCGTCTAGAGCGCGGCGAGTTGCTGCCCGGAGGGCGCGCGCCCTCTGAGCGTGAGCTCGCCGATCTGTATGACATCAGCCGCATGACCGCGCGTGGCGCCCTGCGCGAACTCATCCGCGACGGCTTGTTGTACACTGTGCCCGGCAAAGGCACGTTCGTCGCCTGGCCGAAGATGCAGCAACCGCTAAATACATTGACGAGCTTCACCGAAGACATGCGCGCGCGCGGCCTGCTGGCGGGGACGCGGGTGCTGGGTCAAGGTATTGAGGTCTCCTCCTCCGCCGTGACCGAGCGCCTGCGGTTATCCGCCAGCGCGCCGGTCGTGGTGATCCGACGGGTCCGCTTGGCTAACGAGGAACCGATGTGTGTGGAGACAGTTCACCTGGATGCCGAGCGTTTCGGTCCGCTGCTCCGCTACGACCTGGCCCACCGCTCATTGTACGACGCCCTGAACGAGTTCGGCGTCACGCTCGTACGGGCCGATCAACAGATTGAGGCGACAAACGCACGCGCGCGCGACGCCACGTTGCTGGGCGTTCCACGCGGCAGCGCCTTGCTGAGCATCGAGCGCACCAGTTACGACCCCGAGGACCATCCTGTCGAAGCGGTCAACTCCCTGTATCGCGGTGACCGCTACCGCTTCAACGCACAGCTACAGCGCGGCGCCTGGTAAATGGCATGATGACCGAGCCAAACATGAGCTGGGCGCACGACGCGCGGGCGCGGGCGTCGCCCCACACGGTATCCCATAGGCCCGACGCGCGAGAAAGGGGGTGATATAGGCGCGGTCGATCGGGTGTGAGGCCCGATGTCGCCGGCGCGCGGCTCATGTATGGTATCCCTGGTCGCTGACTCATCTGGTCGCTGACTCATCTGGAATAGCTGCAATTGAGGAGCCCTATCATGTCTGATAATTTCGACTTCGACCCCGTATATCACGAGTTCCACCGTCTGTGCGCGGGGAAGACAACCCGATCCGCGTTCGTAAAGCGCGCGGCGCAATTGGGACTTGGCGCCGCCGCGATCGGGGCCTTTGTGCAGGCCTACCAGCCTGAAACGGCGCGCGCCGACGTCGAGGCCGCCGACGCCGCCAAGCCACGCGCGTCGTCGGGCGTCGCTAACCTCGGGTTTTACTCCTGGATCCTCGACTTCAATCCCCAAATCAACACGCTGACCAAGGAGTACAACGCCAAGAACAAAGACGCCCAGGTGCAAATCTCCGTGGCGCCGACGACCAACTTCAGCACACAGAAGTTCCTGCTGGAGGCGAGGCGCCATACGTCGTCCTGGGATGTGTATGTTGGCATGACCCCCTTCGTCGAGATGGCGCAGTTACAGGCCGCCGGGGCGATCGAGCCGTGGGACGCCTACATGCCTGCCAGTGTCGTGGCCGATATGCCGGCTCCGGTGCGCGCGGAAGGCACGATCGACGGCAAAATCTACGACTGGCCCATGTTGCTCGACATCTCGGGTATGCAGTGGCGCAAAAGCATGTTCAAGGCAGCCGGGGTGACGCAGATCCCGACGACCTGGGAAGCGTTCACGGCCACGGCCAAGCGGATCAACGCCGCGAAGCTGCGCAACGGGACCGTGGCGGGCGGCACGTACGACTGGCATCCCTGGCGCTCCGTCATGCCCGTCGCCCATAGCATCAGCCTCGATGTCTACACTCCCGAAGGCTACCCCAATTTCAAGAGCCCTGTCTTCGTGCAGGCCTACAAGATCCTCAAGGGCATCGTGCCGTACGCGCCGAAAGATTTCTTCAGCCCTGGAACGGCCGTCGAGGCTGGCACCATCGACGAGGTTGCCTTCAAATCCAGTCGGGTCGCTATGCTCTTCAAGTACCCCAATAGCGCCATCCACGCGTCGTCTATTTGGGGGATCAACGATCTCGGGATCGCGCGCCTGCCCAAGCCCGCGGCGGGCGGCGCCGGCGGCTCGGTATTCTGGGACACTGGCTCGGGTCTCTTCAAGTACGGCGCCAACAAGCAGTCCGTGGCCAACTGGCTGCACTTCCTGCTGAACGATGAGCGCTTCTGGACCAAGGAAGTGGTCAGTTCGGGCCAGATCCCGCCCTTCAATTCCGTCTACCCCAAGATCAGGGGCAAGGTACCGAGTTGGATCGACGGGGCGCACGAGCAACTCAAGTTCAGCAAGGCCATCCCGAACAGCGTCTACGGGTTCTCACTGGGCCTGAACGGCGCCATGCTGTCGACGTTCCTGCCCTACCTCAAGGGGCAGATGAGCGCCGAGGAAGCGCTGTCCAAGGCCAACGACCAGTTCCAGCAGCAACTCAAGCTGCAGCAAGGCTAATACTGTCTTAGACACCATTGTTTGTGTCGGTGAAGCCTGCGACTGCGGTCGCATGGCAGCGTACGCCGACTGCGGTCGGGTGGATCTCTCGGCGCCGCAGTGCCCGTACGCTGCCATGCGACCGCAGTCGCAGGCCCCAAAATTACCCATAGCGAGGAGAGAGAGCAATATGAGTGTGGTGTCCATGGGACGGAGGACGCGCGTCGGTATCGGAGCGTTGATGCCGCGGCGGGCGCGGCCCGCCCTGGTCGGCTATTTGTTCTTACTCCCTCTCCTGGCTTTCCTGTTGGTGTATCAGGCTGATCCGATCCTGCGCGTGCTGTGGTTGAGCTTCACCAACTTCCGGTACCTCTACCCCGACGGCACGCGCTTCGTTGGGCTCGCCCAGTATATTAGAGCGGTGCAGGACCCCATTCTATGGCAAGGACTCGCGCAGGCCGCCGAATTCACGGCCATCTTTATCCCAGGCGGTGTCCTGTTTCCCGTCTTCCTCGCCATCCTGCTGGATCGTGTGCGCAACGGGACGATCTCGGGCATCTATCGCAGCCTGCTGTATATTCCAGCCCTTATCCCCGGCCCCCTGGTCTTCGTGCTGTGGAGTTGGATCTACAACCCCTCGCAAGGGCTGCTCAACTGGCTGCTGATCGACGGATTGCACGTCGCCAGCTACTCGCATCCGCCGCTGTGGCTCGGTAACGACGTGCTATTCATCCCCTGCATCGCTGTCATGGAATGGTGGTGGGGGCTTGGCTACCACACGATCTTCTTCTCCGTGGGCCTCTCCACTATCTCCAGTGAACTCTATGAAGCGGCGCGCATCGACGGCGCCAAGGAGTGGCAGATCGCGCTGCGTATCACCCTGCCTCTCCTCAAGCCCATGCTCCTGATCATGCTGGTCTTGCGCCTGAGCACCGCCATGGGTGTGCTCGTGGAGTATCTCATTCTAGGCCATGACACGTTTCACCCCTGGACGGTCTATATGTACAACCTGGCCTTTCTCAACGCGCAACCGATGGGCTATGCGTCGGCGATCGGCTGGATTGGGACTCTCGTTATGCTCGTGGTTGCGCTGGGCATGTATTACGTGCTGCGACCGGAACGGGAGGCGCGCTGATGCAGGTGGAAGCCAACGTATCCCGTGGCGCGACGCGCGCCATGGCGGCGCGCGGGCGCGGCGCGCGCCTGTCCGGCGGAGCGATCTTCCGCCACGCGACCCTCATCCTCTTCTGCGTCATCGCCGTGGCGCCGGTCATTTGGGTGTTCTCTATGTCGCTCAAATCGATCCCCGAGGCCTACAGCACGCCGATGACGTTCTTCCCCGCCCATCCAACGTTCGACGCCTATGGCTACGCTTTCAGCAATATCCCATCGCTCCCGCGGTACTTCCTCAACAGTGTCATCGTGACGGCGGGAGGTATGATCGGGGTCATGATCGCGTCCTGTCTGGCGGGTTTTGCCCTGGTCTGGCTCCAATTTCCGGGGCGCAAGGTCATCATCGCTATCATGGCGGCCTCGCTCTTTTTCCCCACGCAGATCACGTCGCTGATCGGCATCTACCAGATAAGCGCCGATCTCAATCTGCTGGATAGCTTGCTGGGGCTCATTTTGCCCTATATCGCGATCAATCTTGTCGTCAGTACCTTTATCATGACGGGTGTGTTCCGGGCCATTCCCAAAGAGTTGCTCGAGGCGGCGCGCACCGACGGCTGCACGGTGTTGCGTACCCTCGTGCAGATCCTGCTCCCGCTCTGTATCAACGGGTTGATCGTCGTCGCGATGCTAAACTTCATTGCTATGTGGGGCGAGTTCCTGCTGGCCTACACGCTGACGTCGACGAGCTCCGCGCGCACCCTCACCGTCGCCATGGCGCAAGCGACCGCCGGGACGGGCGTGTGGGAGTGGCCACGCATTGCGGCCGTGTATACCGTGATGATCATTCCCCCGATCATCCTGTTCGTCGCCGCGCAGAAGTGGTTTATGAAGGGGATAACCGAAGGAGCCTTACGCCAGTGACGATCGACGACCTGGACACACCGGCGCTGCTGATCGACCTCGACATTGTCGAGCGCAACATCCGCCGTATGCAAGAGTACTGCGACGCGCACGATATGGCCCTGCGTCCGCACATCAAGACGCACAAGATCCCGGCGCTGGCGCATCGACAGGTGGCGGCCGGCGCGCGTGGCGTCACCTGCCAGAAGATTGGCGAGGCCGAGGTCATGGCCGCGGCAGGGCTCTCCGACATCTTGATCACCTACAACATCCTGGGCGCTGCCAAGCTGGAGCGCCTGGCGCGGCTGGCACACCAGGCTACGGTCAAGGTCACGGCCGACGCGTCCGAGGTGGTCGATGGGCTCGACCGCATGGCCGCGCGGGGCGGCATCGACCTCACCGTCCTCGTCGAATGCGACACCGGCGGTGAGCGCGCTGGCGTGCAGACGCCCGCGCAGGCCCTCGCGCTGGCACAGCATATCGAGGCCGCGTCGCATGTGCGCTTCGGCGGCCTGATGACGTACCCTATCCTCCCATCGTCCGGCCCCTGGCTCCGCGAGGCCCGCGCGTTGCTCGACGCGGCCGGGCTGCCTCCGACCGTCATCAGCGGGGGTGGCACGCCCGCGGCTTTCAGGACGCATGAGTGCGCCGAGATCAGCGAGTTGCGGGTGGGCAACTACATCTACAACGATCGCACCACCGTCGCGCAGGGCGGCGCGGAGCTGTCGGACTGCGCCCAACACGTCCTGGCGACCGTGGTCAGCCGTCCCACAACGACGCGCTGTATCCTGGACGCCGGCTCGAAAACCCTAACCAGCGATCCTGTACGGAATCCGCGGAGCGTACCGAGCGGGGATGGCGCGGCGATGGGGCATGGCTACATCGTGGAGTATCCCGAGGCCACGATCTACGCGCTTTCCGAGGAGCACGGCCATACCGACGTCTCGGCCTGTCCCCGGCCACCCGCGCTGGGTGAGCGCGTGCGCGTCATCGCCAACCACGCTTGCACCGTCAGCAACCTGTTCGATGAGGCGTACGCCCATCGCGACGGCGTCGTCGAGGCCGTGTGGGCGATCGCCGCGCGCGGCAAGATTCAGTAGAGGAGTGGACTGTTCCAGGAGCGGAGAAAGGGGTGGTATGGCCGGACAACTCGAGGGCAAGGTAGCGGTCATCACCGGCGCCGGACGCGGCATTGGCCGGGCGATCGCGGAGCGCTACGTGCGCGAGGGCGCCCGCGTGATCGTCGACGACGTGGACGACGTGGCCGGAGAAGCTACCGTGGCCGAGCTGGCCGAGTTGGCGGCGCTGGACGGTCAGGTCCGCTACGTCCATGCCGACGTGTCGCGGCCCGACGAGGTGGAGGCGCTGATGCGCGCGGCCGAGGACGCCTTTGGCGGGATCGACATTCTCGTCAACAACGCCCTGCCGCCGAGCCGCCACGTCGTCGCCAACGATTGGGACCCCATCATCGACGTGTGCCTTAAAGGGCCGTGGCTGTGCATGCAGCGGACGCTGCCGGGCATGATCGAGCGCGGTGGCGGCAGTATCGTCAACATTAGTTCGGTCAACGCGCTGGCCGGCTTCGGCGGGGAGCACGTCTACAGCGCCGCCAAGGCGGGACTGATCGGGATGAGCCGCTCCATGGCCGTGCGCTATGGGCCGCGTGGCGTGCGCATCAACGTGATCTGTCCAGGGACGATCGTCACCGATGTCTGGACGCCCATGCTGGAGCGACAGCCCGACCTCCACGACCGGCTGGTGGGGCTCTACCCAGCGGGACGGCTCGGCCGTCCCGACGATATAGCGGGCGCGGCCGTCTACCTGGCCGGCCCCGACGCGGGCTTCACCACCGGCAGCGTCATGGTCGTGGATGGGGGCGTCACCGCCGGGTACCTGGCTTTTAGCATCTGGGACGAGGAGTAGTCGGAAGTCGAAAGTGAAAGTCGAAAGTGAAAGTCGGAAGTCGGAAGTCGGAAGTCGAAGGGTGGAGGGTGATGAGCGATGATTATCAACGAGTGTCTCTGACGACTCACGACTCACGACTTCCGACTCACGACTGGCAAGGGACATATGTTTGATCTGATTATTCGCAGTGGTCACCTCGTCGATCCGGGCGTGGGGCGCGACGGCGCCTATGATGTAGCCGTGCGCGACGGGCGCATCGCCGCTGTCGCGCCCGACCTGACGGCCGCGGATGCCGCGCGGGTCGTCGATGCCGGCGGCCAGTATGTGACGCCCGGCCTGATCGATCTGCACACGCACTGCTACTGGGGCGCCACCTACTGGGGCATCGACGCCGATCCGGTCGCCGCGCGCACGGGCGTGACGACGTGGGTGGACGCCGGCAGCGCCGGGGCCTATAGCTTCCCAGGTTTCCGCCGCTACGCCGTGGAGGGGAGCCGTGCGCGTATTCTGGCCTTCCTCAACATCGCCACGATTGGCCTGATCGCGCGCACGTACGAACTGGGCACGCTCGATTATTGCGATGTCGACCTTGGCGCGGCCATCGTGGAGGCGAACCGTGACGTCATCGTGGGCGTCAAGGCGCGCATCGACCGCGACACGACGCGCGGCACGGGGCTGGAGCCGTTGCGCCGCGCCCGCCAGCTAGCCGACCGCGTTGCGCTGCCATTGATGGTCCACATCGGCCTGGCGCCGCCGCGGCTCCAAGAGATCGCCGCCCTGCTTCGGCCGGGCGATATCCTGACGCACTGCTGCACGGGCCACGAGAACCGCCTGGTTGACGCGGAGGGGGCGGTCCATCCCTACATCCGGCGGCTCTGGGAGCAAGGGGTGATCCTGGACCTGGGGCATGGCTCCGGCAGCTTCAGCTATGAGTCGGCCGAGGCTATGCTGGCCGCGGGCATACCGCCCGATGTGATCAGCAGCGACATCCACCAACTCTCCGTGCTGGGGCCGCTGTACGACCTACCGTCCGCGCTGTCCAAGTACCTCACTATGGGGATGCCGTTGCACGAGGTCGTGGCCCGCGCCACGGTTCGACCGGCCGCCGCCATCGGCCGGCCTGAGTTGGGGCGCTTAGAGGTGGGCGCGCCCGCCGACATCGCTGTGTTCCGCCTGGAAGAGGGCGACTACACCTTTCACGATGTCGCCATGCGGGCGCGGCATGGCACGGCGCGGCTGATTAATACGGCCGCCTATCGCGCCGGCGAGCTTCTGCCCCCGGCGCCCGAGGCGCCGCCCGCGCCGTGGGTAGCGACCGACTTTCCCGTCGAGCAACGGCCCGCGCTCGGCGGCCTGCGTCAAGGGGCGCCGCGAGGAGAGCGCTAGTGTATGGACTCTTGAGAGGAGAGCGAGCGGGATGACGATCGATCCAGATGTCGCGCTTAATGCCCTGGAGACGGAGGCGGTCAATCCGGCTACCGTCGAGATCGACCGCATGAGCGCGCTCGATCTCGTGCGGGCTATGAATGCCGAGGATGCGCTGGTGGCCGCCGCCGTCGCGCGCGAGGCGGCGCATATCGCGCGCGCCATCGAGAGCATCGCCGCACGGCTGCGACGCGGCGGTCGCCTGATTTACGCCGGGGCGGGGACATCCGGCCGGCTTGGCGCGCTCGACGCCGCTGAGTGCCCGCCCACGTTCAATACATCGTCGGAGACGGTGATCGGGCTCATCGCCGGCGGATCGTGGGTCGTCACGGAGGCGGCCGAAGAGTCCGAGGACAACGTCGAGGCTGGATACGACGACATCGCGCGGTTGGGCGTGGACGCGCGCGACGCCTGCGTTGGCATCGCCGCCAGCGGGCGCACGCCCTATGTGCTCGGCGCTGTCGCTCAGGCGCGCGCGCGCGGCGCGCTGACGATCGGTCTGACCTGTAACGCGGACACACCTCTCGCGGCGGCTGTCGACATCACGATCGCGCCGCTCGTCGGCCCTGAGGTGATTGCTGGTTCGACGCGCCTCAAGGCGGGGACCGCGCAGAAGATGGTGTTAAACATGCTCAGTACCGGCTCGATGGTCTTGCTGGGCAAGACCTATGGCAACCTGATGGTTGACGTGTGCGCGGCCAATCATAAGTTGCGACGACGGGCCGTGCGTATCGTGGCGACCGCGACGGGCCTGGACGCGGATGCCGCGTCGGCGGCGTTGCGCGACGCGCACGGCGATGTCAAAACGGCCATCGTGGCCGTGCGCGCCCACGTCACGCCCGACGACGCCCGGAATCGCCTGACGGCGCATGGCGGCGTTGTGCGCGCGGCGTTGGAGGGGGAGAGATGAGCGCCTATGCTATTCGGGGGAGACTCCTGCTCGGCGAGGGCCTGACGCACGGGACAATCATCGTCGAGGACGGGCGCATCGCGCGTGTCCTGCGCGCGCCGCATGATGCGGACATGGCCTATCCTGTAATGGACGCCGCGATCGTGGCCCCAGGTCTGATCGACCTGCAGGTCAATGGCGGATTCGGGGCCGAGGTCGGCGGCGATCCCGCGGCGCTGCGTCGCCTCGCCGCGCGCTTGCCGGAGACCGGCGTTACCGCGTTCCTGCCCACTGCTATCAGTTCTCCCGCTGCTTTCTACCCAGGTCTCTTCGCTGCCTTCGCGGAGGCGCGTGGGGCTTCCGGCGCGACGCTCCTCGGGTTACATCTGGAGGGGCCGTACCTCTCGCCACGGCGGCGCGGCGCCCACCCGATCGCGGCGATTGAGGCGGCGGATCACGGGCTATTCGAGGATCTGCTCGCGGGCGATGCGGTGCGGCTGATGACGCTCGCTCCCGAGCGGCCCGGTGGGCTCGAACGGATCGCGCGGTTGCGCGAACGAGGGGTATTGGTTAGCCTCGGTCACAGCAACGCCAGCTACGAAGAGTTCGTGGCCGGCGTCGACGAGGGCGCGCGCATGGCGACCCATCTCTACAACGCGATGTCCCCTTTCACGCATCGCGCGCCCGGCGTGATCGGCGCCTCGCTTGTCGACGACCGCGTCACGATCGGCCTCATCGCTGACGGCATACACAGCCATCCCGCCGGCCTACGCCTGGCTCTCCAGGCGAAAGGTGTGGACCGCGTGGCCCTGGTGAGCGACATGATGGCGGCGGCGGGGATGACGCCTGGGGAGTACGCGCTTGGCGGCGAACCTGTCTTGGTGGCGGACGGGGCGGTGCGCCGCCCCGACGGAACGCTGGCTGGCTCGATCGTGACGATGGATCAGGCCGTGCGCAACGTCGTGCGATGGACCGGTGTGGCGCCCGCGCAAGCCCTACGCATGGCCGCCGAGATCCCTGCCCGTCTGCTTGGCCTTGATCGCAAGGGCCGTATCGTCGTCGGGGCGGACGCCGACCTCGTACTCCTGGACGACGACCTGTTCGTCACAGACACTATCGTCGGGGGAGAGATAGTCTATCGTGCGCCATGATTGCAAAACGCGGCCTGGCCTTAAAAGGTCATGGCAGGAAACGGACCTTGAAAGGTCTGTCTGGGCTGACACGCGCGCGTTTGTCGGCCAACCATCGTAGGGTGCGCGGAAAGACCTTTCAAGGTCCGGTCCCTTCCATTGCGCTGTCAGGCCGCTGCCTGTTAAGCGCAGGCCACGCGCGCCGAGAAACAGGTCCTGAATAGGGCTGGGAGAGAGTCATGCATGGAGAATTGATGGCAGCCGAGATCAAGGAGCAGCCCCAGGTTCTCGCGCGTATCCTCGCCGATGGCCGGCCCCACATCGCGGCGGTTGGCCGTGCGATCCGCGCGCGCGCGCCGCGCTTCGTGCTTTTCGTGGCGCGCGGGACGTCCGACCACGCGGCGCTCTACGCCAAGTATCTTGTCGAAACGCGGCTGGGGTTGCCCGCGGGCCTCGTGTCGCCCTCGACCATGACCGTGTACGACGCGCGGCCGGCGCTGCGTGACGTGCTCTTCATCGCGGTCAGCCAGTCCGGTGGTTCCCCCGATCTGCTCGAACCGCTGGCGCGCGCGCGCGCGTCCGGCGCTATCACCGTCGCTGTCACGAACGCGCCCGATTCGCCCCTCGCCGTGGCGGCCGAGTATCATATCGACGTGCTCTCCGGGCCCGAGCGCGCGGTCGCGGCCACGAAGACCTATACGGCCGAGCTGCTGGCGCTGTTCCTCTTGGTCGAGGGCATCGCCGACCGCGATGGGGCGGAGGCCGAATCACTGCCGCGCCGCGCGGACGCTATCCTGGCGCGCGCGGACGAGGTCGCGCGGTTGGCCGTGCGCTACCGCTTCGCCGAGCAACTCGTCACGACCTCGCGTGGCTACAACTACCCTACGGCGCGGGAAGCGGCCCTGAAGCTGATGGAGACGAGCTACCTCGTCGCCCACGCCTTCTCGGGCGCCGACCTCCTGCACGGGCCAATGGCCATGATCCATCGCGGCTTTCCGGTCATCGCGATCGTCCCCGCGGGGGCGGGCGGCGCCGCGCTCGCTCCCGTGATCGAGCGGTTGCGCCACCTGGGCGCCGACATGCTCGTCGTGGGCGACCCCGCCCTCGTGGAGCGGACGGAGATCGGTGTGCCGCTCCCCGACGTGGGACCCGAAGCGCTCTCGCCCATCCTCACCATCATCCCGTTGCAGCAACTGGCGTGGCATCTGGCGCGCGCGCGTGGCGGCGACCCCGACCAGCCGCGCGGCCTGAGCAAAGTGACGGAGACCTGGTGACAGCACGGCCCTCACCCCCAGCCCATGGCTAACTGGACCCTCGGCTGCGGCCGACGGTCCAGCGCACTCTCCCTGACGCGGGAGAGGGGAGCCGCCTATCATGTGACGGACGTCTCCCCTCGCCCCTTGAGGGAGAGCCGGGTGGGCTGTCGGAGCGTAGCGGAGAGAGACCAATCCGCATGGGCTGGGGGTGAGGGGGAAAACTACATGACCCTGGTATCATCCAACGGGCTCGCCGGCGGCGACGGCGCGGAACAGCGCGGCGTAGCGCTCGCCGACGCGCGTCCAAGCCATCTCCCGGCCGTATGTGCGCGCGCGCTCTTCGGTATTGCTCCGAAATACAGGGTCGTCGAGGTAGAGGTTGACGCAACGCGCGATGCTCTCAGGGTTGTCGAACTCAGCCAGCAGCCCGCGCCCTTCGGCCAGCGCCTCGGAGGCGTAGACATAGGGCGTGCTGACGATGGCGCGCCCCAGGCCCAGGGCGTAGGAGAGCGTGCCGCTAGTGATCTGGTTGCGGTCGCGGTAGGGCGTGATGTACACGTCGGTCGCCTGTAGGTAGCGCACCAACTCGTCCAGGGTGAGATATTGGTTGACGAAGCGCACCTGCCGCGCGACCCCGAGTTCGCGCGCCAGCGCCGTCAACTCCTGGCGGTACGACTCGCCCTCGATCTTGCGGATCTGCGGGTGTGTCGTCCCGATCACCAGGTACAGCGCGTCGGGATGGCGCGCCACGACCTCCGGCATGGCGCTGATGACGTTCTCGACGGCCTTGCCACGGCTGAGCAGGCCGAAGGTGCAGATGACGGTGTGTCCGTCCAGGCGCAACTCCTGCTTGACCTCCGCGCGGTCGCCTTGCCGCACGGAGGGGACGCCGTGGGGGATGGTGACGAGCTTTGCCGGGTCCACCTCGTAGTCTTCGACCAGAATCTTGGCGCCGACGTTGACCATCACCACCGTAGCGGCGCTGCGGTCACAGAGGAGGCGCACGGCGTCGCGGATGTCTGGCCGCGGCTGGGGCAACACCGTATGTAAGGTCGTCACGATCGGCTTGTCCAGGGTGGAGAGCAAGGCCGGCGTATAGTCGTCGATGGGGTCACCCCACACGCCAAAAAGTCCGAACTCGTGCTGTATCACGGTGAGAGCGCCGTCGGTGCGCGAGATGGCGCGGCCAATCTCGGCGTAGCTTTCGCGGTCGCCCTGGTCGAGTTCCCAGCGCACTTGGCGCGGGTAGGCGTAGTAGGCGCCGGGATCGGTGATGGCGGCGATGCGGGCCGTGATGCCTGCCTCGTCCGCGCAGACGGCCTCGAGCAGGTCGCGCGTGAATGTGGCGATGCCGTCCTCGCGCGGCGGGAAGGTGCTGACGACGTCGATGTCAATAGGCGTCATGGGTGTGCGCCCCCAAGCATTGTCCGGTGATATTCGTCAGCATAGCATGTCTATCCGCCATGTGTGAACGGGCAAAAAGTGAGCCTTGCTGGGGCCTCCCTGAGCTTCGCGATGTTCTTCGCGGCGCGCTTAGGGCTCGGCGCGGTCGATGCTGTGATGGGTCCGGCTACCCCCTCGCTCACCGGCGACCTCGTCCCGGCCCGCCAGCGCGCCCGCGCGCTCGGGTTCATTGAGAGCGGTCAGTTGTTCGGCGCCGGCGTCGGTTTCGTGCTGGCGGCGGTGGTCACGGCGTTCCTCTCCTACCGCTGGTGCTTCTGGATCCTGGGCATCGCCAGCGTGCTGCTGGCCGTGGCCTTATCATCGCCCCGCTACCGCTGTTCTTCGCGTTCCGCACCCATGCGTTGCTGGTCGCGCTGCCGCTCTTCATCGTCGGGGCCTTCTTCGTCGCGGGCGCGGGGCCGCCCCTGGACGCTGTGCGCGTCGACGTGATCGTGCCGCGTCTGCGCGGGCGCGCCGAGGCGATCCGCCAGGTGCTGCGTACCATCCTGGAAGGCGCGGCGCCGCTCCTGATCGGGGTGCTCTCAGGCGTTTTGGCCGGCGGCGGGACGGCGGGGCTGCGCGATGCGTTCCTGCTCACCCTGCCCGTCCTGGTGCTCAGCGGCCTCGTCCTGCTGTGCGCCCTGCGCACCTATGCGCCCGACGTCGCCGCCGCGCTAGCTTCGACCGAGCAAGGGGCGTCGGGACGCGACGCCGACGCCCACGCCCGCGTGGGAAGGTGACGGCCGAGCCCTGGCCTTAAAAGCCATGGCAGGGACGGACCTTGAAAGGTCTGTCTGGGCGCGCGAGTGTGCCCCTCACCCCCGACCCATGCGGATTGGTCTCTCTCCGCTACGCTCCGACAGCCCACCCGGCTCTCCCCTGCGGGGGCGGCGGGAGAAGCCCGTGATGTGACAGGCGGCCCCCCTCTCCCGCGTCAGGGAGAGGGGTCGGGGGTGAGGGCCGCGCTGTCGCCGCGAGAACTACATGGCCTGACATAGCGGTACGAAACTTGATAGGTAGGAGGTATGCTCCTATGAATACGCGCGGCCGAAACACGGGACGCGCCCCCGTGGGAGTGGCAACTTTCATGGGGATGGACATGACGAACACGCAAGAGCAGCGGGATCGGTATTTAGAGACGCTGGAGTGGCTGCTGGCGATCCAGGCGACCGCGCTCACGGATGTGCTCGATCAGGCCAGCCAGCGCGTGACCGAGACCCTGGGCGCCGACAAGATCGGCGTTTTCCTCCACGAAACGTCGCCCGAGGCGCTCGTCGCCGCTGGCGTCAGCGATACGCCGATGGGGCGGCGCGAACGGGAGATCGGCCTGGACCGTTTTCCCCTCGACGCGGGTGGGCGCCCCGTGGAGGTTTTTCGGACCGGCGCCCCCTATGCCACGGGACAGGCCGACCAGGACCCCGCGATGGACCGCTTGACGCAGGGGCTCGGCGTGCGGTCGGCCATGCTCACGCCTCTGATGGTGAATGGGGCAAGCCGGGGCGTGGTGGAGGCGCTGTCGGCGCAACCGGATCAGTTCTCGGCGGAGGATCAGCGTTTTCTCGAAGCCGTGTCCAGTTGGCTTGGCCTGATGGTCCACCGCGCCGAGCTAGCGGAGGTCGCGCGTCTGATGGATCTCGACCATTTGCGCGCCGACTTCATCGCGATGGTCTCGCACAACTTACAGACGCCGCTCACTGCCGTGCGGTTGGGGGTTGGTCTGCTCCAGACCGGAGCGTCCGGCCAACTCGGACCCAACGAGCAACGGCTGCTGCAGGATGTCCACGACAACGTCGAGCGCCTCCGCGTGCGCATCACCGATCTCCTCACCGTCAACGAAATGGATGCCGGGGCGCTGCGTCTGGAGCGGGCGCCGCTTGATCTACGAACCGTCATCACGCAAGCGGTCACGGTCGTCGGGCCGTTACTCCAGGATAAGGGGCAAGAGTTGGAGCTCGATTTCCCGCGGCCGCTGCCGTTGGTGGGAGACGCGCGGCTGCTGGAGCAGGTAGCGCTCAACCTCCTGTCCAACGCGCAGCGTCACACGCCGCCCGGCACGCGCGTCGTGGTCTCCGGCCAGATCACGGACCGCGAGGTTCGCCTCACCGTCCGCGACAATGGCCCCGGCATCCCTGTGGAGGAGTTGGAGCGCGTCTTCGGGCGTTTCTACCGCCTCGACACGCCGGCGGGCGGTTCGGGGCTAGGGTTGGCCGTGGCGCGGGCTATCGTTGAACTGCACGGCGGACGCGTCTGGGCCGAGAGCCAGGAGGAAGGCGGCGCGGTCTTCCTCGTCGCCCTGCCCCGCGACGGCGTAGGGGGAGAGCAACTATGACGCTCACGATACTCGTCGCCGACGATGACGATGCTATCGCCCGGATGGTTGCCTACGGTGTGCGCATGATGTGGCCGGATAGCCGGGTGATCCTCGCCGCCGACGGCGCCGAGGCGCTGCGCTGCTTCACCCGCGAGCGGCCGGACTTGGTGGTGCTCGACGTGGAGATGCCCGGCTCCGACGGCTTCGCGGTCTGCCGGCGCATTCGCGCGGTCTCCCAGGCGCCCATTCTGATGCTCACCGTGCGCGCTAGCACGTCGGACAAAGTGCGCGCCTTCGATCTCGGCGCTGACGACTACCTGACCAAACCCTTCGACCATTTCGAGCTCCTGGCGCGGCTGCGCGCGCTCGTGCGGCGCAGCGCGACGACGTACCAGACATGCCGGGGGACGCGCGAGGAAGCGGCGCCATCCCAGGAAGCCGCTTCGCTCACGGTGGGCGGCCTCTCCCTCGACAGTATGACGCACGATGTCCGTGTGCGTGGGGGCGACACGGTGCGCCTGACCACCACCGAGTATCGCCTGCTGGAGGAGTTGGCGCGCCACGCCGGCCGGTCCCTCCCCTACAGGTATTTGCTGGAGCGCGTGTGGGGACCCGAGTACGTCGGTGAGGTCCACTACCTGCGGGTGTTTGTGCGGCGGTTGCGCCGCAAACTGGGCGATGATTCCGCGCATCCCTGCTACATCCAGACGGAGTGGGGCGCTGGGTATCGTCTCGTCGCGTCCCCCTAAAGATCTGATTACTGTTTATTCTTTTTTACGCTCGATTTACGCATATGTTTATAGGCGCCTGCTATGGTGAAAGCATGTGAGACGGGCGTCCCGTGACGTGGAAGCGGTCGTACACCGCAGGCAATGGCGGCCGCGGCCGTACATCGAAGTGGAAACTCCGCGGACGCCCAGCCCGCGTCTAGTATCACGTTATCCGGGCTACGCCCCCTGGAGTAACATCGATGGCCACACAGCCCAAGCGCCGTCGCCCGCGCTTCGACCGCCTCAGCGACGCCCAGTTGCACGCCCTGCTCACGCATATCAGGACCGTGTTGCTTGATCGGCCCAACATGGACATGGACCTGTCCGTCTATCTACTGCGCGCCGATGAGGCGCGCCTGGTGACGTTGTATCAGGCGCTCCCTCCCGCGACGCGGGAGGACGAGTTGGCCCGCATAGAACGCGCTTTGTCCACGCCGGCGGCCGCATGCGCGCCCCGTCCACTCAGCGGAAGGGCGCCGTTGGCCGGCGCCTTCGCCCCTGACGCATGAGCACGCGGCCGATATATCGTGTCGTGATGAATGGGCGCGGCTTATGCAGCATACCGGAGTTGTCGCGGCGCGACGCGTCAGGCACGCATGTTGATCCGGTGAGGCGCCTTCCATCAGGAGAACCACGATGAGGAACAGGAGCACATACGCGGCGGCGCTGGTAGAGGACGGCGCCGACCTGGCGGAGGTGAGTCGCGCCGACGTGGTGCGCGAAAGGGCCTGGCGACTCCAGGCCGAGGCTCGCGCGGCGGACGCGGAGGAGCGCGCGGCTGCGGCCGAGGATCGGGCCGTGGTCGCCGAATGGCTGGTCGCGCGGCTACGCGGCGAGTTGGTTGGCGACGAGCAGGGCTGGGGACGCCGGTGGTGGTGGCCCTGGCGTCGGCGCGACGCCTCGGCTGAGTGGTGGGAGCGCGTGGTCGGAGAGAGGCTGTGAGGTTACGCATCCAACGCCGCATCCTGACCCTGCTCGCCCTCGCGTCGGCGCCGTTGATCGGCGTCCTGATCGCGGTCGGCGAGGGGGACAGCATGGGCCCGGCGCTGGCCGCGATCAGGACGCGGCGACACAAGCCCTGGTCGCGGAGGCCTACGCGCGCGCGCGACAACTGCTCACCGACCGCCAGGACGCCGTGGCCGCCATCGCCGAGCGTCTGGTCGAGGTCGAGACCATGGATGGCGCCGAGCTCGACGCCCGGCTCCGCGCGCATCCCTCTCGCGACGCGGATGGAGCGCAGCGCCCCACTGACCCCACCGCCTGTCGCGGCGGCACGGAATCGGATGGATGTCACTGCCCTATCGTCGCGGCGCGGTCTCTGCTAGACCCAGCTAATATATCGCAATGAGACATTTTGGCATAGCCCTTGCTACATATTCAGAGATACGGGCGTACAGGAGAACACGTTAGTGAGGGCAGACAAAACTCGCGGCGGATAGAGATCAAGAAAGGGAAGAAAGACCTTCTATGTCAAGGGTAGATAAAAATGTCGTTCTCCTTTGAGGCTATAAGGGGCGGGAGGTGTGCGGTGGGAGCAGGCACGCTCCGGCTGGGGCTTGACGACGCCCGGCACCCCTG
>JAABVA010001441.1_pt1 | contig 25641 bp, 27 predicted proteins | sample 5560331 | NCBI WGS metagenome assembly JAABVA01 (sample SAMN12812661, study PRJNA571458) | rock metagenome | isolation source: Antarctica rocks | place: Antarctica: Victoria Land, Mt New Zealand sud | collected 2016-01-07
TCTGTGCTCGTGCCATACCTGTCTCTGCTTCCCTCCTTCCCCCAGTCTCTCACATCGCCCCCTTCAATTCCAGTTGTTTGCGGCGTGACCCACTAGTGGTGCCCCCATGCGGCCATCGCCCCATAGCTGCGGTACCCGCACAGCGTCGCCACGCAGACCAGTGCCAGGATTGCCACCAACGGGTGGCGCTTGCCCCGCGCCTGGCGCGCGTCCTCAAGCTCTGCTAAAACCTCTCTAAGCGGACGGGTAGACTGGCTCATCCTCTGCGACCTCCGTGTTCCCGATGGTTGTGCAGCGTCAGCCTACCTCATCCGCTCCCCTCTTGTCTCGCCCACGACAATGAAATGACCCTGCCGTTGCCAACGTCAAGTGCGCAGTCTCACGTTCAGTGGTACAATATCGTCCGACGGATGACACCAGGCACGTAACTCCCGATTATCCATCTGGTCCAGCAGCGGACGAGATACGACGGGCTGGCGGGTGATGGTCGAGAGTGCGAGTTGGGGACATTGATGGGGATACGACCCACGATGGGCACGGACACCGGCACTGGTGTGCGATAGTGGACCGTTGTCAGTGTCGTCACGTCCTACAGGCGACGAAGATCAAGCGCGGCACACGGCGGATAGTGTGATCATCGATCCATGTGATGAGCAATGGTAAGAGCCGTCAGACCGCTGAGAAGTGGGCGTTGGGTGCTCGATTCACGTTGGCATGACGGGACGCATTGAGGATAATCAGTATTTGCATTTTTCATGGGAAGGTACGGGTCGCGTAAAACGCACGGGGTAGGTCTCTTTAACCAGAGATAATAGGCCCTCCACAGGCCCGATAACGACCTCTCGTCGCTCAAGCTCCGTTGGCACACCCCGCGCCCTTTTGGCACACCCCGCGCGGCACGTTTCCCCCAACCCCGCGCGTACCCTGTGTCTACCCCGCATCCCTCCCTCCTCGTTATCTTCGTCAACGCGCCGGTCCGCGCCACGCATGCCAACGCCGTCATAGCCCACCATGCGACGCGATAGGCAGAGAGCACTCCACGCGGTAGCCCCAGCGTCGCACCCCGGCTGTCTCCATCGTCATCGCCCCCGTTCCCCCGCGCCTATCCGCTTCGTGCACGCCATCGAGATGCCAACCCTACCACGACACGGGGTTGACGCGGGGTATGCGGCGCTATGCTGGAGCCCTCTATTGGTCCGCGGTTCCACCTCTAAGCGAACTGCTGATGATCTCGGGTTCCATCATACCTGTCCCGAGTGGCGACCGTCGGCTTCCGCCACTGAGGCGCCGACTGGTGATGGCGGGTCCACCATTGTTGCCCGCGCATGATCGCCCCGCGCCAGTGCGATCGCTCCCAGGGCGTTGGGCATCCCCGCGCTCGTGTCCGTGCGAATAGCCCGGAGGCACCATGTTCGTGCAGCCCCGTAACCGCATCTCGCGGGACGCGGCAAGCCTGCCGAGTTCGGTCACGGAAAGGAGGAGGTAATAACCTTTGGTGCTAGTTGGGAAGCCTCGCTTAACGTCTTAATGCAACAGAAAGAACTAGCGTTCCCCATTTTTGCGCCAAATAGCGGCCACATGTGTGATCCGAGGCTGTCACGGCCCGTTCGATAGTCCGCATCAGCCACTCGTTAACCATCTGCGCAACTTTTGTTAGCTAGTAGTAGCAAAGACGCAAGAAAAATGGCGTTTTCAACTAGCACCAAAGGTTAATAGGGAAAGCACATGCTTCATAGCCCCTGGCGCCATCGCCCACGCGATGTCCCGCGACAAGAAATTGATAATCAACGGAGAACGAGGATGCCGCACATTCTGGTCAGGGTCCACGGATACTACGCCGTCTGGTCGACCGTCGTCGATGCGCCGCTGACGCCATTCGTCGCAACGGTCGATAACCGACGCGCTGTCGCGCCGCCTGGCGAAGATTTTAGCCCCGAGCGTCTGGAGCGCCTGGAGCGGTACGGGTCGAGCTTGCTGGTCTCGGAGCCCGGAGAGGAGGTCGTGGCGTTCAATCGCGCCGGTCCAGACGAGTCGTGCATGAGTATCGCGGCGTTGCTGCACGCCTACGGCGACACGGCAGGCCACGCGGGCGACCCTGTCAGTTCCAATCAGGAAGGGAGGTAGGATGACGCACACGGTAGCCATAGCCCACATCGTCGGAGCGATCATCGCGGGTGCGATGATCCTGGTCACCATCTCGCTGCTCACCGCGTTGAGAGGAGGGAAGAAAGACAAGAAACCGCCTATTTACCCCTACCAGCAGGCCACCCGACGTAGAGGTGGTCGGCGTATCGTCGTGATGGTCCGGCGTCCGGTCACCGGCCTGTTCTGGGCAGCTGTCTCGCCGGTAGGCTGGCTTGTCGCGAATAGACGCTACGGCGTCGTCGCGCCGGCCCTGCGCCCCTTCGAGGAGGACCTTGCGGCGCGCAACCACCGGGTCGGCCACGCGCTGTGTGTGCCGATCCTGTTCTGGCCGCAGTGGCTCGTCCGCTGCCACGGCTGCCACGCCTGGGTCCAGCTTCGCGAGGTACCAGCCATCGGGCGCGACGGCGTCGACCTGAAGGTCGTCCGTGGCAATCTCCACGGAACTGGCCGGTGTCCCGCGCGCTATCTCACGGCACCACGACCGGCACAACCGGCACAACCTGCGCAACCCGCGCGGCCAACCGTCGTCAAGACGGATCGGCCGGCGTAACGGCGCTCCACCATACAGGGGAGGACGAACCTATCGTTCTCCCCCGTTCTTCTCCACAAGGAGTGTACCGTGCCAAACACCGCTTTATCGCTCGATCGCGATCAGCACGCGGCGGCCCACGCCGACCCGTGCCGTCCCCTCCTCGTGCTCGCCGGGCCGGGGAGCGGGAAGACCCAGGCGCTCCTGGGGCGCATCGCGCATCTGCACACCCATCGTCGCGACGGACTTACCCAGACGCCGGCGCGCATCACGGCCCTGACCTTCACGCGCAACGCCGCGCGCGAACTGGCCTCTCGGCTGCACGATCACCTCGATGGCGTGGATGCGGCAGCGGTGGATGTACGCACCTTCCATAGCTTTGGCTTGCGCCTCCTGCGCGATGGCTGGGCCGGGGAGTACCTGGGTTGGGAACGGTTCCATGTGGCCACGACAGGGCAGACTCAATACGCCGTCGCCGCGGCCTTCGCCGCTGTTGGTCTCGATGTCCCCACGCGCGATGGGCCGCGGCTCATCGCGGATCACAAGCTGGGCCACCGGCCGCTCTCCCACGGGTGTGATCCCGTCCGCGCGGCGTTGCGCGCCTACGATGCCCACCTCCATGCCCAGCGCCTCATCGACATCCACGACATGCTCACGCTGCCGGTCGCGATCCTGCGCGCCCATCCCGCCGCGCGCGCCGATCTGCACCGGCGCGTCGCGCACCTATTGAGCGACGAGGCGCAGGATTGGAACGGCTACCAGGCCGCTCTTGTCGCCTACGCCGGCGGGCCGACAGGCCATATCACGGTCGTCGGCGACGGCAACCAGGCCATCTTCGGCGGTAGCTCGCCCCGCTACCTGCTGGAGCTCCCGTTGGCCTTCCCAAACGCACGGGTCGTCCCCCTCACACGGACGTATCGCCTGCACGCGGCCCTGCTCGCCGTGGCGACCGTCGTGGCGAGGCGCCTCGCTGGCGCGACCGTGACCGCGGCGCCATGCCGTCGCGATGGGCCGCTCCCCGCGCTCCACGTCGCCCGCTCAGCGACGGACGAGGGGGAGTGGTTGGCCCGCGAACTCCAGGCCCTGCGGACCTCGCGGATGATCGCGCGATGGGCCGATGCCGTCGTGCTGGTGCGGACGCGCCGGCAACGACGGTGTATCGCCCAAGTATTGGCGGTCGCCGGCATCCCCTGTCGGGTTCAGGCCCCGGCGCTCGCCGCCACGCCGACGATCGCGACCGTCCTGGCATGGCTGGCCCTGCTGCGTGACGGCAGGGACGGCGACGCCTTGGTCCGTGCGGTCGCGTGGCCGGCGCGCGGGCGGCAGCGCGCCGTCAGCGACGGGCTGTGCGCCGCCCTCCGCGCCACCGGCCCCTGGACGATGGACCGGCTGCGCCGCGCGTGTCCACCTGGTCTGGCGGAGGACGAGCGGCGCGCACTCGGTCACTTCGTGCGTCTCTACGACGGCCTCGTCGCCCTGGCGGCCGGCGGCGCGACGACCACGGTCCTAGACGCCCTGCTCGAACGCACAGGACTTGGACAGGGATCGGCCCTGGTGGACGGCCGCGTCTCCGACGAAATCGCGGCCCTGCGCGCCCTGGTCGCGGAGGAGGGCGACGTAGGCGCGCTGCAACACCTGCTAGCGGAGGAGGGAGCGATGGACAATGGCGGCGAGGGCGACGCCGTTCTCGTCAGCACCGTGCACGCGTTCAAGGGCAACGAGGCGGAGGTCGTGTTCCTCGCCGGCCTCGCCGACGGCATGTTCCCCCATCGCCGTGGCCTCGCCGAGGGGGAGGAGGGTCTGCGGCGGGAGCTGCGCGCGTTCTATGTGGGATTGACGCGCCCGCGGTCCGCGCTCTACCTCTCCGCGTCCTGTGAGCCGGCGACGCCGCGCGGACCGGGACAGCCCTCGCGGTTCCTCTCGTTGATCCCACCCCACCTGCTGCGGATGGCCTGACAGGACACCCATAGCGTTAGCGACAGGACGGACCAGGAAGGAGACACCCATGCGCGTATCCGCGTCCGAGATCAAGCGCATCAGGAGCGCGCGCTCGGTGCTGGAGTTCATGGAGAACCCGCGGCGAGCGGGTCGATGCTTCAAGGCGCGGTGCCCGCTGCCGGGACACGACGAGCGGACACCGTCGTTCTACTACTACCCTGATGGGGGCTACTGGTGCTTCGGGTGCGGGCGGGGCGGCAAGGACGTCATCAGCTTCGCCTTTCACTACTGGGAGTTGTCCTGGCCCAAGGACTTCCCGGTCGCGCTGGAGAAGCTGGGGGCGCGCCTCGACGGGCAGGAGGGCGTCCGCGCCTTCCTCCCGCCCGTACTCTCGTCCCCGTCGCCCCGCCGCGAGGAGGTCCCGACGTTACCGGACGCGGCAGCCTTGGCCACTTACCGGGTCGCGGCTGCGGTCTGGCGGGACAACCTATGGAAGCCGACGGGTCGGGACGCCCTCGACTACGTGCGCGGGCGCGGTCTCCCCGACCGGCTCATCGCAAGCGAGGGTATCGGCTATGCGACCGGCACGCTGGCCGCCGAGTTGGGGCGTCACAGCCTGGACCTGGAGGCGGCGCGGCGGATGGGCCTGCTCCGGGCGGACGGGTCCGAGGTCTTCCAGGGACGGGTCGTGTTGTGGGAGTGGCGACGTGTCGGCGGGCAGCGGGTACCGGTCTGGGCCGTGGCGCGCCTCCGCGCGGCCGGCGCCGCCTGGGACGACGCCCCCAAATATCTCTACGTCCGGGGCGACCGTCTGCTCGGCGGGTTAGAGAGTGCGCTGGGAGCCCCCGAGGTCGCGCTGGTTGAGGGGCCATTCGACCGCCTGGCGCTGCTTGCGCTCGGCCAGGCGGCCGTCTTCATGGGCTCGAACGAGCCGACCGAGAAGCTCCTGCCCGAGATCCGGCGGCTGGCTAAACGCGCGACCCTCTACCTGATCCGCGACCGTGACCGCGCCGGCCGGCGCGGGGCGTGGGCCACCGTCTACAAGCTCGCCCTCCCGCCCGGCGCCCGCCTCATCCTGGTCGATCTGCCACGCGGTATCAAGGACCCCGGGCAGCTCGCCGAGCGCCCCGATGGCGCGGCGCTCTACCGCGTGGCGACGCAACGGGGCCACGCGATCGACACAGAGACGGCCCGTCGCCGCTGTGAGCGATGCCACGCGATTGTCGAGCGACGCCGCTTGGCCGCGCGTGCGACTAGTCGCGCCTCTCACCCCGCGCGCGCATGTGCCGACCGTTCAGTTCAGTAGTGACGTAGTCAGGATAAGGAGATTGCATGAAGATTGTGATACGACGGTCCCCGATGGTGACGAAAGCTGAGCGCGAGGAGTCGCTGGCGGAGTCCATCGAGATCGGCGACGTGCATGCCCTGCTTTATGAACGGGGTGAGGGCGATCTGGCCGACGCGCTCACGGCCCACTTGGGGCCGCGCGAGACTTGCACGGTCGCCGCGCGGCTCAGGTCCCTGGCTCGCCACGGTCGCAAGGCCGGGCTTTTCCGCGACTATCGCGCGGCCCTGCGTCCCGACGAGGCCGCGCGGCTCGGGCTCGTGGCGATGTGGTACGAGCGCGTGGGCCACGCGGGATGTCGCGTCTGGGCCGACCTGCGCGAGAGTGTGGAAACGGTCACGCCCCTCACGCTCCTTCCTACCGTCGAAACGGGGGCGACGATGCCATCCACTGGAGCGTCCGCGCAATCGACGGGCGCGGGCATCATGCCGGACTGGCTCGACGCTCCGGCAGACAGCGTGTGGTCGGCGTAGCCCTATGTCTCACGCCACGTTCGGATGTACCGCACCGTTCCCCGGTTGTCCGAGCCCGCCGGAGCGCGCCACGGCGTCCGGCGCATGGACAGCCGCCGTCCCCACTGTCTTGACATTTCTTACAATCAAGCGTACTGTGAGGGTGACCTGATAGGTGATAAGGAGACACGGATGAGCGAGTTCGCAGCGACAATGACCACTCCCGCCCCTGCAGCGTCCGGGGGCCGCACGGTGCGCCGGCGCGACGCGGCCGAGCGTGTCATGCGCGGCATGCGGCGCTTGGTGGACCGCCTGACACCCGAGGAGGTCGAAGCGCTGGCCGGCCGCATCGACGAAGCCCTGACGCCGCCACCCGCCCCTGGGAGCGACCCCTTTGTGGATGCCGTGTCGGGTGATCACGCGCTGGGTGAGCGGGAGCGCGTCGCGTTGGCCGTCTCGTCGGCCCTCAAAGATTTCGCGTACCGGCGCGACCTGCTGGCCGGTTCCCTGACGGCGCCACAGGTCGCCACGCTGCTCGGCACCTCCCGGCAGACTCCGCACGACCGCGCGCGTGTCGGCGCGCTGCTGGCCGCGCGCGACGGCGGCTTCCTGCGCTTCCCGGCGTGGCAGTTCGACGCGGCCGCCCCCGCTGGCGTCGTCCCCGGTCTGCCGGAGGTCGTGCGCGCCCTCGGCGACACGCCGCCGCTCGACAAGATCGCGTGGTTCGTGACATCGAAGGCGCTGCTCGGGCGCACGCCGTTGCAGGCGCTCCAGGCTGGGGACCTGCCGGAGGTCCTGCTGGCCGCCCGCACATTCGCGCTGAGCTAGCCGCCCAGCCCGTCATCTCCGCACGCGGCTCCCGTGCGCCAGGGACGGGGGCCGTCCTTTATTCCCCTTATCCGCCGCTACCGGAGAGGAGCAGCCATGGTCACCGTCGCGGCGCCCCCGCCGATCGCGCCCCCCGCGCCGGTTTTTCACACCGTCCCGGCCGGGGAACACATCTACCGCATCTTCAACCCCGCCTACCCAGGCTTTCGCCCGTACGGGCCGCTCGACATGCGCTTCGATCACCACGCTGGCGCGGGTCCAGCGCGGAGTCCGGCCCTGGACGCGGCGCGCGGCATCTACTATGCCGCCTTCACCCTCTCGGGGTGTATCGTCGAGGTGTTTGGCGACGCGACGCGGCGCATCGAGCGCGTGGGGCGGTCCGTGGCGCGCCCGCTCCTGCGGCGCGACCTGCGCCTGCTCGACTTGCGTGGGAGCGGCGCCATGCGCGCGGGCACGGTCGCAGCGCTCGCCAAGGTACCGGATCGTTTGGTCACGCAGGCGTGGTCCCGTTTCTTCTATGAACGCGCCGACCTCTACACGGCCGTCGACGGGCTGCTGTTCTACAACGCCCACAACGACGAGGAGGCGCTCGCCCTCTACGAGCGCGCGGCCGACGCGCTGTACTGTCCCGATGGCGACCCCGCCTATGTGCGTCCACTCGCCGACCCGCTGTTGTTGCCAGCCCTGCTCACCATCGCGGATGACAACAACCTGACGGTCGCCACGTAACTCGCCACGTAACACGGCAAGGGGCGCCAAACCGGAATCGGGCCGCCGCGCGGCGTGCCCGCGACCACGGCAACCGACGATGCGACAGGCTGTGTTCGGCGCCAATAAGAACGATACAACCTCACAGAGAGAGGCCGATGCATGGGGATGACTCCCCCACGCATCGGCCTCTCCTTTTGTCACCACGCCACGTCGAAAAGGAGGTCACCGCCATGACGACGTAACCGACCACCGGGCGCCAGGAGGCGGGAATGGCGCTTTCCCGTCCAGCGCGCCACATGATGTTTTCCACTCCGACAGCGGAACGGGTGCCGCTCACGCCGCACTCGTTTCTTTATGTATGCCCACATGCGGATGAGGAGGTAAGCCATGTCCATGGTTCCGTCTAGCGATAACGCGTGCGCGCTTATGCACAGGGAGGGGCGCCGATGATGGCGATCCCGACGGACCCCGAGGAGCGCCACGCCTACTTCGTGGCGCTGGGGCGCGCCGGCGGCGCCGCGACACGCGATAAATACAGCAACACGCACTTCGCCGACCTGGGGAAGATTGGCTTCGCGGTCACGCTTGGTCGCTACGGCGGCGACTTCGTGTGGAGCCTGCTGCGCGACTCCTACTTACGCAAGTACCCCGACCGCACCGGGCCGCGTCACCGCACGACTGCGGAGGCGCATGAGAAAGACCACCTCCGCGCCGAGGCTCGCCGGCTTTACCCCGATCCCCGGCCCTGCGCCGACTGCGGCGAGCCCGGCACGGAGCGCGACCACGTCCGCGGTGTCTTCTCGGGGAACGCACCCGACAACGTTGCCTGGCGCTGCGACGATTGCCACGATCGGAAGACGCGGGCCGAACGCCACGCTCAGTGGGGGACCAAGAGAACAGTGCGACCATCCCGCGATGGCGCGCGAGAGGAGGTGATGGCGATGTAGGACCGGTTAGCGCGCCGGCAAGCGCTTCTACCAACCACGATCAATCAATCTATTCCGCATAGCACGAGAGGGCCGCAGCGGTAACTGCGGCCCTCTCCTTTGTCGCACAGGAGATCCAACCCATGCAGTATCACGATAGCACATCCGCGACGGTCCGGGAAGAGGTTATCAACGCTGTCGCGCTCTACACCCACAAGCACGAGATTTGCCAGCTCCGCGAGGTCGCGCCCGGCGCCTATACCCCCCGCTATCGCCACGACACCGACGGCCACCTCGACGAGGAGGTCTTCCTCGCGGCGATCGCGGCGCACCCGCGCATCGCCCGCGTCGATCAGGTGACCCATGCCGAGGACGAGGTACTCGGCGTCGACGCGCTCGTGACCGTGCGCGGCGAGGGTGTCCCCGTGCCCATCGACGTGACGACGCGCGGGCGCACGAGCCAGGGGTACACGGCCAACCTGCTCGACACGCTGCGGCGCGGGGTCGTCCCCGTCGTGATCGAGCGTGTGCCCACCGACCTCGCTCCGGACGCGGCCTTCGCAGCCTTCGAGTTCTGGCGGCGCGGGTCCGAGGAGTACTTCCGCGCGCGGGGCGCGCTCCCGGTCCCTGGCGAGCCCTGCCGCGCCCCCGTGCGCTAGCGTGCCGCGCGGCTCGTATCGCCCCTCTTGTAGCGGATGCCGCGGGGCACGCATCCCGTGCCCCGCGGCGCCGTCTCACCCCATCGTTCCGCGGGAGGTTCCACCTATGACACCCAGACTCTATGCCATGCGCCCCTCGGGCCCCGAGATCACGCGACGCGCGCTGCTGCGCCGTCTGCGTCAACGGGGCGTCGAGATCGTTGCCCTGCCGGCCGGCCACTACATCCTCGGTGAGCATCGCCCGACGGTCGACGGCGTCGTGGCCGAGATCAACGCCGACCTGCGCCGCCTGGCCGTTGCCCCCGCACACGACGCGGACGCGCGGTTGGAGGTCCTGTTCCGTCCCATCCCCGCTCCAACCGAGGGCGAGGCCCGATGACCATGGGGATGACGGAACGGCGGACGCGCGCAAGGACGCCTCACCGAGGAGCGGCGCCGTACGGGACACCATCGTCCCGGTCCAGTGTCGTCCATCCCCTCTCCGTCGCCGGTGTGTTCGCCGTCTACACGCCGGCCGGTCCATCCACGCGCGTCGACTACTGCGAGCCGGCGACGGGGCGCTGCTCATGCGGCGCTCCCTCCGGCTCGTGTCCCCACATCGAGGCAGCCACTTCTCTCGCTGCATGGCCCCGCCATCAACGGCGGTCTGAGTAGGAGGTACACACCATGTTCATCCCCAACACGCCCACCCGTGACCAAGAGGAGGTCCTCACAACCTTACGCGCCCTGGCTGGTCTTGTCGCGCACGCGTCACGACAGAAGATTGCCCTGAGCGGGGCCGATGCGGATGAAGACAGTGGGCAGACGTTGGAACGAGTGAGCACCGATCTCCGCTTCTGGCGCGACATCCTGCTCCATCACACACGCCGGCTCCTGCCCGTTCTCGTTGGCGATGGCGAGGCGTGCGACTATCGCCGGTTCGCCGAGTGGCTCGTCGGCGATGTATACCTGCAAGATCTCGAGGCTATCGCCCACCACAACTGCGACCCCCTCACCTGCGCCCATATCGCCCACGAGCGCGGCTAAACACGGCCGCCTCCGTCGTCAATCGTCTCCACAGCACCTGAAAGGAAAGGTTATGACCATGAGCGCTATCCCAGTGAGACGCGCGGTGGGCGACTCCGACACCCTGTCGCTCCACCGTCTACCTGATCCCGCGACGCTTGTGTTGGCCCGTGTCGTGGGTATCGCGCCGGCCATTGCCGCCACCTTGCTGAACCACTACGGCTCGCTCGGAGATCTCCGGCACGTCGACGCGCCCACCCTGCACACGACCCATGGCCTCACCCGTCATCAGGCTGGCCGGCTAGTGGACGCCCTCGACCTGGCGACGCGTCTGCTCGTCGAGCCGAAGGAGGAGCGGCCACGGGTGACGAGCCCGCGTGACGCCGCCCGCCTCGTCTTGCCGGAGATGGGCCTGCTGGAGTCCGAGCAGATGCGTGTCCTGCTGCTCGACACCAAGAACCGGCTTATCGCCGCGGTCACGCTCTACGCCGGCACTGTCAACGCGTGCCATGTGCGCATCGCTGAGGTGTTCCGCGAGGCGGTGCGCCGCAACGCCACGTCGTTGATCCTGGCGCACAATCATCCCTCAGGGGCCGTCGAGCCGTCTCCCGAGGATGTGGCCCTCACACGCGAGATCGTCCAGGCGGGTCGCCTGCTGGGCGTCGACGTCCTTGACCACTTGGTCGTCGCAGCGGGCGCGTACACGAGCCTGCACGAGCGCGGCCTGGGCTGGGGGTAGAACATGGACACACAGACAACACACGACGCCGGTGTGATCATCAGCGCGGATGAGGCGGCCGCACAGCGGGTGCTGGCGGTCGTGCGGGCCTATCTGCGCGGCGCGGGGCCCGCGCCACTCTATCTTGCCAGCCCAACGGGCAACGCGGCCGCGACGGACATCCTTGCCGCCGCCGCGGCCGAGCTACGAGATGCGGATCGCACCGACCGGCTCCTGGTTGGCACAGGAAGCGACTTCACGCTCCTATGGCGCGACACGCTGCGTCGCGGCCTGACCCCCATCGTCCGCCGCGCACTGGCCGCCAGACGCGCCATCTTGCTCGATGGCGTGGAGGCGCTCCAGGGGGAGCCGTTCGCGCAACGGGAGTTGGCGCGCGTGGCGACGCCAGACCGCCTCGTCGTTCTGGCCGGGCGCGAACATCCCCAACAGGTTGCCGCCTGGAGCCCACCCCTCGCCGCCTGGCTGCACACGGCCACGACCCTGTGTCTGCACGATGGTCCCTGTGTCACCGTTGCGGACGCCCGAACCATCGTGGACCTCGTGGCCGACTACTACGGCCTCACGGGCGCAATGCTGCGGTCGCGCCGTCGGACCGGGTCCGTATCCCAAGCGCGCCAGGTGGCTATGGCCCTCCTGCGTGAGCAAGGGCTGACCTATGACGCGGTCGGGCGCATCCTGGGGCGTGACCACACTACCGTGATCTACGGCCATACGCGCATCCGCTGCCGCAGCGCCTCCGAACCCGGCATGCGCGACGACCTTGCGCGGCTTCGCCGCCGTGTCGGCGCGGCGTAGGGCCGTCCGCTGCGATAGAGCGGGCGCCTGAAAGGAGACCATCAATGCCCAATCTTGAGATCGATCGCTACGCGGTGACCATCGACACGACACCATCCATCGACCAGTACGGCTGGGTGGTCCGTGGCGTGGTGACGTTCTACAGCCTGCCCTTCCGTTCGCGGGGGGAGCAGGATCGCTTCGTCCACCTGTTGGCCGGCCACGTCGCCGCGACGACGCTGGCCGACGAGGTGGACACGCTCGCCGCCCTGCTCTGCCTCTCTCGCGGTCAGGACGAAGCGGCCTACGCGTGCGCTGCCGGCTATCTCGACCGGGAGTACGCCTCGGTGTTGAACGCGTGGCCGTTGGGTGCGCTCGATGACATGGTCGACCGACTGCTGGAGACCGCGCGGGGCGAACGCCTAGAGGTCGGACAGTGAGCGGCCCGCATCGCGTCCTCTCATTTGGGGGCGGCGTGCAGTCCCACGCGCTCCTGGTGTTGCTCGGGCAGGGCCGCTACCCCGGCGACGCGCCGGAGGAACTCTGGTTCTGCGACCCCCGCAACGAGCGTCCCGAGACCTACGCGTTCATCGAGCGTGTCACCAAGCCGTACTGCGCCCGCCTCGGTGTGTCCTTCATCACCCTGGAGCGGCACGTCTCGCCCTCGCGCGGCCCCGATATCCGCGAGGCCTACCAGCGTCGCGCCGCCTATCCCTTGCGCTCCAATCGCGTGTGTACGGTGGAGTGGAAGATCACTGTGATGCAGCGGGCGTGCAAACAGCGCGGCTGGGACCAGGACGGCGGGGTGGAGAAGCACATCGGCATTAGCCTCGACGAGCTGCACCGCGCCCGCACCGGACAGGAACAGCCGTGGGAGACCAAGCGCTACCCCTTGATCGAGGCGCGCCTGTTCCGCGATGACTGCGCCCGCCTCTGCCAGGAGGAGTTCGGCGCGGTCCCGGTGAAGAGCGGCTGCTGGTGGTGCAAATATGTGCGCCGTGCGGCGCATTACCTTATCCCCGGTTAAGCCGGGAGGAATTCGGAGGAATATTCCTGGACCGCCCAACCTACCTGGACCCGAAAGGAGAAGGGGACAATCGCATGTTGGGAAAGCGGCGGGCGTCCGAAAGCGTTGTAGGATAGGGGACGCCGCAAGGTCCGCGCGACATGGTGAAAGCTGGATTGCTTGAAGCCCAACTCTCAGGAGGTGATCCACCACACCCACCGGCAGAACGCTTGAAATCCGGTGATCTCCCCCTGCCAAAGCACTTGGTATTTGTGCTTGACGGCAACCTCCGGGGGGATGAACGATGGTCCATGAGGACCATTCAAGGGAGTGAATAGGCCACCTACATCGCGCTAGAACGTAAGGTAATGACGCACCACGGGATCGCCTACAGGCCGCGAGGCCCAGGGCGACGGAGCACCCATAGTAGTCAGCGGACGGGAAAACCGGCCACACGGCCCAGGGAGGTCGAACCTGGGACACGGCGAAGGGGTGCAGGTGACAAGAGAGGACTAGGACGAAGAGGTACGCGAGATGCGGAACGCCGAAACCGTACTAGGAATCATCCACGAACGCGGAGAACAAGGGCTACCGCTGGAGGATATCTACCGCCAACTCTACAATCCGCACCTGTACTTACGGGCATATGAACGCCTGCGCATCAACAAAGGCGCACTGACGCCCGGAACAACAGGGGAAACGGTGGACGGCATGTCCATGGAGAAAATCGGGAGGATCATCGACGCCGTGCGCGACGAACGATACCGATGGACTCCGACAAAGAGGGTGTATATACCCAAACGAAACGGGAAACGACGCCCCTTGGGCCTGCCGACATGGTCTGACAAACTGCTGCAAGAGGTTATGCGCTCCATCCTGGAAGCATACTACGAGCCGCAGTTCAGCGACCATTCCCACGGCTTCCGCCCCAACAGGGGGTGCCACACGGCCCTAACCAAGGTGGCACAAACCTGGAAAGGCACGAAATGGTTCATCGAAGGCGACATCGCCCAGTGCTTCGACCGCCTGGATCATGACGTGTTGCTAGGCATACTGGCAACAAAACTTCGAGACAACCGATTTATGCGGTTAATAGCCACGATGCTCAAGGCTGGATACTCGGAGCAATGGCGCTGGAACGCCACCTTTAGCGGAACCCCGCAAGGTGGCGTGATCAGCCCCATCCTCTCAAATATCTACCTCGATCAACTGGACCAATTTGTAGAGAACGAACTGCTCACGACGTACAATCGGGGGCTAGAACGACGGCGGAACCCGGACTATCGACGGATCGAAGGCGCCATAGAACGAGCCAGAAAAGCAGGTAACAGGGAACAGATGCACGAGTTGCTCAAACAACGACGCATGATCCCCTACGGCCTGCCCAATGACCCGGACTTCCGGCGACTGAAATACGTCCGATACGCCGATGACTTCCTCTTGGGGTACAACGGGCCAAAGGCAGAAGCCGAGGAGATCAAGGCCAAACTCAGAGAATACCTGCAAGACAAGCTCAAGCTGGAACTATCCGAGGACAAGACCTTGATCACACACGCGGGCACAACCCCCGCGCGTTTCCTGGATTATCACATCGTCACCCAACACGCCAACGACAAGGTAGACCAGCGCGGTCATCGCTGCGTCAATGAAACGGTGGGATTGCGAGCGCCTGCGGACGTCATAGAGGACGCCTGCGCGAAATACACGCGCAACGGCAAACCGATACACCGCGCGGAACTGAGAAACGCGAGCGACTATTCAATCGTGCGCCTCTACCAAGCGGAGTATCGGGGACTGGTGCAGTACTACCTGTTGGCCGCGAATGTGACCAACCTGCACAGGCTGCACTATGTCATGGCCGCATCGCTCCTCAAAACGTTAGCCGGAAAGCACAAGACGAAGGTAACGGCCATTGTATCCAAATACAAGGCCACCGTAGAAACACCCTACGGACGCCTGAAATGCTTGCGCGTCACGGTGAATCGAGGCGAGGACAGGCCGCCGCTCATCGCGCAATTCGGCGGGATACCTCTACGACGACAACCGCGTGCCCAAATCATCGACAAGCCCATGACGATAAACACGCAGCGGACAGACCTGCTGAAACGCATGCTGGCCGATGTGTGCGAGCTATGCGGAGACAAAGGGGACTGCCAAGTCCACCATATCCGCAAACTAGCCGATCTACACGTCCCTGGGAGGCGGGACAAACCCGCCTGGGTAAAGCGCATGATCGCCATGCGCCGCAAAACCCTTGTCGTATGCCGCGCATGCCATGTGGCGATCCATACAGGCAAACCCACACGGCAACCCGTGGAGACCGTCACTGGAGAGCCGGATGATCTGAAAGGGTCACGTCCGGTTCGGGAGGAGGCCAATGGAAAAGTACCGACAGGGTAACTCGCCAACGGCCTACCTCACCAGCGGCCGTCGCAGTGGCGCGAGGTGTGGGAGCACCGGGCCGACGGGCGCTGGCAGCAGGCGGTGGACTGGGAGCGGGCTGTGGTCGCGCGGCGCGGCCCCGCCTGCGTCTTCATCGACGCACGACCGCGACGCACGCTGGAGCAGTGGGCGCGGGCGTGGGGCTGCGGTGTGCAGCTACCGCTGGACATCGAGCCGGTCGCCGCGTGCGATGGTGGCTACTGCATGGTCTAGCACATCGCCGCTCGCGTCCCTGAGACGTGGTCGGCCTCGCGTGACTATAGGGACCCGCCTACCCATCACGGAGGGTCAGGCGGGTCTCTGACCCGACGACGGATCACATAGATCGAGGAGGAAAGACGTGACGGAGATGATGGAACGAGACATGGACTACATCGACACGGACGGGCCGACGCCAGACACGGCACAGGACGCGCGCGATGCCGGCGTCCGAGACGACGGGGCGCCGGGCACCGAGGGGACGCCCTGGGCGGCGACCAAGAAAGGGAAAGCGGGCAAGGGGGACAAGGAGCGGTCCGGGGGGATGCTCCCCGTCGTCGCGGGCGACGGCCTACAGATCGAAAGTGACGGCGGCGCCACGCGGGCGGACGGCACGCTGCGGCTCCTGAGCCTGTGGGGCGCGGCCTCGACCGCTCGCTACCTCTCGGCCCAATTGTCCACGGGCAAGCGGCTGGACGTTCAGGCGACCCCGCCACTTGGATCCTGGGAACCCTTGTGGGGCAGCAAAGAGGGCGGCTACAAGCGGCTGCGGCGCAGCGTGTCGGCGCGCCTCTCGCACACCCTCGTCCTGGGGCGGGAGTGCGACGCGACGCGGCTGGGCACGGGCGAGCGCAGCTTCGTCGTCACACTGCGCCGTGACCGGCCCGACCAGACGGCCGAGACCGTCTACACCGCCTTCCTGATCGCGCTGCTCGATGAGCCGGTCGACCCCGCGTGGGCGGGGTGGTTGTGGCGGCGCGCGCGCGCCAAGGGCGAGGCCCGACCGTTAACGGTGTGGGGGCCGGTGCTGCGCGAGGCGTGGGAGTGCGACGTGCCGGCGACGCTGCGCGCCGACATCTCGGCCGTACGGACGGGCGACTCCCCCTACGGCGAGCTGCCCGTTCCCGTCGTCGCCCGAGCCGCCTGACGTGACCGGTGACCTGGCGACCACGAGCCAGGCTGATTAGTGGGCCGACCTATTAATCGGCCCGTCGCGCTCCGATCCTCCCGGACGGGGACGTGGCGACAGAGCGAAGGAGGACATCCGATGCCGTATGCATGGGTCGAGCCGGAGGTAGTCATGGAACACGCGGGGGTTACGCTCGACCACATCTACGAGGACGACCACCTCGAGGGCGGGGCGCGCGTTTACTGGTACGGCACGCGACCGGGCTGCGCGGACGACGGGTTCGAGGACGGCGAGTTCGACGTGCGCGACCTGCCGGGGGTGGAAGGCGCGCGCGACGACGAGGAGGAGGGCCAGCGCGCGATCATCCGCGCCGCCATCGACAGCGGTCTCCTGACGGAGGACGGCATCGGCGGGGGCGCGGATCGGGAGGATGCCTGAAACGCGTGGGAGGGTCGGCCAACCCGCTTCCATAGTGCTCGCGTCACATCAGACGCGTGTGCATCACATTAGATCACATTGGGAGGACAGGATGGCTACCTACTATGGCGTCGCGCGCACCAATTACTTCGCCGTCGTCGACCGGACGCTGTTCGCGGACTTCTGCGACCGCTGGGGCGTCGAGGCGATCGCGGACGACGACGACCCCACCCGCGTCGGCTTCCTCTGCACCGGCGACGCGGACGGGTTCCCCGCCGGCTACCGCGACGCGGACGGCGACCTCGTGGAAGCCGACATCGCCGCGGCCCTCGCGCCGCTCCTGGTCGAGGGACACGTCGCCATCGGCATGGAGAGCGGGCATGAGAAGTTCCGCTACGTGGCCGGCATCGCCTGGGCCGTGAACAGCCGCGGCGAGGTACGCAGCGTCACCCTCGACGACATCTACGACCAAGCCACGGCTCTCGGCAGCCACGTCACCGAGGCCGTGTATTGAGCGCGCCAGCCTGGGCTTCCCACCATGCAGGGTCTCTATGCCCACGCTATGCAAGGAGGCCACGGCGCGCTTGCCGATGACTCGCGCCAACACCCACGGCGAATCGCGCTAGCGGACCCCGACGCCAATACGCTACCGTCCCGTTGCGTCACGGACCCGCGGCATCCCCTGTTTCCCTCCCGTCCATGGCAGTACCTGCCATGGACGGGAGGACATTGTGTACGGCCACGTTGCAGCACGAAAGGACACGTATGAGTCGTGAGGCCGGCATCGCGGCGATGGGCTACTTCCCCATGCCGCCGCATCTCATGGCGCCGGTGTGCGCCTACCTGCGCCGCCCCTACGGCGGCGGCCAGATCCACATCGTCGACACCTGCGCGGGCGAGGGCACAGCCCTGTTTGCCCTCAAAGACCATCTCGCCCCCGACGCGGTGGCGCGCGCCGTCGAGTTGCACGAAGGGCGCGCCGCCCTGTGTGCCGCCTTGCTTGGCGACGAGATGGTGTTGCATGCCGACGCGCTCACCGGTATCGAGGTCTCGCCGGAGGCGTTCGGCCTGCTCTGGCTCAACCCACCCTACCATCTGGGCCAGTTCGAGCTAGAGTTCCTGATGGCGCACACCCCGCTGCTCCGCTCCGGCGGCGTGCTCTGCCTCGTCGTGCCCCAGCTGGCGCTGCGGGTGCTGGCCGAGTACCTCGCCGCTTGGTACACCACCGTCACCTGCTATCAGTTCCCGGAGCCGGACTACCGCGCCTACAAACAGGTCGTCCTCTTCGGTGAGCGCAAGCCGTCGCCATTGGCCAGCCCGCCCCAGGCCGAGCGGGTGCGCGGCTGGGTGGAGCCCGACGCCGACCTGCCCGCGCTCGGCGCCTACGGCTACCGCTACATCGTCCCCACGACTCCGGGACCGACGGTGTTCCGCGCGCGCTCGGCCGAGGACGTGCCGGCGGCGGGTGGCCTGTGGGACGACCCGGAGGTGACGAAGCGCCTGTGGCCCGCGCTCACGCCCGCGCTGCTGCGCCCGCTCATGCCCCTCTCGCGCGGCCACCTGGCGCAGTTCGGCGTCAGCGGCCTGCTGCGCAACACCGTGCTGCACGCGCAGGACGGCACGCCCTACCTCGTCAAGGGCCGCGCCATTAAGGCCCAGAACGTGCGCGCCTACGAGGAGGAGAACGCGCAGGGGCACGGCGTCAGCGTGCGCGTGACGCGCGAGAGCGCCGAGACCGGCGTCACGCTGCTCAATCTCCAGACGGGGGAGTGGGTCGATGCGCGGCCCGCCAACAAGGAACGGTCGCTCTCCTGGTTTGTGGAGGAGTTCGGGGCCAGCCTGACGCGCGCCATCCTCGACACCTGCCCGCCGATCTATTCTCCGGCCCTGTATAAGGACTACCGCCCCCTCGTGAAGCGGCTGGCGCGCCAGCCGTTGGGGCGGCAGGCCGACGCCCTGGCCGGCACGGCCCTCTCGCTGGAACGGGGCCACCGCTGCACCATCCTCTCGGCCGAGATGGGCAGTGGGAAGTCGTATATGGCGCTCGCCGCGTTGTATGCCACCTGGCGCCGCACGCGCGAGCGCGATCCGCACGCACGGATGCATGCCCTCGTGATCGCCCCCACCCATCTGGTCGGCAAGTGGGTGCGCGAGGCCAAGGCGACCATCCCCGGCGTGCAGGCCACGGTGGTCGACAGTATCAGCGAGATCGAGGCGGCGCTGAAACAAGCGCATACGGCCGCCCCGCTCATCCTGGTCATGAGCAAGGAGCGCGCGAAGCTCGGCCACCCCCTCCGTCCGGCCGTGTGGACGCGGTTGATGCCGTGGACCAAGGAGCGCCGGTTGTGCTGCCCCCAGTGCGGCACGATGATCTGCTACAGCGAGAAATGCGGGCGCGAGGGCAAGGAGCGGCTCGGCGTGCCCATCGTGGACGCGCGGGTGTGCGTCCGCTATCGCCTGTTCTGTGAGAACGACGCCTGCCGGTCGCCACTGTGGCAGGCGGACACCACACTGCTGCGCGTGCCCCAGGGCCGGCTCGCCAGCCTACAGCCCACAGGGCGCCCGGTGGCCCTGTTCGCGCACGGTCGGACGGTGAAGGCGAGTGGTGGGGGCGCGCCCCGGCGCATACCCCTGGGCGCGTATATCGCCAAGCGCCGGCATGATGCGTTTGACGTGCTGGTGCTGGATGAAGTGCAGGACTACAAGGCGGACGGCTCGGCGCAGGGCATCATCGCCGGCCAACTCGCCGCCGCCATCCCCCAGGTTCTCGCCTTGACCGGCACGCTCTACGGCGGGGTCGCCAGTAGTCTCTTCCATCTCCTGTATCGCCTCGACCCGGTGACGCGGGAGGAGTTCGCCTACAGCGACCTGGCGCGCTGGATCGAGACCTACGGCCTCTACGAGATCACGGAGAAGGAGACGGAGGGGGACGGCGCGGAGATCGGTCACATCACGCGGCGTCGCACCAACCGCACGACGACGCGCCGGGAGATCCCTGGCCTGATGCCGCAACTCATCGCGCGGCTGGCGCGGCACACCATCTTCCTGCGTCTGGCCGACGTGGCACCCGACCTGCCGCCCTACGAGGAGCACGTCACGAGCGTCGCGATGCTTCCGGCGCAGCAGCGCGCCTACGACCGGCTCAAGGGCGACCTGCTGACCGCGCTCAGGGAGGCGCTGGTCCGGGGCAGCAAGCGGCTCTTGGGCGCCTACCTGCAGAGCATCCTGGCCTATCCCGACGCGCCCTATCGGGACGAGATCGTGACCGACCCCAAGGATGGCCGTGTGATCGCGCGGGCGCCCGCGCTCGACGAGGAGGTGGTGTACCCGAAGGAGCAAACGCTCCTCGACCTGATCGCGCGCGAATTGGGGCAGCGGCGCAAGGTGCTGGTCTACGTGCAGCACACCGGCAGCCGCGACATCACGGCGCGGCTAGTGCGGCTGCTGGCCGAGCGCCACGTCAAGGCCGTCGTGTTGCACTCCTCGGTCGAGGCCAAAGGGCGCGAAGCGTGGGTGGAGACGCGCCTGCGCGAGGGCGTGCAGGTGCTCATCACGCATCCTAAGTGCGTCCAAACCGGGCTCGATTTGTTGGACTTCCCGACGTTGGTGTTCTACCAATGCGAGTACAGCGCCTACGTGGTGGCGCAGGCGTCGCGGCGCAGTTGGCGCATCGGGCAGCGCCACGCTGTCCATGTCCATCACGTCGTCTACGCCGACAGCGCCCAGGAGAATGCGCTGCGCCTGGTGGCGCGCAAGCGCCGCGCCGCGAAATTAGTTGACGGCGATCTCGATGAGGACGGTCTGGTGGCGCAGGCGGAAATGGACGGGCTGCTCAAAGAGTTGGCGCGCTCGTTGGTGGACGAGGATGCCACTGCGGCCGTAGAGAGTGCCGAGGAGATCCTGGCGCAGGCTCGTGCCGACGAGTTGGCCGACAGCGAGTTCATTGTCGATGCGACGGTGGCCGAGGATGCCACGGACGACGAGGCTCCCGAGGCCATACCCGAGGTGGATCTGGCGCTGCCGACAGTGGCCGGGACGACCGTATCGCTGTTCGACTACATGGCCGCGCACCCGTCGGCGTCGCGGAAGGGCAAGAAGATGCGCAAGACCATACCCTCCGCCCAACTCCTGCTCTTCGACCTGTTTGGAGAGACGGTAGCTGCGGCAGGACCGCCGCCGATCGCGGCTGACGCCGAGGTGGAGCAGTTGGGGCTCTTCAGCGGCGCGGCGCGATAAGGGAGATCATCGCCATGAGTACCCCTCTCCGCGCCCAGTATCTCCGGGTGAAGCAGCCGTTCCCCAACACCCTCCTGTTCTTCCGCCTCGGCGATTTCTACGAGTTGTACGACGAGGATGCCGAGACGGGAGCGCGCGAGCTTGACCTGATGGTGACCAGCCGCGCGTTCTCCCGGAATGAGCGCGTCCCAATGTGCGCGGTCCCGTACCACGCCATCGACGGGCCTGTGAGACGCCTCGTGTCGCGCGGCTATAAGGTCGCCATATGCGAGCAGATTGGAGACCCACGCACGTCGAAGGGACTCGTCGAGCGCGAGGTAGTCCGGGTCGTCAGCCCCTCCGCCGTGCCGAGCGATCGGCGCCGGCCGACGCCCGACTATCCCTGTGACACGATGCTAGCCGAGCAGCCGCCCGGCGCGGTCGTGCTACCTCCCCATATGTCGGATGCACCCGTGCCATCCGCCGATACATCCCAAGGGTCGCCGCCCGACGGCAGAGACAGGCACAGGTCCGCGTCCGGCACGGGGGCAAGGATGGGAGGCGCCATCCAACTTCCGCTCTTCGGCGCGCCGGCAGGGCCAGCCGCCACGGGGCAGACACAGGTCCAACCGGACAACCGTGGAACTGTCCAGTTGGGCCTGTTCTAATGCGGATGGCGCGGGTAGGCATCTCAACCTACTCGCGCCCGTCCGTCACAGTCAACATGTCGGGGCGGAGATTAGGCGTGCCAGGCAAGGCGCGTCGGCCAGGCGACAACAACCATAGTCGGTAGCACGGAGCGGGATACACTACCCTTGTAGTTTTCGATTGTGATCAAGGAAATGGGTCGTCGTGTCCCAGATGTTGTGATCCAGTCGTTTGACCATCAGCAGGATGTCGTAGCCAAACGAAAAGCGCTAAAGGTACGTGTAAGGGGCGTACAATGTTATCGCATCAGCCAGCCGCCGGCTCCGGCGGGATACACGCCGCCGCTTGCCCACGGAATCGGAGGCTTTTTTTGTTTTGTGCCCAACCCCGCGCCTACCCCGTTCCTGAGGATGGCAACGTCCGCCCCGTCGGTCTTTCGCCACGCGTCCGCGCACGCCTCGGACGCCCCTGCCGCGTGGCTTGTGTCCGGCACCAAAGGCGCCACCCCGCTCTCCGTCATGGCCTACGACGGCTCTCGGCCCCATTCTCGGAGGGAAAGAAAGGCAAAGCGCTGTGGCGCGGGGTCCGGCGTCGTACACTGTGCTAAAGGGGGAGAGGTGGAGTCGAAGCGACGGCGTTTCTCATGGATTGGCCCCGAGATTGAGACGAGCCAGAATGTGCGTGGCCTCGCGTGGTGGGTACGTCGAGCACTCGCCGTTTTCGTGCTCGTGGGCATCGCGGGGGCCGGCATCCTCGACCTGCGTCCCGGCGATGCCGAGGTGTGGGGCACAGCGCCGCTCGAAGACGCCGCGCGGGCCGTCGTCGTAGCCGGCCACCCCTATCGTGCGCACCGCGGCGGCCTCTACATCACCGCCGTCGGCATCCGTCGCGCCACCGAACTGGAGCGCCTGGCGCCGGCCGTGCTCGCATGGAGCCCCCCTCCCGACGCGAAATTGGTCACGCTGCGCCAATTGTATGGTTCGGTGGCGCCGACGCCGAGCCAGGAGGCACGAGTCGAGCGCCGCCAAATGCTGGACAGCCAAACGGTGGCCGCGATCGCGGCCTATCGGGCGTTGGGCTACCCCGTGCTGCTCGTGCGGGGGCAGCCGCGCTTGCCGTACCGCACAACCTTCCAGCGCGACCCACTAGGCGGTGGAGGGTCGGCCGGTTTCATGCTCGCCCTGGCCATCGTCGACCGTTTTGGCGACGTGACGCGCGGCCACACGATCGCCGGCACCGGCACGATCGCGCCAAACGGCGACATCGGCCCGATCGGTGGCGCTCGCTTCAAGATAGTGGGGGCGCGGCGTGCCGGCGCCCAGTTCTTCCTCGTGCCCGCCAGCTGGGACCCGTACCACGTCTGGTACGGGTTCTACACGAGCAACTATGAGGAGGCACGACGGTGCCGATGCGCCGGCGCGATGCGGCTCGTGCCGGTGCGCACGCTCACCGATGCCCTCGCCTTCTTGCGTACGTTGCACTGACGAGCCGTGCGGCCGGGGATGGAGGACATGAGATCACGCAGAGCAGCACCGTCCAGTGTGGCCGCTTCCACGCCACGACCGACCGCGGCGGCGCGTCGCAGAGCGAGACCACACCAAGGCCAACCTCATCGTCCCCGACGAAGTACAGCGCCTGAGCCAGACCGAGGCGCTGGCGCCGATCGGGGAACTGCACCCGCCCGACTCGCGCGGCAGCGCTACGTCGACGATCCCTCCGCGCGTTGGGATCGAGGGGCCGATGCCTTCGTTCGGCCCGGACCGCTCCATGGGATCATCGGCCACACGCCGACGGCTCCCATGCGCCGCCCAGCCATAACCGTAGTGTGGACACAGCCCGTGTCACCACTGGACGAGTGTGCGGGCCAATGATGACGACGAGGATCTTGTTGACACCGGTCATCGCTCACTGTGTTGTATGGTGAAACGATGACCGGATATGTCACGGCTACCAGTCTCCGCACCATTCTCATGATAGGCGTCGGGCCCGCCCTTCTGCTCGCCGCCCTCGGCCTCGTCGTTGGTGCGGCCGTCGAGAGCGTCGTCGCGGCGTATCGCCGTGACCGGAGCTTCTGGCCGTGGCCACTGTGGCGTCGCTCCCGGATCAAGTGCATGCTACCAATACAGATCGTTACGGCCGCGACGTTCTATGGGCTCGCCGTCCAGTACGCGCACGAGCCACCCCTACTCGTGATCGGTGCGGTAGAATCCGCCCTTCTGATCACCTTGCTCGTCATCGACCTGGACCTGCGCCTGATTCCAACCCTCCCCGTCGGCGTGCTCGCGCTCCTGGCACTGACCAGCGCGGGGGCGTGGCCGGGTCTGGGACTGGGGAGCGCCCTCCTCGGCGGGGTCCTTGGGTTCGCTAGCTTCGTCCTGCTCACGGCGGTGGGACACCGCGTTTTTGGCGAAGATGTGTTGGGCGTCGGCGACGCCAACCTCGCCCTGGCGATCGGGTGCATGACCGGCTACCCCCTCGTCGTCGCGACGCTCGCGTTGGGCATCTTCCTCGGTGGGGTGTGGGCTGGGGCTGTGCTCCTGCTGGGCCGGGGCGGGCTGCACGGGACTATGCCCTATGGCCCCGCGCTCGTTGTAGCTGTTCTGATCGTACTGGTACATGGGAACACGGCGCACCCCTTCCCGTGAGACGGTCAGTTTCCATGGCGCATCCGAAGCAGGTGGTAGGATGCCGCGTCCCGTGCGCCTGCGTCGCCCGGTTCGCGCCACGCGATGAGGTCGCCGACGACGATTTCGGTCCGCGCCGCCGTGCCGGTCGGTAGCTCAATCACCGTCCTGCTCCGCCATACGATCGGCCCGACGTGCCAGGGTCGCAGGCAGAAGACCCGTAGGACGCGGTCGTCGCGGTCCAGATATATCACGTCCAGAGGAAAGGTGAGGAAGAGCGCATGGACACTGTTACAGGGATGCAGCACGAGCGCATGGTCCGCAGGCAGATCCGCGCGGCCGATGAGCCCCTGAGCGCGAGCCCAGAAGGAGGCGGCGATGTCGATGTGGCGAGCGATCGTCGTACCGCGCGTTACATTGACGATGACCGTGCTCATGATTCGGAATCCCCGTCTATCGCGTGGTCGTGCGCCCTCCACACACGGAACTAATGCCCATTTCGTAGCCCTCGTACGACCATGGTCACATGTAATACTTGTATTGCGGCAATGGCTCGCGGTCTGGCGGAATCTCGCGCATGATGTCGCCCACGAGGCGAGAGAACTTGAGCGTGATGGGCAAGGACCCTGCGAAATGCGCGGAGTTCCAGTTCAGCTTCGTCAGGGTCAAGATTTCCCGGAGTAACGTGTCGCGCGGCGTGTCTTGCCCGACGTGGTCGGCAATGCGCAAAGGCGATGGGACGCCCATGCCGTGGTACTCCTCTAGGGCGCCGATGTAGCCTGTCGTGTAGAGGAAGTCGAGGTCACCGATGCGGAATGATGTTCCGCGTAATGGCGGGTACTTGCTCTCCGGAATCAGTCGGACATCACTTTGCTGCTCGAGCGCCACCAGGTCATAGCGCGCCACCCGTCCCTGAAGCGCAGCCATGAACCCATCGCGCTCCGCCGGCCAGTAGCGGGATGTCTTGTGTACGACGACACGCTGCGGCATCTGCTTCATCTCATCCTGATAGCGGGCTAGTAGTCCGTCAAGATTAGATTGATAGGTTGAATGGGCCATGTCTCGATCACGATCAGGCGACCTCCTCGGCTCTGGCCACAGCAGGCGGGGGCGCGGGGCGGGGCGCCCCG
>JAABVA010001445.1_pt1 | contig 25576 bp, 33 predicted proteins | sample 5560331 | NCBI WGS metagenome assembly JAABVA01 (sample SAMN12812661, study PRJNA571458) | rock metagenome | isolation source: Antarctica rocks | place: Antarctica: Victoria Land, Mt New Zealand sud | collected 2016-01-07
ACCATCTGGTTGACTACCTTACCTGGAGGTCTAGCTTCCGGCCGTTCCAATGGTCGTACCTATCATATTCCTCGTTATAAAGCAAAGCCAGTCCAGGAATATGTGATTAAGAAGCTGTCACGAACGCACTCGTCGAGAATGATGGGTACCTAATGGCAGACTGGCTGGAGAAGGGTCATAGCCGCCATATGAAGACGGAAACGGTCCGGTCGTCCATCGCCAGACACTTTTCTCGCCGCATCTCCACTACGTTGATATTGTGGGGTTTTAGCCCCATCGGGTATGCGGAGAAAAAATGGAAGGGGTGTCGTTTGTTTTGGTACGCTTCGGGGTTTGGAGTAAATAACTCCGCCAGTTTTTAGGGCAGATCAACAGTGCTATTAAGTCCGTCTGCATAATTGTGCCCGAGCATGTCCCTTTGCTCAGCCGACTGCAATTGAGCTTTTGAGTTGGTATCGTCAGATGAGGTGTAGATGGTTGGGACAGTCCGTACAGATTCGGCAACAATGCCTGTCATATACGCATGCGCGTTGCAGGAGGCGATGCTGCTGCGTGTGGCTGTTCTCTTCTCTCTCGCTTTCTGCCGGATGATCTTGCTGATGATTGCCGCAATGGGGCTTTGAACGGGGCTCGCTCTCTCTACTCTTGACTGCCTACTTAGATCTAGACCTAGACAGAATTCAAAGGCGCAGGGTCTTCCACATGAATTTCAGTGCGGGACAGGGGACAAGGACACACTAAAGGAGGGGCTCGTCAACCATCCGTTCAACCCCTCCTCCTCCTCCTCTTCCTCGATCAATGGTAGCCAGATGCAGTTATGAGGTTATTACCAAGACGGGCGCTATGTGGGGACTCCATCAACTCACTTCCAAGATCGACTTAGTCTTTTGCGGAGATCGCCCTCTGCTGTTTTACTCACCTTTAATTAATAATAACCACCTTGCCTGGTATAAGTTATAGCCTTCTTCTGCCCCACTTCCGTCTTTCTTCTGCTTTCAAGAAACCTGCACAGAGCAACTTCATCTCTTCAAAAGTTCTGATCAAGTCGCAAATAATAATATGTCTCTCACACAGCAAGTCGAGCTCCCGCACGGTGGGAAATACGAACAGCCAACTGGACTGTAAGTCATACCTTTTATGATCATCATCATCATCATCATCATCATCATCATCATCATCATCATCACCACCGTCATCGTCATTGTTGTCATGGTGGTTATCGTTATTATCATCTCCTCCCAACACAAAGTACAGAAGACGTCTCTTATCCGGACGAGTACCCCGCATTCGGCATCTCGCCACACTTTCTCCGTCACGAATTATGAACCCCACCTTCAGCCGAGGCACCGCTGTCCGAGTGGCTTCTTGCTGCTGAAGCCAGACTTGCTGATCATGTTTCTCTCGGCATTACAGATTTATCAACAACGAATTCGTCAAGGGTGTAGACGGCAAAACCTTCGAGACCATCAACCCATCGAACGAGAAGCCCATCGTCGCGGTTCACGAAGCTACCGAGAAGGATGTCGACATCGCGGTTGCCGCCGCCCGGAAAGCGTTCGAGGGCGAATGGCGTTCGGTGACGCCTGAGCAGCGAGGAAAACACCTGGTCAAGCTCGCAGAACTCTTGGAGGAGAACCTGGAAGAGCTCGCTGCCATCGAATCTCTGGACAATGGCAAGGCTCTGTCGATGGCCAAGGGTGACGTCGGCATGGCCGCTGGTTGTCTGAGGTACTACGGTGGATGGGCCGACAAAATCGAAGGGAAGGTTATCGACACTCTCCCGGATACCTTCAACTACACCAAGCAGGAACCCGTAAGTTCTCCATATCTGCGGATGCGAGTCTTCGGTACTGTTGCTTACTGCGCTTGGATCGTAGATTGGTGTCTGTGCTCAGATCATCCCGTGGAATTTCCCCATTCTTATGTGGTCATGGAAGATTGGTCCGGCCGTCGCCACCGGAAATACCGTTGTTCTCAAGACCGCCGAACAAACACCACTCTCTGGCCTTTATGCCGCTAAGCTGATCAAACAGGCCGGTTTCCCACCGGGCGTCATCAACATCATCTCCGGTTTCGGCAAGATTGCCGGCGCCGCCATGTCTGCCCACATGGACGTCGACAAGGTCGCTTTCACCGGTTCCACCGTCGTCGGCCGACAGATCATGAAGGCGGCAGCAGGCTCGAACTTGAAGAAGGTCACTTTGGAACTCGGTGGCAAGAGCCCGAACATTGTATTCAACGATGCAAACATCGACAACGCCATCTCATGGGTCAACTTCGGTATCTTCTTCAACCACGGCCAGTGCTGCTGTGCCGGATCGAGAATCTACGTTCAGGAGGGTATCTATGACAAGTTCGTTGAGAAGTTCAAGGAGAGGGCAGGCAAGAACGTCGTCGGCGACCCATTCGCGAAAGACACGTTCCAAGGTCCACAAGTCTCGCAACTCCAATTCGACCGGATCATGGGGTGAGACCGCTTTTCTCCGGTAGCAGTTCGAATTGGTGCTAACAACACCCAGATACATTAGCGAAGGCAAGAAGGCCGGCGCCAAGGTGGAGATCGGTGGCAACCGCCACGGCGACAAGGGTTACTTCATCGAACCGACCATCTTCTCCAACGTCAGCGAGGACATGAAGATCATGCAAGAGGAGATCTTCGGTCCGGTCTGCTCGATCGCCAAGTTCAAGGACGAGGAAGAGGCCATCCGGGTCGGCAACAGCACCACCTACGGTCTCGCCGCCGCCGTCCACACCACCAACCTCAACACCGCCCTCCGTGTGTCCAACGCCCTGCGCGCCGGCACCGTCTGGGTCAACACGTACAACACCCTTCACCACCAGCTTCCGTTCGGTGGATACAAGGAGAGCGGTATCGGTCGGGAGTTGGGAGAGGCGGCGTTGGCCAACTACACGCAGACCAAGACGGTGTCGATCCGCCTCGGTGACGCACTGTTTGGCTAGATTGACGACTTTGTCCTAGGCGTTGTATGATTTGCCGGTTGCGTTTTTGCTCTCCACAGCCATATAGTACTCCTATTCAATTGAAGGAGAGTTATAAATTGGGAAACGAATCTCGTCCTTGTCATGTCTCTGCGGTCTTTATACTGCCCCTTATGCGTGTACAGCTACTTGTACATTACCAACCTCGACGGTCACCAGATACCGTACCTGACCCTTTCCATCGCATCAACCAATGCTGCATGGCGCAGACGGATCGTATCTTTCCGTCACCCGGGCTGGGGATCCAGTCACTCAGCCTCCGAAGAGATCAACTCTCTGCAATGCACCCCATGAGTGGAGCGTATCAACGTCCCAACTTCCCCAAGTCAATATCCGTCACCAGGGGCAGTGCTCTATATGAAACACACTTCCCGCCGGTGGGACCAAAAATTCGACATCGTAGTCTACGCGGGGACCACATGTAGACACATCTGTAGACGTCCTCCAGGACGGGCGTCACTCTCGCTCGAGCGGGAAGGCAAGGAAGGCGCGGTCTCGGACTTTGGTCACCCAGTGTCGGGGCTCTGTTGCCAAGACGTGGACTTTAGGGAGCATTTTGGAGCGGGGTGATTGGAAATGTTGAGCGAGGTGATGGCGAGGATGTATAAAAAATAATAACGAAAACATACAAGATGTAGTGATCAATCTGGGGTTTGAACCCAGGACCTTGTCCGTGTTAAGGACACGTCATAACCAACTAGACTAATCGATCATAAGAGAGATGGACATCGTGCCGCTATTATAAAATAGGAACATTAATTATCTACCGATCTTGAAGACACCATGATGCTCAGTCTACACCAGCCGGTTGGACTGAAGTCTTCCACATCTTTTTACACTATCGATTCATCAAGTCATAAAGTATGTTATTGAATGTCTCCCTTACGAAGCAGACGTATGAAGCAGACGCGGACATCTTATATGGAGGTGCATCGGGAAGACGTGGCAGTGTCGGACTGTAATATGGCCGGATGGCTTGAGACGTGGGGCTGTGTTCAGGCGGGTCGCAGCAGTGTTTCGAACGGATCCGTGGGGCTGTCCGATGGGTTGAAGCCATTCTCGGCGGTTTCGAAGGCTCACGCTCCCTCGTCTTTACCCGTGCTGCCGGGATGCCGCTGGTACTCTCCCTTGGTCTCGTTGCGCCTCCTCGCTCCCTCGGTGCTCCCTTATGAAGCGGCCATGCTCCCTTTCCCATCCAGTTTCTGACTTCATGTTGAACTTCACAACTATATCTAAGCGGAGTTTTCTATTTATCAAGTCTCTTTCTCAGGTCCGGATATTCAAGCATGACACGACTCAATTTCTACCCCACCCTCATCGTCCTCCTGCTCTCCCACCCCTCCCTTTCCACTGCCCAACTGATAGGAAGACTGACCCGCTGCAACCACGACCCCAACCTCATAACAGCCGTCATAACCAATACCCACACCCGCCACGTCTCCGTACTCAAACATAACACCATCTTCGACACCTCGCATCTGTCCGTTCCGTTCAAGATCACCGATGCGGCCGGAACCCGCCTGCCGATGGGCGCGAGCCGCTTGTTTTACAGCGGCGTGGGCCGGGAAGATCTCTTGGACCTCGTGCCTGGAGGGAACTTCACGCGGGAACTGAACCTGACGGAATATGTTGCGCTCGAGCCGGAAGAGTCGAAACGTCTCCAGACGATCGAGATATCGCTACCCTCTGCTTTCCGAGGGCTGAAAGACCACGACGGAGTGTATGACGTCCATCCCGCCGCCGAAGGGCGCTTGATAGACGGGCAATTGCGATTCGGTGACGTTTCGAAAGCCAACCTGACCTCCATCTCCCACACCTCCGTGCCCTTCCAAATCACCCTCTCCGTCCCCGCCCGTCGCTCCCGTGTCGAGACCCGCCAAGCCCCCGTGCCCGGCGGTCTCCAGCTGTTAGTGCACCAGTGCACTCCCAGGGACGCGGCCAAAGCAGACACGGGCATGCTGCACGCCAGCTATCTCGCGGGCGCGGCCCTCAACGCCGCCGCCAAATTCAGCGACGTGCCGTTCAACTTCTTCTTCCCGCCTAACCTAGGTGCGGCCAACATCGTGGCGGGCGTCATGAACCGCGTCATCCAGTCCCACCTCGGCCAAGGCCCACCCATCCACGTCACGTGCATAGACTTCGCCAATCAGTGCAAGGCCAACCGCATGCAGGTCATACCCGGCTATGTGGCCCAATACCCCGGCTTCACTCCCCCCACCATCGCCCTCTGCCCCACCGGCTTGTCGCTGCCGCCCAACCCGACGCCGTGCTCGGTGCGCCCCGGCGCCTTCAGCATCGGGCTCGTGCTCCTGCACGAACTGTTGCACGTCCGGAGTATCTCTGGCCCGGGCCTCAACGTCGAGGACGAGGTGGGCGGAGCGGCGCAGAACGTAGGCGATGCGGTCAAAGCCGGCAGGGATACGACGACGGATGCGAGCGCGTACGCCTTTCTTGGGTCGTGGGCGTGGGATCTGGGGTTGGGGGGACCACCGTGGAATCAACAGAAGGTTTGTCTGGAGAGGTTTTCGACTGGGTACTTCACAGCGAATCCATTCTTCAATTAGGGGGAGGTGTTGTTGGCTTGAGGCTTGAGGCTTGAGGCTCGAGACTTGGGATGTGGTGTTAGGTGACGTGTCACGATTGTCATCGTAACTATACGCTCAATTCGACTGCAAGCGGCACGATTCATGACCGGCAAATCACCTCTTCGAGGGAATTCTTGCCCAGGATCCTATACATTCTGTGCTGACGCGCAATAGTAAGGCACGCGTGGCAGCGGGCTTCTGCCTGAGATGGACAATTGATCCCATAGCGCGCCAAGCGAGTGCAGACGCCGGATTGTGCAGATTCATGTCCCGATGACAACAGACCTCCTTATGGAGTTGTAATTCTAGTTGTTTCGGGCCTGCTGGAAGCATAGAACATGGTGTTGACAGTCAAGAGGACTTATCACAGTAGCACCCGTAAACAGATGAGGAATCGAGAGAAGGTAGGGTGATAATGGCACATCGCAGAACGGGTGAAACACCATTACCTAAGAAAGAATCCATCAATCACCCGGAGTCTTTGAGAAGGAAGAGACACTCAATGTGATACTACCAGGTAGGTATCGTCTCATTATGCGGTACGAAGGTCCATCCCTGAAGCCAGAAGACTGCTGTTCTGCCCTCATGAATACCGTCCGTGGGGTAGTGGGGTACGTACCTTAAGGTAGCTTACGCAAACTGAGCTGATGTTAGTCTTCGCGTTCCACGACGCCCCCGCCATAACAATAACATGCCTCGGTGTAGCCTCGATTATAGGCATACATATATGTGCCTCGTCGCCATGAGGGGCACTGCATCTTCAAAGAGTTGTGTCTACCAAAGAAACCTCGGTGTTAAGGGTTTCCGCAGTTACCGTTACAGTTACCATGTCCCTTAGAAAAGATAGACCAATCCGTATCGCCGGTATGGTGGACAACCACTCTCAGCCCTGTCGAGTAACTGACTGTTCCAGGTGCCTCCGGTGCAGTTTCAGATCGCCGCAATGCCTTCCGCGAGCTCGCGCAAAACTACCCGAATGACCCGGTGGATGTCATCACCGGAGACTGGATGTCTGAAGCGAACATGACGGTGGCTGCTGGACGCAAGATAAACCGTGCTGCTAGCCAAGATCATACCAATGATCCCAACTTCCTTAGCCCCACCGCCGGCGTTGCCTACGAGCCTACGTTTCTCGAGGTGCTAGAACCGGCGCTGTCGAACATTGCCAAGTATGCAATCAAGGTGGCTGTAAACGCTGGAGGCGCGGACACTAAGATGCTATTTGACGTTGTGAACAAAATGATCTCAGGTAAGGGGCTCAAGCTGAAGGTGGCATGGATCGAGGGCGATGAGGTGCTGGAAGCGGTGAACAAAGCTCGAACTAACAAGGAATCCAAATTCGAAAACATCTGCACCGGAGAAGTCTTGGACGACTGGAAATTCGAACCCATCTACGCCCAATGCTATCTCGGCGGGCTCGGCATCGCCGCCGCTTTCGAGAAAGGGGCTGATATCGTACTTTGCGGGCGAGTCTCAGACGCATCTCTGGTCATCGGGGCTGCATACTGGTGGCATGGTTGGACACGCTCCGACCTCGACCAACTCGCCAACGCCTTCGTAGCCGGACACCTGATCGAATGCTCCAATTACGTATGTGGCGGCAACTACACCGGCTTCAAGACGCTCGAAGACAAAGGTTGGGACAACATCGGCTACCCGATCGCCGAAATCTCTTCAACCGGTCAAGTGATCATCACCAAACAAAAGGGCAGCGGAGGTGAAGTGTCGGTCGGGACCTGTAGCTCGCAGCTCCTCTACGAGATCCAAGGGCCCTGGTACTTCAACTCAGATGTCACGGCCGTCCTGCACTCGGTCTGGTTCGAGCAGCTGTCCACCGACCGCGTCGCTTTACACGGCGTCGAATCGGCCCCGCCACCACCCACCACCAAAGTCGGCATCACCGCCAAAGGAGGCTACCAGGCTGAAGTGCATTGGTTTCTCGTAGGACTGGACATCGCGTCCAAAGCGCGCATGCTCGAAGCGCAAGTCCGACGGGCATTGAAAGCACACTCCAACCGCTTCACCGTCTTCACATTCACGCTCAACGGGTCCTGTCCGGACGACCCAATCAATCAGAACTCCGCGACGGTGGATTTCCGAATCTTTGCGCAGGCGCCGACGGAGGAGGATCTGTCGCCTCTGAAGTTCTTCCGTCCGATTGCGGACCTCATCATGCAGGGTTATCCAGGCGCGACCTTCCACCTCGATTTTAGACAAGCGTTGCCAAAACCGGTCTTTGAGTACATCCCTCCTCCTCCTTTGCCCCCCCTTCCACGACATATCTCCTTGCACTTCGTACTCGTCTCATCCCGCCTAATCCGTACCTGTACCGCAACAGATACTTCGTAACCCTCCTCCCGCAATCCCACATCCAACACACCGTCCACCCACCGTCCGGCCCTCCCATCCTCATCCCCCCACCCGCCTCATGCAATACGCGCCTCTATCCCGCCCAGCAACCCTTGCAAGCCGCAACCCTGCACCCCGCCGATCCCGACTCCTTCGGCCCCACCGTCCGCGGGCCCCTCGGCTGGATCGTCCACGCCCGCAGCGGCGACAAGGGCAGCGACGCCAACGTCGGCTTCTGGGTCCGCCACCGCGACGAGTGGGACTGGTTGCGTGGATTGCTCGACGTCCTTACCGTCCAACGCCTGCTGGGGAGGAGTACAAGGGTGGCAGAATCGTGCGTGTTTTTCTTCGCTTCCTCCCGTTCCCGCCTCTCTCCTTTCACCCTCCCTCCCTCCTTTGTCGCTCCCCACCATCCGAGCACCACATGCTGCCCCTAGTCTTTGGTCCATGTCATTGCCATCGTCCCCGTCCATTTTCGGCGTGATGGAATGGAACGGTCATTGATGGATGGACATTGTAATGTTTGTCGCTTTACAGGATCGATTCGAGCTTCCGAACCTGTTCGGGGTGCATTTCCTGCTGCACGATCATCTGGATCGAGGCGTCAGCTGCAGTAGCACGTATGACTTCCTGGGCAAGAATGTGGCGGAGTTTTTGCGGGCGAGGTGGGTGGATTTGCCGAGGCGGTTTTTGGATAGGGGGAAGTTGTAACGTGAGCCTTTGGGCTTTGGCACATTGGGAGTGGGTGTTTGCGTTAGGGGTGATAGGTTTTTGGGTTGGTATGGCTGGCGTGTTGTGGAGGGACAGACACAGTCAAGGGAGGTGAGAGATGGAGATTTTTACATGGAGAGATCAGAGAAGCATATGCCCCTCAATTTCCATAGCTGGACAAGTGGTAGGTAGAGCGATAGCGGCCCAGAAAAGGACGCTTTCGCATACACCGCCGTGACGTCGAAGCTAGCATATATCCATCTCACGAGCGAACCATGCCCCGATCTCCACCGCTCAAAGCTAGAGAACTCCCTAGCTACATACCCAGCAATTCGAATTTTGAAACATCTTACCGCCGAATTCTCGTCGCCCTCGCCGCAGGCGCCGGCGCGAATGCATCGTCGTCGTCGTCATCATCATCAGAAACGTCATCGTGGGACATTTTCCCCCTCCCCTTACGACTCCCCACTCCATTGGCCTGGCTCTGACTTGCCTGCGGCTGCGAGAAAACCAACTTCGACTGCCGAGCCGACGTTCGGCCCGCTGCTGCAGCCGGAGTGCGTTTCGCCGGCGACGCAGCGGCGGTCTTCTTAGCGGCAGGTGCTTTCCTGGCTGGTGCCGCGTTCCGTTTCGGCGGCGATTGTTTGACGAAGAGGGAGTTGTCGTCGTCCTTGTCGGAGTCGGACACCATCACCACGTCATTGTCCTCATCTTCCTCTTCGTCTTCGTGAATGGGCTCTTCCTCTTCTTCGCTTTCGTCTTCCACGACTTTCTTCTTGCCTCTGCCTCCTCCACGCGCCGGTGCCGGTGGTGCTTTCTTCGCCGCGGGTGCCTTTTTGGCGGCTGGTGTCTGTTTCGTCCTGGTCGATGCTGCTGCTCTCCCGCGCCCGCCGCGTGGTGCGGGGGTAGTCGAGCGCAGAGACGCAGCGTCGTCATCACCGTCTACGGCGTCGTTGTCCGAACGGACGAGAGCGCCAGGTTGATCGCCCCACTCGCCGTCAAGATCCGAGTCCCAGTTATCCGGTTTGGGCTTCAGTTTCGCTTTCTTCGCCTTCTTGAGATGACCTGCTGCGAACAGCTCTTCCAGTTTTGATTTGTACTGGTCCATTGCGTGGGTGAGTTCGTCCTCGTCCCCCTCGTCGACGTCCATGAGGTGTTTGATCTGGTTCGCCAAGCTCTCATTGACGAACATTTCCATGGCGTGCTTGTCGTCCTTGTCGACGAATTGGCTGACCGCGTCGCCGAAGGAGTTTTGCGGGAGGATGGTGAGGGATTGGGCGGTGAGGAATTCTCGCACGAGTTTCTCGACTTTGACGTTGTCGAGCGAGAGCTGGGCCAGCACGGACTCTTCTGGTAGTTCGGTGCCGTCGTTTGCCTTTCGTGTTACGCCGGTCTTCTTGCGGTAGAATTGGATGACGTCGTTGACATTCGCGACTTTGCCCACGAAGCGGTTGGAGAAGCGCTGCGGGTTCTCGCAGTCGAAACTGCCGCCGTCGGGGGCGGAGTATTCCACCCTGAGTCGAATCATGGGGAGTGGGGCTTCCAGCTCTTCGTCTTCATCTGCACCTTCTTGCGCTTCTGCCCAGTCTGCTTTTGCTGCCTCGATCAGCTCATCCACGGTTCGCATGAGATGTTGCGTTAATTGGGTTCGGTTGTTCTCCTTCTTCGCTAGACCCTTCACTTCCTTCTCCTCATGCAACACAATTTCCTTCATGATAAATGGTCTGACGGTCTTGAGTCGTATTGGCTCACATTTGAACTCTCTTCCGGTAATGGTCAGTACCGCGACGTGTTTCGAGACTGACTCTCCGGGTACGAGTGAGGTTGCCACCGAGGAACCTGGCTGCATGACATGGAAGTTCATCTCAGGGTTGTAACGGGGATCTATCAGACACTCATGTTCGTGGCCCCACACGACGAGATCCAAGAACTCTGGTAGAAAGTTCTCTGGTAGGTAGCCCGTCTCGGTGTATGCGTGACTGCAGTCCTCGTCAATGAGAGCCATCTAGAGCAGTGAGATAAGGATATGTTACTGATTTTGATGTACGCTCATAAGATTGAACCAGTCATTCTTCTGCATCCCAGGCTGGAAGAACTTGACCTTGCCATCTCTGAACGTCCTGAAGAGCCTTTCATCCCTCACATTGCTCATGCCATAAAGCGCAAGTTTTGTATGTCCCTTCTGTAGCAGTACGGGCTTGACGAGGATGTTGTCAGACTCAGGCGTTCGGCCGTAGTAATTTACCAGCCCAGATATCTGGAGCAGATCGAGGGCAGCAAGATGGCCTTCCTAGCACGTGTGAGTCGAACGATGCTATCGACACTCCATGGACTGCCCGACGTACTCCTGACGGATCATCATGATTCCCGTGTATCGAGAACACAGGTATCGCGACATTAATATCCGGATCCTCGTAATTGACATGATTGAACGCCCTACCCGCACTCATCAGCCGTCCAATTCCATCTCGATCCTCGCCTCGACTCCCACCTACCCCTGAAAGTTTTCACTCGCATCGCTCAGCATCTCCAACTCGCACGGCTTTTCCCCGTAGCAATTCATGCGTAAAGATCTCATGACCTGATACATCGACTTCCGCGACGGCTTGTTGTCGTGGAAGAGGTCGCCGGCCAGCAGGACCATGTCCACGTCTCGTTCCCGCGCCAGGCACATGACTTCGTGGAAGCTCTTCCAGCTGTCGTCGCCGCGAATGGGGTCCCGCTCGTTGTACCCGACATGGCTGTCTGTTGCTACGAGGATGCGGATCGTGTCCGCGGCTACTCGGTCGACTCAGTATGGGTATCACGGCGTGATGGATAGGAGGGTGTAAGTAGCACTGGCAGAAAGTGTAGGGTTGAGTAGGTCATACCTGTCAGGCCGGGCATGATGCTTGCTATATCGAGATATTGTGGTTGCCAAGCTATCTATTAGATTTCACTGAAAGGTAGAAACTCTTTTGAAGAGCCCACGCTCTCATAGTTCGTCCTCACTAAGTAGATTCGCGTCTCTCGGACTGCCCTGTGCACTGTCCTCTGATGTCTCTTGAAAGTTATGTATAATTGTTGTTCTAGGTACCGCTACAGTTATCGTTGCTATCGCTGCTTATTCAGCAACGTTTAGCGCTCCCCCAGGCATCTGCCTTGGTCCACTGCCCTACGTCTTGCCCTCACTCATCATGTCAGTTCAGTTTCCTGCAACCCCGCTACTTCCTTGACAGTGTTTTCGACGCAGGCAGCATACCCAGGTAATTCAGATATTATTATGGGACGCGGTAAAAGGTGTACTATGCATGGGAAGAAATATAACTCGGAAGAAGCCCTTCTAGCCAGAAGCACTGTTTGGGCTGAGGTTGGCTCTTCAAGTCGTTTGATTGGAAGGCATTCAATTGATGAGTTTGGGCTGTAGACGAGGCACTGTTAAGTGTGCTTTTTTCTTGTATGGTATGTTGTGAGGAATTGTTGTTGTGCTTCTATATTTCAATGCCATAGAGTCGTCGTGTGCATTCGATTTTCGAGAGCACTCCACTGCAGTCAGACACAAATTGAGCATAACTATAAGGACAGATCTGCGGTTGATGTGACAGTCTTCCGAGCAGTATGTCAAGTATGGTCTTGGACGCCTAGAGAATAGTGTTGAAGGAGTTTCTCGAAAGAATATTGAACAAAGTGAGCTTCCATAACAGGCATCTTCTGCTGGTGGCATAAGTCCTATGATTTGGCATGAGCATCACCACGCTGTGCGTCACAGTACTGTGTACAATACCGAACATCGAAGCCAATAGCATCGTCACCGGGTCAAACATGAGGCAAGCAAAAAGCAAAAACATACAACAGCAGGTATTCGCTGGTCGTCACCGACCCAACTACTAATCCGCCGATCTGTGGCTTATGTATGGCAGAGCGGACGGGATGCCCAGTTCTCCACAGTCTGTGGTCGTATGTGGTTGGATGAGGCGTAGAGTGATACTTCATGCTGGTGTGCAGTGAGATGAACGCATTCTAGGGTTCATGAATCCCGCCTCGGTCCAGCAAAGTCAGGGGCTTCTGGGTGGTGCAAGCTGGCTGGAAGCTACATAGCTCAGGGCTTCAAAGAATAGGTCGCTTAGTAGGCTTGTCGATCATTCTACTCCTCCAGCGCTTCGCAATATGCTGACGATATCAGAATGACCCGACCTCTGTGCGATCCCAAGAGCGGTAACTCCGTCGAGGTCCCTCATATTCACCGCCGCTCCTGCCTCGAGAAGCATTCTGACCATTAACTTTTCCCCCTTCAATGCAGCGATGTAAAGGGGCGTCCAGCCGTTATCTTTCAAGCTAACATTGACGTCTGTCGGCTTCTGCAGGATCATTTGAACAATCTTATAATTGCCGCATCCAGCAGCCAACGAGATGGGGGTCCTGTTCCCATCACAGAGGGCGTTCCGATCGGCGCCGTTATTCAGAAGTAGACGCACGGATTCCTCCTTATGAGCAACGATAGCATTTCGTAATGGAGTGCGCGGCAACGTTTTCATCTTCGCGTCAACCTCAGCGCCAAAGGCTAAAAGTAAGGATACTTCGATGTCAGTGCCTTTGTCGGCGGCAAGATGAAGTGGCGTTGAGCCATCATAGTGGCTGTGGTTGACGTTTGCTCCGGCATCCAGCAAAGCCTGCATTGTCAACAAACCGTTCCCATATTTGCCACTTGCGGCATACAGTGGCGTACGCCCGACTGGATCTGAGAAGTTTGGGTTGGCTCCAGCCGCAAGAAGCTCTTCCACAACTTCGCATTCGCAGTCGTCCGCTGCCGCTAGGAGGCTGTTGTCAATAGTATATTGATCCGGCTTCTCCTGCAGCAAACGCTTAACGACACTAAGACGGCCTTTCTCTGCAGCCACCGATAGTAGGGTAAACCCGTGATCTTTTTGTCCGCTTTCGCTTAACAAGTCTGCCAGCGAGTCTCTACTTCTGGAGAGCAGTAGCTCTAATATCTCTACTTCACCTTCTGCTGCCGCAGTATGGAGTGGGGTCCAATTCTTTGAATCCCTTGCTTGAAGAGATGCACCTTGTTCTACCAGTCCTCGAACTGTATCCAGCTGATGCGCTCGAACAGCGGCATGAAGATTGGTCTCCAGGTCGTGAAATTGAATGGCAAAGCGAAGCTGGCTGGCGAGCCTCTGATCAATCCTGAGAGTTTCGGACGGGCCCTCGTCTCCAGCAGTACTTTCGTGGCGGAGAAGGACAGAACGGAGCTCTTCCGGATATGCCTCGACTGTAGTTACAACAGCGGTGGCATGAACAAACACTTCAAAGTCTGTACCAGCAATGGTCAGAGCTTGCTCCACCAACAGTACCGTTCTCGCGAAACCTGATTTGATAGCCTCGGCGGAGGGTTCGTTGGAGAGGATGTAAACGAGGTTTCCCTCGATAGCGGCTTTAAGGCCTTGTATGGTTGCTTCGCTCTCGGTATCCGCCAAGACGCACTGAATGTGCCTGCCTTGATCTCCGTCGAGCTGAAGGTTGAAAATGAGTTTTTTGAATTGCGTGAAAGTGTGGAGGACCTTATGGACCTTGAGTACGTGCCACTCGCCACGCAAACCACGCTCCTCCCAAGACTGTGCCTTTCCTACTACGCCTTCCAAACCGGTGAAGTACGACGGGGCCCACGCGGGACGGATGCCAAGGCGAGGACAGCCATGGAATGAAACGATACGACTTGCGTGGAACTTCTGAGCTCTGTAGATCATCTGCATGCCTTCCTCCCTGGTCATGCCCTCTTCCCACCGTAGCCCAAGAGTCGGGAAAAATGCTCGGGCGTAGTCAAGATCGAACCCAGCTTTTCGTGTCTGGCACGCAGTGACAATATCAGGGATCGATACACCTAGATCATCGCGTCTCTGTAGGCGTCCAAGATAATTATGCAGCTCTTTCATATGAGGCGAGCCCGCAATCACGCTCTCCACGATTTTGATGAGCTCGGCAAAATCATAAACAGCTTGAGCTGTGACGATAAGGGCACGCGTTGCTAGCTTGATTTCCTGATAGGTCCATATTCTTGTCGCCCATCTGCCACAACGCAGCGCAATGGCGACATCGAGGGCGGTCTGTGGATGAAGTTGAAGCACCAGGGCATCCAGAACAATGACTGCATCCGCTTTCGAGTAGACACTGGCCATGGTGTTGATGATCTCTATCTTTAGCATTTCGTCTTTTAACGTCGAGGTGGGTCCTCCTCCCCCTGGAATGGCAAGCACATCCATCCAGATCCACTCCGCTCCCGTTCTTTTAATAACTTCGAAGATCCTGGCAAGCTGCTTTTGTTGGAAGCCGCGCCCATCAGGATCACTCTGAATGCCTTCAATCCAGACGTGGGAGAGGGCCATGTAGCCCGTACTTCGAAGTGACCACTGCCCTTGTGCATTCAAGCAGAGTGCCTTGTCTTCTTGGACTGCCTGTTCCATGAGGTCACGGGGCGCCTTGATCCATGTGGGTGAACTTTCGAAAATTTTGGATATCCATTGGTCAACGTCAAAATCACACTTGTTAGCTATCTCGACAGGTTCTTTCGAGTCTTGTGCATGTTTTCCGAGCTTCTGTTGGGGAGGTGAGTCTCGACAGGGACAGAAGTCCATGCGAGGCCGTTTGACCCTCTTCCAAAACTCCGTCAGCGAGGAGACGTTGAAGCCCGCAAACTCATTCATAGCAGCGTATTTCGCTGTAGCTGGATCTACTCCGTTACGGAGGAGCAGCTCCTGGACTGCAGGAATATTTGAGGGCGCCATGTCGAGAGCTTTCCTTCGTGGATGTAGAGGCTACAAGGGATAGAGAGATGACGAGACTAGAGAGATAGTATGTTTAGAAGGAGCTCTTTTAATGGCAGCAAGAGCTTAGCTTAAGTTGCTTCGGACACAAAAGGAAGCACTGCGGTGGCTGGAACATGTGATACTGAAAATAGCCACAAAGCACTGCGACGTAAATATGAACGGCATGAAGGCGGGCAAGACATCAAATTGATACATCAATCGGCACGAGGCTGATGTCGGAACAAGAGAACACGAGGCTGAAGAGACGCCTGGGTCTCGATAGGCAGCCAACGATACTGCAATGCCGAGACTCTCTTGATGATTGGTCGCTGCCGATGCAACGAACCGCCTTGGCAGCGAGGCTGCAACAATGTTGCGTCTTCAGCCTCACGGCTGACCGAGCATTCCTAAAAGTACCTCTACAGCTCTCAGGGGGCTCTCGCGACGATACCGACATCTCGGTGGGGCACGCCTCGGACTATGGACCTGATCGAACGATAAAGCCCTTTGCAAACCGGCAGTCTCAAGACAATTGCTAACTCTTGAACGAAGTTGGAAGTATCACCCTCTCAACAATCAGGTCAATCCCAAATGTCCATCAACCATAGCGTCGAAGAGGTCGCCCTCCGCCATGGCATTTCCGCCACACGCGCCCGCGAGGTTGCCTCCTTCGATCTGCTCCAATGGCCCGCCGCGGACGTCGAAGCAGTCCTTAATCAGATCCACTGGATAACCAAACACCGCGACCCGTGTGGACCCAGCTTCAACACTTTCGAGCACTGGCCCTGGTGGATCTATCCTGTAGTTTCGCTCTGTGTGCTCGGAGGTGAAGTGCTCGTCCTCCCATTTCAGATTGTCGGCCTCGTGAGTTTGCTGCTCCGCAGGCGGTTCCGCATGATTTGGACGGAGCTACCACAGCCGACAATAGCAATATGGCACTGCGGCCAAAGGCTCGTCGGGTTTCTGAAGACGCCCCGGGAGCTGGTGCTGAAGTCTGTCGAGGAGAAGGCTGCGCTCTGTATCAACAAATATGGGAATTACAAGATTATGACCGGCGGTTACGCAGTCATGTCGCACGTATGGGCTGAGACGATGGGCTGGAACTCGCCCAAGGGCTTTGGCCCTGTGGAGCTGAGTGTGAGAAAAAGGGGCATCTACTTAGACCACTTTTGGAGGTTCTTTATGCGGTGCGACGCGGAGTGGTTATGGGTAGACGTCATTGCAATGCCGGAGGTGCTCGAGGATATGGGCAGTAGTGAGCAAGAGGAGGTGGAGAAATTGCGTGTGGACGTGATCAACTGCCTTCATCACATCTATACCCGTGCTGACAAGGTTATCATCTTCGACAGCATGGCTCTGCAGCTCCAAACGGTTAGTGTTGTTGACGTGGCTGTGACGATGGCCTGTAGATATTGGACTACACGCATGTTTACGTATCCAGAGGCTCGTCTTGCAAAGCGGGCTCTTATTCGGACCCAGAACGGCTTTGTTGACCTCGACGACGTCGTCGATTTCCTTCTTGAGAACTGCAAGGATGACAAACACCGATACTATGGCTTGATGAGGCATATGGTATGGCTTCGACCGAGGCCTGGTGCAGGGCCGGTTACAATGGACGACATCTACGAGGGATGTCGTCATCGATATACCGACGTCAATGTTGACCAAGCCCGAGCCCTATTCCCACTTTTGAATCTCAAGTGGGAGGTCGGATGGACTTTGCAGCAGGGGCTCGCACATATCAAGGCAACCTTGCCAGAGCAGACAACTGCACTGAAAGACTACTGCAGTTTCAGGGGCTTGGAACTACCGGAGTGACCTCTCAGTATAAGCTCTCAAGCTCAAGGCAGTTGTGGCCACTCGCTAAATCACCGAGCAGCGTACGGTTTCGCAGGCGTTATGTACCATGCAAGCAATACGTTCCCACTGCCCATTGTTTGCAAATAAGCCAGTCGTGACCAAGCGGATGAAAACCCTCGGCGACATACAACCCGTTACAGACAATGTTTTGCAGCGTTCCCACGCGTGCTTTTTGCTCAAGCCTGCACTTCGTCTTATAATTTGATCAATCCCTGGCTTGGCACTCTTTCAAGCAACATCTGGGTCTCAGCATTACCAATTCACACTGACCATCACTGGAACAGCAAGGAGCGAGGCCAAATTTACGCCAGACTCTCCTTCCAGACGCTGCCGCCCACTCACCGCGCTTTCATCTCACAGGCACCGCCCGATCTGGAAACCGGTATGACTATGTCTCATACCCAGGGCAGAAACTCAGGTCAAAAGAGGCGAGGGATAGCAGAATGGTACGGCTCTTGAGCAGGCTTGTCGCAAGATCGACAGCGCCAAGCATTTGAGAATAGAAATCTGGTGTTATGCCGCTCGACGAGCGAGGTCAGAAATTGGTCGGTGGTGTCTGTATTGGGGTCTGGCGCTCCGTAATGAGCCCGGTCACAGAGTGATAGAGGAGCCTGTTCGTAAATGTTGAGGGGGTAAGCGGAACCATCAAGCGTAGGATTACGATACACCCGTCGGGCCAAGCGGTACGGTGGGTTCGAAGGAGATGTTGCTGTTTGGGACAGTCATGATGTTCGAATTGGTGGCAGATAGGACGAAATGAAACTTTTTGACTTACTTCAAGAGGCCTTCCCTTGAATTCCAAAGTGAAGAAGAGAAAGCTTGAGGAGATGTGTGTGAGAAGCTCACATCGTCGTAGATATTTGTTTCCAGGTGAGGTAGTCCGCTTTAGGGCATACCAACAGCACCCCAAACACTACAAGCGCCGCTTGCATTCCCTCTCGCCCTCCACGATGAGGTCGGACATCCTCGAGAACGAATTAATCCATTCCCTGCTTAAAATATGCGGTGTGAACCAGCTGCGCTCATACATAACGAGAGTTGCTTAGTCAGCTGTCGCCAATGCGTCCGTCAAACTCCAAGCCCATACGGAGTACTCCAAGCCTCATCTTCGCCGCAACACCAGCATCCACAATGCTCCCCACCCGTGCGCTCCTCGCGCGCTCCGTATGGAAAGGTGCGGCCCACCCCTCTCCAACCTCACCTCCTTCAGTAGCAAACCAACTAACATCTCTCCCCTCCCAGGCCCACACATCGTCCCGTAAGGCCATCCGTCCCCCTTCCACCCCTTTCCCCTCCCCCCCACACAAACCAACTCACCCCTTCCCCTCCTCCAACAAACCAAACCCTCAACTCAACGAACCACAGCCTAGCCATCACCCGCCCGCAACCAGGCCAACGCGCGCCCCCGATAAAAACACAAGCGCGCTCCGCCACCATTCTGCCGAATTTCGTCGGCCTGACGTTTCAGGTGCACAACGGGAAGATCTACAACGAAGTCACGGTCACGGAGGATATGGTGGGGCATAAACTGGGGGAGTTTTCTGCGTACGTTATGTTTTTTTCTCTCTCTTCTGTGTGTGCGTTAAGGGGTTGGGTTGCTGGGAGGGGGTTTTTGGGGGGGAAAGGCGGTGGGCGCTGGGTGGAGGGATGGGCGTAGGGGTTTGGGATGGATGGATGGCTGATTGTTGAGTGAGCGCGGATGTAGGACGCGGAAGAGGTTTTCGTACAAGCAGACGAAGAATCGATAGGGGTGCGTGCGGGGGGTTGGTTGGATGGGTCGTGCATTGGCTAGGCGTTTCGTGTGTATGGTTGGAGGTCTAGATTGTGGATTTAGGTAGGGTACAGTACATACAGTACATGCTAGGCGGTTGTATATGTGCAGCAGCTCGAGCCCCTGATATCAAGCCATGCAGCACCACACCACAAGATCCCAACCCAGATCGAACCCTTTCCATCAATATCCCGCATCCCAAACGCCCTCCAACGCCATTCCGCACCCGCGCCCACGCCATCAATCCCCGCCCCCCTACCGATAAAACTCCCCCCTCTTAACATTAACCCCATACTCCCCAACCGCCATGCCCAAATCCTCCATCGTCAGCACCGTCCGCCCCTGCCCACCCCCCTGCCCCCCGCCCCCAAACCCCGGCCTCTGCACCCCCAAATTCGCCGCCCCCTTCCCCTTATCCTCCTTCCCACCTGCTCCCCCTCCGCCCTGGCCCCCACCCGCCGCCGCCGCCTGCTGTCCCGGCGCTCCGGTCGTCGTCGTAAACCCCGCCGCGGCGCCCAACGAGCCGATCGGGTTATTCGACGCCGTGTTCGACGACCGGATGCGGCTGTACTGGTACGCGTCGGCGGCGATGTCGGCGACGAACTTCTGCGTCGCGAGGGCGAGGAGGCGCGCGAGGTGCGGGGAGGTTTGGGGCGGGGGTGGGAGGCCGGCGAGGGTGAGGTAGTAGTTTGTTACGGCGTCGGGGATCTGGGGGGGGGTTGGTCTTGTGTTAGTTTGGAAGCTTGCTTGTGTTTGCTTGTGGGGTCGGGTAGAGGGGAGGGAGGGGAGAGCGGAGTCGCGGGGAGCGGGGAGGGCGTACGATTGGGGCGTAGTCGTCCATCTTGCTGAGGAAGTCGCGGAGGCTGGCGTCTTTTTTGCTGGGGACGCGGGGGTCGGATGTGTTGGCTGTGGGGTGGGGGTCGGAGGAGGATGAGGGGATGTCGAGGTCGGTGGCGCCGTCGAGGGGGAGGATGGTGGGGGGCGCGGCGGTGGTCATGTCGATGTCGGCTTCTAGTGAGGCGTCGATATCGTCTTCTTGGGTTTGGAGTTGGAGGTGGATTTGGGACGGGGGCGGGGGCTCTTGGGTGGGCTGTGAGAGTTGGGATGGGTCCAGGTCGGCCATGCTGAGCTTGGAAACGAGTGTGTGTAGGTAAGTGGTGAGTAGATTCCCGAGAGATGGCCTCGTAGATATTAACAATAGCGGAGGGTGAGATGTTACAGTTTGGTCGAGTTTGAAAGCTCGTGAGATGTCCGCTACGGCGAATGCCGTCTAGGGTTCAAAGTGCCTAAGGTAGGAAGTTTCAAATAAAAAGGCACTGGCAGGTGTTTCATGATGTTCATTTCGATCACTGTGCTCCATCTACGTAAGATAGGTAATTACATGCATCTACCCTTGATCGTCACAGCGTTCCTCGCAATCTTCTTCGGCGCAGGCGATTCGAGGTACAACAGTGCTTCTCAGTCAACAAGCAAAGGACAAGCTACTCGCCAGGCTATGCCTATGCCAGTGCCACTGACGCCTTCGCAGAGAGAAGCGAACAATACCAGCAGTTAAGGGACTCGCACCGTAAGACAAACACCCCGGTACATCTCTCCAAGTACCGCAGATTTAAGTCAAATATGTAACACCCTTCCGAAGACTCGCACCTTATGCCAATGAACACCGAAGCTGAGAGTATGTGAAACCGACTAGGCTTCTTGATCGTTTTGTTGGCCGATTTCGGCTTCCTTGGATTGTGCGTCCACCTCCATGTGCTCATCTTGAAGTTGAGAATCACCCTCAGCAACGACCGTGTTCTCTTCTCCGTTAGGTTCCTCCTGCGGAAGATTCTGCAGTTGTCCACCCGCAAGCGCCATGACGCCCTCGATGTGTGCCCGATCTTCATCGCCTCTCTGTTTCGCGCGCTCTCGAGCCTCATTCTTCGCAGCTTGAGCGGGCGCCCGGGTCTTGAGTTCGCCAGTGACGAACTGTAGATAATACGGAACTTCGATGCCACTTTTGAGGAAGAAAAGCTTGAGGTTTCTCGCTTTGTCTTTGAGCTGCACCTGGTTCCGGTCCTTCAGAGACTCGTTGATGGTGCCACCCGGACCGAACATGGCCAGGATTTGGCTCCAGTGCGGACCCTTCACTCTGTCCAACCCTGCCATCAACGCGTTCTCTTCCTCGGTTGTCCAGGGCCGACGTTGGCTAGGCAGTCCTGCACGACGATTGCTAGGCGACGCTTTTGCCGTTGCCGCTAGTCTGGCACGCTCATATAGAACCTGAGTAGGTGCGGTCTGGGTGTGATACGGTATCTCGGCTTGTTGATCACCCATTTGCTGCGATTGAGCAGCGAAATGGTACTCATTCATCGTACCACGCTGATCTGGATACGACTGTTCGTACTGTTGAGATTCGTTTTGTGCTGGTGTCTGCTCGGGCGTGCCGTCCAGACCTTGCAGTGCGTATTGCGCGGCACGAGCAGCTTTCTCCACAATATCATTATTGGCATCTTGATCACCTGTAGATTGCACATATGGCTCGTGATCGACGGCCTGCACTTCCTGCTGCTGAAAATTCTCTGCCGTCAACGCGGACGGGCGGCTCCTCAGCGGCTTACGGGCCTAGAAGCATGTTAGCAAGGAACGTCTTCAATAGTTGCTGATAGAGGAACACTAACCGGATTGCCCACGATGGTATCAAAATTCTTGCTCACATAGCCACTGACGTCCCTCAAGAAGACTTCCCAGAGGTATTTGTCGGGCAATGCAGTGATGGCTTCCTCGTCATTCGAGTCCGCCAATAAACGATCTCTCCGACTTCGAGCACGTATGATGAAGTCCGCTTCGCTGGGAGCTAGTTGCTTCGCACCGGGCCGGCGTTGGAGTAGAAGTTGCTCAAGATTATCGGGAAAGAGATCTTCAAGTATCTCGTCCCTCGACCGGCCTCCATTTGCCATTGCCGAGATATAAGCTTGCGTCTTCAGGTCAAGCAACAGCTGCGCTTGTGACTTGAGAAGACGATTGCCATCGGCAACGAAGGTGTCCAGGAAGTGTTCGTTCAAATCATAGAAGCCGACATCGTGACTACCGAAGACGGAGGAGACGAACGTGGCAAGGTTTGCCTTGCGGATGGTATCAATTTGAGTCTGATCGGTGAGACCGAGGTCGTAAGCAGACAGGAAAGACCCGTGGATTGAGTAGACCTTCTTGGTATGGTCGAACAGGGACTTTAGCGTAGCGTATGCCTGACCGGCATCTGACTCGGGCTCTGTTATGATAGTAATGATATCTTGATGGCTAGTCTTGGCAAGAGTGTTCAGGATTTGGGTTGACTATCATGTGAGGTCAGTAAGGTTTGCCAACACCTCAAGTCTTCCCGACATACCAAGTTATCGAGAATAGGTAGACTCTGGATCTTGAGGTGCAGACTCGCATCCACTGAGAGCCAGTCCTCCGTATCAACCGCCATTCCATCGAGCTCGTAGCCTTGGGCCGCCCAGTGATTATCCACATGCTCTCCATGATCAATTATGTTGGCGATGACCGCAGCCAGATCGGGAGCGGAAGAAGATACTGGAGGGAGCGGGGCAGGTTCGGCAGGCTGAATTGCGAGCTTGGGGCTATGGCGTTCGATCTCGGATACATGCTTATGTGTGCCGTTCATGGTCGCGTGAGGAGGCGCCACGGGTGATTCGCGAGGTAATTCACGGGGTTGGATCTCGACATGGGTATTCCTTTTGCTATCAGGCGACGTTGTCTGTCTTGTGTTCGGTCGTTTCGAAGGCATACTCTCGACAGGTGATGAGCCAGTGCGCCGTCTTTTCCGAAGTCTTGATCCGATGGTTCCAACTTCGTCTTCATGAGGTGCGGTGAGTGGCGCGTCGTAACCCGTTTCTGGATTCACACATGTCATTCATTAGCTTAGGCGTTTCCACAACATTATTCTGAAAGTACAGCATCTCCATCTAAGGTATTGCTCAATTCCGGAAGAACAACCCAACCGGGAGTATAGCTTAGTGCTGTTACAGAAGGAGGGTCTGAAAAGTGCCCAAAGGAGGTTGTATAGCGACTTACCAGCAGTGCGCTCTGGCGGCACAGCAGTTGCCGATTCTACCACTGTTGGACCTGGATTAGCAGTAGACTGTTGTGAACCTCTTGTCGTGACCATTGTGCAATGTGATGGTAGCCTCTCTTGGGATTGATGTTGCTCTGATGTTGTCGTCTCCTGTTATCCTGTTCGTGACTGGGCCCTAAAATTTGCTGACCTAACCTAACCTAAACGAAAATTGAAACTTCGCCAAGCTTAATCTTTTGTCGTTGTCTTTGATATTCGATAATTATTGATCTGGCAAACATGAGCTCAAACACAAGACATCAAGCATTCATTATCAATATCTAGACTGACCACTTCACATTAATATTATTTATTGTTACATCTGTCAAGATGGACAAAAAGGCACGGTGTTAGTATTTCAAGACAAACCTCAGTCATGGAAAATGGAAGCTACCAGTTTTGGTGCTCAAGGTAATTCTTTCTCATGAGGCAGTTCTATGTTTCTGATTATACCACTCTTACTCTTTCATTCATTTGACTGGGCATAGAGTATTATTGGGAGAGCGAAATAATACCCAAGGTTTTCATTCCATCATCTTCCTCTGAAGCATTAATGATGGAGTTCTCTTACTAAACCAGGTACTTTGTACCTAAGACTCCCGATTACATAAGTGGCTCATGACACGCGACTTTTACTTAAATAGTGTCGAGAAGTTCGCATCCGAGGTGGCCTACGCCGTGGTAGCAGTCCACTGCTAGCGTGAGCAACGGCGAGCTTCTTGTGGGAGCCTTCTCATCGTCCGTGTGCGCGTGCGACAATAATCTTTAATATCGATTCATGCTCGCAAGGCTGCCGCTTTCACCCATCCGCGAGCGGCGGCGTTGACTGTACATAGAATAGCTCCACGGCTGCGTTTTGCAGGTTCTGTGTTCTGGGCCCCGTTAAGCTCGCATCTTCCGTACTACCCGGTGATGGAGGCGGCGGCATTTTGGTTCTCGACTCTGGATAAACCCGCATATATATGAAGAGTATTCATATGAACTTATATTTACCTGACCTCAGGTACCTTTGGTCTCAAACTCAAGATGGGCGCCGAACGTTGCGGAGTCTTTAGCTGCCTTGCAAATAAGATATCAAGGAGGGTTCCCATAATCCGCCTCCTCCGTTTGTTACTATTCTCTCATACCCAAATTGAAATTTATCCTGTAGTGATTCCGTCTCAGATTCAGTTTATAACCTGCCCTCAGCGGGCTCTGAGACCTTAGTGTTGTCTGCAATTATGAATCCACGCCCCCAGTCGGCTGCGCCGCAGGCTCATGAATATGTGTCCGATAGCAAGTCGCCGAATGGCGCCACGACAATCCCCATGGGGACTCTCGGAAAGCCTACATCTCTGTACACCTTTGCCGCCGGCGACGACTTCGAACGCGGCCCGAGCGCCGGCGTCAACACGGGCCTGCGTGCAAGTATCGGCGCATGGAGCACAAAGGCCTTGGTATTTGGTGGGCTCGGACTTGTACTTGTCGCCGTCGTGGTAGGCGTCGCCGTGGGCGCTAGCACCCATCACAACTCCAGTTCGGGTTCCTCTGTCTCCTCCAGCGGTGAAAACCCGCCGTCGCTGTCACCGGTACCATCGCCGACGCCGGACCCAAACCCCAACATCGGCACCCTGCCGGCGAATCACAACTCTGTGGCTTGGGCTTATCCGCAGGTGTTTTCGAAGTACGGTGCCACCACTCTTCAAGCTTGGCACGGCGCACTTGGTAAGAAATATTACCATTCTCACGGACCGCGTGCGGCCCCCTGTATATTGCTGCCAGCGGTGGTTGCACGATGAACCACATCATGCGCATGAACAGCCTTTATGAGATCAATGCCCCAACTTTCTGGAGCATCAACACCTACAGCACGGCGGTGGTTGAAGTTTTGGGTATCTGCACAGGCTCATCCACGGTCTCTCACTTTGGTCAGATGAATGCACAAGGAAGCTCCAATGTAAACATGCCGGTCATTTACAATAGGGCCTTGCCTTTGCGGTCCACCAATACCCAATGCACGGATTACTATTACGCATTGACTTATGGCCTGGTGCAGGCTGGGCCAACTGGCGCTGAGCAGATTAACAATGACGATACCAACGGCATCTATCTGGCACCATTACAAAACGGTGTTGCACCTGCTGCAATGATAGCTCACACTGACGTTCGCAGTCCAAGTGGTGACTGCTCGGCTCTTTTCATAGTTGATGCGACGGGGATCAAGACACTCAACGCTTAGAGTTTTTCGCTGGCTCTTGTGGACTGGGAAAAGGTCAGTGGCACAGAATTGTTGACCAAGTTGATGATCGAAGCTGCTCAACAGACCCGAATTGCACCCACAAAGGAAGGGACAAGACTACCTTAAGCTGACAAGACCTCGACATCACCTCTCAAAATAACACTCACGAGCGAAAGTCCACAATGAAACTCACCGTATCGTTCT
>JAABVA010001446.1_pt1 | contig 25561 bp, 19 predicted proteins | sample 5560331 | NCBI WGS metagenome assembly JAABVA01 (sample SAMN12812661, study PRJNA571458) | rock metagenome | isolation source: Antarctica rocks | place: Antarctica: Victoria Land, Mt New Zealand sud | collected 2016-01-07
GGCAGAACTGGACGACCGTGCCGAGCGCGATCAGCACCACGACCGGCACCCACACCGTCTACCTGAAATTCACCACCGGCTCCCGCCAGGACTTCCTCAACCTCAACTCATTCACCCTCAGCTAAGCGCAACAGCCCCGTCCGCGGTCACCCCGTCCGCGGTCACATCCGCGGTCACCCCACGGTGACCGCGGACCGACCCACCCCGCGCATGGCGGCGTGTGCAGGCATTTGCATCGCAGCCGCGCGCACTCCAGCGCAACCGCGCGCATCGCAACCCGCGCGCACTGCAAACAACCCGCGCGGGGCTCCCGCGCGAGCGGATCCCGCGGGCAGCGGGCGGGTTCCGCGCGGGCTGCCCAGCTGGCGGGTTCCGCGCGGGCTGCCCAGCTGGCGGGTCCCGCGGGATGGCGACGTGGGCGTCGAACCGCAGCACGACGCAGCCGCGCGCATCGCAGCGCAACCGCGCGCGACGCAACCCGCGCGCACCGTACACAACGCGCGCGGACCGCCCGGCGGGCTGGTTCCGCGCGGGACCGCCAGGCGGCCCGGTTCCGCGCGGGACCGCCAGGCGGCCCGGTTCCGCGGGATCGGGATGCCGACGTGGCCGTCGAACCGCAGCACGACGCAGCCGCGCGCATTGCAGCGCAGCCGCGCGCATCGCAGCGCACGCGCACCGTATACAACGCGCGCGGGACCGGTCGAGGTCGTCAGCGCAGGTTCCGCGCTTCCCTATCGTTCTGCTATCTGACCTTGAGAAGGGTTGCACGCGGCTTCGGCTGGTCGGGAGCGTAGAACGAGCAGAACCCGTCGGTGGCATACAGGGTGCCGTCGTCGGTGGCCAGTAGCGCCTGGTATCCGCCGTTCACCATTCTGCTTAGGAGCTCGTCGGCGAGGTCCAAGATGCGCAGTCCCCTTGCGACCAGCGCAGTCGCCCAGATGTCCGCGCTCATCAGGCTGGGGCCGATGACGGTGGCTTGCTTGATGCCCCGGGCGGGATCGCCGGTGGTCGGGTCGATGATGTGCGTGCCGCGGTGGGTCGAGCCGGAGGTGGCGATGCCACCGGTGCCGAGGCTGACCACGGCCAGCAGACCTGTCGGGTCTTCCGGGTGTTCGATGCCGATTCGCCAGGGCATCGACGTGGAGTGCATGGTGATGTCGCCGCCGGCATTGAGGTAGTGATTCGCCGGTAGCGTTTGTGCGGCTTGTTCGGCGGCCCAGCCTTTCACCAATCCGGACGGATCCAGCGTTCCGCCGGCCCGAACGTCAAATGCCCCGTCGGTGAATTGCCGAGCGGTCTCGGCAAGGTTGAGCACGGATCGAAATGCTGCCGATGCGAATTCGAGTTCGAACTCTCCGAGAACGTACTTCGTGAGTTCGCTGTCCTGTCGGTAGGGGCTGAATCGGAGGTCGGCTTCGCGCAGTCGAGCGAATGCCGATTCCACCGCCACCATCAGTGCTGCCGGATCGGAGCTGCTACGCAGATGAATGCTGATCGGCAGCCCCATGATCATTTCTGTCCACACCTGGGAAAGCCGGTTCGCGCCGCTGCTCATTTGAAGTTGGCAGCGTCCAACGCCGACTGCAGCGACGCCGTGTACCCCTGCGTGGTGTACGTGGCACCGCTGACACCGTCGATCCGAGCGGTCTGCGCGGAGATCACCTGGTCGTGCAATTGTGGAATTGCCTGCGCATTGATTTCTTGATCCCGCGGCTCCTGGTTCGGATATTGGATCGCCTGAATGTCCGTGATCTTTCCTGCGGTGATGGTGACCTCTACCTGAACCGCTCCGTAGCGGGTCATTTCGCTGTCACCGTCGACCACCAGTGGCTTCGCGGCGGTCGGCGACGGAGAAGCAGTTGTCACTTTTCCCGACGCTGTTCTACCCGCCGACTTCGTCGTCGTTGCGGCACTGGTTCTTGGGCCGGCTGATCTGGAAATGGTTGCCTGCGTGGTGGGCCCGGTCGGGGTGGTGACTTCGACCGGGTCGGGTGTGCTGGGTGGCGGTGAGGCGGCGGAGGTCACCGCCCCGCCGGCAACCGTGGTCAGGACGTGCGCTCTACCCACAGCGGAGGAGGATGCCAACGCGCCCGAGGTGCTGGTGCGGTAGCTGAACAACAATGTCAGCACGGCAGCGGTCACGACGATGGCGAATGTAATTCGTCTCATGATTCGCTTCTTCCTGACAGGAGCTGATCGATAGGCACTGTGGTAGCGGCGGTAACTGCCGGAAACGTCATGTTGCGAAGTCCTCGAAATGGATGACGCGGCGCGGAACTTTTGCCGCGCGGAGCGTTTTGATCACCGATCGAGCCCACGGTGCCGAACCGCAGACATAGACTTCGCGGTCGGCGACGTCCGGTACCAGGTGGAGCAGGGCCGTAGTGGGGTCCACGGGTCCCGGACCGGGAAGCCAACCGGTGTCCGGTCCGCGCGGCCCGATCAACGGCAGCACTTGAATACCAGATCGGCGGTGCAGGTCGGTGAACTCCCCGACGAAGGCGGCGGCGGCGACCGAGTGGACCCGGTGAAGCACCACGATGGACGGCCGGATTGCCGAGTCGCGTTCAGCTGCAATTTCTTGTGCCAGCCCGCGCAGGGGCGTGATACCGACTCCGGCACCGATCAGCAGGACATCACGACGGGTTCGCCGGTCGGCGGTCATCGTTCCGTAGGGACCCTCGAAGTGAACCTTGGTGCCCGGCCGTACACCGGAGAGCCGCTCGGTGCCGTCGCCGATTTGTTGGATCGTGATCCGCAGGCTGGTCGCGGTCGGCGGTGCGGACAGCGAAAACGGCTGTGGGCGGGACCATCCTCGACCGGTGAGAAATCGCCATTGACAGTATTGCCCGGCCCGAATGCCGCTCAGGTGCAGGTTGCGACCGGTCAGCAGAACCGAGAAGATGCCCTCCGCCTCGGGAACGACCGCGCTGACCACCAGGCGATGACGCAGTGAAGCGACGATCGGCTGCACCATCCGGAACACGATGATGGCCGCTGCCGCCAACGCCCACAGTGTCCACCAATAGATGGTGGCCGTCCTCGAGGCGAGGAATTCCTGGCCCGTCCATAGTTGATGTGGGAGCGCCAGACCCACTCCGAGGTAGGCGTAGAGGTGGATCAGATGCCATGAGGAGTAACGGATCCGCCGACGGGCGCGCCGGATCGAGGTGACGACGACGGCCACGATCGCCACCGTCCCCGCACCGGCCAGCAACATACCCGGATAGTCCACCAACAGGTTCCAACCCTGGACCAGCAAATTCTCGTGTGCGGCCTGCGCGTACCCCACGATGATTCCGATGATGTGCAGGCACATCATCCAGAAGGAGGTGAAACCCAGCAGTCGGTGACGTCTGGTCAGTTCATCCTGTCCCCACACGCGCTCGACCCATGGGATTCGAGCCATCAGGAGCACCTGGATCAACAACAGGTCGGACGACAGCAGACCCGCGAGCCTGGCCAATGCCGTCGCGGTTCCGCCGAGAACGCCGAAGTCCCGAATGTTCCCGGCTTGCAACCACAGGACTACCACTACGACCAGACTTGCGATGGTAAGTGTGCCGGTGATGTCACCGACCGTGCGCAACCGGCGGATCCGGCGGGGCCAGGGTCGGAAGGGCGTTGCCGCCCGCCTCCTGCGGGTCGGTGGACGGCCTGTGCCCAGGCGGTGCTGCGTAGTGGTGGCCACATTTCCTCCCGCCTTCAGCGATCCGGTCGATGATCGAGCCGGCAGCTTTTCGGCAGGCCGGCCCGAGTCATGGTGCCAAGGAATTCTCTGAGTTCGCTATGTGCGCATCGGCCATCTCGGTATATCGGAGGTCACCGTCGAGCAGATGACCTCCGCGACCCAGGTCGAATCATCGGCCGGCGCCGCGGAGACGCTTCGATTCTGCGGCGAGTTGTTGCCGCTGCAGGGCCAGAGCCTGAGCCTGCCGTCTCACGTCGGCTTCGATCTCGATATCGCTCCTGGGTCGATTTGGCGCGCTGGGTCGGCTCGGAAGTGAGGGAGCCCTGACCTCCTTGCCGCCGAGAGCTGCGATGACCACAGCTTGATCGGCAGGAATATCAGATAGTGAAAGGCTTTTGCCATTGGCCAGGTTCAGAATGCAGCCGCGACGTCCGGGGTCGGGGGGCGCCACCGATTCGACTTCGTTCCAGTCGACGTAACTGCGCCGACGCCACGGCCGGATGATGCCGGTCGCCGACACGACGGACGGTGGTTGTTTGACCACTCGGACCTGAAGAGCAACCAGCACGGCCGAATACAAAAGCCATTCGTAGCGTCCGCGCCACATCCAATACGATGTCAGCGCGCACACCGCGAGAATGCGCAAGGCCCGAACACGGTCCGTGACCACGACCCGCTGACCGACGACGGCCGCTGGCCCATCCGGCGCCGCATCAGTCACGGTCGCTCACGCTACCAACTTCGGTGCCATAGTGCGCTCGCTCAGCTCTGGCCGCCGACGCTCGACAGATCAGGTCCCACCACAGATCAAATCGCACCACAGATCAGGTCTCGCGACAGGCCAGATCCCACGACCAACGAGATCCCACGAACAAACCAGATCCCACGACCAAACCAGATCCCACGACCAAACCAGGTCCCGCGACAGATCCGGTCCCCCACGACGATCGGATTCGGACCGGCAATGCGAGATGTTCACCCAGCTCTATCCCCAGGGCTTCCGTCAATCTCGATGAAAGGCCCGTTCGTCGCCGGAGTTCGGCCGGCGTCCTGGTCGCCGCCGGTCACGCAGGCGATTGTCCAGCGCCCGTTCTCCGGTTCCGAGTGCAGTTCGGACGCCGTTCTCGTCGAGTTCGGCGGCAGTCCGTTCGGAAGCATGCAGGCGCGAGTGCGACACGGGACCAGGTTCGGCGGTCTGTCCGATGCCGCGCGGAGGCTGGTGACTGCACAGCAGACCGGTGATCTGCCCGGCGCTGATGGGACGGGAGAACAGGTAACCCTGGCCGAGCAGGCAGCCGAGGTCGATGAGTTCCTGGCGTTGCTGTTCGGTTTCTATTCCTTCTGCGACGACTCGCAGGTGCAGGTGGTGGGCCAGAGTGAGAATGGCTTGAATGATACCGGCGGTGTCCGAAATGGCAGTGATGAACTGTTGATCGATTTTCAGCACATCGACGGGCAAGTTCTGCAGTTGGGACAGGGAGGAGTAGCCGGTCCCGAAATCATCCACCGCCACCTGCACGCCCAGTTGGCGCAGCCGGGTCAGGGTGACGCGTGCCATGTCGGCGTTCTCGATCAGGCAGCTTTCGGTGACTTCCAATCCGAGGTGCGTTGCGCTGACACCTGTCTCGCGAAGGACACGTTCGACGAGGTCGGCGAAGTCGGGATCGCTCAACTGCCGGGTGGAGACATTGATCGCCACGGACAGGTGTTGCCAGCCGGCGTTGTCGCTACGCCAGGCGGCGAGCTGGGTCAAAGCTCGCCGCAGGACGAATTCGCCGAGCGCGTGGATGTGGCCGCTGTCTTCGGCGGTGGGAATGAACTCGATCGGAGGCACCTGCCCGCGGGTGGGACAGTTCCATCGAAGCAACGCCTCGACGGCGACCAGCCGTCCGGTCTGCAGGTCGACGATGGGCTGGTAGGCGCAGTCCATCTCGTCGTTGATCAACGCTTGACTGAGGTCACCTTCCAGGCTGAGTCTGGCTGCTGCCTGCTGCCGCAGATCCTGGTTGAACACCGCCACCGAATTCCGGCCGGAGCGTTTGGCCGCATACATGGCCAGGTCGGCGTCGCCGATCAGGTCCACCGATTCCGCTCCGATATCCGGTGGGTGCAACGCGATACCGACACTGGCCGACAGCGCCACGGTGCGGCCATAGAGGGACATCGGCTGCGCGAGGGCCGCGACGATGCGATGCGCGAGTTTCTGCGTCTGCTCGGCGGTGACGTCCAGGCACAGCAGCAGGAATTCGTCTCCGCCGAACCGGGAGACGGTGTCGTGCGGCCCGACGCAGGCGGTCAGCCGCGCCGCCACCTCCTGCAGGAACCGGTCGCCGGCGACGTGACCGAGCGTGTCATTGATGAACTTGAATTGATCCAGATCCACGAACAGCACCGCCAGCGGTGCGCCGCGTTCGGCGGTGGCGACCTCGAGCCGCCGCAGAGCTTCCGGCCGGTTCACCAGGCTGGTGAGCGTATCCACGGTCGCGGCCTCGTGCAGCGCCGCCAGGTCACCGGCTCGCCGGATGGCAACCTCGGCCAGATTGACCCACCGCGAAACCTGCGCCAGGTCCGCAGGGGTAGGCGCTCGGACATCCCCGTAATAGAGGGCGAAAGTGCCCAGCACCTTGCCTTCTGCGTTGATGATCGGAATGGACCAGCACGCCCGCAAGCCCGCCGACAGGGCAAGTTCACTGACATCGGCCCACAGCGGATCGGTGGCGACATCGGAGACGATGACCGTCTCGCCGGTGAACGCTGCCGTTCCGCAGGAGCCCACTGCCGGTCCGATACGGACACCGTCGATGGCGTCGCGGTAGCTGGCAGGCAGGCTCGGCGCAGCGCCATGGTGCAGAACCACCCCGTCCAACAGCAGGATGGAGCATCGCGTGTCCGGCGTGGACGCCTCCACCGCCCGGGCCAGGGTGTCGAGCACCAGGCCCAGCTCGGCACCCGCAACGATCAGGTCCAACACCACGCCCGTCGCCGAGAGAAACGCATCGGTGCCGGAGAGGTGCAACGAGAGCCGGCGTAGCTCCAGCAGGGCCACCGCCTGCCGCCCGAACCGTTCCAGGGCTGCGACATCGACTTCGCTGAAGGTGTGGGGCTGCACGTCCCACGCGCACAACGCTCCCAGCGTCGTTCCGTCCGCGGCGATCAGCGGAACCCCGGCGTAGAACCGTCCACCCGAACGGACGGCCGGGTGGTTGGCGTACCGGCGGGACAAGGCCGCATCCGGCACCACCACGGTGCGCTGATCCGCTGCCACCTGGGCGCAGAACGTATCCCCGGGCGCCAGGCTGCTCCCCCGGTTGCTCGTCGCAGCCTTGAGCCACACCTGCCCCGGCCCGACGATGCTCAGGTGCGCGTGCGGAGTGCCGAAACGTTCCGCCACCAATTCCACCAGATCGTCGAAGACCGCTTCGGACGGGGAATCGAAAATTGCATACCGATCCAGCGGAGCACCACCGTTTCGACCGGTGTCGTCGTCGTCGACCCCGTCCGCAACGACGGTCATCGGCTGTACCATCCCCACCCCACCCAACCCCTTCACATCCTGTTTCCCCAGCTCAACTGTCCAGCATGAGAACAGCCAATACGAACCCCTGGCGAGTGAAATCCGGACCCCGACGAGTGGCTCGGCCCGGCGTCCGCCGGCAGCGACGCCCGCGAACAGTCCGACCATCAGCTCCCGGAGCTGCCTTCGGCGCGACCAGTCACCTCCACGTGTAACAGGATCGACACCTTTGTTGCTGTTCCTCGAAATACGTTCTGCCTACTCTGGCGCGTGTTCACAGGGCTGCTGACCATCGGGGGTACACCATGAGTGAAGACACCATCACGTCAGCATCAGATTCCCTCGAGGTTCTGTCGCATGCACCGGACGCGACCAAGGAAACGCTCGAGGATTACACCCTCCGATTCGCGCCGCGCAGCTACCGTAAGTGGACGACCGGCGTGGTCGCCGTTTCCGCGCTCGGTGGTATCGCGTATCTCGCGGACTTCGCGATCGGCGCCAACATCGGCATCGCCTACGGCACCGGAAATGCGTTGCTCGGAATCCTGGTATTCACCGTTGTCATCTTCGCCACCGGGTTCCCGCTGGCCTATTACGCCGCCCGATACAACGTGGATCTCGACCTCATCACCAGAGGTTCGGGTTTCGGATACTACGGATCCGTGGTCTCCAATGTCATCTTCGCGACCTTCACCTTCATCTTCTTCGCCCTCGAGGGCTCGATCATGGCGCAAGGCCTCCAGCTCGGGCTGCACATTCCGTTGCCGATCGGCTATGCGGTGTCCACCCTGCTCGTGATCCCACTCGTGATCTTCGGCATGAAGGCGCTGTCGAAACTGCAGGTGTGGACCACGCCACTGTGGTTGTTCCTGATGGTCGTGCCCATGGTCTACCTGCTCGTCAGCCATCCCGATTCGGTGTCGACCTTCTTCGCCTACGGCGGCCAGAGCAAGCAGGGTGTCAATTTCGGCTCCGTGATGCTGGCCGCTGGAGTCTGCCTTTCACTCATCGCGCAGATTGCCGAGCAGATCGACTATCTGCGTTTCATGCCGCCGAAGACTCCGGAGAACAATCGTCGTTGGTGGCGCGCGGTCATCCTGGCCGGCCCAGGGTGGGTGTTCTTCGGGGCGATCAAGCAGATCATCGGGCTCTTCCTCGCGGTCTACATCATCTCGAATGTCGTCGGCGGTTCGGCGGTCGCGAATCAGCCGGTGCATCAGTTCCTGGAGATCTACCGGAACATGATGCCGGCCTGGCTGGCGATGGCCCTGGCCGTCATCCTGGTGGTCATCAGTCAGATCAAGATCAATGTGACCAATGCCTATTCCGGTTCGCTGGCCTGGACGAACTCGTACACCCGTGTCACCAAGCACTACCCGGGGCGCCTCATCTTCGTCATCTTCAACCTGGCGATAGCGCTGGCCCTGATGGAATTGAACATGTTCGACTTTCTGAATACCATCCTCGGTTTCTACGCGAACTGCGGAATGGCCTGGGTGGTCACGGTGGCAGCCGACATCGTCTTCAACAAGTATCTGCTGAAGCTCTCGCCGAAGGTGCCCGAATTCCGCCGCGGAATGCTGTACTCGTTCAATCCGGTCGGCTTCGTCTCGATGCTGGTCTCGGCCGGCGTCTCCATCGCGGTGTTCTTCGGAGCTTTCGGACAGGGCATCAAGCCGTACTCTCCGATCGTCGCCGTCGTGCTCGCCCTGGTACTTCCACCCGTCCTGGCTATCGCCACCAAGGGAAAGTACTACCTGCGGCGGACAGACGACGGCATTGATCTACCGATGTTCGACGAGCAGGGAAACCCGTCCGCTGAGCAATTGACCTGCCATGTCTGCCGTGTCGACTACGAGCGGCCTGACATGTGCGCGTGCAAGACTCACGACGCCTACGTCTGCTCTCTTTGTCTGAGCACCGACAAGGTTGGCGATCACGTTCTACCTGCTCAGGCCTGAGCCGGCCCGGTGCACCAGACCCACTGCACCCGACCCACTGCACCCGACCCACTGCACGAGACTGTCGCCGCACCAGGAAGCGCGCTGCTGCTACGGAGCCGTCGGTCGGGGCACTCGCCGTCGTCTTGCTACCCGTTGTGACGGAGTCGACGGCACTGGTGGAAATTGTCTTACCCGATAGGGTTTTTGCTGGTCAACGGCCTACCCACAGTAAGCCTACGGGCCGGTCGATGACTCGAAAGGGTAGCCGGAAGCGCCTCGGTACTTGCGTTGTCTTGATCGATACAGCACGCTGGTGCCTACCAAGAGCATGCTGGGAAGTGACGGTCTCCGCAGTGCCGATGGTCTACACGCTCATTCCGATCGTTCGCTGACGAACATCGGATCGATGTCCGCGGCCTTCCGTCGGGGGGAGGCCGAATTCCGGCACGATCGATTCCAACTGTGCCTGAGAGCACGTTCCTGGCCATCCGTCGTGAGCTCCGAAAGGAGCATGAGATCAATGACCATTGTAAGTCTGAGAACAAGACGCATTGCCGACGGTGCCGTCCGGCAAGAGGCGGACGCGCCGGAGGCACCGCAGGATCGGCACGAGTCAGTCGATCGCCGGCGCGGCGCTCGGGATTCTCCATCGTTGATGATGCTGGTACTGATCGCCTTCATCGGTGTGCTGCTGTACACGTCATTTGTTTTTAATGTGAACAATCGTGGCGACTGGATTCCCTACCTGATCGTCGTCTCCTCCGAGACAGTGATCATCTTCCAGGTGTTGCTCTCGTTGTGGACGATTCTGTCGAGCGGACACAATCCCCGCGGATACCGCTTCCACAACGCGCAGACCCGCCTCTACGGGTCGTCCGACAAGTCCAGCACCGATCACAAGTCCAGCACGGATGGCGGCGACAAGCGTTCGCTGCCAATTTATCTGCTGGACAAGGTAGCCGAGATCGACGTCTACATCACCACCTACGGCGAGGACTTGAACACCATTCGCCGCACAGTCGCCGCCGCATTGGCAATGGACGGGCGTCACAACACTACATTCTGGACGACGGCAAGTCCGAGAACGTCAGCGCACTGGCTGCCGAACTGGGCGCCTCCTACGTCGTACGCGAGGGCAACGCCGGGGCCAAGGCCGGCATCATCAATCATGCGCTGACTGTCACATCGGGCGAGTTCTTCGTCATCCTCGATGCGGATTTCGTGCCGGCGACCGATTTTCTGTACCAGACCGTGCCGTTCTTCGCGGAGGCGAATGTCGCCTTCGTACAAACCCCCCAGGCCTACGGCAATCTGGGCAGCCTCATCTCGCGAGGTGCGGGTTACATGCAGTCGGTGTTCTATCGATTCATCCAACCCGGTAAGAACCGCTTCAACGCGGCGTTCTGCGTCGGAACGAATGTCGTCTTCCGCCGATCGTCGATCGAGCAGATCGGTGGCATGTACACCGGTTCGAAGTCCGAGGACGTGTGGACCTCGCTCCGGTTGCACGAGCGCGGTTGGAAGAGCATCTACATCTCCACGGTGTTGGCCACCGGTGACACCCCGGAGACGATCGAGGCCTACACGAAGCAGCAGTTGCGCTGGGCCACCGGAGGTTTCGAAATCCTGTTCCAGTCCAACCCGTTCTCCCGCAAGCGCAACCTGAGCCTGGACCAGCGGTTGCAGTACTTCGGTACGGCCACCTTCTACTTCACCGGTATCACTCCCGGCCTCCTGCTGCTGGTGCCGCCGATGCAGATATTCCTCGGTCTCAAGCCGATCAACTCGGGTGTGCCGTTCTCCACCTGGCTGCTGTACTACCTCGGCCTCTACGGCATGCAGGTGATCGTCGCGCTCTACACCATCGGATCGTTCCGATGGGAGACCCTCATGCTCGCCACTGCCTCGTTCCCGATCTACGGCCGCGCACTTGTCAACGCGATCTTCCGCCGGGACCAGAAATGGCACGTCACCGGGTCGACCACCACGAAGGCGTCGCCGTTCAATTTCATCACCCAGCAACTCATGGCGTTCGTCTTTCTGTTCATCACCTCGGTGGTCGGTATCTGGCAGGCCTTGACCGTGTCCTCGGTGACCTTGGCGCTGGGCTGGAACCTGCTCAACACGCTCGTTCTCGGCCTCTTCGTGCTCACCGCCGTCCGGGAAGCCAGGAAGACCCGCCGCGAGAACAGAATGCGCCGCCGTGCGGACCGTCCTGTTGCCGCGCCGCAGATCCGCCTTTCCGAACAGCCGCTCAAGGCCGTGCCCCCACCAGCGGCAGCGACCGCCATCGATCCAGTATTCATTCCCGGTGGCAACCCCGCCGTTGGCTTCGCAGTGAAGGAGAACGCATCATGACCTGGCGCAAACGAATCGGCCTGATAGTCGGCCTGATCTTCGTCCTGGCATTGTCCGCAGGATTGACGATGTACGTCAACAACAACAACGGCAAGATCACCGGAATGTCGGCATCGCTGATGGCGACGGACTATCCGGTCGGTACCGACTATTCCGGAACCATCACGAAGCAGTACGTGAAGGTCGGCGACGCTGTGAAGCCCGGCCAGCCCCTGTTCGAAATCGAGAGCCCGATCCTGGCCAGAGATCTTGCGCAGGGCCTGGTCACCAAGGATTCGCTGTCACATGAGCTCAAGGGCAACAACACCCTCGTCATCACGGCGACCAATTCCGGCCAGGTCGACTCGGTGGCCTTCACGGCCGGAGCCTTCGTTCCGGCTAACTCCACCATCGCGACCGTCCAGCAGGCCGGCACCATTTACGTATCCGCGGACTTCGTACTGACTGCGAAGGACTACGCCCGGCTCCCGACGAATGCCACCATGGATGTGCTGCTGCCCAACAACACCACCATCGTCGCCAAGGTCAGCCAGCTCAAGGTCACGACCCAGAACGGCGAAGCCAGGACCACGGTCCAGGCCTACAGCCCGGATCTGGCCAAAGGCGCCGGAGTGTTCGCGGTCGGCACCCCGGTCGGGACGACGCTGTACCTGAAGAACAACGGCGTGGTCACCGACGTGACCCACACCGTCACCGGCTGGCTGGGAATCAAGTGATGGGGCCGGCAGCAACCAGACACGTAGTCAATAAGCGTCGGGGTTCGATCGCCCTGCTGGCCGGCGTTGCGCTCCTCACGGCCTGTTCGTCGAACGGCTCCCCCACCGCAGGTGCCGCGTCGTCGCCGACAGCCGCATCTTCGCCCTCCGCATCGGTTCCCGCCTCGGCATCCCTGATTCCGGATGGGCAACTGCGATCCGATCTCGCTGCGGTCACGCAGAAGAAGGTTGCCAAGGTTGCGCCGACCCGGCTGGCCGCCGGTCTGCTCCCCCCGACCAACAGATGGTTCTCGGGCCTGGTCTTCGGGACCACACCGCAGCCGGTCTTTCCGATGCCGCTGTCAGCAGCCCTCACCGACACGGCCATCGCCGTCGGGTTGCCGCAGGTGATGCCGAGTGCGAAAACGATCATGGGCGGCAACAACCCACAGATCCATCTGCCGCTGGGGGCGGCCAAGATGCAGGTGACGGCATACGACACCCTGACGGTAACGGCGACCTATTCCTCGGCCGCCGGATCGGCGGTCGGATCGGTGGTGCTCGCACAGGGCTCGCCGTTCATCACCTACACCGCTGCCGTGCCGCAGACCATTCCGGTCGAACCAGTATTCAAGCAGCAGGCCGGAGATCTCTACACGTCCACGGTGGCCGGACACGAATACGGCCTGGTGATCGGCCACGGCGCCACCATCGACTCGGGCGGCAAGGTGTCATTGACCGCCGGATCCACGGTGACCATCTACGCCACGCCGGACAAGTCGACCGCATCCTCGCTGGCGGGAGCGGCGGCCGATCCGGTCGTCGGCGGATCCGTCTCGCATTCCATCGACGGAAACGTCGCGAAGACCACGTTGACGTACAAGACGAGAAATGGGGGGGCAACCGCCATTGCGCCGATGGCCGGCCAGAAGATCGACGGGGGATCCGTTTCCACCGGTAGCTACGCCAGCATCTACGGCGTCATGCCGATCTATACCGGTCATTCGGTCACCACCACCGTGCCGTTGGCGACGCCGTCCGGCGCGTTGGACCTGTCGAGGGTGTCCGCGGCCGACAAGGCCACCATCGTGACCCAGCTGAGGAAAGACGCAGCCAGCATCGATTTCACCGCTGACGACACATATTTCGGCGGCAAGTTCCTCTACCGGGGCGCTAACCTGCTGACTCTGGCCGAACAGCTGGGCGTTACCGACGTTGCGTCGAGCTTGCGCGCGAAACTCACCGCCCAGCTGACGATGTGGTTCGATCCGAAGGGCTGTGCCCAACATTCGACCAAGTGCTTCGTCTATGACCCGACGATCCATTCGATGATCGGGCTCAAAGCATCATTCGGGTCCGACGAGATGAACGATCATCACTTCCACTACGGCTATCTGTTGTATGCCGCTGCGGTGGTCTCGAAGAACAATCCGACTCTGGCGAACAAGATCGCGCCGGTCGTCGATCTGTTGGCAGCCGACATCGCATCACCGGAAGCGAGCGCCAATTTTCCCCAGTACCGCAATTTTGATCCCTACTCCGGCCATTCCTGGGCCTCCGGGACCAGCCCGTTCGCGGACGGCAACAATCAGGAATCCAGCTCAGAGGCGGTCAACGCCTGGAACGGGCTCGCCTTGTGGGAGCAGGTCCGCGGAAACTCGTCCGGCTACGACCAGGGGCGCTGGATGATGAGCGTCGAGGCGAACTCGGCGAAGATCTACTGGACCAACACCGATGTCAGCACATTCCCGGCCTTCACGTCCCAGATCCTCGCGTTGAACTGGGGCGGAAAGCGCGACTACGCCACCTGGTTCAGCCCGGAGCCGAGCGCGATGTTGGGTATCCAGCTGATACCGATGGGTCCTTATGCCCAGTATCTCGGCGGGAACAGTGCCCGGATCAAGTCGAATCTCGCGCAGGCGGCGCCGTCCGGGTACAGCGCGCAGTTCGGCGAGTACATGGTCCAGTATCTGGCGCTTGCCGATCCGGCCGCCGCTCGAGCGCAACTCGGCAAACTGCCCGCCGTCATCGACAACGGCACCACCAAAGCGTACGTACTGGCGTGGGTGTTCAGCCGGACCTGAGTCGTCTGGTTTTCGCGGGAACGCACAGAAGCGGTCTGCCTTCGACTGCCGGACCGTCACTCCCACCCGGAGGCAGACACGGAAAATCGGCCGCTCCGAGTCCGAAAGGACTTGGAGCGGCCGATTGCCGTTCACTGCCGACGAGCAGCTTGAATGCGGCTGTGTCGAGCCGTGCGCGCAGCTTTGCAAGGATGCCTGCGCGCGACGGCTTGGGCTCAGTCCCGCAGGTAGGCGCGCACGTCGGCGACGCTCCACCAGCTACTGCTACTGGTGTTCAAGGTGACTCGCAGATAGCGCACCTTGGCTCCGGACAAGTTCACCGTCGTCAGTTGACCGGTGCCGACGCCAGCAGCTACCTGGTGCCAGTAGACACCGTCGCGGCTGCCGGTGACGGTGTAGCCGCGGGGGTAATCACCGGTGCCGGCCCCGGAGTCCAGGACGAGCTTGATCACTGGTTGCCGGCGTCCGAGATCGATCTGCAGATATTGGCCGGGAGTCTGCGCCGCACCGGTTGACCACCGGGTCGAGGCGTCGTCGTCGACAGCGTGACTGGCCACGTCGACGGCGCAGCACGGATCAGTGGGCCCGTTGGGGTTCGCGGTCGCCGTCCACCCCGTCGGATCGACCGTTCGCAGGTCGAGGGCCGGGCGCGGATCCGACGGCCACACGAACGTCGCGAGTGCACCGCCGGGGAGCGTGTAGTCGAAGCTCTGTCCGTTCTCGCTGACCGAGAAGCTCTGCGGGTTGTCGTTCTCGTTGTGCGCGACGAGAACGGTCGACCCGTCCGGATTGCGGAACGCGACGTCCATGATCTGGCCGTTCCACGCCGACGTGCCGAATGAGGTACTCGCGATGCGGACCGCACCCGGCCGGACGAATCGGCTCAGGTGACCGAGTGCGTAGTACTCCGCGTTGTGGGTAACCGTGCCGTCGGCGGCAACCGTGATGATGCCGGTGCACGTGCCACAGCCGCCGACGTGCGGTCCGCCACTGGGATCAAGAGCGATGTTCCAGTTGACGACGGACTTGGCCCAGTTCCGGGTGGCCCCGATCTCGAGGGTGCGCGCGTCGAACTTCAGTGTGTCGGAGAAGGTGTTCGCCGGAACGCCGGACTGGCTTCCCGAACATTCGGTGAAGAAGATGTCCTTGTTCGGGAACTGGTTGTGCAGCGTGGTCATCGCACTCGGATCACCGTAGTAGCAGTGATAGGCCGTGCCCGCGACGTAGCGGGCCGCCGGGGAGGACAGCACCTCCTGCGGGTAGTTGTTGTTGTCCTGCACTTCGTTGGGCGGTGTGGCCGCGACGTCGTTCGGGTGCTCGGTCCAGTTGTGGTCGAACGCCAGGATCTTCGTGTGAAGACCGGCGGCCCGCAGCATCGGGCCGAGAACCTCGATGACCTTCTCCTCCTGCCTCGCGGACAGGTCGGTGCCGGGGTATCCCGACGGCGTGCGGTTCTGGGGCTCGTTCTGCACCGACAGATAGTCGACGGGGACTCCGGCGTGCTCGTAGGCCTGTACGAACTTGGTCAGGTACAGGGCGTAGGAGGCATAGATCGACGGCTTGTCGATCAACTGGCCGCCGACCAGCGACTTTCCGGTCTTCATCCACGCCGGTGGGCTCCAGGGCGAGGCCATGACGGTGATGTGGGGGTTGATCTGCAGGGCCTGGCGCAACAGCGGCAGGATCGCGGTGCGGTCATGTGCGATCGAGAAGTGCCGTTGCAGGTAATCCGTCCGCCCGGCCGGCATGTCGTCGTAGGTGTAGGCGGCATCGGTGACGAAGTCGGAGGCACCGATGGGCTGCCGCAGGAAGTTCAAGCCGTCGCCGGTGCGCGTGTCGAACAGTTGGTGCATGGTGGTGTCGCGCTTGCTGGGTGAGAGTCCCGAGAGCAGCGTGGCGGACGAGTCGGTGATCGAGCCGCCGAATCCCGTCATGGTCTGGAATTTACGGGTGGGATCGACGGTGACCGTCTCGTAGCCCGGCGCCGTCTTGGCGAACGACACGGATCCGGAATCGGTGAGCTTGTTCTTGCCGTCCGGCGTGGTGATCCATACGTGCGCGGACGGACTGGCGGGAGCCTTGCCGCCATGCCGGCTGGGCGCGTCGTGCGCTGACGCCGAAGGCGTCGACACGCCGAGCATGACAAACGCCGCGGCTATGGCCACGGCAGCGAAACGGGTGGCAACGGAAGTCATGATGGGCGACCCCCGGTATTCCTTCGAGCCAGGTGCGGGCTGGTTTGCATCGTGCTGTCCTCTTCCTTGAGATTGGTGCGGCTCGTCGGGGGCAGGGAATCTGATCCCCGCCCCCGACGGCGCGCAGGCGATTGGCTAGTTCTGCGAATTGATGGTGAAGCTCTGGGCCGCCCCTCCGTTGCAGGCCCACTGCTGCAGGCGGGCACCGTCGGAGGTGGAGAGATTGGTGACGTCGAAGCACTCGTTGGTGTTGTTGCGGGGGGTGAAGCTGTAGCTGCCGTCGGCGTGCGCAACGGCCTTCCACTGCTGGTTCGTTCCGCCACCGTTGGTCCACAGCTGGATCTGCGCGCCGTTACCGGTAGCACCAGGGCCACCGGCCACGTCCCAGCCGAGAGCCGGGGCGTTACGGGTGACGACCTTGTAGAAACCGCTGTCGGTGGGCTGGAACTGCCACTGCTGGTTGCTGTTACCCGAAGCGCAGCTCCACTGCTGCACGGCTGTGCCGTTGCTGGTCCCGCCACCTGCAGCGTCGACACACTTGTGGCTGTTGCTGTTGACCACCTGATACCACTTCGAGGAATCGATGGGGCCTCCACCGCCGCCGCCACCCCCGCCACCGGAACCGGTGGTCGTGATGTTGGCGGTGTTGGACGCCGCGGAGACGTTGCCCGCTGCGTCCGTGGCCTTGACGGTGTACCCGTATCCGGTTGCGCCGCTCAGGCCGCTGTCGGTGTAGTTGGTCGAGGCGGTCGTACCGACCTGGCTTCCGTTACGGAAGATCTGGTAGCCGGTGACACCGACGTTGTCGGTCGAGGCGTTCCAGTTCAGGTTCGTGGAATTCGTCGTGGTGCCACTCGCGGCCAGACCGCTGGGGCTGGAAGGAGCCGTGGTGTCCGAACTACCGCCACCACCGTTCGTTCCAGGCATCCACGTGAACGTCGCGACGGCCTTGGCCGGCACGGTGTACGTGAAGTACTGGCCGTTTTCGTTCACGTTGAACGTGCGGGCGTTGGACGAGTCGGCGTTGAGAACGATCAGGGCGTTCGAACCGTCGGGGTTGCGGAAGGCGACGTCTTCGAGATTGCCGCCACCGAACGTGTTCGAGTCGATGCGCACGGCCCCTGGCTTGACGAACTTGCTGGCCTGGCCGAGGACGTAGTACTCCGCGTTGTAGGTTGCGGAGCCGTTGGAGTTGTCGACGGTGACCGGAGCCGTGCAGGTCGAGCAGCCCATGCTCGGACCACCGTTGGGGTCAAGCGCCATGTTCCAGGTGACGACCGACTTCGCCCAGTTCCGGGTCGCTCCGATGATCAGGTTCTCGACCTGGAAGTCCAGGGTGTCCGAGAAGGTGTTGGCCCGGTTCCCCGATTGGATGCCGGAGCACTCGGTGAAGTACGTGTCCTTGTTCGGGAACTGGTTGTGCACCGTCGTCTGCGCGCCTACGTTGCCGCCGTAGCAGTGCCATGCCACACCAGCGGTGTACTGCGCGGCGTTCGAGTTGGCCAGAACCGCCGAGGGATAGCCCGGGTCGTCCCAGTTGTGGTCGTAGGCGATGATCTGCGTGTTCAGGCCCGCATTGCGGATCGCCGGGCCGAGATTGTTGCCGATGAAGTTGGCCTCGTCGCCCGAGGACATGGTCGAACCCGGGTAGCTCGACGGCGAGTATTCAGGTTCGTTCTGCGGGGTCAGCAGCGACACCGGCACGCCCGCGTCGCGGTAGGCCTGCAGGAACTTGACGAGGTAGTTCGCGTACAACTGGTAGTTGGACGCGTTCAGCGAGCCGCCGATCATGTTGCCGCTGTTCTTCATCCAGCCCGGCGGGCTCCATGGCGTCGCAAGGATGGTCGTGGCCGGATTGATCTGCCGGGCCTGCTGAAGGATCGGCAGGACGTAGGCGTTGTCGTGACCGATCGAGAAGTTCGACAGCGAGGGGTCGTTCCCACCGTCGTCGTAGCTGTACACCGAGCGGGCGAAGTCCGACGCCCCGACCGGCTGACGCAGGAAGTCCAGCCCGATGCCCTGGTTAGGATCGAACAGCTTGGTCATGATCGAGTTTCGCTGTGGCGAATTCGCGACCAGCCAGGCCGACGAGTCGGTGAACGAGGCGCCGAAGCCTGCCATCGACTGATAGCTCGTACCCGGATTGACCGTGATCGTCTGGCCTGCGGAGCCATTGCCTGCGGCGAACGCGGCGCCCGACTGCGGCGCCAGCAGCTGCGAGTGGTCCGCGGTGGTTTCCCATACCGACACGGCCGCGCCCGTTGCGGCCTGGGCCGCAGTGGCGCCGACCGTGGCCGACCCCCCGGCGATGAGCGCCACGGTACTGAGTGAAGCGACGATGCTTCTCACTTTTGACACGTTTTTCCTTCCCATCTCCTGTAACTTTCTGAAACAATCTCGAACGTTTCTGACACGAGAAGGAAACCACTCACACATATCGCTGTCAATGGGAACGGCGAGGTCAAAAAAATGCGTTGTCCGCTAGGGTTTCCCCAGTGAAAACCGCGGTGGTAACGACATGAGCCGACAAACCGGCGGGCGGGCTACCGTTCGCGATGTCGCCGCCGAGACGGGCGTTTCGATCGCCACTGTGTCCCGGGTTCTCAACAACCGGGGCCACGTGGCACCGGATACTCGCGCTCTGGTGCAGGGGGCCGTGGAGCGGCTCGGTGGTCGTGCGCCCGAACCGCGCGCCGCCCCAGCGGCCAAATCCGACGGAGCGGTCTATCTGCGCTGCCCGTATCTGCTCACCGACTACTTCGGCCTGATCGTGTCCTCGATCGCCGAGACGCTGGAGTTGCACGGTCTGCAACTGGTCCTCAATGCCGGAGAGGCTGCGCAGGACACGGCCGTGCTGCCCACTCTCGCTGAACGACCCGGAATCAGCGGCGCCCTTCTCGTGCTGCCGCCCGAGCCCAGCGAGCAGCTGGCCGTGCTGAGCGCATGCGGATTTCCGTTCGTCGTGGTGGACCCGCGAACGCCTCTGCCCCGAGACATCGCGGCCGTATCAGCGGCCCACTTCGCCGGCGCCCGCAGCCTCGCAGCACATCTGAGCGGCCTGGGCCATCGCCGCATCGGAGTCATCGCCGGGCCGTACAACTGGCTTGCCAGCGACGCGCGGCTGGCCGGGCACGCCTCCGCTCTGGCCGACGTCGGAGTGCTGCCCGACCCCACACTGATACGCCACGCCCAGGCCACCGCGGAGCTCGGCTACCAGGCTGCCGGCGAGTTGCTCGACCTGCCGAACCGGCCGACCGCGCTGATCGGATTCAACGACAAGGTGGCGGTCGGCGCCCTGGCCGCGGCCCGTCAGCGCGGGCTGCGCGTCCCAGAAGATCTCTCGATCACCGGCTTCGACGACATCGACATGGCCAAGGCCACCCGACCGATGCTCACCACAGTGCGTCAACCGTTACAGGAGATGGGCCGCATCGCCGTCAGCCTGCTCGTCCGACTCCTCGAACACCGCCAGCTTGACGCACTGCACGTCGAGTTGGCCACCGAACTGGTGGTGCGCGGCTCCACCGGCCCCGTTGCCGCTCCATGAGTCGGCAACGGGGCTCGAAAGCTCGGAGAGCTCAGAGAGCTCAGAGAGCCGATGATCAGCACGTGTTCCCCACCGATCAACGAAGGAGTGAGCGTTGAAGATCAATCCGAAGGCGCCGAGCGCGAAAGGTCCAGCCGAGTTTTTCACCGGCGACGTCTGGTTCGACGTCATCGCCAAAGGTGAGGAGCCATCCAGGCTCCGGGTCAACACCGTCCGGTTCGCTCCCGGCGCACGCACCGCCTGGCACTGCCACGCCAACGGCCAAACACTTCACGTCACCGAGGGCCGTGGACTCGTCCAGTCCCGCGGCGGCGAACTTCTCGAGATTCGGCCCGGAGACACCATCGACACCCCGCCCGGCGAATGGCACTGGCACGGCGCCGCACCACAACACTTCCTGTCCCATCTGGCGATCTGGGAAGCCAACCCCGACAGCTCCGAACCGGAAACCATCTGGGGCGAGCACGTCACCCAGGAGTACCCGACCGGCTGACGACCCCGAACACCGGCAACCCTGGGTGCAGACGCGTCGGACCGAGGTGCTGCAGCGCCATATGAATCGCCAGTACGTCAGTGCGCACGGTGGGCGGCTGTCCAGCAGGCGGCCTGGCCGTGGCAGGTCGTCATCGCGGCGAGGTCAGCGTGCAGTGCCGTCAGCGTTGCGGCCGGGAGGGCGCCGGCGATGTTGTGCAACTCGGCCGGGTCGACGGTGCGGTTGTAGTACTCCTTCGCTCCGCCCGTGTACTCGACATAGGTGTAACCGACGGTGCGCAGCGCCTGGTACGAGGGCGGGTTGCCACTGTTCTTCGCGGGATGGTCCGGATCGGAGCGGTTCGTATCCGGACCGTGGTGTTCGACCAGAGATGCGGTGCGCCAGCCGGCATCCGATTGTCCCTCGAGGAGCGGGACCAGGCTGTGGCCGTCGACAGTGACCGGAGTTGCTGCACCGCCGAGGGTTTCGAAGGTCGGGGCCAGGTCGATGTTCTGCACCGGGTTCCGACCACCTTGCCGGCGGGAATGCCGGGTCCGGCCGCGACAAGCGGCACGTTGACGTCGGTGTCGAACGCGGTCATCTTGCCGGGCGTGAGCCGGTACTCGCCCATGTGGTAACCGTTGTCGGAGCTGAACACGATGTCGGTGCTGCCCGCGACCCGGGCCTTGGCCAGGGTTGCCTCCAGGGAGCCGATCATCCGGTCGACGGCCTGCACCGACTGGACCCGTTTCCGGAAGGCCTTGTTGATCTTGGCGGTCTCTTTGCCGGTGAGCGGGCTGCGACTGGCCAGCCAGGCCGGGGCCGATGCGGGCAGTGTGTTGAACGCCGGGCCGCGGGGCGCTTTCAGGCCGGGGAACGCGTTCGCGTCCTGCGGCGCGGGTGTGGACGGAGTGTGTGGAGCGAATGTCGCAATTTCCAACAGGAACGGCGAATGGGCCGCGGCCGATGCTGCGACGAAAGACGATCCTTTTCCACTGACGACATCAGTGAGATAATCGCCCGGCGTTTTGCCGTGGTGCACGACCTTGTGGTCCTGGTTGAGGTCGTAGTTGAATTCCGGGTAACCGTTGCCGGCGACGTCCCACTCGTTCCAGCCCGGCGGCACATAAGGCTGCGACCCGCCCAGCGCATCGGCCGGTTGATAGCCGTTCAGATACTTTCCCATCATCGCAGTTCGGTAGCCAACCTTCTGCAGCGCGGTGGCAAATGTTGCGCTCTCCTCCCCGCGGGAGTGGAAGACGTTGAACCCGCCGTCGGCGCCGGTGTTGGTGAAGACCCGGGTGTCGTGCGGGAATTTGCCGGAGAAGATCGAGGACCGGGACGGACAGCACAACGAATCGGTGACGGAGTAATTGCTGAACGAGGTGCCCGCATGCTCGAGGGCGAGCATGTGCGGCATGTACTGCACCAGGTTCATCGACAGGTCATCGGTCAGCACGAACACGATGTTCGGGCGAGTCACCGGCTTGGCGGGGAACGAGACCGACGGCGCCGACGCGAAGGGCGCCGACGCTGAGGGCGCTGACGCCGGCGAGGTCACTGACCGCTTTCATTAACATTCCATTCGGTGGTATTTCGGGTTCCGTGAAACTCGTCGAGGACGGAACCGCACCCGCGGCATTCATAACATCTTTTCGGGGCCGAAGTTCGGTCGATGGCACCGGCGTCATATCGAATACGTCAACAACTCTGTTACATATATACGTTGTTTCGCGGAAATGCATTCTGTGGTCACTTCGGTAACGAACTGGACGGTTTTCTGCTTCGACCGTCGTTGGTCCCGGGTGCCGGGTGCCGCGGCGGACTGCGCTGTGCACCGGCGCCCGGAGGTGGGTTCTGTCCGTCATCGCCCTTTACAAGACGGTGCGTTTCGTTATTATGGATGCATGGAACCCGTTCGGGGACGCCCTCGTTCGCCCGCTGCAGATGCCGCCGTCTCTCGAGCCGTGCTCGAACTGCTGGACCGGGTCGGCTACACCGCGATGTCGGTGGAGCAGGTGGCCGTGTCGGCGGGTGTTGCCAAGGCGACGATCTACCGGCGGTGGGCCTCGAAGGCCGAGATGGTCTTCGGCATCGTGGTGCATGGCGAGACCATCGAAACGCCCGCCGTCACCGGTGCCCTGGCCGGGGACCTGGCGGCGCTCGTGCGGCGTGTGGTGACGCTGCTGTCGGCGCCTGCGGCGCGTCAGGCTCTGCCCGGGCTGCTGGCTGATCTGCGGCGGGATCCGCTGCTCGCGGAACGGTTCCAGGCGACGGTCATCCAGTCCCAGCGGGAGGTGGTGGCCGCTATCCTCCAGCGGGCTGTCGCACGCGGCGAGCTGGGTGGTCAGCCCGATGCGGCCGCGGTCCACGCACAGTTGCTGGGCACTGTGTTCGGGTGGCTCCACTTGACGTTCAGTGATCCGCCGGACGACCTCGCCGAGCAGGTCACCGATGCCCTGCTCGCCGCTCTGCAAGCCAGGAACCAACCGTGACCGCGCTCGAAGACGCCCTGCCTGGGTACGACTTCCAGGTCCGGCACAGTCGGTGGATCGCTGCCGAGCCGGCGGCGGTCTGGCGGGCGTTGTCCACACTCACCCTGGACGACCTGTGGGTTACCCGTCCCCTGGTCGCGATCCGTCATCTCGGGCGCACGGCAGGAAACGGCGGGCGCAGATTGTTCACGGATGGACCGGTCCGCATGTTCGTCCTCGACCCGCCCCGGTACGCCCTCGGCGGAACGGTCGACCGCCCCTGGCAGCTGCGTCCGGACCGGATCGCAGTGACCTCCCTGCAGCAGTTCATGGATTTCGACGAACCGGGCTGGGTCGCATTTCTCACTGACTTCACCCTGGAGGTTCGGGGGAACGGCGTGCAGCTCACCACCGTGACGCGCGGGCGTTGCACCGACAGCCGGGCGCGGCGACTCTTTGCGCCCTATTGGGCGTTCATCCGGGTACCGAGCGGGTTGATACGACGGGACATACTTGCCGCGGTTTCCCGCGCTGCTCGACGAGTCGACGTTTCAGGCGACTCCCGGCTGTGACCGCGCAGAGCTCCCGCCGGCTGCGGCGCACCCGTACGCACCGGGCAGTGCATGGACCGGCAGGACGCGGCCGGCTGATGCTCGGGTGCGCGGCCGCCGCTTCTACCGCGCCCTACCTGACTCTGAAAGTCATGTGGGTCAACGGCAGCACGATCGGCATGTCCGATCCGGCGGCCTTCCACGACTCGGCCTACCAGATCGCGAATCTACTCAGCATCCTTCTCGACGCCGTCGCGGTCGGCGTCGCCATCGCGCTCACCGTGCCGAGCGGCCGGCGCCTACCGGCGCCGCTCGTGCTGCTGCCCGCCTGGGTTGCCACCGGCCTGCTCGGAACGGTGCTGGTGCTGACCGCCGCCGCGGCGCCACTGGCGGTCGCAACCTCTCCCGGCAATGGCGCCGACGCGCTGCACGGCTGGGTCTACGTCGTCGTGTACGGCGGCTTCAGCGCCCAGGGAATCCTGCTGCTGACGGCGTTCGTGCTGTACGCCCGCGACCGGTGGTTGGGAGCCCTTCAGCAATCGGAGGGCATCGTGACCGGCGCCCCGCCGATCCGCGCGGCGACGACGCTGGCTGCGCTGTCTGCGGTGGTCGGCCTGCTCCCCCTCGGCTGGGCCTTCGGCATCCGAGCCGGCCTGGGCACCTTCGCCGACGGGCTGAGCAGCGTCGACAGGGCGACGCTCGTCGTCCAAAGTTTGTTCGTCCTGGCGGCGGCGGTCGGCACCCTTCTGACGGTCCGGCCGCACCGAGCGCGGTGGTGGCTGCCACCCGCCCTGGTGTGGTGCGGCACTGCGTCTATGGTCACCTGGGGTTGCTACGCGCTGGCCCTGGACGCCTGGCACTCCTGGATGACATCCCCGGCGCTCGCCTTTGCGACCGGCGCCAAGGTGGTCTTCGGTGTAGCCGATGCCGTCCTGATCGGCACGATAGTGCGGCGCAAGCTGCTGTCGGGCGGCCAGATTCTCAGCGACGCCACCACGTCCGGCTAGCGTCCTCCTGCGAACGCCGCCGGCAGAGGCGGCGACGGCGATCGACGAGTGTGAATCGTCGCCGTTGTTGCCAACCCCTGTTCGTGGGGCCAGCCACGACGGTCGACTAGGCCGAACGGTGATAAATACGGGTAGACGGATCGGTTGCGTTCAGCTGAGTGGTCCAATGGTATGATGATAGACGAGCGTCGGGCGCATTGGGGTTGCGCATCGACGAGCTTCGTATCTCGTACGAGCGACAAGGCAAACCCGGCGTAAGTCGGGGACGCAAAGCCACGGGACCCGGGTCGGGTCGGCCGGGTTACCGAACCGAGGGGGAATCGGATGGAAATCACGCGGGTTACCGTCGCCTTCACCGCCGCCGCCCGGGACGCACGCACCGTTCTGCACGCTGCGAATTCGTCCACGACGGCGACAACCATGTCGTAGTCCACGCGGGAGGCCGCTACCTGCCGCACCCGCCACCGGCACCCGCACCGATCTGAACCCACCGGACCGGCCGCACACATTTCCGAGTCGAAGGAAACCCCCCCATGGCTGCAGCCAAGACCAGACCCAGCAACCGTTGGCGCGCGGTGCGGGCGTGGGCCACAGCGGGGTTGCTGCTGACGCTGCCGCTGGGACTTGCCGGTCCGGCATCGGCGGCCGTCGCGGGAGCCGGGTCAGCCCGCGACGCCGCCGCCATCGCCGGTGCAGGGAAGGTTGCCGCAGCGAAGCCGTCGCGGGGCGCCGGCAAAGCAGGTCCGGCGAGTTTGAAAGGACATCGGCATGCGCGGGTCTGCGGTGCTCCGTCGAAACGTCGGGCCGCGTGTGACGCCGTCGTCGATCTGAATGTCAGCGGCCCGCTGGCTACGTCCTCAACGGTTCCCAGCGGATACGGACCCGCGGACCTGCAGGCTGCCTACTCGTTGCCCTCCGCGGCGTCGGGTCGTGGCCTCACTGTCGCCGTCGTCGACGCCTATGACGCGCCCACCGCCGCGACTGACCTGGCCGCCTACCGACGCCAATACGGTCTGCCGCCCTGCGGTGC
>JAABVA010001448.1_pt1 | contig 25546 bp, 29 predicted proteins | sample 5560331 | NCBI WGS metagenome assembly JAABVA01 (sample SAMN12812661, study PRJNA571458) | rock metagenome | isolation source: Antarctica rocks | place: Antarctica: Victoria Land, Mt New Zealand sud | collected 2016-01-07
GCTTTGCCGGGTTGAGCCCAACCGGTCTCGCCCGGTGGCGCCTGACCATCACCTGGCGATGGGGACCGGGGTGTTCGCCGTCCGGCTGTCCAGCCGCGGTAGCAAAACTCCCAACGCAATTATCCCGTTTGCGGGTTACGCGGATTATGCAGAGGTCGGTCGTGGCACCACGGGTGCGCCCGGTACCGCTTCGACGGGGTGCGTCCACGCTTGCCCTCGGGCCGTTGCGGCTCGGGCTCCGGCATGATCCAGCCGTAGTCGACGAGCTTGTCCAGCGCTGCATCCATCGTCGCGGTGCCCGGCATCCATGACCGGGGTGCGGCGGTGAACAACGCCCGCGCTGAGAATTCGCAGAACGTGGGGTTACGCCCGATGAGTGCGATGGTGCGCCGGGCTAGTTCGAGGTCGTCGTCACGGGCGGCCATCTCATCGAAAGCGTGCCTGGCGTGGGCGGTGAAGTACTCGCCCAGCGTGACTGCGCCGCGCATCGACTCGGCGGTGATCGCGTCCTCGGTGGTGCCGTGCTGAAGAAGGTGCAGCAACCCGGCGATGCGTACGGTGGCACCGACGATCTTCCCGGCCCAGCCGCGGATGTGGGCAAGCTCCCCGTTGGGGCCAAGCTTCCGTTCAATCTGCCGGGCGTAGTCCAGCCGCACGGCATCCGCTGCGGGGTCCAGCGTGAGCGTCTGTACCTGTTCGGTCTTGCGCAGCGCGCGGGCCACCTTGGTGATTCGTGCGCCGTAGGCGGCGACGGTGGCCGGATCCAGCGGTGCCGGGTCCACGGCGCGGTGGCCGAGCCTTGATGGTGGGTAGGCGAACAGGAACCGGGCCAAGAAGCCGGAATCGTGAAACGCGGTGTTGCTGGCCGCGGCGGCCAGCACACCCGGTTGCACCATCATCACCAGCGTGAGCGCGGGCCTGTCCACGAACTCGGTAGCGCGGCCCATCCGGTCGACCCGGAAGCGGTCGCCGGCGTGTGCCTTCAGCGGCACCGACAGGTCAGGGGTCGAGCTGTAGCGGCCTGCGGCGGTGACCAGGAAACCACCCTCGGTTGAGACGATGGACAGGCGTCCACCTTGCTCGGCCAGCCGGGAGCCCAGCGCCTCAAGAGTCACATCATCGGCGATGATCTGCGGCAACGCGGGCACTGTCAGAGCTGCGGCGTGCTGTGCCGAGGTGACCGCGGCTGATGCTGCGGCGTCGCGCTTGTCCGGTGCAGCGTTCCCAGCGGTGCGCTTGTCTCCCTCGGCGATCTTCTCGGCGATCTCTTTTAGCGTCCGTGCTTCCTCGATCAGGGGCGCGGCGTGTCCCACCAGCTCGGCTTCAAGGTCGACCAGCGGCGCCGACAGCACGGTGCACACCGCGGACTTGCGTTCAGCGGGTAGCGCAGCCGGGGCAACCCACAGGTTGAGCGGTTCGACGTAGCCGGGGCGTACCTGCACCTCGGCGAACCCACCGGTCGCGGCGGCCATCACGCCCAGGGCCACGGTCCCGGCCATGCCCTCATCCGTCTGTGTCGACTCGGCGACCTCGAGCACCAGATCGGCCACCGGCAGGGGCAACACCTGCACCGGGAACCCGGGTAATACGGTGATGCGTTCGAGGGGGTCCGGGACCGACGCGGCGAACTCGGCAGGGGCATCCGCAATATCCGCACAATCCGCAGAATCGCGGGGCGGCACAGCGGCGGGGGTATTTTGCGGATTCTGCGGATTCTGCGGAGACACCTCGGGGGCAGCGGATCGGGGCATGGTGTCTCTCAGTTCGTCGGTAAGGGATTGAGACAGTGCCCAGGCCAGTGCCCCGGCGAAGTCCTTACGATCAGGCTCGGGGCCGTTGGGGTGGGTGGTGTCGGCCAGGGCGGACAGGTGCACGCCCAAGAACTCCCCGCGCACCCGACGCGCTGGGACGTACCCGGCGAGGACTTCCTTGCACGCCCAGGTGAGGCAGCCCACTAAGGTGTCGTGTCGGGATGCCCCACCGCCGACCTTGGCCTTGTAGCGGGCCACGATGGGCGCCAAGCGGTCCGGTCGACTGCCCTCCGTGTAGGTGGCCAGGAACGCTTGCACCTCGGCGTCGGTGGCCGCATCGTCGGCGTGCATCGCATCCGGCAGCAAGTCGGCGATGAGCTCGGGCAACATCGGGATGGTGCCGGTGGTCTCCCACCGGTAGCAGCCGCCCTGCTCCGCCTTGCTGTGCACCGTGGGAGCCACGACGATGATGCCGTTGCGGCCGCGCACATCACCCCAACCAGCGGGCAGCGTGCCCAGACTGTTGCCGATGCTGCGCTCTGGTGGCACCTCGAAGAGGAAGTGTCCGCGGCCTGCCTGCCCGGTGCGGGTCGACTGAAACGGCGGGGCCAGATCGGTGAACACATCGGCGAGCACCGCGGGCAGCCGCTCGGGGTTGTCCACGTCGAAGGCGACCACGCCGGAGCGGCCCAGGTGCACAGCAAGTCCGTGGTCGGTACCGGCGAACAACGCCGCCAGCATCTTCGGGTCACGGCTGGACTTGCCCGGCCATCCCTTGCCGAGCACCGAACCCGCGTGCTTGGCCGTCCGGTCAATGGGCAGCACGTAGAAACCTGCCGCCGCGTAGGCCAATGCAGCACCAAGAACATCGTCGGGTAGATCATCAGGAAGGCGCATATCAGGCGGCCGCCCTCTTTCCGCAGACGGGACCGAGCTGGCGAGCAACGCTCTGCGGTGAAGTCAACGGGGCACCGCACGACCGGCACACGGTGGTGATCCGGTAGCCGTTACGAACCAGGTCGTGCAGCAACCCGGGTCCGAGTAGGGCCACCGCCCGCGGGCGACCCTCGGCCGACATCGCTTCGCCCGCTCGACCGCGACTAGGCTCGCGTCCAGTTCCTCGCGGAGCACGTCCCCGACCCGCTCGACCACCCGGATCAGTACCTCGGCAGAGGCAGGGTCAATCCGAACATCGGGACCGATGGGCTCCCCTTCGGCGTTCCACCGCGGCGTGGAAACAACGCGGAAGTGCTTGCCCTGGTTGCGGGCCAGTCGTTCCAGGACGCCTTCGAGGCAGTCAACCGTAAGCACGTCGAGGTCATTGATCTGCGCGGCGCGGTACTCAACGTTCCTGGCGTCGAGCCACTGCGCCGTGTCGCCTTCGTCGGATGTTGCTACGGTGGCCATGGTTCCTACTTCCTGCTGGTGGTCGGATTCCGTGCCCTCGGCGTTCACGCGGTTGCAGCCGCGTGACTCAGCGCCGGGGGTTTCATCTGTGGTGCGCATCAGGCGACGCCGCCTCGGGTTGAGGTTGCCTCCTGCTCGGAGATCCACTTCTCGATTTCGCTGCGCCGGTAGACAACTCGACGCCCCAAGCGGAACGACGCGGGACCTTCGTCGCAGTGGCGCCAGTAGCGCAACGTCCCTTGGTTGAGGCCATATGTCTCTTCGACCTGCTTGGTGCTCAAGATGTCTCCCACCTTGACAACCGCTTCTGCATGACTCACGGAATCTCCCCGCATCTCTCTAAGTACAACGCCCTTGGTGGTCGTCGCCTACAAATCATTGTTCCACGTACAAGCGCTGCTCGCAACAACCGGCATTGTTCGAATCTACAAAACGTTGTAAGCTACGGCTGTGGTGAAGCAACGAGACAGCGACCGAGACCAGCCGCTGGAAGACGCCAGAGATGCGGTTATCCCGTGGGAGAACAACTTTTGCGAGCAAGTGGTCCGGCTCCGCAAAGCGCACAAGATGAACCAGACCGAGCTTGCGCGGCGCCTCAACGCATGGGGCTTGCCGTTCCATCAGCAGACGGTGCAGCGGATGGAGACAGGCGAGCGCCCGGTCCGGCTCAACGAGGCGCACATCATCGCCCGCGTGCTGAAGACGACCGTCGAGGCGATGACGGCTTCCGCTGGGATTGCCGAGCGCCCCATAGTTAACGCCGTAGAGGACTTGCGCGGCAGCGCCAACACCTACGCACAACACCTCGCGGAACTGAGCAGCGATTGGGTCGTGAAGATGGACGACCTCGCGGCGCTTGTTTACGACATGGGCGAGGCGACTAAGAACGGAGAGACGCCTACTGACCTAATGCGCTGGGCGTTCGGATGGCTGATGGCTGGCCGAGAAGCCGATATGCACATGGTGGAGGCCCTATCCCGTTTGCTGCACCTCGCGCGAGGTGCAGAACCGCAAGAGATTGATTTGCCACGGAACGCAGAGCACCTCGACGGACTGATGGAGAGCCTTTGGGACACTTTGCGTTGGCCGATCGACCAAAGCGAGCTTCCGCGAATTCCGCCGATCAAAGGTGACGGGGATGGCAGCGAAACGTAACCGGCGCGCTGGCGTCGAGGACCTGTGGCGAAAGTCTGACGGCACCCCGTCGAAGCTGAACGGGGTCGGTCTCCGCTGGCGCGCCCGGTACGTAGATGACGACAGCCGGGAGCACACCAAGCGGTTCCGCACCAAGCCAGAGGCGGTGAAGTACCTCGCGGAAATCACCACGTCTCAGGTCACAGGGACCTACGTAGCGCCAAAGGCGGGACTGATCACGGTCGAGGCGATCCACGGCCACTGGTCGGCCGCTCAGGGTCACATTAAGGCGACGACGGCAGCAACACGGGCGGTGACGTGGAAGACGCACCTGCGGGAGCGCTGGGGCGCCGTAGCGTGGGGGAGGTGCAGACCTCGGCGGTGCGGGCATGGGTGGCCCAGCTAGTCACTGACGGTGCGAATCCGGCCACTGTGGAGAACGCGCTCGGCGTCCTACGGATGACGCTGGATTGGCCGTGGAGGACCGCCGGCTGCCACGCAACCCGTGCAACGGGGTGAAGGCACCGCGGCGCCCGCATCGGCAGCGTGGCTACCTTTCCCATCAACAGGTCGAGGAGTTGGCACGGGCCGTAGCAAGCAATCCGGAGGCTGTCCGGTTCCTGGCTTACACCGGGCTTCGCTGGGGCGAGATGGCGGCCTTGAAGGTCGAGAACTTCGACATGCTGCGTCGCCGGGTCAACGTCAGGGCGTCGCGGAGGTGAAGGGGTCACTCGTCTGGTCGACGGCCAAGAATCATGAGCGACGGTCGGTGCCCTTTCCCGCCTTCCTCCACACTGATGGTCGGTAAGTCACCTCACCAGAGGATCGGGTGCTGCGCGTGTCGTCCTACCGGCCGCGGGTGTTCAACGGCGCGGTGGAGCGCTGCCAGGAGTGCTGCGGCGACTTCCCGAGGGTCACGCCGCACGATCTGCGGCACACCGCGGCGTCGCTGGCGATTAGTGCTGGGGCCAACGTCAAGGGTGTGCAACTGATGCTCGGACACAAGTCCGCGGCGCTCACCCTGGACACCTATGCCGACCTGTTCCCGGACAATCTCGACGCCGTGGCCGACGCGCTCAACGTGGCCGCGCTGGCCTCGCTCGGATCTGCTGCGTACCCACTGCGTACCGAACAGCAGTAGAGGCGCTACCCGCATCCGCGGATAGCGCCTCTGACCTGCACTCACACTAGTCGGGGTGACAGGATTTGAACCTGCGCCCTCTTCGTCCCGAACGAAGCGCGCTACCAAGCTGCGCCACACCCCGGTGCGGCTCCGCAAGTCTAGCGGATGGCCGAATGCGGCCTCATCCCCGCGTCTCCGCTCGGCTGTCGGCGGGCTCGGGCCACCGCTGCTCGAGTTCTGCGGGGGTGACGCCGTACATGGCGCCGCACCAGATGCGCAGCAGGGTCTCGACCGCCTCCGGTGGCTTGACCTGCGGCTTACCGCCGAACCAGCGCATCAGGCTGGCTTCGGTCAGCAGCGTCAGCGCCTGGGCGAGGCGGTGGGGTTCGGTTGCTGGAGCGCGGCCCGCGGCGATCTCGCCGGCGATGCGGACAGCTGTCGCCGCAGCAAAACGTTCCTCCACCTCCAAGCGGCCGGTCTCAATGATCGGCTCGTGATAGGAGGCTTCGACGAGGGCCTTGATCAGCGTCCCATGCGTGACGTAGATCCCGACCAGCCCCTCCAACGCCCGCTTCGCCACCCCATAGGGACTGCCCTGGCCGGCGAGCCAGCTGGCCCGATCGCTCCGCTCGAACAGGGTGGCCGATACGTCGGCACCCAGTTGCACCAGGAGGTCGAGGCGATCGGTGAAGTGCACGTAGAACGACGGCCGCGACAGGGTCGTGCAGGCCATGACCCTGTCGATCGTCAGCTCATGCCAGGGATGGCCTCGAAGGAACTCCTCCGCGCCGGCCAGGATCTCCCTACGGGCATCCGCTGGCGACCTACGGCGGCGCACCTTTGTGGGAGGCTGCTTCCGGGTCACCGGTGAAGTGTAGATCGTGGGTGGTCACTCGGTGTGACGCTGCCATGCCGTCGCGTTCGGCAGCTACCAGCGTGAGCAGGGTCGCTTCCGGCCGACACGCGAAGCGAACCGGCGCATAGGGGGAGGTTCCCAGACCGGCAGAGACGTGCAACCAGGTGTGCGCACCCCAACGGGAGGCGCCCTTTGCCCTGCTGGTGTCGAGTTCGCAGTTCGTCACCAGGGCGCCGTAACCGGGTAGGCACAGCTGCCCGCCGTGGGTGTGTCCGGCCAGCACCAGGTCGTAGCCGTCGGCGGCGAACGCATCGAGCACCCTGGGCTCGGGTGAGTGGGTGAGTCCCACGCGCAGCTCCACGTCGACCGGGGCCCGCCCGGCGATGGTGCCGTATCGGTCCCGCTTGAGGTGGGGGTCGTCCACGCCCGCTGCGGCGATCCGAACCCCCCCCACCTCGATCTGTCGGCGCACGTGCGTCACGTCCAACCAGCCCCGCTCGGTGAACGCGGCGCGGAGGTCCCGCCAGGGGAGCGGATCGCCGTGCACCCGTTTGTGCCCGGTGCGGAAGTACTTCAGCGGGTTTTTCGGTTGCGGCGCGAAGTAGTCGTTGCTGCCGAAGACGAAGAGGCCCGGCCGGTCGAGCAGTGGACCGAGGGACTGCACCACCGAGGGAACAACGCCCAGCTGCGCGAGATTGTCTCCGGTGTTCACCACGAGGTCGGGTTCCAGCCGGTCCAGTGCACGAACCCAGGCCTGCTTGCGTCGCTGGTTCGGCAGCATGTGCAGGTCCGAGAGGTGCAGCATCCGGATTGACGGAGAGCCCGGGTCCAGCACGGGCAGGGTGCCTTCGCGGAGGACGAACGCGTTGCGCTCGACGCCGACCGCATAGCCGAGCCCCACGGCTGCGAGTCCACCGGCGGCGGCGACGGTCAGGAGCGGGGAGCGGCGGCGGGAGGGCACGTCAGACAGAATACGTCGGCGGTGCCAACAGGCCGAGTTCCTCGGCGGTGCCAACAGGCCGAGTTCCTCGGCGGTGCCAACAGTCCGAGGCCCCGCGTAGCGTCACTGCCCATGGCAGAGCTGAAGGCAAAGATCAAGGCGGACCTCGCGACGGCGATGAAGGCCAAGGACACCCTGGTCGTCTCGACACTGCGGATGGCCCTGTCCGCTGTGCAGTATGAAGAGGTGGCGGGCAAGACGGCCAGGGAACTCTCCGACGAGGAGGTGCTGCGCGTGCTGACGAAGGAGACCAAGAAGCGGGCGGAGTCGGCGGAGGCGTTCGCTGGAGCCGGACGCGCGGAGCTGGCGGCCAAGGAACGCGCGGAGGCCGAGGTGCTCAGCGCCTATCTGCCGGCCCAGCTGAGCGACGAGGACGTCACCGAACTGGCCGCCCGTGCGGTGGCTGCGGTGGCCGAGAGCAGCGGTGAGCAGCCGGGCCAGCGGCAGATGGGCCAGGTGATGAAGGCGGCAACCGCCATGGCGGCTGGGCGCGCCGACGGCTCACGGATCTCAGCCGCCGTCCGCGCCCAGCTGCAGAGCTGAGGATCAGCGCGGCGGGACACCGGGGATGGGAAGGGTGACCCCCGGCGGGAGCACGATCGGCGGCACACCGGGCACCGGAACCTGAATCGTCTGCTGGCCTTGGGGTCCCGGCGCTGTCGGCGGCGCCGGGTTCGGCCGCACGGGGGCCTGCCCAGTGCTGACCACCAGATCGATCGTCGTGCCGGGTGCACTCGGCCCGGTGATGCTCTGCGACAGCACGGTTCCGCGGCTGCTGCCGTTGGCCTCGTTCGTCTGGTTGACCTTGAAGCCCAGTTCGTTGAGTTGCCTGCTGGCGTCGGTCGCCGAGATCCCGACCACCCTCGGCACGTTGCCCCGGCCTGATCCATTCATGTACTTCGGATCCGTCGGAGGCAGCACCACCGGCCCGAACTTCTCGGCCACCGGCTTCATCGTGGCGAACCAGGTGCGGGCCGGTTCCTGGCCACCGGTGAGGTTGGCGTCGGAGCAGCTGCGCAGCGGGTCGTGGCAGATTCCGCCTGGGCTGGACGAGTCGTCGAAGACCAGGTTGGCGGCCGCGAGGGTGTTCGTGAAGCCGAGGAAGGCCGAGGAGTACTCCCGCTCGGTGGTACCGGTCTTCCCGGACACCGGCAGGGTCCAGTTCGCCGTGTTCGCCGCACCCGCTGCGGTTCCGGACTTCGCGTCCACACTCATCGCATTGGCCAGGGTGTTGGCCAGTCCCGGCGCGACCACCTGCTCACACCCGGGGGCGTTGACCTTCACCGGCTTGCCGGCGGAGTCGGTCACCGACTCGATCGGCGTCGGCGGACACCACATTCCCCCGGAAGCCAGGGTGGCGGCCACGTTGGACAGCTCCACCGGGTCGACCGGTATCGGCCCCAGGGTGAAGGACGCCTGATTTCCCGACTTGAAGTAGTCGGCGATGCTCTTCTCGGGTACTTGCGTACTCGGTTCGGTGGCGTAGGAGCGCAAGCCTAATTTTACCGCCATGTCGACCGTGGGGGTGACCCCGGTGGTGGAAATCAGCTTCACGAAGGCAGTGTTCGGGGACTGCGCCAGTGCCTCGGTGACCGTGTACTGCGGCTTGTAGCTGCCGTTGTAGTTCTTCACGCAGTAGTCGACGCTGCCGTCGGAGCAGCCACCGGTGCCGAATTTGCTGGGCAGCCGCAGGAACTGCGGAGTGTCCAGCACCGCGTTGATGCCCAGGCCCTGCTCCATGGCCGCGGCCGTGGTGAACAGCTTGAAGATGGAGCCGGCGCCGTCGCTCTCCAGTGAGGCGGTCTGCAACAGCGAGGTCTGCCTGGCGCCGGCATCCAACCCATAGGTGCGGCTGTTCGCCATCGCCAGCACCTTGTGCGAGGTCTGACCTGGCTGCACGACGTCCATCACGCTGGCAACGTTCTTCAGGTCTGGCGGGGCGTACTTGTTCACCGCCGCCTTCGCTGAGGCCTGCACGGCAGGATCCAGGGTGGTCCTGATGGTGTAGCCGCCCTTGTTCACCTGGTCGGGGCTGATCCCCGCCTGAGCCAGGTACTTCAGCACGTACGAGCAGAAGAACCCGGTGCTCTGCGCTCCAGCGGTGCCCACACAGCCGTTGGGCAGGCTCCTGGGCTTGGGGAGCACCCCCAGCGGGGTCGACTTCGCCGTCGCGGTGTCGGCGGCGTTGAGCACGCCGTTGGCCTGCATGGTGTCCAGCACCACGTTGCGGCGGGCCAGTACCGCTTCGGGATTGGTGTACGGGGTGACCGAGCTGCTCTGCACCATCCCCGCAAGCATGGCCGACTGCGGCACGGTCAGGTCTTTGGCGTCGACGCCGAAGTAGGTCTGCGCGGCACTCTGGATGCCGTAGGCGCCGGTACCGAAGGGCACGATGTTGAGATACCGGGACAGGATCTCCTGCTTGCCCAGCTCCTTGTCCAGGGCCAGGGCGATCCGGATCTCCTTCATCTTGCGGGCCGGCGTGGCCTCGATGGCCTGCTGACGCTCCGCGTCGTTCTGGGCCACCACCAGCAGCAGGTAGTTCTTCACGTACTGCTGGGTGAGCGTCGATGCGCCTTGTTGGGTCTCACCCGATGAGGAGTTGGTGAGGAAAGCGCGGAAGGTGCCCCGCCAGTCCACGCCCTGATGCTCGTAGAACCGGCGGTCCTCGACGGACACGATCGCGAGCTTCATGGCGTCGGAGATCTTGTCGCCGGGCACCACGGTCCGTTGTCCGGCCGGGTCGTACAGGTAGGCGATGGGATTGCCCGCCGCGTCCAGCATGGTGGTCATCTGCGGCACCTGGCCCTGCGCCAGGTCGGAGGAGACACTGTCCACGGTGTCGCTGGCCTTGTTGGACAGCAGGCCGATCCCCCCGACCGTCGGGAACAGCAGTCCGGCGAGGAGCACACCGGCAATCACGCAGCAGCCGCCGAGCTTGGCGAGTGTGTTGGCAGAAGGCACAGGCCCAGGATACGCAAGGCTGCCGCGAACCCGGGGACCTACGCCCGGGCCGTGGGCATCTGCGGTGCCACGGGTGCGAAAGGACAGGCGGCATCCGATGGAACGCCGAACGGCCATGCTGCGTCCGAGTGGGTATACGCGGCGGTGGGTCCGCCGCATCCATCAAGATCGACAAGGGGATCAGCTGTGGGGACATCGGGGCACGCCACTGCAGAGGGCGCAGGCCGGCACGAGCTGTGGGCGGCAGAACAGTGGAAGAACCACGCCGCATGCGGCAGTATCGACCCCGATCAGCTCTTTGTGCGCGGTGCGGCGCAGCGCGCGGCGACCGTCATCTGCCGGCACTGCCCGGTGCAGCTGCAGTGCCTGGCCGACGCCCTGGACCGGCAGGTTCCCTTCGGGGTCTGGGGCGGACTCACCGAGCGGGAACGTCGCGCGGTGCTCAGGAGCCGAACGGACGTCCGTTCCTGGCGGGCACACCTCGAGGCGATGCAGGCGCGTCGACAAGCCCCGGCACCACCGGCGCGGACCCGCTAACCGACCCCGGTGAGTTCGTCGCCGAGTGCGCGAAGCGCGTCGAGATCGGCCACCTCGAAAGGCAGCGCGGGGACGCCGATCAGCGGAACCCGCGGGTGCGCGTGGGTGAACCGGCTGAGCAGATGGACCTCCCGGTTGGCGGTCACGGCGCGGTCGGCGTGCACTCGCAGCACCGCCGAAGCCAAACTGTCCGAGCCGTTGGCGTCGAGCTTGTCCGCGGCGGCCTCGGCGCGCGCGGGGCTCAGGGTGCACAGCGTCGGATGGGTACGGTTGAGCACCAGCCCCACCAGTGGCATCTTCTCCGTGGAGAGCCGGTCGACGAAGTACGCCGCCTCTCGCAGCGCATCGGGTTCCGGGGCGGAGATGACCACGAACGCGGTGCTCGGCCGGCGCAGCAGCTCATAAGTCGCCTTCGAGCGCTCGCGAAAGCTGCCGAACATCGTCTCGAAGGCCTGCACGAACGACGCGGCGTCCGAGAGCATCTGGCCGCCGATGATGGTGGACACCGCCTTGGCTGCCAGCCCGACCGCACCGCCGACCACCTTGCGAAATCCCAGGCCGCCCGCACGTGCCGGGGCGGAGAGCAGTCGGATCATTCGGCCGTCGAGGAACGACGAAAGCCGTTGAGGGGCATCGAGAAAGTCCAGCGCCGAGCGGGACGGCGGCGTGTCGACCACCACGAGGTCCCACTCCCCGGAGGCGGCCAGCTGCCCGAGCTTCTCCATCGCCATGTACTCCTGAGTTCCGGAGAACGAGGTGGCGATGGTCTGATAGAAGGGGTTGGTGAGGATCTGTTGGGCGCGGTCGGGATCGGCGTTCTCCAGCACCATGTCGTCGAAGGTGCGGCGCATGTCCAGCATCATCGCGTGCAGCTCGCCGCCCGGAGACGTTTCGTGGCCAGCGCCCAGCTCCACCCGTTGCGGGGTGTTGGTCAGCTCGGCTACCCCGAGGGCCTGGGCGAGCCGGCGAGCGGGGTCGATGGTGAGCACGACGACGCGGCGGCCCTGTTCGGCGGCCCGCAAGGCCAGTGCCGCAGCCGTGGTGGTCTTACCGACGCCACCGGCGCCGCAGACCACGATTACCTTGGTAGCCGTTCCGGCGAGCAGCTCACCGACGTCGAGCAGGCCGGAACCGGTGGCAGGCGCGTTCGCCTCCAACGTGGTGGCCTTTGCTGTCGGGCTCATCGCACGCCCTGCTCGGTGAGGACATCGGCCAGCTCGTAGAGGGCGCCGAGGTCAACTCCCTCCGCCAATGCGGGCAGCTCCACCATGTCGGCTCCAGCCTTCTCGAGCGTGCTTCGGTTCGCCTGCTCGGACTTGACCCGGACGGCATGCTGCACCGTCTCGGTGACCAGTCCCGCCAGGTCGTCGTCGTCCAGCGTCAGTTCCGCCTGCGCGAGACCCTCGCGCAGCTGGGCGGCGTCTACCTCGCCGTGTACCGCCGCATGCAGCGCCGTCGAGGACAAGCCGTTGTTCCTGGCCCGGTTCATGATGACCGCCCCAGTGCGCAGGTTGGCGGCCGCAAGCTCGTCCATCGCGTCCAGGGTTTCCTGCACGGGCAGTTCCTCCAGCAAGGTGACAAGGTGGACCAGCGTCTGCTCGGAATGCAGCAGCGCGATCACGCCCTCGCTCTGCGCCCGGATGGGCCCACCCTTGGCGAGGTCGGCCATGGCGCGGGTGACGTCGAGGAAGTTGACGACCCGCCCGATGGGTGGTGCGTCCACCACCACGGCGTCATAGACCCGGCGGCCGTCCTTGCCGGTGCGCACCACGCATTCCTTGATCTTGCCGGTGAGCAGGACGTCCCGCAGCCCGGGAGCAAGGGTGGTCGCGAACTCGATGGCCCCGACCCTGCGCATGGCCCGCCCGGCGAAGCCGAGGTTGTAGAACATGTCGAGGTACTCCAGCAGGGCCGTCTCGGTGTCGATGGCCAGCGCGCGCACCTCACCACCGTCAGCGGCCACCGCGATCCGCGTCTCCTCGTGCGGGAGCGGCGGGGTGTCGAACAGCTGAGCGATGCCCTGGCGGCCCTCCACCTCGACGAGCAGCACCTTGCGACCGCCAGCGGCCAGCGCCAGCGCCAGGGCAGCGGCCACAGTGGTCTTGCCCGTACCGCCCTTGCCGGACACCACATGCAGACGAGCGGTGCGTGCCGCTGCGGGCCAGCTGGTGTCGCTGGTGGGAGACGGTGATGTGTCGGTTACTGGCACGCGGTGCACTCTATGCGGGCCGTAGGGTGGGCGCATGACCACCTGGGAGTATGCAACCGTGCCGCTGTTGACCCACGCCACCAAGCAGATCCTCGACCAGTGGGGTGCCGACGGCTGGGAGCTGGTTGCGGTGCTGCCCGGGCCGACCGGCGAGCAGCACGTCGCCTACCTCAAGCGTCCCCGCTCCGGCGCCTAGGAACCACGATGGCTGACTGGTCCACGCGCCTGGCTGCCCGGGGCATCACGCTGCCCCCGGTCGCGGCCCCGGTCGCGGCCTACGCCCCGGCGGTGCACTCGGGCACGCTCGTCTACACCTCCGGCCAGCTGCCCTTTGTGGACGGTGCACTGACCGCAACCGGCAAGGTCGGTGCCGAAGTCTCCGCCGAGCAGGCGAAGGACCTGGCTCGCAGCTGTGCCCTGAACGCCTTGGCTGCGGTGCACGCACTCGTCGGCATCGACGCCGTCGTCCGGGTGGTCAAGGTCGTGGGTTTCGTGGCCTCGGCGCCAGGATTCACCGGCCAGCCGGGGGTGCTCAACGGCGCTTCGGAGCTGCTCGGCGAGGTGTTCGGCGAAGAGGGCGTGCATGCCCGCTCCGCGGTGGGCGTCGCCGAACTGCCGCTGGACGCCCCGGTGGAAGTGGAGCTGATTGTGGAGCTGCGCTCCCTGTGAGTGATTAGCGTTCGCCGGTGGGCCCTTTTCACGCACAGGCGCGCAGCGCCCGGTGGACGTCGCACGGATGCCCATTCCAGCCAACGCGGGCGGCGGCGAGGAACTCGTCGAGCAGCACGGAGCAGCAGTCCGTCGGCGACGTCTCCCGGCTGCCGAGCTGGTGGAAGCCGTCGGCGCCGTGCACGGCGACCTGCAGGACGCTGGGCCGCACCGTTGTGCGCAACGAGAGAGCGACCGTGCTGCGCGCCCCGCCGGCGTGGTCGAGCACCAGTTGCCAGGTGTCTGACGCGGGGTCGTGGCGGGCCAGCACCACCTCGGTGATCTCCCCGAGGGCAACGTCGAGCAGGTCCAGGATGTGCGGCCCGACGTCGAACAGCGCGCCCTGCTCGTGCCGTCACCCCGACGCGGAGTAGGGACCACTGAGCGCCGCGCCCGACAGCCACATCGCCGTACCCGCGGCCCACCGCTACTCAGCGGCCGACGCGAGGAACTGCCTGGTCGCCGGGGCGAAGCGCCGGGTCAGCAGCACCATCGAGGCGACGCCCGCGACGCCCGCGGCGTCCACCGCCTCGGTCAGCTCCTGCGCCTGCGCCAGCGACCCCTCGATCGGCTTCTCCAGGATCAGGTGCTTGTCGGCCTCGGCTGCCTGGATCGCCAAGGGGACCTGCACGGCCGTCGGAACGGCAAAGGCAACAGCCTCCACCGCGTCGAGCAGGTCTGCGTAGCTGGGAAACACCGGGGCGCCGAGTGCCTGCGCCGCCTCCGGCCGCCGCGCCCACGCGCCGGTGAAGGTCACGTCGGGATGAGCGGCCAGCGCCGGAGCGTGGGTGCCCAGCGCCCACGGGCCCGCACCGACCAGTCCGATCCGCATGAACGGAAGGCTACGGAAGTCCGAATCGCGGACGTAGCATCACGACGGTGAGCAGCTCACCCGATGCCATCCCGCCAGCACGCGACGCCGCGACCATCGCTCTCGTACGCGACGGCGAGAGTGGCTTGGAGGTGTTCCTGCTGCATCGGGTGACGGGTATGGCCTTCGCGGGAGGCATGACCGTCTTTCCCGGGGGCGGGGTGGACGGCCGGGATGCCGAGATCGACCTAGGCTGGGTTGGACCCGAGCCCGGCTGGTGGGCGGGGCGTTTCGACTGCCCCGAGGCCACGGCGCGGGCCCTGGTCTGTGCCGCGGTGCGGGAAACCTTCGAGGAGTGCGGTGTGCTGCTCGCCGGCCCCACGCCCGACACGGTGGTGGCCGACACTTCCGGCTACCACGATGCCCGGGGAGCCCTGGTGGCCAGGGAGCTGTCCTTGGCGCAGTTCCTGGCGCGGGAGAGGCTGCTGCTGCGTGCGGACCTGGTGCGTCCCTGGTCGCACTGGATCACCCCGGTGGAAGAACCCCGGCGCTACGACACCCGGTTCTTCGTCGCGGCCCTGCCGGAGGGCCAGCTCGCCGACGGCGTGACGACCGAGGCAGCGGATGCGGGCTGGCAGCGCCCGAGCGAGGCAATCGCGGAGTGGCGCAACGGTATCCGGGCACTGCTGCCGCCCACCTTCGTGACGCTGAGCCAGCTTGACGCCTGCGCAGACGTCGCCGAGGTGCTGGCTGCGGAACGCGACATCACACCGGTGATGCCCACCCTGGTACGTGACGGGGACGGGCTGCGGGTGAGTTTCGACGGCGACGAGAACTACCTGGCCGGTATCGGACGGCCGCCGCGGATGGCGCAATGACCGCCTTGCGACCGGAGGTCGCCCGATGACCCCCGCGCACCCCGCCTACGGGCAGCTGCGTCAGGTCACCCCCAGCGCTGCGGTCCTGCTGTGCGACAACCCCTCGGTGATGACCCTGGACGGCACCAACACCTGGGTGCTGCGGGCGCCGGGATCCGAGCAGTGCGTGGTGGTGGACCCCGGACCGGATGACGAACAGCACCTGCGCCGGGTCGCCGCGGTGGGCGAGGTGGTGGCGACGCTGCTCACCCACGGTCACGTCGACCATGCGGCGGGCGCCAAGCGCTTCGCCGAACTGACCGGCTCCTCCGTGCGCGCTGTCGACCCGGCCCACCGGCTGGGCTCGGAAGGACTCGCCGAAGGAACTGTGGTCGCCGCGGCGGGGATCGAGATCCGGGTGCTCGCCACGCCGGGGCACACGGCGGACTCGGTGTGCATGGTGCTCGACGGCGACGGGGAGCACGGCAGCGTGCTGACCGGCGACACGGTGCTCGGCCGCGGCACCACCGTCATCGCACCGCCGGACGGCGCGCTCGGTCCCTATCTCGACTCGCTGCGCACGCTCAGCGAACTGCCCGATGGCGCGGCGGTGCTGCCTGGTCACGGACCCGAGTTGCCCGACGCCCCGGCGGCCGCGCGGCGCTACCTCGAGCACCGCGAACAACGGCTGGAGCAGGTCCGGGGAGCCCTGGTGCAGCTCGGTGCCGACGCGAGCCCCCGCCAGGTGGTGGAGCTGGTGTACGCTGACGTCGACCAGTCCCTCTGGCCCGCAGCCGAGTGGTCGGTACGGGCACAGCTGGAGTATTTGCGCTAGCGCGCCTGTGCGCGAAAAGGTATCTCACGAGAACCTTTTTCACGCACAAGCTAGCGAGCTCTGCGAGCTAGCCTCTCGGGATCGGAGATCAGCACGCTCTTACCCTCCAGGCGCAGCCACCCGCGCTGGGCAAAGTCGGCCAGGGCCTTGTTCACGGTCTCCCGTGAGGCGCCGACCAGTTGGGCGATCTCTTCCTGCGTGAGGTCGTGCGTCACCCGCAGGGCACCGGCCTCCTGGGTGCCGAAGCGCTGCGCCAACTGCAGCAGCGCCTTGGCGACGCGACCGGGCACGTCGGTGAAGATGAGGTCGGCGAGGGTGTTGTTGGTGCGGCGCAGCCGACGGGCCAGTACCCGCAGCAGCTGCTCGGCGATCTCCGGACGCTGGCTGATCCAGGACTTCAGCGCGGCACGGTCCATGCTCACCGCGCGCACCTCGGTGACGGTGACCGCGCCGGAGGTACGGGGGCCGGGGTCGAAGATGGAGAGCTCGCCGAACATGTCCGACGGCCCCATGATGGTGAGCAGGTTCTCCCGACCGTCGGGTGAGCGCCGACCAATCTTGATCTTGCCGGAGACGATGATGTATAGCCGGTCTCCGGGCTCGCCCTCGTTGAAAATCGTGTGCCCTCGCGGGAAGTCAACGGGTTGCAGCTGCTGGGTCAGCGCCTGCACTGCCGCCGGCTCGACACCCTGAAAGATGCCAGCTCTTGCCAACACCTCATCAACGTCCACGTCCACGTACGCTCCTCTTCCCGTCGCCAGCCCGGCAACGAGTGCCTGACATGCACCGCCGTTGGTGCCGGAGCCAATGCTAGAGGGAAAGTATCGCGCGCATCACGTCACTACGCGTTACGCCGAGCGTTGCACCGACTTTGCTGGGTTGCTTCGCCGTCGGGAAGCGCGGTTCCTGTTGCTGCGGCGGCGCAGCCGAAGAACGTCAAATGCGCGCGGAAAGCCTTCTCGCACAAACGTATCGACCTCTTCGGGATTAGCTTGTTCGAAGAAGTCCTCCACATCCTCCTCCTCGACCGTGAGCCGCCGCAGCTGTGCTTCCACGCGTTCCATGGACAGCGCAAAGAACATCAGCAGCACCGGGAAGAAGATGACGGCAAGGCCTTCCATGCCGCTGAGTATCCCCCAGCATCGGCAAATCTCCGGTGTCACGGGCGACGTGGTGACCGACCTGTGACCAGTGCCTCGGCGGCTCCGTACTGTTGAGCTGTGGCGAACGTACGGACGCGCAGCCGCGCACAAGAGACGAGACTGGGTCTGGTGCGCCGCGCGCGCAGGATGAACAAGGCCCTGGCAGTGGCATTTCCTGAGGTCTACTGCGAGCTGGACTTCACCACACCCCTGCAGCTGGCCATCGCAACGGTGCTGTCCGCGCAATGCACCGACAAGAAGGTCAACGAGGTCACCCCGGCACTGTTCCAGCGCTACCCGGACGCCTACGCGCTGGCCGGTGCCGACCGTACCGAGCTGGAAGAGCTCATCCGGCAGACCGGCTTCTACCGCAACAAGGCCAGCTCACTGCTGGGACTCGCCCAGGCCGTGGTGGAGCGCCACGACGGCGTGCTGCCCTGCACCCTGACCGAGCTGGTGGCCCTGCCTGGCGTGGGACGCAAGACCGCCAACGTCATCCTGGGCAACGCCTTCGACATCCCGGGTATCACCGTGGACACCCACCTCGGCCGGCTGGTGCGGCGGTGGGGATGGACCACCGAGGAGGACCCGGTGAAGGTGGAACACGCTGTCGGGGAACTGATCCCGCGCAAGGAGTGGACCGTGCTCTCGCACCGGATCATCTTCCACGGGCGTCGGGTCTGCCACTCCCGAACCCCCGCCTGCGGAGTGTGCGTGCTCGCGCAGGAGTGTCCCTCCTACGGCGCGGGTCCCACCGAGTCCGCCGTCGCCGCAGCGCTCGTGCGGGGGCCGGAGACCGCGCATCTGCTGACCCTGGCCGGGCAGTCGCCTGCATGAGATCTCTGCACGTCAGCAGCACCGTCCGCTGGACTGTGCTCGGGCTGGCGATCGTCGTCGCGCTGATGGTGGCGTTGTGGCCGCGCACCCCGACGACCCCAGGTGCTGCCCCCGGAACGGATTCGGTATCGGTAGTGACGCCCGCCGAGCTGGACGACGCTGCTGCCGACGCGGCCCTGCAACCGTGTCCGAGCGGTACCGGCAGTCCGGCGACGGGGCCGCTTGCGAAGGCGACCGTGCAGTGCCTGGCCGGGGGCCCCGCGGTGGACCTCGGCGCTGCGCTGCGCGGCAAACCGGTGGTGCTGAACCTGTGGGCGTGGTGGTGTGGCCCCTGCGCCAAGGAACTCCCCGTCCTGCAGGAGTTCTCCCGACGCGCCGGCTCGGCCGTCACGGTGCTCACGGTGCACAGCGACCCCAACGCCCTCAAGGCCCTGCAGGCGCTGCGCGCCTACGGCGTGCACCTGCCGTCCGTGCAGGACCCCCAGCAGCGGGTGGCGGCCTTGACCGGGGCGCCGGCCGCCTATCCCGCTACGGTGCTGCTGCGCGGCGATGGAACTGTGGCGCAGGTGCTCGCCGTTGCCTTTCCGAGCGCGGAAGCAGTCGCACGGGCTGTGGACCAGTGGCTAGGGGTGAGGGTATGAGGATGCTGGTGCACGGACCCGAGGTGGATGTGCCGCCGTTGCTTGCCGGGCTGGTCGAGTCCCTGCAGGACGTCTCGATGAGCGACCTAACCCCGGTACCCGCCCCCTCTCCGACCGCCAGGGCCGCGGCGGTCCTCATGCTGTTCGCCGGTCAGAAGGTCGAGGACGCCGACGTGCTGTTGCTCGAGCGGGCCAGCACCATGCGCACGCACAGCGGGCAGATCGCGTTCCCCGGGGGCGCGCTGGACCCGGGTGACGACGGACCGGTGGCCGCGGCCCTGCGGGAGGCCAGCGAGGAGACCGGACTCGACCCCCACGGGGTGTTGCCGCTGGCGCTGCTACCCGAGCTGAACATCCCGCCGTCGGGCTTTCGGGTCACCCCGGTGCTGGCCCACTGGGCCGAGCCGAGTCCCGTGCACGCCGTCGACCCGGGGGAGTCCGCACGGGTGGAGAGGGTCCCGCTTCCGGAGTTGCTCGAGCCGGCTAACCGCTTCCGGGTCAAGCACCCCTCCGGTTACGCCGGCCCGGCCTTCGTCGTCGACGGGATGCTGATCTGGGGCTTCACCGGCGGGCTGCTGTCGACTCTGTTGGCGATGGCCGGCTGGGAGCGGCCGTGGGACACCTCCGACGTCCGGGACCTGGACACCGTGCTCGCCCAGACCGCCACGGTCCCCGAGCCGGAGGTCCCGGAATGAGCGAGGTACCGGCATGAACTGGGTCGACCTCCTGGTCATCGTGCTCGCCCTGCTCGCCGCCGTCTCGGGCTGGCGGCAGGGGGTGGCGGTCGCCCTGCTCGCATTCACCGGCGTGCTGCTGGGCGCCGTGGTGGGAGTACGCCTGGCGCCCAGCCTTGTCAGTCTGGTGGACGGGGCAGCCGCTCGGATTGCCGTCGGGGTGAGCACCGTGGTGCTTCTCATCGCCGTGGGGGAGACCTGCGGGGTCCTCATCGGAAGGTCGATTCGCGGCACCATGCGCATCGCGGCGGTGCGCGTGGTGGACAGCGCGCTCGGCGCGGTGGTCCAGGCCACGGCGGTGCTGATCGCCGCCTGGCTGTTGGCCGTACCGCTGTCCACGGCCGGGGACGCCAGCCTGGCCGGCGCGGTGCGCGACTCCTCGGTGCTCGCCGAGGTCAACGATGTACTACCCCCGCAGGCGCAGCGTCTGCCCGCGGAGTTCGGCGCCCTGCTCGACACGTCCGGGCTGCCCAATGTGCTCGGCCCGTTCGGGCGTACTCCGATCACCGAGGTGGAAGCTCCGGACACCGGGCTGCAGGGCAGCGACGTGGTGCAACGCACCAGGGCGAGCGTGCTGAAGGTGCGTGCGGCGGCGCCGTCCTGCTCGCGGGGGCTGGAGGGCACGGGTTTCGTCGTTGCCCCCGGACGGGTGATGACCAACGCCCATGTGGTGGCGGGCTCGGACAAGGTGGCTGTGGAAACCGGCAGGGGGCAGCTGGCTGCCACCGTGGTGCTTTTCGACCCGGCGAGTGACCTCGCGGTCCTGGAGGTGCCGAAGTTGACCGCACCGGTCTTGTCCTTCGCGATGAAACCGGCGACCACGGGAGCATCGGCGATCGTGCTCGGCTACCCGCTGGACGGCCCGTACACGGCCACGCCGGCCCGACTGCGCTCGGAGATCTCGCTGCGTGGGCCCAACATCTACGACAGCCAGACGGTCGTGCGCGACGTGTACACGGTGCGGGGCCGGATTCGCAGCGGCAATTCCGGTGGCCCGATGATCGATCCCAACGGCTTCGTGCTCGGCGTGGTGTTCGGTGCCGCCGTGGACAACGTCGACACCGGCTTCGCCCTTACCGCGGCGGAGGTCAAGGACGAGGTGGCCGCGGCACCGAACCTTGGTCAAGCGGTCGGTACCGGCACCTGCACCGCCTAGCTGTATGAGGCCATGACGCTGGCGAGGGCCCGCGAAGCGGGTGGTTGGCCGCCGATGGCGCCGTGGGGTCGGTGGTAGTTGTAGTGCACGTTCCACACCGCTACGGCTTCTGATCGTTGCTGCTCGGAGGTCCAGGTGCGCGAGTAGAGGAACTCTTCGGCCAGGATCCGGTTGGACCTCTCCACTTTTCCGTTGTGTTTGGGGGTGTAAGGCTTGATCCTCTTGTGTCTCGCGCCGAGCGTTGCGCGGGTAAAGGCGTCGGCGCGGTAGCAGGCGCCGTTGTCGGTGACGATCTTCTCGATCCGGGTGATGCCGTGCGCGGCGAACCAGACCCTGGCCCGGTGCAGGAACCCGATCGCGGTCGCGGCTTTCTCGTCCGGGAGGGGTTCGGTGTAGGCCAGCCGGGTGTGGCCGTCGACGGCGGAGTGGAGGTACACGTATCCGCGCTTGCCGGTCTTGGTGTTTGAACGTGCTGCTGCGCGTGCTTGGTCGGAGTCGCGACCGTGGGCGCGCCATCCTCCGCCAGCGGGGATACGTCCGACTTTCTTCACATCGACGTGGACCATGTGCCCGGGCCGCTTTGCCACGATCGTTCTCGGCTTCCGGTTGGTGGCGCCGTCGGGGTCGATGAACCGTCGCCGATTCAGACCCAGCTGCGCGAGCAATCGGGTCACCGTGCGCCGGCTGACTGGGCTGCCGGTGTCGTTGAGTTCAAAGTTGATTCGGGATGCGGACCATTTGTGGTCGCGGCGCATCGCCTCGACCTGCTCGACAACCTCGGCGCTGGTCGAGGCCGGCTGGTGATGCGGTGTCGACGACCGGTCGAGCAGGCCCATGTCGCCGTGGCGGTGCCACCGGTTCACCCACTTGGACGCGCAGGCGCGAGATGCCCATCTCGACCGCGACGTGCGCGATCGGCCTGGTCTTACACCGCTCGACCAAGCGACGGCGACCTTCAACAGACAGGGGTGCGTTTGCGTGCGTCACAAGTGTCTCCTGCCGTGTGCCTTGGCTCGGTCCTGTCGGGGTGGTGTACTCCGGAGGATGAGAATGGCTCCGGCAAGGGCTCCGAACGAGCCGACGAGTAGAGCGCCGAAAGATGCGTGAAACGAGTTCTGCGCGTTGGGAAGTCGCGCGGCGATCAGGACCGCGCAGACGGCTCCTCCGAGTGACCCGCCGACGCGTTGGAGGATGTTGACCTGCGTGATCGCATCGGGCAATTCATCGGTGGAGACGGCCTTGTAGGCGGCGATCCCGGCGGGCATGGCCACAAGGGAAACGGCGGCGCCATATCCGATGAGAAGCGGCTGGGTGGCCCAGATCGGGGCGTCGACAGGCATGAAGACGAACGGCGCGGTGGTGACGATCGCGACCACGGATCCGATCAGCGAGACCGGCGCCGGGCCGTAGCGGTCGATCCACTTGCCGGTCAGGGTTGCGATGACGGCCGTGGCGCCTGCGACGCCGAGCAGGCTGAGGCCGGTGTGGACCATGTCGAGATGGCGGCCGAGTTGGAAGTAGAGAGTTTGCACGATGCCGCTTCCGAAGACCAAAGCACCGGAGAAGAACGCAGCGATGCTCCCGGCGCGATATGCGGGAATGCGGTAGAGCCGCATGTCGAGCAACGGGTGAGACGCGCGGCGGGCGCGGATGACGAATCCGGTGAGCGCGCCCGTGCCGAGGAACGCCGTGACAACGACTCTGGCAGTGAAGGTCCCGGAATCTCCCCACTTGGTGACAGCGAAGACAATCAATGGGAGCCCAAGCGAGATTAGAGCCAGCCCGCGCTTGTCGAGGTTCACACCCGGTGTTGGCGTCCCGCGAGGCACATAGCGCAAGCCCAGGACGAGCCCAATGAGGCCGATCGGCAGGTTGATGGCGAACAGCCACGGCCACGGCAGGTGCTGCAGGATGGCGCCACCGACGAGCGGGCCGATCGCGGGTGCTGCACTGACTGCGATACCCAAGGTCGCCATGACCCTGCCCAGGCGTTCTGGTCCGACAGCTTGACCCAGGAGTGTTTGACCGGCGGGAATCAGCAGACCGCCGGCGAGACCCTGGAGCACCCTGGCGACAATGAGCATGGAGATATTCGGGCTGATCGCGCAGAGACCAGAAGCGACGGTGAAGAGGGCCAGAGCAACCAGCCAGACCCGTCCGGTGCCGAACCGCCGACCGAGCCAGCCAGCCAGAGGCAGGGAAAGAGCCAAGGCGAGCAGGTATGCGCTGGCCACCCACTGTGTGAGACTGAGTGCGGAGTTTAGGTCGCGGCTGATCGTGTCAAGGCCGATATTCACCAGCGAGGTGTCCAGCCCGCTGGCGAACGCGCCGAAGACGATGACCCAGCACATCCGCCACGTCTTGGCATTGATGCGGGCGTCGCCTGCCGGTGCCGCCTGGTTCTGAGTCCGGATCACGACCCAGCTCGTTCGCGCAGGTCGCGCAGGGCCGCCGACCAGTCGACGACCTCGTCGAACATGCGGTTCATGACGTCCGTGTGGTGGTCTGCCGGGGTGACCGTGCCGGGTTCGGTCATGTCAGGAATGTCGAAATCAGTGAAGAGGCCGAGTGCAACCTGACTGCGCACACACGCGACCTTGACCTCGGAGAGAGTGAGTCGCAGATGCTCAACCGCACGTGTCCCGCCGTTGAGGCCGTAGCTCACGAAGCCGGCTGCCTTGTCGTTCCATTCGCTGAACAGGAAATCGATAGCGTTCTTGAGCGCCGCAGGCATCGAGTGGTTGTACTCCGGGGTGACGAAGATGAAGCCGTCGAAACGCGCCACGGTCCCGGACCATCGTTTCGTGTGAGGGTGCTCGTAGGCACCGATCGCGGCCGGCATCGGTTCATCGAGCAGCGGTAGACCCGCATCGGCCACGTCGACGATTTCTACGACGGCTCGGCCACCCAAGTGTGTTTGGGCACGTTCGCTCACCAAATCGGCGACGCTTCTCGCGCGGCGTCCGGGGCGGGTGCTGCCGACAACGACGGCTAGCTGGACGGGGTCATGGTGCGAAGGGTTCATGTCACCAAGGTACAACGGTGATTGTATCGAGTGCAATGAGCGTTGTACTCGTGCAGACTGAGCGCCATGTCGACGATGAGACCCGATAAGCAACGCGATCTTCTCGATGGGGCGTTGCGCGTCTTCGCACGTGACGGCTACAGCCGAGCGAGCATCGACGCTCTGGCGACCGAGGCCGGAGTGTCCACGCGCACCATCTACAACCACTACGGGGACAAGGCGGGCCTGTTCCGAGCGGTGATCCTCGACAGCGCAGCACGAGTCGCCGAGCACGAAATCGCCCTCGCCGACCGACTTCTCGGTCGCATCATCGACCTACAGGCGGACCTGGTGAGCTTCGGGGTTGCCTGGTCGGCTCCCGATCCCGCGACCGCCGCGCACTTCGCGATGATCCGACAGATCCACGCTGACTCCGCTCACATCGATCCCGCGACCCTGCATGCCTGGCAAGAGACCGGTCCGCTCCACGTACGCCGGGTCCTAGCGGGCCACCTGCGACGACACGCCGACGCCGGCCTTTTGCAGGTCGATGACGACAACATCGCCGCTCTTCACCTGATTCAACTCACGGCCGGCAGCGTCGCTAATGCTGCAGCAGGAACGGATCATGAAACGCTCATCCGCGCGGGCATAAACGTCTTCCTCTCCGGATACGCCGCAGGCACCTAACCCAGGCGCCGCCAGGACCGAGCAGAGCGGCCACTTGTCAACAACGTCCTGACCCGCAACACCCCTAGCGCTGCCCCAGCCCGGTGACGAAGGAGGCCAGCATCCTGGTGGTCTCCGCCGCGGCTTCCTGGTGCACGAAGTGGCCGATGCCGGGAAGTAGTTGGTAGTCGCGCCGCGGCGCCCACGGCGCCGAGTCGGCCGCCGTACCTGCCAGCAGGCACGGGTCGAGCGATCCGTGCAGCTGCAACACCGGTACGCGCACCGGCCGGTCCAGCTCCACCCGGAACCGGTGACCGTCGTTGCGCAGCTGGCTGCGCATCGCCCATCGGTAGTACTCCATTGCCGAGTGCACCACGCCGGGAACCTGCATGGCTGCGCGGTTGCGTTCGGCCACCTCCGGGAACTCGGCCGAGAGCGGCCACTGCGGCCCCGACCAGCGGCGCATTACCCGCTCGACCTCCGCGGCGTCATCTGCGGGCAGCTTGCGTTCGGGCCACCACGGCAGCTGGTACCCCACCGCGTAGCCCAGGGCGCGGCTCTGGCCGCCGGGGCGCCGCAGCGCGCGCCGCAGCGCCACCGGATGCGGGGCAGCGAGCACGGCGAGACCACGGACCAGCCGGGGATGCAGCGTGGCGGTGCTCCAGGCGATCAACCCGCCCCAGTCGTGACCCACCAGCACGGCGTCGGTCTCCCCAAGGGCCCGGATCAGCCCGGCGACGTCTCCGGCCAGGGTCCAGCCGTCATAGCCGCGGGGCGGCTTGTCGCTGTCGCCGTACCCCCGCAGGTCGATCGCCACCACTCGGGCGCCGGTGGCGGCGAGTTCGGTCAACTGGTGGCGCCAGCTCCACCAGAACTCGGGAAAGCCGTGCAGCAGCAGCACCAGGGGTCCCGACCGGTCCGGACCCCTGCCGTCGACCTCGACCGTGTGAAAGCGGATGCCGTTGGCGTGGACGTCGCGATGCGTCCACGGACCCCCGATCCGGACGCTGGACGGATCCGGCGACGCCATCTCAGCTGGCGCGTTTGACGATCTTCGCGTTGTCCTTCATCGCGTCGATGGACTTCTCCGGCTTCCGGATCTTGCGGACCTTGCGGTAGCCGAGCAGGCCGAAGACGGCGGCGATGAGCACCATGGCCAGGAAGACGATGC
>JAABVA010001449.1_pt1 | contig 25536 bp, 30 predicted proteins | sample 5560331 | NCBI WGS metagenome assembly JAABVA01 (sample SAMN12812661, study PRJNA571458) | rock metagenome | isolation source: Antarctica rocks | place: Antarctica: Victoria Land, Mt New Zealand sud | collected 2016-01-07
CGGCCTCCGGAACCCCGCCGGCTGGGTCCTCCACCGGCTCAAGCCCTGGCGCGGCACCGACGGCACCCCCGTCGCACCGTTCAGCGCCGTCCACACCGCGGCACTGGCCGCCGGCCGGGCCGCGCACGCCGCGGACGTCGCCGACAGCCGACGCTCAGCGGCGACTGCGGCCGGCCCTTCGGCGGCCTACCAGGCCGCCCGGGCTGCGCTCCCCCACGCCGGTACCCCTGCCGGGTCGCGACGCCGGTGACCGCCCCCGCGGTTTCGATAATCAGACCCCGGCTGCAGCCCGACCACCGCCGACCCGTTCTCTGTGACTGGAAGGGCCCGATGATGACCCGGTCGCCCTGCCCGAGCGGTGTCCGCCAGCTCGCCGGCGCGGTCGTGGTGGCAGTGCCCCGGCCGGGCACGACTGGCAGGCCGCGGTGACGTGCCGCACCCCGATTCCCCCGCGGGCGCGGCTGGGCCGTGGAACTGCTGCGACCGTCACCAGGCCCACTCTTTAGCTGGGTCGGCTTGACCCTGTCGACGTGCTCTGTTGGCGCTTGTTGGATCGTCCACGGCGCGGTCGGGCGGACCGCCACCGCCGTGGACGTCGATCGTGGCTGGTATGGGACGGCGGGAAGCGGACAGGGCTGAGGTCGAGGTCGCCGCGCACAACGTCGTTCGGGGCACCACCCGCCCGTTCTGCTCCTGTGGGTGGCGCGCCGAGGTGGGAGTAGACCCGGAAGTCACCGCCGACGACGCCCACCTCGCCGACGCCCCGCCAGCTTCCTCGCCGGGAGGCGCACCTCCCGGTTCTGGCGACCGCAACGCAGGCTCAGTGGGCGGCCGCGGTCGGGGTGTGCAATTCACGGGCGCGGGTGTCGCGGGCGAGGTCGCCGATCGTGGTGCGGGCGAGTTCGTCTTCGACGGCCCGGGCCGCGCGCCGGTCCAGCGCGCCGAGCGCGCGCTGGATGCGCTGGCCCACCGCGCACTCCGGTGCGGCGCCGTGCAGCCCGAGCAGCGGGTCGTTGCCCTGCACCGCGCGCCACACATCACCGAGGGTGAGGGTGTCCGGGCTGTGTTCGAGTTGCCATCCGCCGTGTGCCCCCGGCCAGGAGCTGACAAGCCCGGCGCGGCGCAGCGCGCCGAGGACCCGGCGCAGGTGCACCGGGTTCGCGCCCGCGCTGCCCGCCAGCAGCGCCGAGGGGAGCACCTGCCCGGGCGCGCCCGCGAGCAGCGTCAGCACGTGCACGGCGACGGCGAACTGGGTGTTGGTCGGTCGGGCCACCCGGCCACGCTAGACCGAACCGCCACCACAGCTGCTACGGTTCAGACAGGTAACCGCAACCAGCCCGCACACGAATGAGGTCTTGATGTCTCTGGTGATCACCGGCGCGGGCGGCCATCTCGGCCGCCGAGCCGCGGAACTGCTCCTGGACCGGATCGACCCGGGCGCCGTGGTCCTGGTCTCCCGCCGACCCGCTGACCTCGCGGACCTCGCCGCCCGCGGCGCCCGGACCCGCCGCGGGGACTTCGACGACCCCGCCAGCCTCGAGGAGGCGTTCACCGGCGGTGAGCGGCTGCTGCTGATCTCCACCGACGCGGTCGGCCGCCGCGTCGCCCAGCACGCCAACGCGATCGACGCCGCCAAGCGCGCCGGCGTCGGCGCTGTCGCGTACACCTCGCTCCCGAACCCGGCCGTGGACAACCCCGCCGCCGTCGCCGCCGACCACCGCGAAACGGAGGCGCTGCTTACCGGCAGCGGCCTGGAGTGGACGCTGCTGCGCAACGCCCTCTACAGCGAATTCCGAGTTCCCGAGGCCCGGGCGGCGCTCGCCTCGGGCCGCTTCGACCACAACCAGGGCGGCGGCCGCTGCGCCTACGTGTCCCGCGAGGACTGCGCCGCGGTCGCGGCCGCGTGGCTCACCGGAGGCGCCGAGCACGCCGGGTGCACCTATGACGTCACCGGTCCGGCGCTCCTCGCGGCCGACGACCTCGCCCGCCTGTACGCGGCCGCCGGTGGTTCCCCCGTCACCGCCGAAGATCTAGACGACGACGCGTTCGTCGCCGGCCTGCAGGCCGGCGGGGTACCGGGGGAGGTCGCCGGGCTGCTGGCCTCCTTCGGCGCCGCGATCCGCGGCGGGCACCTCGACCAGCACTCCGCCACGGTGGAAGACCTCACCGGGCGCCCGCCGCGGACGGTGTCGGAGGTCCTGACGGGTGCCCTCTGAACCCGTGGAGTCCCGGGGAACCCCCCGGGTCGGCCCGGCGGTGGTCGTGGTCCTCGGCGCGTTGAGCGCGTTCGGTCCGCTGTCGCTGGATCTGTACTTGCCCGGTCTGCCCGAACTGGCCGACGGCCTGCACGCGAGTGCTTCGGCTGCGCAGCTGACGCTGACGGCGTGCCTGCTCGGGCTGGCCACCGGGCAGCTGCTCAGCGGGCCGTGGAGCGACGCCGTCGGCCGGCGGCGGCCGCTGCTGATCGGCGTCGCGGCCTACGTCGCGGCGTCGCTGGCCTGCGCGGTCGCGCCGTCGGCCCTGACCCTGATCGGGCTGCGTTTCGTCCAGGGCCTGGCCGGTGCGGCCGGGATCGTGGTCTCCCGGGCCGTCGTCCGCGACCTGCGTTCCGGCGCGGCCGCGGCGCGGCTGTTCGCTGGGCTGCTGCTGGTCAACGGCCTCGCGCCGATCCTGTCCCCCGTCGTTGGGGGCCAGCTGCTGCACCACACCGACTGGCGGGGGCTGTTCGTGGTCCTCGCCGTCATCGGCGCGTTGATCTTCGCGGGCACCGTGCTGTTCGTGCCGGAGTCTCACCCGGTTGCGCTGCGCCGCCCGGGTGGGCTGGCCGCCACCTGGGCCGTCTTCGGGGGGCTGCTCCGCCAGCGGCGGTTCGTGGGCTGCACCCTGGCCAGCGGGCTGGCCTTCGCGGCGATGTTCGCCTACATCGCCGGCTCACCGTTCGTGTTGCAGGACATCTACCACCTCTCACCAGCCCAGTTCAGCGCCGTCTTCGCGGTGAACGCGATCGGGATCATCGCGGCCGGGCAGGTCAGCTCACGGCTCATCGCGCGGCTCGGGCCACGCCGCGTTCTCGGCGGCGGCCTGCTCACCGGCGCCGTCGGCGGCGTGGGGTTGCTGGCCGTCGTGCTGCTCGGCGGGATCGGGCTCGCCGGCATCCTCCCGGCGCTGTTCCTGGTCGTGTCGAGCGTCGGGATCGTGTTCCCCAGCGGAACCGCCATCGCCTTGGAGGGCCACCCATCCACCGCGGGCAGCGCCTCCGCGCTGCTCGGCCTCGCCCAGTACGCCGTCGGTGCGGTCAGCGCGCCCCTCGTCGGCGTCGCGGGCACAGCCACCGCCCTGCCGATGGCGATCGTGATCGTCACCTGCGGCCTCGGAGCCGTCGCCGCGTTCGGGTTCCTCCTCCCGCCCCAGCGCCCGGACGTCGCACCCGCGGCGGCCCCCAGCACCCCGTGAGGCGCCCGCCCCACCCCAGCTCGCCGGAGACGCCCGGGCCCTGCCGCCGTCCGCCTGGACGGCGGCCCGCCCGCTCCGGGAGCCTGGTGGGGTGGCGCCCGCGCGGCGTGCGCCCGGTGTGGGGACCAGACGACCAAAGCTGGGTCGGTGACGCAGTCCGGACTCAGCCGGTCAGGCAACCCGGCCGGGTCGGTGACGCCACGGTGTGCGATGTCGGCGGTGTCCTTGGGGTCGCTGCCGGACCAGCGACTGGTCCCGGGCTACTACCGGCCGAGCCGGCGGTGAGCGACTGCGGACGTAACCCGACCAGCTCCGTCCACCGCTCCCCTGTCACGGCGTCCTGACTCGCCGTCCGCAACCGGTCCAACCCGTACCCGCCGCGACCATGGTCAAGTCCGGCTCCGGCTCCGTCCCCGGTCCGATACCGACGTCAGGTGTGGCTTCGGACGGCCACACGATGCCGGGTCGCCGTGGCCGCGGAGTCCACGCTGGAGGGATGGATCCCGTGGTGAGCCTGCGGGTCCAGTTCCCGGTCGACGACGTCGCCTCGTCCGCACTGCACGACCGGGTGTTCGGGTCGGCTCTCACCGGAGTGCACCCGTGGGCGGCGCGGCTGGCCCGCCACAGCCTGTCCTGGGTGGGCGCGTTCGACGGTGAGGTCTTGGTCGGGTTCGTCCAGCTCGGCTGGGACGGCGGGGTGTACGCGTTCCTGGTCGACACCGCCGTCGACCCCGCCCACCAGCGGCGGGGGACCGGACGGGTGCTGGTCGCAGGCGCGGTGGCCGAGGCCACCCGGGCCGGGTGCGAGTGGGTGCACGTCGACTACGAACCCCACCTGGCGTCCTTCTACCCCGACGCCTGCGGCTTCCGGGCGACCGACGCCGGCCTGCTGCACCTCCTGCCGCCGACCGCGGGCGGGAACTGACCGGGACGGCCCAGTGACAGCCCGGCCGGCGGCGCGGGGCAGGGCTCGGGGTGTGCACGCCGCCCTCGACACCTCCGGGGTGGCGTCGTTCCTGTCCGCCGCGGATGAGGTGAGCGGGGGCCGGTCCGACCCACCGGCCCGGCGTGGGCCCGCTATGAACAGGATCACCCGGCGGTGTTCGCCTGCTACCTCGACGGGTACGCCACCCCGGCGCGCCGGCCGGCGGCCGCGGCGGGGATGGTCGCGACCGCCGCCCGCCTGCGGGCGTCGGGAACCAGTTGGGAGGCGCTGGTGCTGGCTGCGGCCGCCGCGTTTCCCGAGGCCGGGCCGGTGGAGGTGCCGGTCGTGGTGTTCGTGGGGATGGGGACCAGCAACGACTGGGTCGCCCCCCTGGGTGGACGGCGGACGGGTGTTCCTGGCCGTGGAGCTGGCCCCACCGCCGCCGCTGGATCGGGTGCTGGTCGCCCATCAACTGACGCACGCCGTCCACGAACTCGCGGACCCAGCGTGGGACACCGACGACTACCCGCTCGGGGCGCACACCTTCAGCGAGGGCCTGGCGACTTACCGGTCGACCCTGGACGTCCCGGCCGCCGGGACGGGGAGTACCTGTGGTTCGACCGCACCCACCAGCAGTGGGTGCGGGACTGCGACCGGGGGTGGCCGGCCGCCGCGGACGCCCTCGCCCGGGTCCTCGACGACCCGTGCGGCGGCCCGGCTGAGCGGCGGTTCTTCGGTCTGCGTCCCGCCGGGAACTATCCCGACATCCCGGTCCGCTTCGGCTACCACGCCGGGCTGCGCCTGGTCCGGGAACTCACCCGGACGGCCAGCGTGACCGAGCTGCTGGCGGTGGATGTGCCCACCGCCCAGCAGCTGATCCGCGACCGCCTCGGACGCCGGCCCTGACGGGTGTTCGGCTGCTGTCTGGTCGGTGGCGGGCTGGCAGGGTGCGCCCGGTGCGGGTGGGGGTGTACGTCGACGGGTTCAACCCGTACTACGGGGCCCGCGGGCTGTGTGGGCGTGGAACGCCGGGGTGGCGGTGGCTGGACCTGCGGGCACTGGCCGGGCGGCTGGTCGGACAGTCGCCATGGCCGGAACCGGCGGTGAGCTCGGTGGTGTACTGCACCGCGCGGATCAGCGGGGCGAGCAACCCGCAGGGCCAGCGCGACCAGGACGTGTACCTGCGCGGTCTGCGCGCGGCCGCCGCGGCGGACGTCCTGGAGATGGGCACCTACGTCAGCCGGGTCGCGACCGCCCCGCTGGCCGTCGCCGGCCCCCACGGCCGGCCGGTGGTCACGACCGCGGCGTGGCCGGTGGTGGTCCAGGACGCCGCGGAGCAGCCCGTGCCCGGGGCGCGGTTCATGGTGTCGGTGGCGCGGCGGGAGGAGAAGGGTTCGGATGTGAACGTCGCCTCCCACCTGCTCCTCGACGTCCTCGGGGGCGCCGTCGACGCGGCGGTCGTCACCAGCAACGACAACGATCTGGCGTTCCCGATCACCCAGGCCCGGCTGCGGGTCCCGGTCGGGCTGGTCAACCCGACCCGCGGCTACCCCGCCGGGGCGTTGAACGGCGACCCGGCCGACGGGGTCGGCGGGCACTGGTGGTACCAGCTGACACCCGCGGACCTCATGGCGTGTCAGCTGCCCGCCACCCTCGGCCGGGTCCGGCGCCCACCCGGCTGGTGAGCGCGGTCCCCCGCGGTCTATTCCGGTTAGAGTGCAGCGATACCGCCCGGCCCCTTTGGGGCCGGGTTTTCCCATTGCCCGGCCCGCCCCGCCTTCTCGCGGCCAACGCGGCCACGCGGGCAGGACCAGCGGTAGGCGGCTCTGCTTTCGGTGCCGGGTGACCGGCCCCGCCGGTGCCGCCGACCTCGGCAGACCGCAACACCCACGACCCGCCCGGATGCTGTGACGACGCCCGTGGGTCAGACGTCGAGACGGACCCGGCCCGGCCGGGTGGGGTTGGTGGACCACCCCGATCCCGGCGGGAGCGCGGCGCTGATCCGGTCGATGGTGGTGATCCCGGCGTCGGTGGCGCCACCCAGCACGTCGGCCAGCAGCCGTTCCTCCAGCCCGCGGCCGTAATGGGCGGGGGTGACGTCGAGGGCGACAAGGGTCGCCGTGGCGGCCGCCGCGGGGCCGGTGGCGACGCACACGGCCTGCCCGACCAACGGACCCCCCGAGGTGCTGTTGACCCAGGCGAGCACCCAGGACACCAACCTCCCGGCCCGGCCCGCGGCGACCAGCTCCCCGGTCGGGAACCCGGCCTTCCTGACGATGCCCGCGGGTGGCACCGACTCCTGGTCGACGCGGAGCCCGCGGTCGACGACCCGGCCCCAGGGTGCCGCCGCTGACGTAGTAGGCGCGGTCGGGTTCCACGCCCCGGTTGCCCGGGTCGACGACCACGAGGTTCCCGTCGCGGCGGACCGGACCGCGCATCGCGCCGGTCAGCAGTTCCTCCTCCAGCCGCCCGGACAGCCCGTCGGCCCAGCCCACCGGCCCCGATGTCACGAGCCCGGTCTGCGGCTCGGGGACCCCCCACGCCACCCCGGGCCTCCAGCCGCCGTCGACGGCCTCGACGCGGACAGGCAGCTCGACCCGGATCGCGAACCGGCGCGGGTCAGACCGCCACGCGAACACCAGGACCGCGACATCGCCGTCGCGGTCGACCCGCACCGGGTGCAGGTACTCCGCCGCGGGTGGCGCGGCGAGGACCACTCCCGGGCCGTGGCGAACGCCGCATCAGCGACCCCGGTCGCCTCCGAACCGGTCGGCGGCCACGACGTCGGGACCCGGGCCGTCCACGACCGGTCCGCGGCGGGTCTGACCACGGTGGGCCCGGGTGACCCCATCGGCCAGTACGCCGTGACCATCACCGCCGGGTCGTCGTCCACCCATCCAGCATCACCCCCACCCCGGCCCGGTAACGCTCGTTCGTTGGTGAGGCTGACCAGCGGCAACGTCCGAGCCGCCCTGGCAACTCAACCCTTTCCACCGCTCCGGGAGATCGCCTCTGTGACGTGGGGCGGTGTGTGGCGTACCTGACGCTCGCCCGGGCGTCGGCCGTTGGCGGTGGTCGTGTGGTGTGCGGTCTTGGGGTCAGGTGGTGAGGGCGGCGCGGACGGCCCGGAGGATGTGGTCGGGGTCCACCCCGAGGTGTTTGGCCTGGTGGACGTAGTGGGTGGCGTGGTTGCGGAGGTCCCGCTCGACCTGTCCCGGGGTGGGTGTGGGGAGGTCGGTGGCGACGCGGGTGCCGCCCCCGCGGTGGGCGGTCACGAGACCGGCGGTGTCCAGTTCGCGGTAGGCCCGTGCGACGGTGCCGACCGCCAGGCCGAGGTCACCGGCGAGTTGGCGCAGCGCGGGCAGGCGGGCTCCGCGGGGTAGGGCACCGGTGTGGATGAGGTCGCTGAGCTGGCGGCGCAGCTGCTCGTACGCCGGGACGGGGTCGGCGTCATCGACGACCAGGCGGAGTGGATCGTTCACCCGCGGCTGGGCCGCCGCCGGTGCGTCACCGGCAGCAGGCTCCCGGCCGACCAGCCCAGCAGTCCCACCGCCGCAGGGACCACGGCCAGCAGCGCCCACCCGAACAGCCCCCAGGACGGGGGCTGACAGCTCACCCGGAGAAGGTCGCCACCCGCGGTCAGCGCCACCCCCAGCAGGGGCACCGTGACCAGGACCCCGCAGGCGGCGACGACGCGCTGTCCCGCGAGCTGGCGCAGGGCGTCGTCGGCCGCGTCGGAGGTCGCCGCGGTCCCGAGCCGGGGTCGGCGGGTCAGCTGGTGAACCGCCGCGGCGGTCAGGGCCAGCCCCGCGGTGACGGCCAGCGTGAGGGGAACCGCGTAGAACGACCCGGGCCAGGGGCCGACGGTCCCGCATGAGCTGCGCAGGCTCCGACCGGCGCGGCCGAGGTCGTCGGGTGAACCCCCGGCCGTCGTGACCACGAGTAGGACCAGCAGGACACCGGCGGCGGCGGCCACCGCGACCGCTAAGCGGCGGGGGAGGTAGTCCACCCGGCGGCGGACCCGCAGCGACGCGGTCCGCGCCGGGATGGCCGGGGGTCGGATCCCGATCTCACCGGCGACGACCGCGGCCAGCAGAACCACACAGGACACCGGGACGGCCACGGCCAGCCCCCGCCCGAGGGAGTCCCCCCGGGCTGTCCCCCACCCGGCGAGCCCGGCCAGGGGCACTCCGGCGGCGAGGCGGACCGCGGCCCGGTGGCGGACCAGTCGCCAGCAGGCCAGGTCCGCCGCTGCGGGCAGCACCGGCGGTCCCGGTCGGGACCGGGTGGCGACCACGACGACCAGCACCACCAGAACCGGGAACACCGGCAGCGCACTCATCGAACCTCCAGATTTGTACCAGTCAAGCGGTACAACTGAGGATGCGGCATCCGCCGCTGATGTGTCAAGACATCGGTACAAGTCGGGGCCCGCCTCGTGCCGCGGGCCCCGAGCCGCACGCCCGACCACCGCACCAGCGCCAAACCGATCGCCGACCTGAACTGCGGACGTCGAGCCAGCGGTCCCCTCAGACCCTCCTCCACCGCCCCGGGAAGATCACCTCTGTGACTTGGCGAGCTGTTCGGCGTAGGTCGCAGGCCTGTTTGGCGTACCCGGCTCACTTCGAGCTACCGGTCAGGCGATGGCGAGTGACCGGGTGGCGGCGGCGGTGATCGCGGGGACGCCTTGGTCCGGGCTCGGGGCATGGCGGGGGTCATGCGCCGATGACGAGGGTGTGTCGGGCGGCGTCGACGACGTCCCCGATGATGGTGTTGAGCTGATTGAGTCGCAGGATCCGGTCGATCTGGCTGGTCAGTCGTTGGATGAGGCGCAAGTTGCCGCCGGTGATGCGCGTGACGGCGGCGGGGGTGGCGCTGACAGGGCAGATTCCAGTCGACGTCGCAACGGGTCGTGTTGGAGGCTACTGGTGTGGCGGGGCTGCCGGAGATGGATGTCGCTCGGGTTCAGCGTTGGTGTCGGGCCAGGGTGCCTGCTCGTGTACGCGATCAGGTGCGGGTCGAGGCTGACGTGGGGGGGCGGCTGGTGACGGTCGTGGAGTGCCGGCCGCCCTGGGATGGCGAGGTGGGTGCGGAGTGGACTCGGTTCGCGGTCGCTCGGCTGCGGTACACCTCGCGCACGGGGTTGTGGTCGTTGTACTGGCGCGACCGCCATGCGCGTTTTCACACGTACGAGCGGGTACCGGCGACTGCCCGGGTAGAGGACCTGCTCGCCGAGGTCGACCGTGACCCGACGGCGATCTTTTGGGGCTGATCGATGTGTGCCGGGAGGCGATCAGGCCGTCGCGGCGAGCTGCCTGATGAGCAGGTCGACGGCCGGGCCCAGTCGAGGGTCTTTCGAGGTCGAGCGTTGACTTCCTCGGCGACGCGGTACAGCTCGTCGGGGGAGACAACGCTCAGGTCGGTGCCCTTGGCGAAGTAGTCGCGCAACAGCCCGTTCATGTTCTCGTTCGTTGGACGCTGCCACGGTGAGTGGGCGTCGCAGAAGAACACCGGGGTGCCTAGACGTTGCGTGACCTGCTGGTGCAGCGCCATCTCTTTGCCCTGGTCCCAGGTCAGCGTGCGACGCAGCTGAGCTGGGAGATCCTGCAGCGCCGTGCAGACTCCGTCGCTGATCGCCTGCGCGGTTGGGCGGCCGGTGGGGACGTGGACCAGGATCAGGAACCGGGTCCGTCGCTCGACCAATGTTCCTATTGCCGAACGGTTTCCCGGTCCCATGATGCAGTCGCCCTCCCAGTGGCCGACCTCGCCGCGGTCGGCAACCTGAGCCGGTCGTTGGGAGATCATCGTCATTGCCGTCAGCCGTCCCCGACGCTCCAGTCCCTGCACGCGTCGCCTGCGACGCCGCCGACGCCGCTTCGCAGGCCGGGTGACGTCCACGCTCGGGCCATAGATGGCCTGGTAGATCGACTCGGTACACAGCTGCCGCTCACGCTGGCCGCGGAACCGCTCACGCAGGTCGTGAGCGACCTGCTCGGGGCTCCACCGCTTACCCAGCAACGTGAGCACCACCGCCCGCAGCTCGTCATCGACAGCCACGCGCCGACGGCGCGGCCGCTGCCCCCGCTCGGCCATCAACCGCTGCGCCGTGCCCGGTAGATAGCGCCCCGCAGCGTCGCTGTTGCGGCCCAGTTCACGGCTGATCGTCAAGGGGTGCCGACCGACCGCTTCGGCGATCTCCCGCAGCGTCTTCCGCTCGCGGTGCAGGTCCGCGATCGTGGTCCGTTCCTCCAACGACAGATAACGAGGATGCCGGGGCGTGGGCGACTTCGGGATGCGCACCGGCGGATAGTGCACCGGCTCCCCGCCCGTGCTCAGGATCGTGCGCCCGAACCGCCACCGTGTCCCCGTCCGCCGGTTGACTCCCACCAGCCGGCACGCCTCAGAGTTGCTCACCCCCCGCTCGATCAGTCTGGTGAACCGGTCCTGCTTCTCGGTCAGCCCACCCCCGGGATGAGACATCCGCGACCTTCCCACCGCAACCTCCATCAACGCTCGATGTTGCGACGTCGACTGGAATCTGCCCAGCCTGAGTTGGCCCCACTGTCACAGGGCGGGTTCTAGCCCCACCCCGGTGTCGAGGATGGTCAGCGACCACGGTGGGAAGTCCCGGGTGGGGAGCAGCGTGGAGCTGTTCGAGGGCACCTGGGGCGCCTTCTACGGTCCGGTCGTGGCTGCGGGCATACAGGTGGTCTACGTCCGCCGGCTCCACGCGGTGTCCCGGGAGCTGCTGGCCCGGCTGTGGCAGGCGGCCGCCGCCCCGGGTGAGCTCGGGGCGGCGTTGATGCGCTCGACTCAGATTCCACGATCGTGGCTGTCCACGGCCGGCCCGAGCAGAGCGCGGCGTTCGGCTTCACCAACGTCCGTCCGCGGCTATCACCCGCAGCTGGCGACCTGCGCCTAGACCGGACAGGTGCTGAGGTATCGATTGCGCGGTGGCCGCGCGGGCATGAGGCCCCCAGCGCGAAGTCGTTTCTGATCGAGACGGTCAGCGGGGTTCGCCGCACCGCTACCAGCGGACGCTCATGGTCCGGGCGGATTGCGCGGTCTACGGCCCGGCGATGCTGCTGACCGGGCGGGCACTCGATGTCCGGGTCTCGATCACCGCCGGGCTGGACACGAATTCCAGGCCGCGATCGCGAGCCTCAGCGAGGACGCGTGCAACGGCGACCCCCGACGTGGACGTGCACGCAGTCACCGCCTCGAAACCACGCCTCCGACGATCCGTCCTTCCGCCATTCCGTCCGGCCAGGTCGATGTACGCATGTCTCGGTGTGATATCACAGCCGGGCCGGGGATTGGGTTGGGGCTGGCCCTCGACGTTTAGGAGTCGGCGGTGCGGGCGCGGTGCTCGGCGTCGGCGCTGTCCGCGGCCGCGGACTGCTGCAAGGTGTCATTGCCGGCCATCTCGCCGATCTTTGCTTCGGCCTGAGCTTGCAGGGCGGCCTCGCCGGCCGCGATCTTCTCCTCATACGCCCGGGTCTTGTCCTCACTGGCGCCGCGGGCGGCGGTGGTGGGGGTGCTGTCAGGGGTGTCGCAGTTCATGGCGTCATCCTGCCCTTGACCCTCGCGCAGCCCGGGGTGAGGACGGGACCGGGCCGGAAGGGTGGCACCCATCCGGCCCGGTCCCCGTCCTGGCCCTGGGGTCAGCGGTCGTAGGGTTCGCGGCTGCCGGACTTCGCGAGGCCACGGCTGATGAGGTAGCCGATGGTGAGCAGGGTGATGTACAGCCACGCCTTGTCGGCGCGGAAGTAGTCGATGTGGTTGACCCCGGGGTTGGTGCTGTTGTCGGTGCCGATGGTCTTCGACGCGATCAGCACCCCCGCGACGGACAGGATGTAGAAGACCAGCTCGGTGGTCTTGAACGAGGCCTTCGTCTCGGTCGTGACCCGCTCGGGGCGGCGGTCGGACAGGGTGGGCGCGGTGTCACCGGCGCGGGTCGCGCCGGAATCGTAATCAGACATGGGGGTAGGTCCTTCCCGGGTGGTTGGCCGACCGCCGGGACGGCGGGGCGCTCAACCTCACAGCGTTGACCGCACCGGCGTCACGGGTGAAATGGGCTCTTCGGATTTAAGCGTGGGTGAGCTGGTGGGCGTGGCGTAGCCGGGGGTGGGGTCGGGGTCTTCAAGGATCGGATGCGACCAAGCAGACCGTTCAGAGAAGACCCCGACATGGATCACGATAAGTGTGGTCCGGGTGCGCGCTGGTGCGCCCGGGCCGACGCGATGTTCAACGCTTCCGGGATGCACGTGCTCGACGTGGTCCACGGCGAGCAGCGGCTGGTCGTCACGGTCGAGACCGACGCGGACCGGACCGGCTGCCCCGGCTGCGGGGTCGTGGCTACCGCGCACGGCCGCCGGCGGGTCGTCGCGGCCGACGCCCCGTGCTTCGGAAGCCCGGTCCGCCTGCTCTGGTTGAAACGGGTCTGGCGATGCGCGGAGCCGGCGTGCCCGGCCGGGACCTGGTCGGAGGCCCACGAGCTGATCGGACCGCGGGCGGTCCTGACGGCACGGGCGATCCGGTGGGCGACTGACGCCCTGGCCCACGACGACACGACGGTGTCGGCGATGGCCCGTCATCTGGGGGTCGACTGGCACACCCTGTGGCGGGCCGTGAAGACCGAAGCCACAGCCCGCACCGACCGGCCGGAGCGGCTGTCGAACGTGCGGACGATCGGAGTCGACGAGCACATCTGGCGGCCCTCGAAGCACTCAGCGGACCGCGCGGTCACCGCGATGGTCGACCTCACCCGCGATGACCAGGGCCGATTACACGCCCGGCTCCTCGATGTCGTGCCCGGCCGGTCCGGCACCGTCTACGCCGGCTGGCTGAAGGATCAGCCGGCTGGGTTCATCGCCGGGATCGAGCACGCCGCCCTGGACCCCTTCCGGGGTTACGCCAACGCCATCCGAGACGAGTTGCCCGACGCGGTCGCGGTGCTCGACGCGTTCCACGTCGTGAAGCTGGGCACCCAGGTCGTCGACGAGGTCCGCCGGCGCCTCCAGCAGGCCACCCTGCAGCGCCGCGGGCACCGCGATGACCCGCTCTACCGGATCCGCGGGCTGCTCCGCCACGGCCGCGAACACCTCACCCCGCGCCAGCACGCCAGGCTCGAAGCAGGCCTGGAAGCCGGTGACCCCACCTGGGAAGTCAGCATCGCCTGGCACTGCTACCAACAGCTCCGCTCGGCCTACACCGCCACCAACCCCGCCGACGGCAAGACCATCGCCGAAACGGTGATCAGCTCGTTCCCCACGTGTCCGATCCCTGAGGTCGCCCGCCTCGGACGGACCCTGCGGGCTTGGAAGCAGCAGGTGCTGGCCTACTTCGCCACGAAGGGCGTCTCCAACGGCGGGACCGAGGCCGTCAACCTCCTCATCGAGAAGACCTGCCGCCTCGCCCACGGGTTCCGGAACTTCGGCAACTACCGGCTCCGGATCCTCCTCGTCGCAGACGCCTCACGCCCCTACCGACGACGACCTACCCACGCTTAAATCCGAAGAGCCGTGAAATGCGAGGAGGCACTCACCGTACCGGTCGAGGCGCGCTTCCCGGCCACCGGCACCGCGAAATCACCGATTTCTGTGTGACATGCCGCTCACGCACGCGAACCCGTCGTCATGAACCCGCGCGCCCACCGGCCGGGTCCTTGCCGGTGACCCGGATGTCACCGACGAATCGAGGAACAGCGTCAGCCGCTCCACCGGCGGCGGCGACGGTGCGTCCGCGGTGGCCCGCGGACGTCCGGACCATCTTCTGAGTCTGCGGGTATCGGGCTCCCGCTCGTGGTGACAGGGCGGTGACCTCGGCGGCTACCGGCCGCCGCCCCCGAGCGCCTGGTCGCGGTTGGTGAGGTCGCGGTCGATGAGGGCTTCCAGTTCCGCGTCGGGGCCTTCCCCGACGGCGATCAGCCGGTCGTCCGCGGCGGGCAGCGCGCGGAGGAGCTCATCGAGTTTTCGTTGGATCGCGGACTCCTGGCGGGCCTGGGTGTGTTGGATCGCGAACACCATGACCAGGGTGACCGCGGAACTGGTGATCTCCAACCCGGCGACCCACCAGCCGGGGAAGCCCACCACGGCGCCCACCCCCAGCCACCCGACCACCGCGGAGGCGACGACCAGGCCGGCCCAGGAGTGCGACGTGAGCTCCCCGAGGTGGTGCAGCAGCCGGCTGCTCCACCGCCGCCGCGAGACAAGCCCGGACCGCTGACGTCGGGAGCCGTCGACCAAGACCCCGCCGCCACTGCGCCCAGCCGCCCCGCCCAGCAGCCTCGAGGCCCCACCGAGATGTCGGCCGAGATGTCCGCGGCGGCAGCTGTCCTCCGGTGTCCACCCGACCAGCCTCCCAAACACCCCGACCGCCGGCTGTCCCCGCCGCCGCCGGCACCCCCGCCGGCGTCCTCCATGCCCTGGGGGTCCAATCTCGGGACAGGGTCGTCAGGTGTCGAGGTCGTCGGCGAGGGCGCGGAGGACGACGGTGAGGGTGGCGGCCTCGGGTGGCGGTAGCCCTCCGACGTGCGGTCAGGACGCGGATGAGGTCTTCGAGAAGGGTGACCATCTCGTGGGGGGTCTTCCGGGCCCGGGGGGCCGGATGTTCGAGGACGGTGACCGCGCCCGCCCGCGGCCCGCGGGGTGATCGTCCACGTCGAACTCCACCCGGGTGCCCTTCACCAGGACGGTCCCGGGTGGCAGGGCGGAGGCGTGCACCAGGACGTCCCCGCAGTCGGGACACACCCGGTGCAGCGAGCACCCGGAGTCACCACCGAGGTCTTCGGCGAAGGTCGGGTGACCTGGTCGGCGAGGTGCTGCTGGGGCTCCGACTGTCGTTGCGGATGGTGGCCCGCGGGGTGGACTGGGTCGGGAGCAGGTTCGGGTTCCGCCGGTTCAGGCGGTCGGGGCCAGGTATGCGAGGCACAGGTCGGGTTCGACGAAGGGCAGGAGCCGACTCGTGGTGAACACCCCGAGCCGGGTGAGGCTGCCCCGGAGCAGGCCGAGGTGGACCGAGCACACGACCTCGGGGTGCTCGCGGGCGACAGCCCGGTACGGACAGGCCCGCAGCGCGATCTGGTGACCCTCACCGGTGGTGATGAGGTCGGGCTCGAACCCGAGGCCGGTGAACAGCCGGTTCACCTCACGGGCGGCCTCAGCGACCGTGGACCCGGCAGGCCCCGGGGTGGGCAGAAGCTGGGCGGCCCAGTCGAGCCCGGCCCGTTCCGCGCGGGCCGCCCGCCTTCGGGGGGTGTCGGACAGATGCCCGGCCAGCAGCCCCGACAGGTCCTGATAGGCCTGGGCGGGGGTGGTCGGATCAGAGGCTCCCGTGGGAACCGGGGTGTACGCGGTCCGTGGTCGACCGGCCGTGCCCCGGGGGGCGGGGGCTCGGGTGAGCAGCCCGGCCCGGTGGAGGACCTCGAGGTGGAACCGGACGGTGCTCAGGTGCAGCCCGACCTCCCGGGCGAGGTCGTGGGCGTCGCGAGGAGCGTCACCGGCCCGGAGGATGTCCAGCAGCCGACGCCGGGTGGGGGAAGCGAGCGCGGCGTGCACGCCGCCGGCTCCGGCGTCAGGCCAGCAGTTCACGGTTCCGCTGCCGGTAGCCGGCCACCAGGACCGGGTCCACACCCCCCGCATCCACCTTCGCGGCCCTATCCGGGCAGCCCGGCGGCCCCGGGGCCCCGGTTGACGCCTCGGTGGGGAACCGGGTGTTGTCCGCGGTGAAAGGGGCCCGCGCTGCGGGCAGCTCATCCTCGAAGGAGATCACCGCCGCCGGGCCCACCGGTTTCCCCGCGCCGCGGTCCGCGCACCCATCGGGCTGGATGTCCGGAGCCCGCCCGTTTTCGTCGATGCAGCCGGAAGGCCACCTCGACACACCCCCGGCCGGCGACGTCGAGATCGGTGCCGCGATCACAGACGTCATGCCATCCCTTCGTCACCACCTCGAGCGGCTCAATCGTTCAGGGTACGTTTATCATCAAAATAGCGCGCTGGCCGGGGCGCACAGCCGGGGCCAGGACCCGGTCGGGGGCATGGACGGGCACGTGACTGGCCCCAGCCAGCCAGGAGGAAGCTGGAACATGAGCGGGGAAGGTTCGGAAGTGTTGCCCGACGCCATCGGCGACTGGTCGTGGGTGGGGGTCGAGCTGGCGGATTGCCCGGCCGTTGACGGCGCGGTCCACGTCGATCTCGGTGGGCTTCCGGTGTGCCTGGCCCGCAGCAGCGGGAGGGTTCACGCCCTCCTCGATGAGTGCAGCCACGGCCGGGTCGCGCTGTCGGACGGCCAGGTCGACGGCGGTTTGGTGCAGTGCTGGTGGCACGGGTCCTGCTTCGACCTGACGACCGGTGTCCCGACGGGTCCGCCGGCGACCCGGGCGGTGGCGGTGTACCCGGTGCGGGTCACCGCCGCCGGGATCGAGGTCGCGGTCCCGGCGGACGCGGGCGGGCGGACCCATGGCTGACCGTCCCGACCAGCCCACCGACCGTCTTCCGCCGGTGCGCTCATCCGCGCCGACCCGGTCTCCCGCGCCGGGAGCACCGGGACTCCCGCCGGGGGTGGTACGCAGTTTCCGGTCGCAGTTGACGGTGGGTGAGGAGGTGGTGGACCCGGCCACGTGGGCGGGGTCGGTGCCGGTGGCGCACGGGATCACCCCCCGGGTGCGGGTCGGGCGGAGCCGGTGGTTCAACCTGGGTTGGCTGCTGCCGATCGGGTTCGGGTTCCTGATCGTGGGGGTCGCCGTCGCGCAGGGGCTGCGCGCGACCGCGGTGGTGCAGCGGTTCATCGCCGCCCACCCCGGGACCAGTCCGGGGGTCCCGTCACAGGCCCAGTCCGGGCTGCCGTGGTGGGTGGACGTGCAGCACTTCCTGAACCTGTTCCTGCTGGTGTTCATCATCCGTTCGGGGGTGCAGATCCTCAGTGACCACCCGCGGTTGTACTGGACCCGGCACAGCACCCCGGGCCGGGACTGGTTCCGCGTGCAGAAGCCGGTCCCCACCGATCCCCTGTGGACGGCGAAGCAGGACTCGATCAGCCTGCCCGGGCAGGTGGGTCTGCCGGGGATCCGGCACTCCATCGGCTTGGCCCGTTGGTGGCATCTCGGGGTGGACACGTTGTGGCTGGCCAACGGCGTCGTCTTCTACGTGCTGCTGTTCACGACCGGGCAGTGGCGGCGCCTCGTCCCGACCAGCTGGGAGGTGCTCCCCAACGCCGTGTCGGTGGCTATCCAGTACCTGTCCCTGAACTGGCCGCTGGAGACCGGGTGGGTCGTGTACAACGGGTTGCAGCTGCTCGCCTACTTCGTGACCGTGTTCATCGCGGCCCCGCTGGCGGTTCTCACCGGGCTCGGGATGTCCCCGGCGTTGTCGACCCGGTTCCGGCGGGTCAGCCGGGCCCTCAGCATCCAGACCGCCCGGTCGGTGCACTTCCTGGTCCTGGTCTGGTTCCTGCTGTTCATCGTCATCCACGTGACCCTGGTGTTCACCACCGGGCTGCTCCGCAACCTCAACCACATCTACGCCGCCCGCGACGCCACCAGCTGGGTGGGGTTCGCACTGTTCGCCACGTCGATGGTCGTGGTCACCGTGGGCTGGGTCGCCGCGACCCCGTTCACCCTGCGCCACCCCCGGGCGGTGCAGCGGGCCGGGTACGCCCTCATAGGCCCGGCGCAGCGGCTGTTCGAGCACGTGGACTCCCGCCCCGGGGAGTACACCGACAAAGATATCTCCCCCTACTTCTGGCACAACGGGAAGTACCCGGACTCCCCGGAGTACACCGCCCTGCTCGAGGGGGGTTTCGCCGACTACCGACTCAAAGTGAACGGCCTGGTCGACCACCCCGTCGATCTCGACCTGGCCCAGCTCCGGGCGCTGCCCCACCACCAGCAGATCACCCAGCACTTCTGCATCCAGGGCTGGTCCGGGGTCGCCAAGTGGGGTGGGGTGTCGATGCAGACGATCATGGACCTCGTGCACCCGCAGCCGGCGGCGAAGTGGGTGGTGTTCTACTCCCTCGGCGACGGCCCCGACAAGGGTCTGTGCTATGACGCGCACCCCATCGAGCAGATGCACTACCACCTCACGATGCTGGCCTACGACATGAACGGTGCCCCCCTGTCCTTCGGTCACGGGGCCCCGCTGCGTCTGCGAAATGAGACCCAGCTCGGCTTCAAACAGGTCAAATGGCTCCAGGGCATCGAATTCGTCGTCGACTTCGCCGGCATCGGCGGCGGCCGCGGCGGCTACAACCAGGACCACGAGTTCTTCGGCTACCGCCAAAGCCTGTGACCGTCAAAGCCTGTGCCCCAACACCCGAACCGGTGCCGGGCGGCAGCTGATGACGGGAGAAGGGCCGACAGCTTGTCGATCGCCTGTGACTGCGGGGCCTGCGCAGGACGACAGCTGCCCTCCACAATGATGCCAACAGTTGCACTATCCACCGGGCTGCGCACCTGCCACCACCACGACCCGGAACAGCTCAACGATTTCAGCCGCCGTTACCGAGTCCGACTCGACCAGCCCGAATCGGCCTCGGCCCTTGAGCACCTCCGCGACCTCAGCCGGCGCGGACCGCTGACCCTGCTGACCGCCACGAAACCCCGGGAAATGAGTGAGGCCACCGTCCTCGTCGACCTCCTTTCAATCGGTCCACCCCCGCGCACCGTCACACCGTGATGGCCACACCTAAGGAGAACCCATGGAGAAATTCTCGCTGACCGCGCTGGTCCGTCAACAACTCCGCCTGGCGGAGGAGGCGCCCAGCGGGCGGAGTGCGCACACCGTGTACGGGGGACACGAACATGTCCTACGCCAGACCCTCATCGCCCTCGCCGCCGGGCAGATACTCCACGAACACGAGAACCCCGGGGAGGCCACCGTCCACGTCCTGCACGGCCACGTCCGCCTCACCGCGGGCGACACCTCCTGGGACGGCCTGGCCGGGGACCTTCTCATCGTCCCCGACGCCCGGCACTCCCTCGAGGCGGTCAACGCCGCCGCGGTCCTACTCACCGTCGCCAAACAGCTCCATTAGCTCCCACGCACGAGACCGGCCCGGGCAATCCTCGACGAGGCGACCCCCCGGTCCGGGCCGCACCAGCCGCGGGGCCCGGAGGGGTGCTGACGTCGGCGTCGATCCCGACCGCGTGCCCGCCGGCGTCCTCGATCTTCTTCAGGAGGCTGGTGGTGTCCTCGGGGTGGGCGACGTAGTCGATGACGATGTTCGCGCCCTCGGCCGCCGCGGCAACGCAGATCGCCGCACCGATCCCCGAGTTGCCCCCCGTCACGACCATCGTCTTCCCCTCGAGCAGCATCACAGTCTCCTTGATCGGCTGAAGCGGCTGAGACCCGGAGTTCCGGGAGCCGCGGTGTCAGTGTCACCCTCCCGCCGTCAGCTCCGGCGGTCCTGTGCAGCCGGGCCGTTGAGGCCACCGCTGGTCAGCGGGTTGTGGCTGGGATGGTCTGGTTGCTGCGGTGGTGGCGCCGGTGGTGGAACGCGAGCGCGCTGACGACGAGGGGGAAGTGGCTGAACGCCTGCGGGGTGTTCCCCAGCTGCCGCTGCGCCTTCGGGTCCCACTCCTCACTGAGCAGCCCCACGTCGTTGCGGAGGCTCAGCAGCCGCTCGAACAGGGCGACCGCCTCGGGGTGACGGCCGCCGGCCTGCAGGGCGTCCACCAGCCAGAACGAACAGGCCAGGAACACCCCTTCGCTGCCGGTGAGGCCGTCGTCGGCGGAGCCGGTCTGGTAGCGCAGGACGAACCCGTCCTCGGTGAGTTCCCGGCGGATCGCGTCGACGGTCCCGACCACCCGCGGGTCCGTGCCGGGCAGGAACCCGTACCGGGGGATGAGGAGGAGGCTCGCGTCCAGGCCGGTGGCGCCGTAGGACTGGACGAAGGTGTTGCGGTCGGCGTCGAAGCCGCGGGTCATGACGTCGGCGTGGATCTGCTGGCCGAGGGCCTCCCAGCGGTCGGCCGGCCCGGGGAGCCCCGAGGTCCGCACCGCCCGGGTCATCCGGTCCGCCCCCACCCACGCCATGACCTTGGACGTTCGGGTGGTCCGCCGCTGACCTGCGGCACCCCAGGTGGCGATCGCCACCGCGGCAGCGGTGGACAGAAAGCCGGCCACGACACCGGCCTCGACCCACGCCGCCGGCGCGCCCGATCCCGCGGTCACCCGCCGATCCCGGCTGAGCGGGACGGTCCCGGGTGCGTCGGTCGGCTCAGTCCGCCAGCCGTGCGCAGTGCCCGGGCCCGCTCAACGACGGCTCGCAGGCCCTGGGTGGTCGGTGGTCTCCCCGGGGGTCTTACCGCTCTTCACGGTCTGCATGACCAGCCGCGGGTCGGGCTGCGGGCGCGGCGGCGGGGGCGGGGGAGCCGGCTCGTCCTTGTCGGCCATCAAGCTGTCCCGTCGGGTTGGTTGCGCTGGTCGGCGAGCTCGCGGGCGCGGCGCAGAATCCGACGGTCCCCCTCCGGGTTGTCCATCAACCTCTTGTCGGAGAACAGTCGGGGGCCGGGCACCACCGGGGCCGGACGGTGGGGCTGGTCGGTTGACGGTGACACCTGCTGTGCGGTCACGGGTCCTCCTCAGGACACGTCGAGGATAGAGCCCGCGAACACCGCGACGGCGGCCAGCAGCAGCAGCCCCACGGACACCAGGAGACGGCGGAACTTCCGCTTCAGGGACTCCTCGTCGGCGCTGTAGAGGTCGACCCGGGTGGCGAGGAGGGTGAGCCGGGTCCTGAGCTCGGACTGGTCGAGGTAGTGCTCCTGCAGCTCGGCAGGATTGATCGTGCCCCCGGTCCGGGGCAGGAACGCCCACCCGGCGGCTATCCCGGCCAAGACCGCGAAGCCTTGCCCGACCGTCCGCAGGACCGACTCGTGGGCGGCGGCGAGAGCAACGATGACCCCGGCGGCGCCGAGGACCAGACCGGCCTTGCCGTCCAGGCTCTGCGCGCGCTGCTGGTAGGACAGCTCCGACCGGTCGAGCTCACCCTCGATGACCTCCAACGACGGGTACAGCTCCGCCGGGTCCGGTGCGGTGAGCTCCTGACCGGATCCCGCGTCCGGGGGCGTCGGCCGGTGACGGCGCCACCACCGCCGCCGCGACTGGTCTGCCGGGTGCGCGCCCACGGCTGTCGACTCCGGCCCGGCTCGGCCCGGATCGTCAGCGGCGGCGGGCACCACCGCATCGTCCCAGCTCAGCGCCGCTGCTCCCGGAACCGCTCACCGAGCAACCCAGTCCGCATGCTCCGGCGGGTAGGTGCCCCGACCCGTGGCGCCGGCGCGGGCGGTGTTCTCGGGATGCCACTCAGGAGCGGCGGTAGGCCACCGGGTGCGGGTGGAGGGTGCCGTAGGCGGTGGTGGTGGCCACGGTCAGATCGTGGCGGCCGGGGCTCCCGGTCAGGGGCAGCACCGCGGGCAGGGTGTCGATCAGCCGGGTGTGGGCGCCGTCGATGATGGTGACCCCGGTGGCGTAGGGGTGGACCGGGGTCAGGGTCAGTGCCGGCTCGTCGGTGCCGGTGACGGCGGTGTCGAGGCCGGTGAGGTCGGGTTCGACCAGTTCGGGGTCGTGGACCAGCCGCGGGGTGAGTACCACCCCGGTCCCCTGGAACGCCGGCACGAACGAGCCGGGGGAGGCGAGCACCCCGGTGGTGGCGGTGTGCGCGAAGTAGCTGCCCATACGGCCTGCTCGGCGTCGGGGAGGGGTCCGTGGTCGTCGACCATGACCACCGGCTGCTGGTCGCGGTGGCGGCGGTGGAGGATCTGCGTGCCGAGGGGGGTTCGGTCGGGGTCGGTCCACCAGGCCCCGTTCTGCCCGTCGAGGAGGATCCACCGGCCGAGGTCGTCGATCCAGGCCTCGGAGACCACATGTCCGCGGCCGAGGCCCTGGTGGTAGCCGTCCTGGTAGAGCCGGACCCGGCGGGCGGGCACCTGGAGGGCGTTGAGGGCCTGGGTGAGGACGATCGAGTACTCCACACACGCGAACCGCTCCCCGCTGGCGGCCCGGTCCAGAACCGCGAGGGCGTCTGGGTCGCCGACGTGGGCGTTGGCGTGCCTCCACGCCCGGTGGACCCAGGCGAGGGTCGCGCGGGCGGTGTCCCACGCCGACCCCACCGGCGCGGGCAGCCGGGCGGCCAGCTCCCCCGCGCGGCCATCGGGTTGGACCTCCAGGACCAGCCGCAACCGCGGGCCGCTGGCCGGCCACGTGAGCAGCTCCACCCGCGGCGGGGGCACCGGGCCGCTCAGGTCGGCGGCCAGGGTCCGCCACCCCGGGTCGCCGCCGAAGGTCTCGGCGAGCAGGTCCCCGAACAGGGCCGGCTGGCGGAACCCCGCCGCGGCCGCCGCGGTGAGCAGTTCCATCCCCTCCCCGGCGCGGCCGGTCCGGTAGAGGGCGACCGCGACCGCCGGCGCCCGCAGGAACGCCCAGAACTCGCGGTCGGCCTCCAGCCGCAGCCGGAGCCCGACCAGCTCCGCCCACCGCTCCCCCGTCACGGCGTCCTGCCCCACCGTCCGCAACCGATCCAGCCCCGCATCCGCCACCACCCGTTTCTACCCCCGACCGGTGCTCCGACGACCTCCTTGATCGAGCCGCCCCGAGGTCCATTCAGCTCGGCCTCGTCGCCCCGACCCGCGGTCGAGCAGCGGAGCGATCGGCGGCAGACGCCTTGACCTTCGACCGTGTTGAGGGCCGACCATCGCCGGCATGGACGAGGAGGCAGGGGGCGACGGGGCCGGGTTGCTGACGATCGGGGTGTTCGCCCGGATGGTGGGGGTGACGGCGAGTGCGTTGCGGTTCTACGACGACAGCGGTCTGCTGCGCCCGGCGTTCGTGGAACCCGTCTCGGGGTACCGCTGGTATGCCCCGGGTCAGGAGCCGCGGGCGGTGGGCCTGCGCCGACTCCGCGCGGCCGGGGTCCCCCTCGTAGACACCGTCGCGGTCCTCGACGGGACCCCGGCCGCGGCCCGGCGGGTGCTGTCCGGGCACCTGGACGCGGCCGAGGCCCGGTGGGCGGTGACCCGGCGCACGGTCGGTGAGCTGCTCGCCGCCTTACCCGACACCGACCCGGACCCCGCCCCCGACACCACCGTCGCCGCGGCGGCTGCCCGGGTCGAAGCCGGGGAGCTGCGGGCCGCTGTAACTCAGGTGGCTCCGGCCGCAAGGGTCGACGATCCCGACCCGGCCCTGCGGTGTGTGCTGGTCGAGGTTGACACCGGTGAGGTCCGGGTCGTCGCGACCGCCCGCTACCGGCTCGCGGTCCGGGTCCTGAAGGCCACCGACACCCGCGGGAGCGCCTCGGTCCTCCTGGACCCGGGCTTGTTGGCCGAGCTCGCCGGGTGGATCGACACCGCCGGCACGGCCCAGCTCGACGTGGCGATGGGTGAGATTCGGCTGACCACCGATTGGGGCCGCCGGGTCGCGGCGGCCGCGGCGGGTGCGTACCCGGACTACCGGCAGATCCTTTCGGGGCTGCCCGCTCCGACGACCCGGTGCACGGTCAGCCGGTCGGAACTTCTCGACGCCCTGCAGGGCGTCGACGGCGTGGTGGTCCTCACCGTCGGCGGTGACCGGCTCACCGTCGCCAGCACCGGCGACAGCACCGGGGACACCGGGGTGACGGTGCTGCCAGCGTCGGTCCGCGGCGCGGGGACGCGGGTGGTGTTCACCCTCGAGGTCCTGCTGCCCGCGGTGACGGCGAGTGTGGGCCCCGACGTCCTCCTCGAGGTCGCCGCCCCCGACCGGGCGGTGGTTGTCCGCTCCGCCGATGAGGGCAGCTTCACCACCCTGGTCATGCCCACCCGCCTGCCCGCCGAGCTCACCACCACCGGCACGTGACCGAACCGGGTACCGCCGGCTCCGACCGGCCCCCGCCGCGGTGACCGCCGCCACCACCACGACCCGCCGGGCCGGGCTGCCGCGGGCGTTCGGGGTGTGGGTGGCCGCGGAGTCGGTGTCCGCGTTCGGGGACAACGCCCTGTTCTTCGCCCTCGGCTGGGCCGCCACCGGTCTCGGTCCCCGCTGGGCCGGGCTCGTGCTCACCGCGATGACGCACCCCGGGCGGTGGCCGGGTGGTCGACATGCCGGCCGGCAAGGTGGCCGGCTAGGAGCCGGCTTCGGGTGGGGCAGATGGGTGGCGCGCGCCCGTGCCGGTGGCGTCCATCAGAGACGGTGGCACCCACCGTTTCCTCACTGCCCTCGGACCGCCGGTGCCGGCGGTAGGGGGCCCCACCTCAGTCGATCTCGACGTTGAAGTCCCAGGTGGCGATCACCGGGCCGGGGCTGGGTGCCCAGGCCAGCGCGCCGCTGCCGGCGGGGAGGTCGGCGACGAGGTCGAAGTGGACGGTCCGTCCGGTGGTGACCGTGGCCGCCCACGGCGACCCGGCTGCTCGGGGGACGCGGGGAACCTGGACGCGGCCGTGTTCGTCGATCACCGTCCAGCTCCCCGCGCCGACCGCGACGACGCCGCTAACCCCGGTCACGGTGACGGTGAAGGTGCACCGCGTCGAGGAGGGAACCGGCACCCGCCCGGAGGCTCGGACCGCCGGCCCCACCGCGGTCACGACCACCCGCCCCCCCGGCACGGCGACCCGCACGGTGTCGCCCTCGATCCCGAGCGCCGGGTGGTCGACGCTCGCGGTCAGCACCCGCCCGACCCCGACGGTCGAGGTCGGCAGCCAGGACGGCAGGGAGCCGTAGGTCAGGTCACCCGCGGCCGCGACAGCGCCCGGCCGGGCTGGCGGTGTGGCGGCCGGGATCGACCGGGAGCCGGGTCCCGTGGGACCGCCGCCGGCCGGGTGCGCGCACGCCGTCGTCACGGCCAGCACGAGCACGGTGAGGGCGGTCCCGGCCGGCGCCGACCTGCGACTCCGGCCGGGACTCCTCACGACTGCGGGGCCGCCGGCCGTGCCCGGGCGCCGGTGTTGGTGAACACGTCACGACCGAAGCCTGCGAGTCCCGGCTGGGCGGCGTAGCCGAGGTGGCCCCGGCCGTCGATCCCGGGAGCCTTGCCGTGGGCGTTGACGTTGAACAGGTCTTCCATCGTCCGCAGCCAGCTGTAGTGGTTGTAGAAGGTGGTGCTGGTCGTCCCGGGCCTGATGAACCGGCTGATGAGGACGCTCCCGGTGTCCCCGCCGCCGTTGGTGGCGGCGGTGGCGTTGTAGA
>JAABVA010001450.1_pt1 | contig 25535 bp, 29 predicted proteins | sample 5560331 | NCBI WGS metagenome assembly JAABVA01 (sample SAMN12812661, study PRJNA571458) | rock metagenome | isolation source: Antarctica rocks | place: Antarctica: Victoria Land, Mt New Zealand sud | collected 2016-01-07
CGCGAAGCCGGTCGAGAGGGATCCCACGGCTGACGACCACCACCGACCCGCCATCGGTGTGGACGAGCGTGCCTCCGGAGACCGTCGCCGAGAAGGACGGGGCCTGACTGGCGTCGACTCTTAGGTTTCCCTTGGACCAGAGGGCGTTGTCCCGGCTGACCTGTCGAAGGTGGTCCGCACCGGTCAGCGTCCTCGTCGCCGGTGGGCCCGGCGCATAGAACTGCACGCCGTCGAGCATCCACGCCGCGGTGAGGCGATGGCTCTCGCGGTCCGCGTCAGGGCTCGGGTGGAACGTACCGACGGTGACCAGGGCGCCGGAGGCAGAACGCCACCCCAGCTGCACGTTGTCAGCCGGCTCAAGCACACGACCGTTGAACCCGACCAGCCAGCGCCTGGTCTGCGTGCGGTCGCGTCCGTCGACCAGGGAGTCGTCGAAGTCGTACAGCGGACCAGACGGTGGGGTGTACCACCACTCAGTGCGGTCAGCGTTCACCCTCGCCACGCTACGAGGGTTCAAGGGCGCTGGAGGAGTAGGGACTGCCCTGAGCAAACCCTGAGACTGCCTTCGGGGTCTCGGCCTTCAGGCCATGCGCACGGCGACCCGATCCTGACGTCCGGACCATCCGGAGTTGAAGATTCGGACAAAACAGTGAGACAGCCGTCGCCTCAGAAAACCGTCGCGCCGCAGGTCAGCAACTGGTCGCCGCGACAAGTGCGGCGAGAAGCTACAGCTGCTGGGGCGGCGGCTCGGGCAACGTCGACGTCTCCGTTTCCCTCAGCCTGCCGCCCATCGGCGGCGGCTCCGGCCCGGCAAGGGCCGTGCATCCGCCGCCCGGGGCCGCTGAGGGTGGGGAAGGCGGTGAGCCGCCGCGTTAGGCGGCAGGCAGCCCGGCTGCCGTGAGGCCTGGGGCGAACTTCTTGATCCCAATGGGCGGGGTCGCATTGTAGGCCCGGCGACCCCGCCCGCTCGCTCGTGCACGCGTACGCCCGTCCGTCCGTCCCGTCCCGTCCCGTCCCGTCCGCGAAAACACTCCCCGTCCCGTCCGGGTCGGCGCGCGCGCTTGCGCTCTCGCCGCTTGGACAGTGCGCTTCACGTGCGACGTCCACCGAAGGTCCAGCGGTGCATCTCGATTCCCGTGTACCGGTTCGAGTCGAGGATCGTGGCGGCAGGTGACGCAGCCGTGTCTCGGACGATCGCTGCGGCTCCAAGAAGCCGGCCGCCGTCGTCAGAGAGCAACGCTCCAAAACAGATCAAGTCCCCCGGAGGTTCAGTAACGGGCGCTGCCCTCTCGGGCCGCCGCGTGAAGCCCAGCACGAAGAAGTAGTCGTCACCATCCCGATCTCCCTGGAAGTCCCACATTGTTCGCCCCAGAACGTTGGCCCAGCCCTGTGCGTCAGGATCGGGTGAGACAGGTCGGGTGATGTCCTTGCCTTGCATGGGGCGGTGATTGGTGGAGCACGATGACGATGACGAAGGCGGATCTCGCCCTCGATGATGGGGTCATGGGACCTCGAGATGACCGGCCGAAGCGGCGGGTGTTCACGGCCGAGTACAAGGCGAGAATCCTGGCGGAGTACGAGGCTGCGGAGCGGGCGAAGTGTGGAGCGCTCCTGCGGCGGGAGGGGTTGTACTCCTCGCACGTGATCGAGTGGCGCCGCGCCCGCGACGCTGGCGGTGCCGCCGGGTTGGCGCCGGCGCGGCGGGATCCTCGCGATGCTCAGATCGCGGCGTTGACCGCGCGGGCGGTGAGGGCCGAGGCGGAGCTGGCCCGCAGTCAGGCGGCGTTAGAGATCGTGGGAAAAGTACACGCGCTCTTGGAGACGCTCTCCGAGAGCGCGGACACGCTGCCGCGGTCCATGCCGTGATCAACCCCGCCGTGAGCGGCCTCGCCGAGCAGGTCGGAACCGTCCACGCCTGCGCCCTGCTGGGCCGGTCCCGGGCGGGGCACTACCGGGCCCGGTCACGAGCCTGGCGACCGGTGCTGCTGGGGCCGGCCCGGCCTCGGCCGGCGGCGCCGAATGCCCTGAGCGAGGCCGAGCAGGCGCAGGTCCTGGCCGTCCTGACGACTGAGCGGTTCGTCGACAAGTCCGTCGCGCAGGTGTGGGCAACGCTGCTGGACGAGGGGACGTACCTGTGCTCCCAGTCCACGATGCATCGGGTCCTGCGCGCGAACCACGCGCCGGAGAACGCCGCTCGCACGCCACCCACCCACCCCGGACGGTCCCGGAGCTGGTCGCGACCCGGCCCGGACAGGTGTGGAGCTGGGATATCACCAAGCTCAAGGGTCCGCAGCGGGGCATGTACTACGACCTGTACGTCATCCTCGACATCTTCTCCCGCTACGTCGTCGGCTGGACCGTCGCCGCCCGGGAGGACTCGACCATCGCCACCGAGCTGATGCAGCACGCGATGGGCGTGCACGGTGTCCCTGAGGTCATCCACGCCGACCGCGGCACCTCCATGACCTCCAAGCCCGTCGCGCAGCTCATGGTCGACCTCGGCGTGACCCGATCCCACTCTCGACCCCGGGTGTCCAACGACAACCCCTACAGCGAGTCGCAGTTCAAGACCATGAAGTACTGCCCCGCCTTCCCCGCGACGTTCGGCTCGCTGGCCGACCCCGCGCCTTCGGGCAGGCGTTCTTCAGCTACTACAACCACGAGCACCGCCATTCCGGGATCGGGCTGCACACACCCGCCTCGGTCCACCACGGCACCGCCGCCCAGGTCCGGGCCCTGCGCCAGCAGACCCTCGACGCCGCCTACACCGCCCACCCCCACCGATTCGGCCACCGCCGACCCCGACCCCCGAAACCCCCAGTCGAGGCCTGGATCAACCAGCCCTCACCAGAAGCGCTCATACAGAGCGCGTAAGCCCCCGCTGTCTCAGCCGCCTTGACAGGTTCCGCAGCGGCGCAATAGGACGTCACGGTAGGTGCCTGCCTGGTAGCCAGGTTCGTCAAAAGCGAACGCCCGCGCAGCGGTCGCATCGGGCAAGTCGACGATGTGCACGCTGCCGGTCAGGGTGCCATCGGCGGTGAAGGTTGGCCCCCGAGCGGTCATGGCGCGATCGAACTGATCCATGTATGACCAATGCTCTTCGACCATTTGACTTCGCAGCTCAGTGGACCCCGCCCGGTCACGGTGGTAGCACAAGAAGTCCATCGGTCAACTGTGCTACTCCGCGGTCCCCGACACCAGGTCGACCTTTCGTGCTGAACTTCGTCAATCTCGCCCGAGGGGGCCGAGGGGCTCGGGCGCGTCTCCGGGCCCTTGGAGGATCTGGACAACTTGGTGAGACGCGGGCCGTCTCACCAAGTTGTCGCGCCGCAGGTCAGCGGTCTACCAAAGTGACAGGTAGCGCGAGAACCTACATCTCACGAGCCGTGTCCAAATCTCATAAGTCTGTCCACGGCGTGTCCAAATCTCATAAAGGTGGCCACGGTGGACGATCGCGATGTCCTGACCGCGGGTGACGTGGGGGTCCGGTACTCGACGGCGAGGGTGATGTCGTCGCGGATCTGTCCAGGGCCAATCGCTAGTTGCTGGCTGTTGACGCGGCCGCACGCAGCAGTTGGTTGCGAGTGGCGTCCAGCTCGGTCACTGCCCGCTCGAAGGCGGCTGCTACGCCTTCCTCGACCAGGGCGGTCGCCGGGCCGTAGCCCTGGTGTGCTGCCGCCCGCAGGCCCTCTGCGTGCTCTACTGCCCGCTGGCGGACCGCGGTCAGGACCTCGACGGTGCTGCCTTGCCAGCCGTAAGCCTGCAGCAGCAGCCGGAGCCGGCGGCCTCGCAGAGCGACCGGGTCGACGCCGTGGTCGAGGGCTAACGGGAAGCCGTCGCTAGCGGCTACGTCGTTCGCGGTCAGCGGCACCCACGTCAACGCCACGAACGCCAGGTCCCGCAGAGGCGTGACAGGACCGGCCAGGTCCCAGTCGATGAATCCGACCAGCAGCCCCGGGGAGGTGCCGGTTTGATCGTTGAACCCGTCGTCGAGTCCGTTGGCGTGCCCTGATCGGACCGTGGGCTGCCATACCGCGTTGTACGGGGCGGCGTCGTGGTGACCGATCACTTCCCCTGCCCGTAGGTCGTCGTGGTCACCGAACCAGCGCGCTCCTGCTGGAGGGACGAAGGAGGCTGAGGCGGCGTGGAAGTCGCGAAGCCACTGCCCGGCGGCGACCAGGGTCGCGTCGCTGTGGGTCCACGGCGGCCAGGGACGGGCTTCACCAACGGTCTCACCCGGCAGGAAGGACAACACCTCCCGGCCTTGCTCGTCGATGCCTGGCACGCGTGGGGCACGCGAGAAGCCCATCGCGTGCAGATGCGTCAGGAGCGCGTGCACACCGACGGTCTGCTCCCCCGTGCGACGGCGGACCGTCTGGCCGACCCGAACGGCCCCGTCGTTGCGGCCACCGGGCAAGCGCTGCTCCACCCGGCCAACCTAAGCCAGGCACCACCCCCCAAGCCCATAACCCTCGTAGGCCCCTCGTAGGAGAGCGACACCGGAGCGCCGATCTAGCTGTGCCCTGAGGACTTAGATAACTTGTGAGACGACCGGCAGCTCGGCTTCTAGTCCCGCCGCAGGTCAACGGCCTGCCCTTTGGACAAAAAGCGCGAGAACCTACACTTCTCTCTCTAGGCCCGCCGCCTCTTCTTCGCGTGACCTCATCCGCCTAGCCTCGAAGGTGTCATCGACGCACGAAGTTGTCATCGGTGTGCATCTGCTCACGAAGTTGTCCGGGAAGAAGCTGTGCTGAAGAGCCTCTCCAGGACCCCAGCGGTTTGGCGAGAAGGACCGTGCGGCCGGGCTCGGCGCATCGACGTCGGCGCTTTCGCTCAGCGGCGGCGGAGGAGGTAGCGGGTGAAGATCCCGTCTGGCGAGTAGTCAGCCTGGTCGATGCTGAAGCCGGCGCGGGTGATCATTGGCTCGAGCAGCCAGGTAAAGGTCGAGTGCTCGTCGCGGACGTGCTCCTCCAGCTCGGCACGGGACCACTCCCCCACCACGCCGTCGGCACCGGTGGCGCACCAGTCCTCGATCCGCTCCTCGGCCTGCTGAGGCTCGAAGTGATAGACGACGTCCCACAGCCGGAACAGCCCGCCGGGTCGCAGCATGTCGTGGACGCGGACCAGCGCGATCGCCTTCCAGGCGTCGGGTAAGTGGTGCAGGGCATACCGGGAGTACACGGCGTCGGCGGGTGGTCCAGTGTGCTGGTAGGTGAGGAACCCGGCCTCGACGACGTTGCCGGCGCCGGCCGCGGCGACCTTCTCCCGCAGCGCGTGCAGCATCACACCACTGACATCGACCGCGACGACGCGGGCGCAGTGCACGGCGATAGCTAAAGCGAGCTGCCCAGTACCACTGCCCAGGTCAACGACAGACGAGTCTTGACCGACGCCGTGGTGCCGCAGGAGCTGCGCCTCGACAGCCCCGTCTGCGTTCTCCTTGTTGTCGTAGCGGGCGACGTGCTCGGCATCCACGTTCTCGCGTCCGGCGCTGGCGACCTCATCCAGGAACCATCCTGGGCGGCTGGGCGGCACGTTCGTGGGAGCCATGACTGCCAATCCTAGAGACCCACGACTCGCGGATGTCTCGACATGACTCACGTCAAAGACCGTCCACATCCGTCGAGGATTTGGACAACTTAATGAGACAAGCCCCGTCTCACGAGGTTGTCGCGCTGCAGGTCAGCGGCGCACAGGCGTGTCAGGACCGGCGAGAACCTACACTGGCGGTGGCAGGCGGGGGCGTCGGTGGCGCTGCCCCCGTGACAGGTGCCATCCCGGCCCCCCAGAGCGGACTCGTGGCCGCGCGTGAAGGTGGCACCAGGGGCCGAGTGGTGGGTGAACACGGTGGTGGCTTTGGCGTGGAACACCGACGCGATCGCGCCTGCGCCTGCGGCGCGGGTAGGTCAAACGCGACCGCGGCCAGCACCAGCAAGCCACCGTTGGCCGAGAACGCGGCTGCTGGTGGCGTGGGCTAGCGGGCCGGCTGACAGCGCCTCGGTCGGATCCTCCGGCGGGTTTAAATGTGCCACGGTTTCTCGATGAGGTTGGTCGTGCCGTTCGTCCTGCGCAACCGCCCTGGCCACGTCGACGTCGAGATCCGAGCCAGCCTCGGATCCGCTGATTCTGGCGGCGTCTTTCTGGACTCGACGTTGCCGCCGGGTGCGGGCGCTGGTCTGCCCATCTGCACGGCCACCATTGTGTACGAGGTGTCGGGCTACGCCGCAGCGATGGGGTGGGTGCAGCTGGTCCGGTCCAGCGATTCGGGGCATCCCGATCGGTTCGAACTCGACCCTTTGGCCATGCTCCGCAACGCGAACACCCCGTATGCGTTCTTTGGCATCAAGCCTCAGCTTTTCGACGCCCCCCAAAGGGACTCCCACGTCGAGCTGAGGTGGCAGGCACGGTCATACCTGGCCGTGACCTCTGACGCCGTCATCAGCGCCGAGGCGTTGCCAGTCGCTGGGTTCTCCTGGGGCTTTGGAATCAGCCGGGCCGGGATCACGATCGAGCCCCCGCCCTGCTCGACATCGCCAGTTGGGCTGACCACGTTGGCCTACTCGAGAGGGAACATCCAGGGTGGCGGTTCACCCCGGGACAGCAGGGCAGCAAGCCGGGGAAACGCCCGGCCACGTCCTAGGCTGAGGATTCCGCCAAGCACGTGACACGAGACCGCGGACAAGCCCGTCGGAATCCGCAGGCCTTAGGTTCGGGCCTTCGCCACGTTCGGTGAGTTCCTACAGCCACTCAGCTTTCGCTGACGGGGTTGGGTGTCGGCGCGGCTAGGGCGGCTGATGGCGGGGTGTCTTGGCTACCCGAGGTTTGCCGTGGCGGCGGCGGCGAGCTTGGGGTTCTGTGCTTGAAGCCAGGTGGAGGCTTGGGTGCGTTCAGCGACTGTGGTGGGGTACGCGGTGTTCCAGATGTTGACCTCGGCGTATTGAACGAGGCCGTCGGGTCGCTGGTATAGGATCCGAAGGTTGGCCCAAGTGCCGATCTTGGTGTTCGGTGCGTCGGTTTCGGCGCGTTGCACAGTGAGGCTGCCGACCGTTTGGGGGACGCAGGCCTTCGTGGTGGCGCCCTTCTCGACCAGCGCAGCGCAGAGTGTGGTGATGGGTTCGATGAATCCTTGGCCGGAGACCGGCGTCGCGTTCACCACGTTCAGCGTGGCCGCCGCCTGGTAGCCGGCCGGAAGGCCGGCCGCTGACGGGCTGCCGGGGGTTAGGGTCAGCCCTCCGCCCCAACCGGACGGGGACTGCGGCTGGTAGCTGTAGTCGCTGCCGAAGAGGGGCATAAGGATCGCCGCTGAACCACCAGCTCCGGCCGCCCACCAGTCGGGCGAACGCGGATGAGGTGCCGGGGAATCGATTCCGAGGCCCGAGGCCGACTCGACCAGGGTTTTCGCCGTGGCCGGCGCAGTGGTCAGCGCATTCGCCGGTGGTGGCATCGTCGCCGTTGTCGAGTCCGCAAAGGGGTGCCACGACAGTGCCGCCGCCGCGACTGCCGCGACTGCGGCTGCGGCAATAACGCTGCGGCCGGCCGGCCGTAAGCGGCGGTGAGGCTCAGCGACGGATTTGGCGGCGCTGACGGCGTCGAGACGTGGGGTGATCTGCTCGGCCTGCTCGATCAGGGTGGACCGCAGCAGCGTTTCGAGGTCAGGCATGTTGATCCTCCGTGGTGATGGCGATGGTGGTCCGGAGCCGCTGCAGGCCACGCCATGATCCGCTGCGGACCGAACCAACCCGGACCCTGAGCAGGTCAGCAATCTGCGCCTCGGTCATATCCTCGTAGAACCGCAGTACCAGGATTGCCCGCTGATGCCGGGGCAACGCCGCCAAGGCCTGCCACATCACGTCTCGAGCGGCCAGCCCGTCCGAGACATCAACCAGCAGCTCCTGAGGGATCTCGGCTGGGTCGGTGGGCTCTTCCTGGATGCGCCGTCGTCGCCGCCCTTGGCTCAGGTACTGGTTGACCAGACAGCGACGCAGGAACGCGCCAGGCTGCTCGATCTTGCTGCGCTGCGCGTACGCCCACGACGTCGCCAGCACCTCCTGCAGAAGGTCCTCCGCGGCGGCCCGATCGCCGGTCAACAAGAACGCGGTCCGCAACAGGCGGGCGTAGTGAGCCTCGACGAACTCATCAAGCTCCACGTCAGCCTGCTCCCCTCGACCCGCCGCTCCACCTACAGATAAAGACGCTTAAGGCGTGAGCCACTATGCCTGCACCCGTAACCAGTTTCGGAGAAGCGACGGGCATGGCCGGGCCGTGCGCCCCGACAGCGGCCTGGTTGGGCGCCGGCATCGACAGCTGCAGAACCAAACGTTCCCGCAAGTTTCGCCTGGCTGGGCAACGTGTTCGCAGCCGTGAGCAGCGCTGGGCATCCGGCATGTCACGACATCTCAGGCTGAGGATTTGGACAGGTTGTTGAGACGCGAGTCGCGACACCTCCGTGAGAATCCACAGGTCACCGCTCCCCTGCGCTGACAACTTCAGTGAGTTCCTACAAGGGCTCGAAGCGGCCCGCGTTCCCTCGGACACAGGTCCAGAACCAAGGTGGCGTCCCCTACCGCACGGATCTGCGTTCCTCCCCACGTGGGGCTGCGTGACCCCCCTCACGGACCGCGCTCCTCCCCACATGGGCTGCGTTCCTTGCCAGGTGGGCGGCGTTCCCTTCCCACCTTGCCCGCGTTCCCCACCGTGGCAGCCCAGAGCCAGCCGGAGCCGACGCGGCGGGGCCCGATTCGGGTCGACAACACGCAAGCCATGACGAACGGCGGCCGGCGAGCGCTAGACACGCGGGTGGCTCCGGGCCGGGGGAGGGAACCGGTCGGAGCCACCCGCGCGTGCGGCAGCTGATCTGCTAGTTCACGACGACGGTCTGTACCTCCGCGACCGCGAACCGGGAGGTGGTTTGGGTCTGCAGGTTGTTGAATGCGCCGCCGGTGCCGTCCGACCCGGACCAGGTGACGTTCCAGCTGATCGTGTACGTCGCGGTCACCTGGTCGTCACCACCGACCCCCAGACTCGATTGGAGGTACCGATAGGAGCAGCCCTGCGGGTTCACCGGCGCTAGCCACGTCTGGTCGTTGGCCTTCCACGGCGAGCCCGGGCCAGCGCAGGAGACGCTGTGCGACCCATCCCCTGGGGTGAAGCCCAAACTGACCGGGGTGGCCGTCGCCTTCCCCCACACGGCGCCCGCAGTGACCGTCTTGCTGACCGGCTGGAATGTCGCCGGGTCGACCCAGAACCAGGTGTTGGCGTTGACGATCGTGTAAGGGTGGCCGCTCTCCTTCAAGATCCCCGACGGGTACCTCGATGGCACCGGCGACGGCATCTGTAGCTCACCAAAGGCAGCCAGCGCGAGCTGGGCTGACGTCGGCGGCGGCGGGGCCGCTGGAGCAGCCGGCGCCCCTGGGGCGGCGACCGGGATAGCGGCAGGCGGTTGCGGCACGTTGCACACCGCCGGCCCGGCTGCCGGGCACGGTGCCGACCCTTGAGGGCCAACAGGAAGATTGCCGGGGAAGAACGGGTTGCTATTCACATTCGATCCGCCTTGGTAGGCGCCCGCAGACCCCACCGGTACAACCGTGCCACCGCCACCGCCTGCACCACCGGCTGGCCCGCCAACCGAACCGTTGCCGGCCACTGCCCCGCCACCGGAACCGTTGCCGGCGGGCGCGCCACCCCCACCCGGGACGTTGACTCCAATCTGCACTGTTCCACTCTGAGGGGTTACCACGATGGGTAGGGGGGATGGTGTCCCGGCTGCTACGGCGTGCCCGGCCATGGCCCCTGAAAAAAGACCGGCGAGAAGTCCTGCTCGCGCGTAGCGCGTCACTTTCCGGGTGTGCACGTTTCCCCCAAAAGCGCCTCGGAGTTAGCGACTCGCCAGCCGCCGGGGGTCCGTTGCAAGGTACCTCGGGCGGGAGCGTTGGGGGTGCCGACGGTGAGCTTGTTGCCGGTCTCGGTATCGAGGTATCCGGCCTGAGATCCGTCCTGGCAGTCGTTGAGCACAGCGGTGTCTTTGCCGTCGATCGGCTGCGGCCAGGCGATGTAAGAGATTGTCTGGCCATAACCGGCCTCGTGCTGAGCCTTAAGTTTGGCGTAGGCGTTTCGGAGGCGGGTGAGTAGTGGGTCGACAGCCACCGACCCGATGCTCTGCTCCAGTTGGTCGGCGGGCAGGGAAGCCATCGTGAGTGTGAGCCTGTTGAACTGGCGCCAGACCAGCTCGGCGGCTTGCCGGTCTTGGGATTCCTTGGCAGCCGGGTCCACGGTGGTGGCCGTGGGAGTCGCCGGTGTCGGGGTTGACGGCATCGTCGAGCTGGTGGGGGTTCTGGTGGCGCTGGTGATGGGGCCGGCGTCGGCGCCGGCGTTGCAGCCGGCCAGGGCTGCGGCGATCGCGGCCGCGGCGGCGATGGTGAGGGTGGCGGTGCGGGTGTTCATGGGTGGGCCTCCTTCCCGCTGTGTTCCAGCATGACGGTCGGGTGCGACGGCCTGACTGTGGTGGTCGTGTTCATGGGGTGCCCCTAGCTGCGGTGCCGGTTGGTCAGCTGGCTCGGAAGGAGAGCCAGTCCCGGTGGTGGGCGAGGATCTGCTTGCTTCGCTCGTTGAGCTCCATCGGCGGTAGCCCGTCGTCGGTGCGGTTGCAGACGTCGTCGATGACAATCCGGTGGGCGCCGTCGGGGTTCCCCTCGGCGTCGGCGACGGCCGCGGCGTCCAGCCGGGGGATCTCCTCGTGCGGGGCAGCGAGCCGGGCGATGTCCACGACCGCGCGGGCGGTGGTGGTGTCCCCGGTGGCCAACGCGTTGGTGGCGACGAGGTGGGCGACGTCGACGATCGCGGCCGCGTAGTGGTGGTCGAGGCGGTCGCCGCCGATGAGCCAGGCCGCTCCGCCGCGCAGGTGGGCGAAGGGGGTACCGGTGACCAGCCGCAGGGCGGCGGCGTAGTCGTCAATTCCCTGTTGCCCGCGGGTTTGGCCGCGCAGGCGCAGCCGCAGAAACAGGTCGGCGTCGACGAGCACACCGGTCAGCTCGTAGACCCCAACACCGCGCGCCATCCCGGCCGCGGACTTGTTTGCGTGCGGCAGATACTCCTGCTCCTGCTCCCCAGGGGCGCAGCTGGCTCTGAGCAGGTCGCGAACCTTGTGCACGTACTTGCGGGCGGTGCTAGGGGCGATGTTGAACGCGCCGGCGACCTGCTCGACGGTGGCCCCCTGTTCACGGGTGGCCAGGTAGGCGACGTGCTCCAGGTATGGGGCGAACCGCTTCGCCGCCACGCGGGGGGCGCGGACCGTCAGCGGGCCCAACAGGGACAGCCTCGGCCGCTGGCAGTCCCGCTGGAACCAGGCGGCCACCTCCTCATCCAGGGTGGGGTCGGCCTGCTCGACCCGGGGACGGACCTCCGCGGGCACGCTGGGAGCCAGCACGTTCAGGTCAGCGGTGGTGGTCGCGGCCGCCTCGAGGTACACCTCGTCGGCCAGCGGCAGCATGCACGCCGCGGAGACCCGGGCGCTGTCGTGCACGTCGGGGGTGGCCCGGGGCTGCACCAGCTGGTCGCGCAGTGCGCCGGCGGCGTCGCTGTAGGCCTGCCACGGCTGCTCGCCGGCCGCGTCGGGAATCTTCTCGTCCGGGGCGGTCCGGGCGTGAGTCAGCAGCATCGCCACGCCGCGGCCGGTGTCCTCATCCCAGCCGCTTGCGGTCAGGGTCAACCCGAAGTCCGGCAGGGTCAGCGTCCCGGTCGCGTCGACGCGGGCCACCGTGGCGCCGGCCGGGGCAGAGCCGGGGTCAAGGTCGGCGGCGACCAACACCAGGGCGGTGCCGGTCGCACGGGGCCGGGCGGCCAGCAGCTGGAACAGCCCGGCGACCGGCGACGTCGACGCGTCCCCGTCCGCCGGTACTGCGTCGTCGGAGATCAGGAGTGCGTGCGGGAGCCAGGCCTCGTCGGCGACCGCCCGGCGGCGGGCATCCACGACGGGGAGGTCGACCCTGTCGGCGAAGTCAGCGGTGCGGACCGCCCACCCGGTGGCCGCCGACAAGACAGCGCCCGCGTCGCTGCCGGAGGCGTACCGCAGCCGGCTGGGTGCGGCGTCAACGAGTTCACGGCCGAACCCGAGCAAGGTGACGTCGACCCCGTCGGCCCACCGGGTCACCCCCAGCTGGGCGGCCATCACCCGGGCCAGGTCAAGGCACCGGGTGGAGTCACCGGTCAGCACCAGCCCACCGACGTGCTCCAGGTCCAGCAACCATGAGCTGGTCGCGTCCGAGCCGACGTGCACCAATGTTGGGTAAGGAGCCAGCGGGCAACTGTCGTCGGGGTCCGGGCCCGCCGTGTGGGTCTGCGCAGCGGCGGGGAACCTCCAGACCAGACCGGCGGAGTCAGCGGGCTGCCACGGGTCGGCCAGCACGGCCGCCGAGGCCAGGTGGATGCTGATGTCTTCGTCGGTCAGCTGCACCGCAGTGACCGGCAACGTCTCCGCGTCGCCCGCCGCGACCCGGCACAGCACCTCATCCAGGCGCGCGACCTGCGCCGCCGCGGGACCGCCGACGGTGACGGTGACCCGCTCGACCGGGGCCAGTCCGGGACCGGCCGCGGCGATACTGCGCCCCGGCCGACGGTCCCGGAACTGCTGCCGGCGGACCAACGCCAACGCACCAAACACGCCGGCGGCCAGGATCGTGCCGCCAGCGGCGAACCCCGTCACGGTAGGGGCCAGCTGCTGCTCACTGCCCGCTGCAGGGCTCGACGATGACCCCGACACCAGCGTCCGGTCCACGCCCGTTGCCGCAGCCGAAGTGCCCGAAGCATCGCCGGCCGGGCGCGCGGGCGCGGAGGTTGGGGTGCTGGCGGTGCCGGGTCCGGGGTCGGGGTTCGCGGTGGCGGGCTGGTCGTCATTCTGCGGGGAGCGTCGCCCGGACGCTGGTGTTGGGGTCAGTAGCTGTGGTCCGGGCGCCGGCTGAGATGCACCCGCGGCCGGTTCGGGCGTCGCCGCGGTAGCCGGTGCGGCGACTGGGGGCGTCGCCGCCGCAGTGCCGGTGAGGGTGATGTCCCAGCCCGGCTCGATGTGGTCGGGGTTGGTGAAGTGTTTGCCGCCCGGTTCGGCCTTGCCGTCGTTGGCCGGCCAGACCGTACGCCAGTCCCGGATGCCATGCTTGGCGGCGATCCCGGACAAGGTGTCCCCCGGTTCGACCGTCATCTGCGCGACTGGCTGCTCAGTGGTTACTGCCTGGGCGGTTGCCCGGCCAGCGACCGCGGGACCCGTAGAGGCGGCGCCCTGGGCGGGTTTCTGGGGGTGGGCGGCGGGCAGGGTGAGGATCTGGCCGGTGTGGATCTCGAAGTCGGGGCCGAGGTGCGAGTTGAGCGCGGCGATCTCGTGGTACCGCAGCGGGTCTCCCAGCTGACGCTCGGCGATGGACCAGAGGGTGTCGTGGCGGTTGACGGTGTACCGGGTATGTCCCGACGTCGGTGACTGTCCGGTCGCCACTGACCTGGTGGAGCGGTGACCGGTCGAACCCGCCTGCTGGGGCTCGCCAGCAGCCACCGAGCCGGCGTGCCGGCTCGGTGGCTGGGCGGCGTGTTGGGACGGCCCGGGATATTGCCCAGCGGTAGTGGCAACTGTGGCTCGGGGCCCGTGGAGGCTTCCGACACTTCCGGGGGCGCCGGGGGTTCCCGGGATGCCGGCGGCGGCAGCGTGAGGAGCGGCCGCGGTCAGGACGGGTGCGGCCACAAACATGGCCACGATGGTGGTGACCAGCAGCGCGGCCGGCCGCGCGGACCAGCCGGGCCCGGGCGTGCCGACCGGCAGGACGGGGCGATGCCCGCGGGTGCGGACGGCGGCGCCGATCTCGCGCAGCACCGAGATGGTGAAGGCGGCCCACAGCAGCCACACGATGGCGGCAAGGACGGCGAACACGGCCCGCCCGGAGGTGTCCGGTCCGGTGAGGGCCTGCCAGACGGTCGGCAGGTCCGGGACGGAGGTGGGGAACGCGCGGATCCGGACCAGCGCCGCGGGTACCCCGGCGACGAACAAGGCCAGAAGCAGGGCGGAGCTAAGGCCTTTGACGATGGCGACCAGGCGGGTCATGGGGTGCCTCCTGTACGGACTCCGAGGAGCAGCTGGGCGGTGGCGTTACGCGAGACCGTGTAGGTCAGGCCGCTGATGGGTCCGGTGGCCGAAGCCTGCACGGTCACGTCGATCCGTCCCGGTGAGGCGACGGCGACCGACCCGGCCATCCCGGCCCGGGAGATGATGCCGCGGGCGGCGGCGGCGGCGGCCGTGCTGCGGCTGTTGTCGTCTGGGCCGCTGGCGTAACTGGCAGCCCGGGCGGCCTCACCCGCGACGATGTCGGCGCGTTCCCCGGCCCTGATTCTGGCTCCCCCGTCGGCGACCAGGCCGGCAACGGCCAGGATGGCTGCGAAGGTGACCGCCACCCACAAGGTGATCGACCCGCGGTCCCGCCGCACCCGAGGGAAGCCTCCACGCCACTGGCGCGACAGCCGCCCTCTGAGGCCGGCCCGGGCGGACCAGCCCGGGCTCACCGGGCCGGCTGTGGTCAGGCGCGGGCGGGTGACGTCTGGTTGCCGGCGGATCACGTCCCGGCCCCCGTGTTGGTAACGCCACGGTTGACGTCGATGGGACTGACACCCTGGTCGCTGACGAACCGGGTGCCGGGCACGCCGGGAATCGCTAAATCCGAGAGGTTGACCAGGCAGCTGACCGTGACGACCACGGACTGGCCCGGTAGGCCGCGGGCGGCCGCAGCGAACCCGCTGGGATCCACGCTCACCTCACCACCGCCCACGCACTGCAGATCCTGGGCAGCCAACCCAGCCCGCGCCGCACTCGACGCTGCAGCCGACGCGGCCGCCGCATCTCGGGCCAGAGAAGCCTCCCGGGCGGCGTTGCCGGCAATGGAGGTGACCGTGTTGTTGGCGACCGCGACCCGGCCGACGAGCACCATGAACCCGATCAGCAACAGCATCACGGGGACCAGGATCGCCAGCTCGAGGGAGGTCGACCCCCGGTCGCGGCGGCCGGTTCGTACATCGTGAACTCGCCCAGTCATCGGGTGAACCGTTCGATGCCGGCGGTCGAGGATTGGGCGACGGCGATGTCGAACCCGGGCAGCGGGATGACGTTCTGGGCCTGGCCGGAGCAGGTGACGTTGACGGTGGCGGCTGTCCGGGCCTCGGTGACGGCCGGTGCCACCACCAGGCCGCCGGCGACGTCGGCCAGGTAGGCCCGGGCGGCGCCGGCGCCGGCGCCGGACGGCGCGTTGAGGACCTTGCCGGCCCGTACCCCCGCTTCGGCGGCGGCCTGGCACATGCTGCGGGCCTGGAACCACAAGCCGGCCTGGATCGCGCCAAACGTCAACAGCAGCACCAGCGGGAAGAGGATGGCCAGCTCGAGGCTGAGCGACCCACGATCTCGCCGTCTGTCGATGACGGTGCGCACCCGGCATCGCGGCACCGCCCGCAGGCGGCGCCGCGACCCGGCGGGGGTGAGCAACGTCATCGTGATCAGTTCTGGTTCAGGTCAGCGGATCAGGCCGGAGTGGGTCTGGACGGCGTTGACGATCACGACGCCGAGGGCGATCGCGGCCGCGGACAGCACCGCGGTGACGATGGCCTGCTCAAGGCTGAGGGCGCCGCGGTCCCGGCGGTCACCGAGCCGGCCGTGTAGCCGCTGGTTGGTGCCGGCGGCTAGGGAGCCGACGAGCAGGCAGGTCATCGTGACGGCGAGCATGACCTGGCCGGTGAGACGGTTGACTCGGTTCTTCATTCTCATGGGGTTCCTTCTTTCATCCGGTGGTGCGGGGTGAACTGGTTGGTCGAACAGTTGGGGCCGGCTGACCTGGGTGGTTGGGTTAGCCGCCGGTGAGTCGGACGGCGGCGGGGTAGACCAGCAGGGCGGCGAAGCAGATGAACAGGCACACGGTAGGCACGGTGAGCCGTTCGGTGGCCAGGCCGGCTTGGGTCTGTTGGGCGGTGTTGTCGGCGTGCCGCATGCTGCGGGCTTCAGCCATCAGGGTGTCGAAGACGGCGGCGCCGTCGGCGGCGGTGGCCACGATGTCGGCCAGGTTGACCAGCTCGTCGACCCCGATCCGGTGCCCAAGGTCACGCAGGGCGTCCCAGGGTTGCTCGTTGTTCAGCTCCGCCCGCAGCACTGCGGTGTGAATAAGCCGGAACGGGCGGGCCCCGGAGACCCGGGAGGCTTCCTCGAGGGCTTCGGTGGGTGACCCGCGGGCCTTACGCTCCAGTCCGACCAGGGCCAGGTAGGCGGCCAGCGCGGCCCGGAACTCGGCCCGGGCTGTCTCGGCGTCCTCGGCGACCTGCCGGGACGGGTTGGCCCAGGCCAACAAGGCCAGCACCACGGTGGCAACCGCGGGGATGGTGAACGGCAGCCGGATGCCGGCAGCAGCCACCATCACCGCGAACAGGGCCGGCACGACGGCGCCGCCGGCGGCCCAGCCGAGCTTGCTGACCGCCAGTTCGCCCCGGCTGCGGCCGAGGATGGCCAGGTCTTCGCCGCTGGCGCCGAGGTGCCGGTCCGCGAACCCGGTCACCGACGCCGGCAGCCAGGCTGGGCCGGCGCTGGTGACGGCGTCCTGGTTGCCCCGCCGGGCGGGTTGGGCGTTCAGCTGGGCCATCACCGTGGCCAGCCGCGGCGGCGCCGGGCGTAACGCCCGGACCAGCAGCGCCAACCCGGCCAGCACCGACATCCCGCCCAGGGCGATCAGCTGCAGGGGGTTCACCGGGACACCGCCGAGCCGGTCACCGGGGCGTCGTTGAGGTCGTCCAAGAACCGCGCCCCGACTACCGGCCGGGACAGCCGTTGGAACCAGGCGAGGGTGAACCCGAAGGCGGCGACGATGACACCGAGGGCGAGCTGCCCGCCGATGCTGTTGTAGGGGGTCATGTAGGTGCGGGCGAAGATGACCAGCAACACCCAGCATCCGAGCGTGACCGCGAGGATGCCGCGGATGTTGCTGATCGACTTGGTCTGCTCGGACAGGATGCTGCGGCGCATCCGGACCTGCTCGTCCACGTCCAGAGAGAGAGCGGACAGCACGTCGGCCAGGCCGATGCCGCCGTGCCGGGCCCGTACGATCAACGCCATCGCCACGTGGTCACCGACGGGGTCGGCGATCTCCTTGGCGAACTGACGCAACGCCGGCTCCAGGCCCTGCGGGCCCATCCGGGAGGCCAACGCGGTGGTCTCCGCGGCGATCGGCGGGGGGCTGGTCATCGCGGCTCTGGCTAGCGCGTCCTGCATCGTCTGGGCGGCCCCGGAGGCGAGCAGGTCCGCCAACCGGCGGGTCCACGACGCCAACGCCTCCAGCCGGGCGATGTGCCGCTTCGAGGCCGCCGACGGGCGCAGCAGCGACGGAGCCACCAGCACCACCGCGGCCGCACCCAAACCGGCGGCGACCCACCCGGTCACCAACGTCGCGACGATCCCGACCGGGACCGCGACCAGCTGCTCTGGCCGCCACCGCCCCGACCGTCCCGACTGCCCGGCGTCCGACTGAAGCGCCGATTTGACTTCGCGCTGCGGCATCTGCACCCCGAGAAGGAGGGCCACCAGCAGGGCCAGCCCGGCCAGGACCAACATCCCACCCACCGCGATCAACAGGGTCATGCCCGCCACCGGTCCCGCCCCCCCTGCTGACCCCACGGGGCGTGCTGGGCGTGCTGGGCGTGCTGGGCGTGCCAGGTGGAGGTGCCGGGGTTGAGCCAGTCCAGGTCGAACCCGACGTCGACGAGGCGCTGCGCCAGCTCCGGGGTCGGCTTACGTCCGGTGGTCACGGCCCGCCCGTCTTCCCGGGGTGCGAAGAGCTGCTCGGTGACCGGGTACCCGTTCTCGCCTAGCCCGCCGGAGTGCACCTGGACCACCTCGGTGACATACCGCTCGTGGTCCCGGTTGCGGGCCACGTGCACGATCAGATCTAATGAGGTCGCCGCCATCAACGCGAAGTCCCCCGGTAGCGGCGGGTTCGCCGTCCGCACCATCTGCACCAGCCGGTCGAACACCCCGCGGGCCGAGACCGCATGAATAGAGGACATGATTCCCGCGACGCCGTTAGAGGCGGCATCCAACAGGAAAACTGCCTCCTCCCCCCGCGTCTCGCCCAAAATCTCCACGTCCGGGGAGTCGCGCAGCGACTGCTTCAGCAGGTCACCCATGGTCACCTGGCCGCGGCCCTCGGAGTTGGCTGGCCGGGCCTCGTAGGAGCGGACCAGCGCCGCCGGCCGCAGCAGCCGGACACTGCCGTCCGGTTCGTGCACGACCTGCCCGTCCGGGCCCCGTTCCGGCAGCACGTGGATGCCGAGCTCCCGGTCGTCCTCGACGGTGACGATCATCTTGTCCAACGGGATCGCCCGGCACAGCGCCCGCAGCAGCACCGTCTTGCCGACCCCGGTGGCCCCGGAGACCATGATCTTCCCGCCAGCCAGCACGGTCGCGGTCAGGAACGCCAGCAGCGCGTCGTCGATCATGCCCATGTCCCGCAGCTGCTCCAGCGAGGTCTCCACATGCCGGTGCACCCGGATGGTCCCGGCCGGATGCGGGGTGACATCCATCGCCGCGGACATCCGGGCCCCCAACAGGCCCACCGACTTCATCCGCAGCTGCAGCAAAGGCCGGGACACCGAGAACTCCCGGCCCGCGGAGTCATCCAACGCCGAACCCGCCATCGCCTGCAGCAGCTGCTGCAGCTGCACGTCCGTACTCGCCAGCCGGGGTCCGGGCACCTTCGCCCCCCCGGCGAGGCGCAGCATCGTCGGCGCGGTCCCGTTGAAGAAGATGTCCTCGACGTCCGTTCGGGCCAGCAGCGGCTCCAACGGCCCCAGCCCACCGAGGGCGGCGTGCACCGCCGCCACCAGGTCGTCCTCATCGCCTTGGGTCAGCGTGGGCAGCCCGAGCTGGGCCCGGTGGTTGACCCACGACTCCAGCTCCTCATTCACCAGCGCCTGCGTCCGCAGCCGCTTCCCCACCCCGTCCAGGCCCGCGTACCGGCTGGCGTCCACCGACAGCCGAGCCGCGACCCGCTGCTGCATCTCGGTGACCGCGTCACCGAACCCCACCTGCGAACCGATCCAGCTGCCCGGCCCGGCCGAGGCCCCGGCCGAGTCTCCGTGCGGCGGCCCCGACGGCAGCACCCCGCGGGGCAGGTCGGTGGGCCCGGCTCCGTCAGCGTGGGAGTCCAGGTGCTCGCTCATCAGTCCTCTTCCCTAGGCGGCCGGCCACCCTCGCGCGGCGGCCGCTGACCAGCGACGCGTGACAGGAGGTTGAGCAGGTTCGAGTCGCTGTCGGTGACGGCCGGCCCGCGCGCCAGGCTCCCGTCCTGCAACCGCAGCCAGACGTCATGACAGCCCCGGACGACCAGGTCCTGCAGGCCGGGTCGTCCCAGCTGGGCGCCCAGTCCCGTCAGGTCGGTCATGGCACCCCCACGCTCGACGCCTGCGCCTGAGAGATCTGCAGGGCGGCCTGGCCGGCGGCCCGGACCAGGCGGCTGCCGGTCAGCCCGCGCACCGTGGCCACCGACCCGTCAACCAGCGCGGCCGCCGCCCGCGGGTCACCCGGGACCGTGTAGGTCTGCTCGATCCCCACCTCGGCCGCCACCTGCGCCGCCGTGTACGGGCCAGCGCCGTTGACCAGCAGCTGCACCGAGTCCAAGTCCCCGAGCCGGGCCCGGATCGTCTCCGCAGCCGCGTGCCCGGCTTGGACCGCCCGAGCCGTCGGCCGGACCACCAGCAGCACCACCTCACAGGCCGAGATCACCGGCCAGCAGGAAGCCTCCCCCAACCGCCCCACATCAACCACGACATCCCGACCCAGCACCGACCGGCAGCGTTCCACCGTCGTCGCCAAACGGCTCCAGCCGCCGCCGGCCAACGCCCCGGCCTGCGCACCGGACTGCAGGCCCGGCATCACCCAAGCGTCCCCAGCCTCCGGCAACGCCAGCACATGCTCGAGCAGCACCGCGGTCGCCTCCAGCGCCGGCAGGTGCCGGGTCGCCACCGACCAGGACAACAACCCCGACTCGGTGCTCGCCCGCCCCGGCAACAACCCCGGCACCACGTCCCCGCCGCCCGGGTCCGCGTCCACCAGCAGCACCGGCCCCGGCCAGGACAACGTCAACGCCGCCGCCACCGTCGTCGCCCCCGGTGCCGCCTTACCCGCCACCACCGCCACCGCGGTCACTGCGCCGCTCCGCCGGACAGCACCACTAAAGTCACCGACCCGGTCCCGGCCGCGCGGGCCAACCCGACCGCATCCGCGGTCGGCACCCGCACATCCACCACCACGTCACCGGTCGCCGGGTCCGGCTGCCCAAACGAGGCAACCGTAGCCCTGATCGGTTGCACGGCCGTCAGCACGGTGCCGCCCGGCGAGGTCGGGTCCTGCGGCGCCGGCACGGCCAGCACCACCTGGCCAGGGGTTAACCCCTGCTGCGGGCGCTGACCCAGCTTCACCCGGACCGGGACCAGGACCTGGCCGGCGGCCAGCACCGCTGCGTCACCGACCAAACCCGGGCTCAGCAACGACCCTCGCCGCAGATCCGTCAACGCTGTCTTGCCCAGGATCCCGTCCTGCGGGTGCACCACCGCCACCTGCTCCCCCACCGACACATCCGCCGTCGTCACGTCCCCGACCGTCAACGTGGACCCCATCTGCACATCCCTGGCCATCACCACCACGCTCGTGTGCTTGCTATACAGCGGCACCGCATACAGCAGCAGCAGCCCACCCAGCAAGATGAAACCCGCCACCCCGATCAGCCACCGGGTCTGCAGCTGACGCGGTGCCGCCGCCACCCTCGGCGCCGGCGCACGGGGCAGCCGTTGTGCAGAACCGGCGGCGTCAGTAGCGGTGTTAGAACCGTTCTTCTTTCTCCTGCCAGATGACAGCACGCCGTACCCCCTGTTCGGCTTCACTCCGCGACCTCCCCGACGAGACGCCCGATGAGCGCCACTCCCGTGACCTCGCCCGCAGCACAACGGGCAGCGACCCCCTGGACTGCATTTGTACGGGCTGCTTGCACGGCTTGCCTCCTACTCCCCTAAGCACCGAAGACCCCTTGGGCTCGACATCAACGGCAGAACCTGGTCGTAGCGCACTAGGCAGCACCGTCTGCCGTACGGGACTAGTCGGCTGCGTCCAATAACTTACCACCATCTGTGCAAGTGGGCGGCGGTGCAGCTCGGTGGTTTCCCGGGTTCGGCAAGATGACGCAGACGCTCAGGCGTACCCGACCGGAGTTGCAACTGCCCGCCGCGCTTGACCGCTGTCCAAGCGTTCGGCACTCGGGTGCCTGGCGATCCTGCTGTTGGCAGCCGTACCTTGCGCTCGCCGAGCCGAGATTGGGCCGCCATCAACATGGCGACGAAGGCGTTGCACCGGCACCTGCTGAATGTCCATGGCCATGAGAAAGTCCTCGCAGGTGGCCAGGTGGCGGTCCCCGCTGGTGGCCAAGCAAAAGTCCCCACCCCTTGCTCGTCGTGTCGAGCTGGAGCGTGAACCCCTGGACGGTGGGGTGGCGGTGTCGAAGCCAGTCACCTCACCGCCCAGGGAGCTCCATTGAAGTCTGCGAGGGACCGAATGATGAGCATCATTTCCGCCTACCAACAGGTTGGCACCTATCGGGCCGCGGCCGCGATCTGCGGCACGACCCCCAAGACCGTCAAGCGGGTCATCGAGCGGTTCGAGGCTGAACAGAACGGGCTTGCCCGGGCTGCCCGGGCCGCCCGCCGACGCAACTACGAGGACGTGGCCGCGTTGGTCGCCGAGAAGGTGACGGCGTCGAAGGGTCGGATCAGCGGGAAACGGCTGCTGCCGATCGCCCGGACCGCGGGCTATGTGGGGTCGGACCGCAACTTCCGGCGCCTGGTCGCGGCGGTGAAGAGAGACTGGCGTGGTGAACACCACCGGGGCCGCCGGCCGGGGGTCTGGTCACCGGGTGAGCATCTGGTCATCGACTGGGGCGTCATCGGCGGCGTGTACGTCTTCGTCGCCGTCCTGGCGTGGAGCCGGTGGCGGTTCGTGCGGTTCGCTGCTGACGAGAAGGTGGCGACGACGCTGGGGATGCTGGCGGAGTGCTTCGCCCTGCTCGGTGGTGCGCCGAAGGTGGTGCTGGCCGACCGGATGGGCTGTCTGAAGGGCGGGGTGGTCGCGAATCGGGTTGTCCCGACACCGGATTACGTCCGGTTCGCCACGCATTATCGATTCCGGCCCGACTTCTGTGAGGCCCTGCTGATGACGGGATCCGGAGTCGAAGGGCATCGCCGAGAACCTCGTCGGGTACGCCAAGGACGACCTGCTGCGGCCGCTGCTGCTCGAACACGCCCCCGCTCTCGACGTGACGACCGGCAACGAGGCCTCGCTCGCCTGGTGCGACGAGGTCAACGCGCGACGTCACGCCGAGACCTCCGCGGTCCCGACCGCACGCCTGGCCACGGAACGGGACCTGCTCACGGCCTTGCCGTCGCTGCAGCTACGGATCGGCCCCGCCCCGGTCACCCGGAAGGTCGACCGGCTCGCCACGATCCGGTTCGGTTCAGCCCACTACTCCGTCCCGATGAGACTGACCGGTGCGAGCCTTGAGGTCGTCGTCGGCGGGGACCGGCTGCTGCTGATGGACTCGAACATCGGTGAGGTGATCGCCGACCACCCGGTCGTGGCGCCCGGTGAGGCGTCCATCTCGGACGCCCACTACGGCGGGCCGAGGCCGGCGCCACGCCGGTCGCTGCGCCCGAGATCCGTGGCCGAGAAACAGTTCTGTGCCCTCGGCCCCGCCGCGGTCGCCTTCATCACCGGCGCCGCCGCGGCCGGTCACACCCGCCTTGGTCCCGAGCTGGCCGAGCTCAACATCCTGGCCGCTGCGCACGGAGAGACGGTCTTCGTCGCCGCGCTCGAGCGGGCGACCGCGTTCGGTCGGTGGCGTGCCGCGGACGTGCGGTCCATCCTCGCCGCCGGCGCCGGGACACCCCAACCCCGGCCCGCCGGCGACGCGCTGGTCATCGACCTGCCCGTCAGCACCGGGCGGTCGCTCAGCGACTACGCCCCCGAGACCGACCATCCAGCAACGGTGTCCGAGGCTTCACGGTGACCGTCAAGACCGCGCCGCAGCTGCCCGCCGACCTCGTGGCCGGGCTGCGCCGGCTGAAGCTGTTCACCATGCGCCAGCTCGCCCCCGAGCTGCTGCTGACCGCCAAGACGCAACGCTGGACCCCCCGAGGAGGTGCTGCGGACGTTGGTGGAGGCCGAGGTCGCCTCCCGCGACGCCTCGAACGCCGCCGCCCGGCTCAAAGCGGCCACGTTCCCCGTCGTGAAGACCATCGAGGAGTTCGACATCAGCGTCTCCACGATCCCGCCCGCCACGTGCTGATGACGGGCCTACCTGACGTCGCTGGAATGGATCCCCGCACGGGAGAACATCGCCCTCATCGGACCCGCCGGCACCGGGAAGTCCCACACCCTGATCGCGCTCGGCCACGCCGCCGTCACCGCGGGATACAAGGTCAAATACGCCGCCGCCGCCGACCTCGTCGAGACCCTCTACCGGGGGTTGGCCGACAACAGCGTCGGCAAGTCCATCGAGGCCCTCCTACGCAACGACCTGATCCTGGTCGACTGGGGGCACCTCCCGCTCCGCGGGGGAGGTCGGGTTCGCCCCGCTCGACGACACCGGCGCGCAGCTGCTGTTCCGCCTCGTCGCCGCTGCCTACGAACGCCGATCCCTCGGCATCGCCTCGCACTGGTCGTTCGAGGACTGGGGCCGGTTCCTGCCCGAACACACCACCGCCGTCAGCCTCCTCGACCGGCTCCTGCACCACGCCACCACCGTGGTCACCACCGGCCAGTCCTACCGGATGCACGACGCCAAAACCCGGGCAGGAGGCCGCCCCAGCACCTAGAAATCACCGCAAGGGGTGGGGACTTTCAGTTGGCCACCAGCGGGGACTTCGATATGGCCATTGACACTGAACCTCGAGGAGGTCGGCCTGACCACGGTGGACACCCCGCCGGGTTCCGACGCAGTCGCCGCACCACGTACTAGCTGTCATGAACCGGGACAACCGGGCAGATCAGAGGATCGCGGAGCTGCGGACAGCGCTTGACAGGTGACGAGCGGACAGTGCCACCACCCGAGGCAACCGGGGTGGTGGCACTGAGAGACACGCATGCTCGTTCCCCCGAACGCGCAACACATCACCCAGGCCGACGGACCCGGACCCTGACGCAATCTCCAGTAGATCCCTTCGCACGAGCGGCGGCATCGGCGTCGAGCTCGCCCCCTGGATACCACCAGCCCAGCCCTAGTGTTGCCGACGGTCCTGCACCCTTTGGACCACTCCAGGGGACGTTTTAAGGACTCGAGCCAGGGTCTCCACCAGGGTCTCGTCCCTGGGCATCCGCCGCGCCCCTGATTCCCATCCAAGGAAGGTGCTGCGGGACACGTGCAACCGGGAAGCCACCTCCTCCGCCGTCAGTCCCGCGGCCCATCGCAACGCTCGAAGGTCCACTCCATCCTCCGGAAGCCTCAACAGAGACAGCGGGTTCACGTCCAGCACGGCGGCGAGCAACGGGATCAGCCGGACATCAGGAAAACCGGCCTCCCGCTCCCAGGCCGATACGCGCTCCCCTCCCGCGACGTGCACCCCGCGAGCCACATCCGCCTGCGTGAGCCCGCACGCGACGCGCGCGCGTCGCAACGCCGCCCCGTCGACACGCGCCCGCACCCGCCAGAGCCTAACGATGCCCGGCCCGGACCGACGGCCGACCGCAGACGGGGCCCCCCGGCACACCAATTTGGGCCTACCACCCGTCAACGCAGGCCGTAGGCCACCCCGCTCGGCGGCCAGTTTTCGCGGGCGCAACTTCGCGGTAGGCCGGGACGGCTTGCGGTGATGCCAGGCCGCCTCGACCAGCAGCCGACGGGCGTGCCCGTTGCCGGTCTTGGTGATCGACCCTTGGGACCGGCTCGCTCCGGAGGCGTGCTCCGAGGCACCATGCCGAGGTAGGCGCCGATCCCGGCGCCAGAGAACCGCTGCCAGTCACCGATCTCTACCGCGAGGGTGAACGCGGTCAGCGTCGAGATCCCCCGCAGGCACGAGAGCCGCCGCATCACCGGGGTGAACTGGCAGTCAGCGGCCATCTCGACGATCGTGGCGTCGAGCCGGTCCCGTCGCCCAGCCGACAACACGACCGTCTCGTAGGCGTCTTGGAACGCCGCCTGAGTCCCAGCCAGCGGGAACGACTGCTTCAGCAGCCAGTAGTCATGCGCCTGGGTCCACGCCCTCCCACCCAGTAGACGATCCCGAGCCGCAGCAACAGCTTGGACAGCCGGTGCGGTATGGGTGGGCGGCCCGCATCAGGTCCGCCCGGCCGCCTCCCGGCACCGCACCAGGTCTAGCTACTTCGACCTGAAAAAGTTGACGCGTTTCCCTTGCAAAATGGGGGTTTCGGTTGGCGCGCCATCGCTTCGTCGAGCTCGAATGACGAGATCATGATCTCGTAGGTTGGAGCGAGCACGGGA
>JAABVA010001451.1_pt1 | contig 25527 bp, 21 predicted proteins | sample 5560331 | NCBI WGS metagenome assembly JAABVA01 (sample SAMN12812661, study PRJNA571458) | rock metagenome | isolation source: Antarctica rocks | place: Antarctica: Victoria Land, Mt New Zealand sud | collected 2016-01-07
CCACGCGGCCAGGTCATGCTTCTCGTCAGTCGCAGCGTAGGGGGTAGTGACGGCGGCGAAGAATTGTTCGAGCTGACCGGGATCGGTGTGGTCGATGTCGTTGGTGCCGATACTGATGGTTTCGACGCCAGCGTCGTAGAACACCTGGCTTTCACCAGTCGGCGCCAGGATATGGAACTCGTGGCTCAGGTCGCCGCCGATCGGACCGGTGTCGGCCGCCATGGGCACGGCCTGCACGCCCAGACGCTGGAAGGTGCGCAAGTAGGACAGCATCATGATGCGGTAGCTGCGCACGGCCGCGGCGTGGTCCAGGTCGAAGGAATAGCCGTCCTTCATCAGGAACTCGCGCCCGCGCATCACGCCGAAGCGGGGCCTAGTCTCGTCACGGAACTTCCATTGGATGTGGTAGAGTATCTGGGGAAGCTCGCGGTAGCTGCGGATCGATTGGCGCAACAGGTCCGCGATCAGCAGCTCGTTGGTGGGGCTGTAGATCAGGTCGCGCTCATGACGGTCTTTCAGACGCAGCATCTCGGGGCCATAGGCGTCGTAGCGGCCTGCCTCGCGCCATAAATCGGCGGATTGCAGGGTGGGCAGCAGCAATTCCTGCGCGCCGACGCGGTCCTGCTCCTCCCGTACCACCTGCGCGATGTTGCGCAGCACGCGCCAGCCGGCGGGAAGCCAGGCGTAGATACCGGCAGTGACCTGCCGCACCAACCCAGCCCGCAGCATGAGCCGATGAGACGCAATCTGCGCCTCTGCCGGATTTTCCTTCATGGTAGGCAGCAGTGAGCGGGACAGGCGCATGGGAGACCTTGGGAAGTGAATGGAGGCTCGTGGATCGGCGGGGACCCTACAGGCCTTAAGCAACCACCGCCAGCCGATCGCGACAGGACACTTCCTTTCGCAAATGTACTAAATTCGCGCAATTTTTGTGCGATGCACAATGCTTTTTTGACAGATTCTGGACTGCACGAACACGATTCCGCGTGACAGCCCTGCGATACGGAACTACCAAGAAAGAAGTGGCCCGCGCGCAGGCGGCGCAGCGGGCCAAGTTTAGGGAGGAAACGCCAGTCACACGGCAGATCGGGAGAAGCTCCTGATCTGCCGTGATGATTACGCGCCACTTGCCTACCGTCCACAGAAATTAATGCTTAAGAACGTAGATTTTCATGCGTGTCAGGCAAAATCTGCCTGTTGCGCAGGCAAATGCTGAATAACTGCCGTGGAATTACTCAGCCTACGCGAAAAGATAACCAGTCGCTCCGGATGATCAGCATCGAAATGCCCCAAATTACGGCAGAGATCACCGTGGTAGCCAACAGCTTACGGCCGATAAGCGGACGTTCTGGCGCCCCACGCCAGCCGGTGGCAGCGTCCGCGTCTGCCAACGGCTTGGTGCCGAATGGCAGCACGGCGAAAAGAACCGTCCACCAGATCAGGGTATAGAGGACAAACGCAGTAAAGCCGTTCACGGCCATGCCCTCTCATACCCGGAGGAGATGCACGTCCACCATTGGACGCTTCTGCAAACGTTTGCCGAGCGCACGGCGCAGCGCTGCCCGGGCTGCATCGGCCAGCGCCGAGTCATCACGCCGCAGCAACGCCGGCAAGCCGGCCACCGCCTGGGTAAACTCAGCCGTCACCCGCGCCGCCTCGGGATCGTCAGGCTCGAACAGACCCGGCGCACTGACCCGCGCCTGACCCATCACCTTGCCGGCGCCATCCACCGCAAAGCTGCCAAGCACGACGCCGTTGAACAGCATGCGGCGCCGGGCCGCGAGCACGCCGCCATTCAACGGCACGACACGGTTGCCATCCAGCGCGAGGCGGCCAACCGGGGCGCTGTCCACAATCTCCGGCCGTCCCGGCGAGAGACTGAGGATGTCGCCGTCCTCGAGCAGGATCGGCGTCGCGCCCGCCTCTTTCGCCAACGCCGCATGTGCCGAGAGATGCCGCCACTCGCCGTGCACAGGGATTGAGTACTTCGGCTTCACCAACGCATAGAGCTGCTGCAGCTCATCGCGCGCCGGATGCCCGGACACGTGGGTCACCTCGTCATCGTCCGTGATCACCTGCACGCCGCGGCGCACCAGGCTGTCCTGCACCATAGTGATCGGCCGTTCGTTGCCCGGGATCATGCGACTGCTGAAGATGACGGTGTCACCCTCGCCCAGCGCGATGTTGGGATGGGTGTCGGCGGCGATGCGCGAGAGGGCGCTGCGCGGCTCACCCTGGCTGCCGGTGACCAGGATCAGGAGATTGTCATCCGGAATCGACCCGGCCTCGTCCTCCGACACGAACTCCGGCAAGCCGCGGAGATAGCCGCACTCCCGCGCGGCGGCCTCAAGGTTGCGCAGCGAGCGGCCGACCAGCGCCACATGACGGCCAGCATCCCGGGCGGCCATGACCACGCTCTCGACCCGCGCCACGTTGCTGGCGAAGCATGTCACGGCCACACGGCCGCGCATCGGGCGGATCAGCTCGGACAGGCTTTTGCGCACCTCGGACTCGCTGCCGGAGTGGCCGTCAACCATGGCATTGGTGCTGTCGCAGACCATGGCGAGCACGCCCTCCTCGCCCAGGCGGCGGAAGGCGGCCTCGTCAGTGGCCGGGCCGATCAGCGGATTGGCGTCGAGCTTCCAATCGCCCGTGTGCAGAATCGTACCATAGGGCGTGCGGATGGCGAGCGCCTGCGCCTCGGGCAACGAGTGCGCGACGGGCATGAACTCGAGCGAGAAGGGCGGCAGCTCGATCCGGCCGCCACAGCGGACGGTGTGGATGCGCACCTCGGCGAGCATCCCGGCTTCGGTCAGCTTGCGCTTCAGCACCGCGGTCGCGAATGGGGTGGCATAGACGGGGCAGCGGAGCTGGCGCCAAAGATGGGCGACGGCGCCGATATGGTCCTCATGCGCATGGGTGATCACGAGGCCTAGCAACTGGTCCCGCCGCTCGGCTATGAAGCCGGGATCGGGCATCATGATCTCGATCTCTGGGTTCTCGTTACCCCCGAAGCCAATCCCGCAGTCGATCGCCAGCCACTTTCCGCCGCAGCGGTACAAATTCAAGTTCATACCGATCTCGCCCGTCCCACCTAATGGCAGGAAGGTCAGATCACCGCTATAACCGTCCATCTAATCGCCTTCGACTGTTCTTATTCTGTCGCGACTCAATGTGGGTGCGGGATTGCGGTCCGCCAACAAGCGAAGTCCGTCGAGCGTCAGATCGGGGTCGATCCGGTCGATTATGGTCGTGCCCTCGGCCAGCATGGGCGCCAGGCCGCCGGTGGCGATGACCTTCAGCGGCTCATCGTACTCGGCGCGGATGCGGGTGACCAATCCCTCGACCAAGCCAACATAACCCCAGTAGATGCCGGACTGCATAGCGGGGATGGTCGAGCGGCCGATTACCGCCTGCGGCCGGCCGATGCCGATCCGTGGCAGGCGGGCAGCGGCCTTGTGCAGCGCCTCGATCGATAGGTTGATCCCCGGTGCAATGACGCCGCCCAGGTAGGCGCCATCTGGGGCCACCACGTCGAAGGTGGTGGCGGTGCCGAAGTCGATGACAATAAGCGGGCCGCCGTAGGCCTGGTGGGAGGCAAGCGTGTTGAGCAACCGGTCTGCGCCCACCTCGGCAGGGTTATCGATACGAATGTCGAAGCCCCAATCCAGGCTCGACCGTGCGACTAGAGGCTCCGTGTTGAACCACTCCCGCGACAGCCGGCGAAGATGGTAGAGGGCTGCCGGGACGACGGTGCCGATTACGGCGCGGTCGATCTCCGCGGGCTTCAGGCCAACGAACGACAACAAAGTCAGTAGCCAGACGGCGTATTCGTCGGAGGTCCGCTGCGGCTCGGTCGCGATGCGCCAGATGCCGCGCCAGCTCGACCCGTCATGGACAGCGAAGACGACGTTGGTGTTCCCGGCGTCAACCACCAGCAGCACGGGCTAGGTCTCCTGTGCCCACTGCGTATTTAGCATCATCCGAACAGGACCCGCGCAGCCTGTTGCGCGGCGGCGACGAGCGGCGCCGGGAACACGAAGAACAGCGTGGTGACAAGCGCGCCGACCCCGGCCACGAACGACACCGAGGTTGGCCGGACGTCGAATGCCGGCTGCGCCGGGTCGAAGTACATCACCTTGATGACCCGCAGGTAGTAATAGGCGCCGACAACGCTGGTGAGGACGCCGATGACGGCCAGGGTCCAGTAACCCGATTGCACCGCCGGCAGGAATACATAAAGCTTACTGAAAAAGCCTGAGAACGGCGGGATGCCCGCCATACTGAACATGAACACCGCCATCGCCAGCGCTAGGCCGGGGTCGGTGTGGGCGAGGCCGGACAGGTCGCTGATCCGCTCCAGTTGCCGCCCGCGCCGGCGCATGCCGATGATGCAGCCGAACACCCCGGCGCTCATGAACACATAGGTCGCCATATAGACCAGTACGCCGCGGATGCCCTCGGCAGTGCCGACGGCGAGGCCCACCAGCGCGTAGCCCATATGGCCGATGCTGGAGTAGGCCATCAGCCGCTTGATGTTCGACTGGCCGATAGCGGCGAGTGCGCCCAGCAGCATCGACGCTATAGACACCAGCACGATGAGCTGGGTCCATTGCGGGGTGATATGACCGAACGGCACCTCGAGCGCACGCAGCAATAACGCGATGGCCGCCACCTTGGGCGCGGTGCTCATGAAGGCGGTGACCGGCGTCGGCGCGCCCTCGTAGACGTCTGGCGTCCACATGTGGAACGGCACAGCGGACAGCTTGAACGCCAGCCCGGCCACGATGAACACCATGCCGACGATCAGGCCGGTGGACGCCGTATCAGGTTCTGCGAGGGCACGGGACAGCTCGCCGAACTGCATCGTGCCGGCAAAACCGTAGGCGAGGGAAATGCCATAGAGCAGCAGCCCGGAGGCCAGCGCGCCAAGCACGAAGAATTTCAGCCCCGATTCGGCCGAACGCAGGTCGTCCCGGGCGAAGGCGCACAGCACATAAAGCGCCAAGGATTGCAGCTCGAGGCCCATATACAGCGTCATCAGGCTCGATGCGCTGCACATGACCATCATGCCGACCGTCGACAGCAAGATCAGCACCGGGAACTCGAACCGGCTGATGCCCTCCCGCACGTTGTAGTCGAGCGCCAGCACCGCCGAGAGCCCGGCGCCGACCAGGATCAGCAGCTTCATGAAGCTGCTGAACCCGTCCACTACGAAAAGGCCGCGGTAGGCGCTGCCGACGCCTGCGCCGAGCACCAGAACGGCGGTGAGCACGAGCGCGCCAAGCGACAGCATCGTGCACAGGGATGCCGGGTCCGGCTTACGCAGGACGCCAAATACCAGGATGGCCATCGCGCAAACCGCAAGCACGATCTCGGGCAGCGCCAGAGTCCAGTTCATGGCGCGATCCCTGCGAGCTTCGGGGCTGCCAGGGCCGCCGTATGGTAGTCGACCATGGAATGCACGGTCGCGTCGAAGAACTGGGTGAAGCTTGTGGGATAGATACCCATCCACAGCACGAGCCCCACGAGCGGGGCAAAGATCGCAATCTCCCGCGGCGACAGGTCGAGGATACCGCGCAGGTCGTCGCGCGTGATCACGCCAAAGATCACCCGACGGTAGAGGTAAAGCATGTAGGCCGCGCCAAGGATCATGCCCATGCTGCCGAGATAGGCTAGATAGAGGCTGACCTTGTAGGCGCCGACCAGCACCAGGAACTCACCGACGAAGCCGGAGGTGCCGGGCAGCCCGACGCTCGCCATGGTGAACACCATGAAGATGAGCGCGTAGGCCGGCATACGGGTGGCAAGGCCGCCATAGCGCGCGATGTCGCGGGTGTGGACGCGGTCATAGACTACGCCGACACACAGGAACAGAGCAGCCGAGACGATGCCGTGGGACAGCATCTGGAACAGCGCGCCCTGCAGGCCCTGCGCGTTGAAGGTGAAGATGCCGATCACGACGACGCCCATGTGCGCCACCGACGAATACGCGATCAGCTTCTTCATGTCGGTTTGCGCGAGCGCAACGAGCGACGTGTAGATGACGGCGACGACGCCGAGCGTGAACATCAACGGCGCGAACTGCTGGCTGGCCTGAGGCAGCATCGGCACCGAGAAGCGCAGGAAGCCGTAGGCGCCCATCTTGAGCAGCACGCCGGCCAGGATGACCGACCCGGCAGTCGGGGCCTCGACATGCGCGTCGGGCAGCCAGGTATGGACTGGCCACATCGGCACCTTGACCGCAAAGGAGGCAAAGAAGGCCAGGAACAGCCAGAACTGCATGCGCACCGGGAACGGTGTCTGCATGAGCACGGCGAGGTCGGTAGTCCCCGCGTGATACCAAATGGCCAGCAACGCCAGCAGCATGAGGATCGAGCCGGCCAGGGTATAGAGGAAGAACTTGAAGCTGGCATAGACCCGGCGCGGGCCGCCCCAGACGCCGATGATCAGGAACATCGGGATCAGTACGCCCTCGAAGAACATGTAGAAGACGATGAAGTCCTGAGCCGAGAACATGCCCACCATCATGGTTTCCAGCACCAGGAAGGCGAGCATGTATTCGCGCACACGGGTGGTGATGCTGTCCCAGCTCGCCAGGATGCAGATAGGGGTCAGCGCGGTCGACAGCAGGACGAACAGGACGGAGATACCATCGACGCCCATACGATAGCCGACGCCGAACTCCGGCAGCCAGGACAGGCTTTCCTTGAATTGGAACCCGGCGTCGCTGGCGTCGAACTTGACCCATAGTATCAACGAAATGGCGAACACGATGAGGCTCGTCCACAGCGCCATCCATCGTGCGTTGCTGGCGACAACGGTGTCGTCACCCCGGACCGTCATGATGAACAGCCCACCGGCTAGCGGCAGCCAGGTCAGCAGGGATAGGATCGGGAAGCCGGCGGCGTTCATCAGGTTCACCGGAACAGCAGGAAGATGCTGACGAGCAGCACGAGGCCGATCAGCATGGTGAAGGCATAGACCGCAATCGAGCCAGTCTGGATACGCACGACCTGCGCCGAGCCGTCGGAGGTGAGCGCCGCGATGCCGTTCGGGATGCCATCGATCACCTGGGCGTCGCCGACCTGCCACAGCATGCGCGCGAGCCAGACGGCCGGGCGGACGAAAATGGCGTTATACAGCTCGTCGAAATACCATTTGTTGAGCACGAAGTCGTAAACCTTTGGCACGGCGGCGGCCAGACGCGCCGGGAGGGCTGCGACCGCGACATACATCACATAGGCCAAAGCGATGCCGAGCACGCCGACGATGGTGGGCAACAGGCTAATGATGCCGGGCACATGGTGCATGTCGTCCAGCACCATGTTTCCTGGCGCGTTGACGATGCTGCCGTGCCAGAACTCGCGCCAGCCCTCGCCGATGAACGATCCTTCGAACGCGAACCCGGTCACGACGGCGCCAATGGCCAGCAGCACGAGCGGCGCCAGCATGACGAGCGGGCTCTCGTGGACATGGCCGAAGGTTTCTGGACTGGCGCGCGTGTCGCCGTGGAAGGTGAGAATCAGCAGCCGCCATGAGTAAAAAGCGGTCAAAAACGCCGCGACGGTGCCGCATATGAAGCCGTAGGTGCCGGACGCACTGCCGTGGACAAAGGCGGCCTCGAGAATGGCGTCCTTGGAGTAATAGCCGGCGAAGATCGGGATGCCAGCCAACGCGAGGCTGCCAATCCACATGACGGCATAGGTTACTGGGATCTTGCGCCAAATACCGCCCATGCGGCGAATGTCCTGCTCATCGGACATGGCGTGGATCACCGATCCGGCGCCCAGGAACAACAGCGCCTTGAAGAAAGCGTGGGTAAATAGATGGAAGATGGACGCCTGGTATGCGCCCACCCCGGCGGCGATGAACATGTAGCCGAGTTGCGAACAGGTCGAGTAGGCGATGATGCGCTTGATGTCGTTCTGCACGCAGCCGATGGTCGCGGCAAACAGGCAAGTGCTGGCGCCCATGAAGGTGATGAAGCCGAGCGCGCCGGGCGCATATTCCAGGATCGGCGACATCCGGGCCATCAGGAACACCCCCGCCGTCACCATCGTCGCTGCATGGATCAACGCCGAGACCGGCGTCGGCCCCTCCATGGCGTCCGGCAGCCAGGTGTGCAGGCCGAGTTGCGCCGACTTGCCGGCGGCACCCAAGAACAGCAGCACGCCGATGACCTCGTAGGAACGCCAGGTGTTGCCGAGCACATGGTAGGTCGCGTCGGCATGCTCGTGGACGCGGGCGAAGATCTCCGGGAACTCGACGGAGCCGAACAGCAGGAATACGAGGGCGATGCCAACGGCGAAAAATAGGTCGCCGACACGGTTGACGATGAAGGCCTTCATCGCCGCGCGGTTGGCGCTGGGGCGATCGTACCAATAGCCGATCAGCAGATAGCTCGCGAGGCCGACGCCCTCCCAGCCGAAAAACAGTTGCACCAAGTTGTCGGCCGTCACCAGCATCAGCATGGCGAAGGTAAATAGGCTGAGGTAGCTGAAGAAGCGCGCGATCGTCGCGTCGTGGCTCATGTAGCCGACGCTATAGATGTGGATCAGCGTAGCGATGAACGTGACCATTGCCACCATCACCGCCGACAGCGTGTCGTAGCGGAGCGCCCAGTCGACGTGAAAACCCTCGACCTGAATCCAGGTGCCGAGTGACACCGTATCGGGCAGGCCATCGCCGCTGAGGAACGGCAGGAAGCTCGCGGTGCCGGCGCAGGCGGCGACGACCATGCACAGGATAGTCACGGCTTCGCTGGCCTTGTCTCCAATCTGGCGTCCCAGCAGGCCAGCGATCAGGGAGCCCAGCAACGGGGCGAAAACTGCGACGGCGTAGAGCATCCGCTAGCCCTTCATCAGGTTCACGTCCTCGACCTGGATCGAGCCACGGTTGCGGTAATACACAACGACGATCGCGAGCCCGATGGCCGCTTCGGCGGCTGCGACCGTCAGTACAAAAAGCGCGAAGACCTGGCCGGCAAGGTCATGCAGTGCCGAACTGAAGGCTACAAGATTCAGGTTGACGGCAAGTAGTATCAGCTCGATCGACATCATGATGACGATGACGTTCTTGCGGTTGAGGAAAATTCCGAAGATGCCGAGCACCAGCAGGATTGCCGCCACCGTCAGATAGTGGCCGACGCCGATGGTGGCCATCAGTGCTCTCCAGGTCCGGGCAGGCCGACGCCGTGGGTATGCGGCTCGTCGGCCAGGACCGGCTCCGGCGCGCGCTTGGGACGGATGATGCCGGTGACGTTGGTGCCGGCGCCGAAGTTGACAGGCATGATCTCGAGCGTGTCGGACGGAGTGCGGGCGTTCTGCCGAGCGATGCTCTGCCGACGGCTTGTGGCGCGCTCACGATGGGTGAGCACGATAGCGCCGATCATCGCGACCATCAGGATTAGCCCGGCCATCTGGAACAGGAAAATGTAGTCCGTATAAATCAGCCGGCCCAACGCCTGCGTGTTGGTGACGTCTGCCGGCGTGGAACTGAGCCGGAGATTGGACGCCTGCGGTGCGAACTGCCATCCGCCCAGCACCAGCAGCAACTCACCGAACAGCACCGCGCCGACCGTGGCGCCGACGGGCAAGTAGCGCTGATAGCCCTCGCGCAACTGGCCGAAGTTCACGTCGAGCATCATAACGACGAACAGGAACAGCACGGCGACTGCGCCGACATAGACGATGAGCAGGATCATCGCCAGGAACTCGGCGCCGGCAATCAGGAACAGCGCCGCCGCATTGAAAAACGCCAGGATTAGGAACAGCACGGAATGCACGGGATTGCGCGACGTAATGACCGCAGCGGCCGACCCAATCAGGATGGCGGAAAAGAGGTAGAATGCCGCGGTGACGATCATTGGATCACCCTAGCGATACGGAGCATCGAGCTCGAGCCGCTTGGAAAGCTCGCTTTCCCAGCGGTCGCCGTTCGCGAGCAGGCGCTCCTTGTTGTAGAGCAACTCCTCCCGCGTCTCGACTGCAAACTCGAAGTTCGGGCCCTCGACGATGGCGTCCACCGGGCAGCTTTCTTCACATAGGCCGCAGTAGATGCATTTGGTCATGTCGATGTCGTAGCGCGTGGTGCGGCGGCTGCCGTCGTCGCGCGGCTCGGCCTCGATGGTGATGGCGAGCGCCGGGCAGACTGCCTCGCACAGCTTGCAGGCGATGCAGCGCTCTTCACCGTTCGGATAGCGGCGCAGCCCATGCTCGCCTTTAAAGCGCGGCGAGATCCGCCCTTTCTCGAAGGGATAGTTGATGGTCGCCTTCTGCCGAAAGAAATACTTCAGCGTGAGCGACATGCCGGAGATCAATTCGCCGAGCAACAGGCTGCGGGCGGTGCGGTCTAGGAATGCCATGGGTCAGATCCTAATCTGCCCGGCGGCATAGGCCCAGCCGGGCGTCAGAGCAAGGGAATGTCAGATCGGATGCGAGTTCGGCAGCCAGCCCATCGCCAGCAACACGCCCGCGGTGAGGATGAGCCAGCCTAGCGACATCGGCAGGAACACCTTCCAGCCAAGCCGCATCAACTGGTCGTAGCGGAAGCGCGGAAAGGTTGCGCGCACCCAGACGAACATGAACAGCACGAGGCAGATCTTGGCAAAGAACCAGATCGGGCCCGGCACCCAGGTGAACGGCGCAAACGGAATCGGGCTCAGCCAGCCGCCCAGGAACAGGATCGACGTCATGGCCGACATCAGGATCATGTTCGCATATTCGCCGAGGAAGAACAGGCCGAAGGTCATCGCGCCATATTCGACATGGAAGCCTCCGACGATCTCGCTCTCGCCCTCCGGCAGGTCGAACGGCGCGCGGTTGGTCTCGGCAAGAGTCGAGATGAAGAACACGATGAACATCGGGAACAGCGGGATGAAAAACCAGACATGCTCCTGCGCGTGGACGATGTCCGTGAGGTTCAGGCTGCCGGCGCAGAGCAAGACGGTGACGATGACGAAGCCCATGCTGACTTCATAGCTGACCATCTGCGCCGCCGAGCGCATCGCGCCAAGGAAAGCATACTTCGAGTTGCTGGCCCAGCCAGCGATGACGATCCCATAGACGCCGAGGCTGCTGATCGCGAACAGATACAGGATACCGACGTTGATGTTGGCGATGGCCCACCCGTCGTTCACCGGGATGACAGCCCAGGCGATCATCGCCAGCGTCATGGTCAGCAACGGCGCCACCATGAATAGGATCCGGTTCGCCCCCGTGGGGACGATCGTCTCTTTCATCAGCATCTTCAGCGCGTCCGCGAACGGCTGCAGCAAGCCGAACGGTCCCACGACGTTCGGGCCTTTGCGTGCCTGCATCGCCGCCATCACCTTGCGCTCCGCCAGCGTGAGGTAGGCGACGCTGACCAGCACCGGCACCAACATCGCCAGCGTCTGCGCGACGGTGAGGATGAGGGTACCGAACGGCGTGGCAATGAACGCGTTCACCGTGCTTTCACTCCGCCGCTTGCAGCGATGGGGCTGTGTAGGTGCGGGTGCATTCAGCCATGATGGCGCTGGCACGGTTGATCACGTTCGTCTGATAGTAGTCGGGCACCGCCGGTTGCAACGGGGCTGAACCGACGCTGGCCGGGTCGCCTGAGGGGCCAGCCTGGTCGGTGCAGCCACGATGCGAAAGTTCCTGGACCTTGGCGAAGACCGGGTTCACGGCGATCAGGCGCCCGCGGACACCCTGGATGTCGTCGTAGGGCAGCGGCGTGCCGAGCACGGCGCTGAAGGCCCGAAGAATGGCCCAATCCTCTCGCGCCTCGCCCGGCGGCTGCACGGCGACATAGCCGCGCTGCACCCGGCCCTCGGTATTTACGTAAGTACCACCCTTTTCGGTGTAGGCGGCGCTGGGCAGAATTACATCGGCACGGACGGCGCCACGATCGCCGTGGTGACCCTGATACACGACGAAGGTGTCGGCACCGATAGCGGCGGTGTCGAACTCGTCGGCACCTAGCAGCCACAGCAGGTCCACGCCGCCGCCGAGCATGGCCGGCAACGCCTTGCCGCTTTGGCCGGGCAGGAAGCCGAGATCCAACGCTCCCACGCGGGCGGCGGCGGTATGCAGCACGTTGAAGCCATGCCACTCGGGGGTCAACGCGCCGCTAGAAGCTGCGAGCGCCCAGGCCGCGGCCAGCACGGCAGCGCCGTCCGCCCGGCGGAGTGCGCCTTGCCCGACGATGATCATCGGCCGCTTGGCACCCTGCAGCACATCGGCGGCACCCTCGAGGCCGTCCAGGCCGTCGCCAAGATGCTTTGCCGAGTAGGTTAGGTCCGCAGGCTGGCCGACATAGGCGACGGGGCAGCCACCCTGGCTCCAGCGCTTGCGTATACGGGCGTTCAGCACTGGCGCCTCACGACGCGGATTGCTGCCGATCAGCAGAATAGCGTCGGCATCGTCGATGCCAGCGATGCTGCTGTTAAAGGTGTAGAAATCGCGACGGCTGCCATCGAGGGCCGCCCCGTCCTGACGGCAGTCGAGGTTCTGCGACCCAAGCGACGCCATCAGATCCTTCAACGCCATCATGCTCTCGGCGTCGCACAGATCGCCGACGACTGCGCCGATACGGTCGCCAGGCAGGTCCTTAAGCCTAGCAGCGATGGCACCGAAAGCCTCGGGCCAAGTTGCCGGGCGCAACCTGCCGTTCTGGCGAACCCAGGGCTTGTCGAGGCGGCGGCGCTTCAGGCCGTCGTGGCTGAACCGGGACTTGTCGCCCAGCCATTCCTCGTTCACGTCGTCATTGATCCGAGGCAGCACGCGGAGCACCTCAGAGCCGCGCGCATCCACGCGGATGCTGGCGCCGAGGGCGTCATGGACGTCCACGCTGTCTGTCTTGCGCAGTTCCCATGGCCGGGCGGTGAAGCTGTAGGGCTTGTTCAGCAACGCGCCGACCGGGCAGATGTCGATCAGGTTGCCGGACAACTCGGTCGTCAGCGCCTTTTCGATGTAGGTGCCGATCTCCATGTTCTCGCCTCGGGATGTCGCGCCCATCTCCGATACGCCAGCGACCTCGCTGCTGAAGCGGATGCAGCGGGTGCAGTGGATACACCGGGTCATGAACGTCTTGACCAAAGGACCCAGATACTTGTCTTTGATCGCCCGCTTGTTCTCGGCATAACGCGAGTGGTCCATGCCGTAGGAATACGCCTGGTCCTGCAGGTCGCACTCGCCGCCCTGGTCGCAGATCGGGCAGTCGAGCGGATGGTTGATCAGCAGGAACTCCATCACGCCGCGGCGCGCCTGGCGCACCACCGCGGTGTCGGTCTTCACGACCATGCCGTCCGCGACCGGATAGGCGCAACTCGCGACCGGCTTGGGGGCCTTCTCGATCTCGACCAAGCACATGCGGCAGTTGCCGGCGACCGACAGGCGCTCATGGTAGCAGAAGCGTGGGATTTCGACGCCAGCGGCCTCGCAGGCCTGCAGGACCGAAGCGCCGTTCGGGACTTCGACGGCCATCCCGTCGACGGTTAGTTTCGCCATTATGCTGTCTTTCAGTAGGCCTTGAGCAGGAAGCCGGCCAACGCCTATTCCGCCGCCATCGGCAAAGCTCTCGGTGCGCGCGCCGCCTTGTAGGCGGCAATGCGGTCTTCCATCACGGGACGGAAATGCCGGATCAGGCCCTGGATCGGCCATGCAGCCGCGTCGCCCAGGGCACAGATCGTGTGGCCCTCGATCTGCTTCGTCACCTGCTCCAGCGTGTCGATCTCGTCTAGCTCCGCCCGGCCCTGCACCATGCGGTGCATGACACGCATCATCCAGCCGGTGCCCTCGCGGCACGGCGTGCACTGGCCGCAACTCTCGTGCTTGTAGAATTGGGCTAGGCGATCGATTGCACGGATCACGTCGGTTGACTTGTCCATCACAATCACGCCGGCGGTGCCAAGGCCCGACTTCACGTCGCGCAGGCTGTCGAAGTCCATAAGCACGCTGTCGCAGATGTCTTTCGGCAGCAACGGCACGCTGGACCCGCCAGGAATGACTGCAAGCAGGTTGTCCCAGCCGCCACGCACGCCGCCGGCATAACGGTCGATGAGCTCGCGCATCGGGATGCCGAGTTCCTCCTCGACGTTGCACGGCTTGTTCACGTGACCGCTGATGCAAAAGATCTTGGTGCCGGTATTCTTCGGCCGGCCCAGCGCCGAGAACCAGGCGCCACCCCGGCGCAAGATGGTCGGCACGACGGCGATGGTCTCGACGTTGTTGACCGTGGTCGGGCAGCCATACAGCCCCACCGCCGCCGGGAACGGCGGCTTGAGGCGGGGCATGCCCTTCTTGCCCTCAAGGCTCTCCAGTAGCGCAGTTTCCTCGCCGCAGATGTAGGCGCCAGCCCCGCGATGCACATAAAGATCGAAGTCATAGCCGGACCCGGCGGCATTCTTGCCAAGTAGGTTCGCGGCATACGCCTGATCAACCGCGGCCTGTAGATTGCAAGTCTCGTTGTAGTACTCGCCACGCACGTAGATATAGCAAGCCTGCGCACCCATCGCGAAGGAGGCGATCAGGCAGCCCTCAATCAGCTTATGTGGGTCATGGCGAAGAATATCGCGGTCCTTGCAAGTGCCGGGTTCGCTCTCGTCGGCATTCACGACAAGGTAGCTGGGCCGTCCGTCCGGAGAGGCTTGCTTTGGCATGAACGACCACTTCATACCGGTCGGGAAGCCGGCGCCGCCACGGCCGCGCAGGCCCGATGCCTTCATGTCATCTATGATCGCGTCACGCCCGCGGGCGATGATAGCCGCCGTGTCATCCCAGTCGCCACGCGCGCGGGCACCCTCCAGCGTCCAGTCGTGCTGACCGTAGAGATTCGTAAAGATGCGGTCCTGGTCGGCAAGCATGTGCCCTATTCCCCAGCAATCTGTATCGTATTCAAGGTCGTCGGTCCGCCCTCGGGCGCCGACGTGAGCCGCCCGATCGACGAACCAACCTTTGGGTGCTCGCCCCGGCGCAACGCGCGCAATAGCGTCACCGTGCGGTCATAGTCGAGGTCCTCGTGATAGTCGTCGTCCACCTGCAGAATCGGCGCGTTCACGCAGGCACCGAGGCACTCGACCTCCGACATGGTGAACATCCCATCTGCGCTTGTCTCTCGCCAGCCCTTGATGCCTGTCTCGTCACGGCAGGCGCGGGTAATCTCGTCCGATCCCCGCAGCCAGCACGGCGTCGTGCCACAGACCTGAAGATGGTAGCGGCCGACCGGATTAGTATTGAACATCAGGTAAAAAGTCGCGACTTCATAAACGCGGATGGGCGGCATCTCAAGACGCGCCGCGACGACATCCATTGCAACCCGCGGCACCCAGGCACTACCCGTGTCACGGCGCATCTGATGCTGCACGATATACAGCAGCGGCAACACGCCACTTGCTTTGCGGCTGGGCGGATACTTGGTCAGGATCTTGACAATCTCCGCCTCACTCGCATCGTCGAAGGCGAAGTGGGTAGGCTGCGGTGCGCCCTCCCCGCTCGACTCGTCGCCGATGTTCTCCGCCGTGCCATTGCCGACCTGTGACCCGCGGGGGCCGCCGAGATGCCCAGACATGCTCTACCTATCGATCTCGCCGAACACGACGTCGATGGAGCCGATGATGGCCACAGCGTCGGCCAGCATGTGGCGCTTGGACATGTGCTCGATCGCCTGCAGGTGGGCGAAGCCGGTCGGGCGTATCTTGCAGCGATACGGCCGATTGCTGCCGTCGGCGATCAGATAGACACCGAACTCACCCTTCGGGCTCTCCGTTGCGGTGTAGGTGGACCCAGCCGGGATATGGTAGCCTTCGGTATAAAGCTTGAAGTGATGGATCTGCGCCTCCATCGAACGCTTCATGTCCTGTCGGCGAGGGGCAGTAAACTTGCGGTCGTCGATTTTGATTGCGCCGGGCTTCATGCGCTCGAGGCACTGCTGGATGATATACACGCTCTGCCGCATCTCACCCATTCGGACGAGATAGCGATCGTAGCAGTCGCCATTGCGGGCCACGGGGATGTCGAATTCCACATGCTCGTACATGTCATAGGGCTGCGACTTGCGCAGATCCCATGGCACGCCGCTCGCGCGTAGGCAGGGCCCGCTGAAGCCCCACGCCAGCGCCTCTTCCGGCGTCATGATGCCAATATCTACCGTACGCTGCTTCCAGATACGGTTGTTGGTCAGCAACTGCTCGAGTTCGTCGATGAATTTCGGGAATGTGTCGGCCCAGGCGGCGATCTGACCCGGCATCTCGGCCGGAAGGTCGCGGGCGACGCCACCAACACGGAAGTAATTGCTGTGGTAGCGCGCGCCGGATACATTCTCGTAGAACTGCAGCAGCTTCTCACGCTCCTCGAAGCCCCAAAGGCTCGGAGTTATTGCGCCGACGTCCAGCGCATAGGTCGTGATATTCAGCAAATGGTTCAGCACGCGGGTGATCTCGGCGAACATCGTGCGTATCCAGCGGCCGCGCTCCGGTGCCCCGATCCCCAGCAGCTTTTCCTGCGCCAGTATCCACGTGTGCTCCATGCACATTGGGCTTACATAGTCGAGCCGGTCGAAATACGGCAGCGCTTGCAGATAGGTCTTATACTCGATCAGCTTCTCGGTGCCGCGGTGCAACAGGCCGATATGCGGGTCGGCGCGTTCGACGACCTCTCCGTCCATCTCGAGGATCAGGCGCAACACGCCGTGCGCAGCCGGGTGCTGCGGGCCGAAGTTGATGGTATGATTGTCGACCTCGATGACCTTGGTCGTATTCGGCTTGTCCTCGCCCGGCGTTGTCGGGCGGGCGCCGTCGAACTCGTGCGTGCGGATACCGTCTGGCATCACTTGCTTTCCTTGATAGCGGCTGTGTCCCTAGACACAGCGTTGATAGCTGTGTCCTTGGACGCGGCCTTCTGGCGGTCGGTGTGGGCCTTCTCGTCGCCGGGTAGGGTGACCATGCCCTCCCATGGAGAGACGAAGTCGAAGTTCCGGAAGTCTTGGGTCAGGTTCACGGGCTCGTTCACGACGCGCTTGCGCTCCTCGTCGTAACGGACCTCCACATAGCCGGTGAGTGGGAAATCCTTGCGGAGCGGGTGCCCGCTGAATCCGTAATCGGTCAGGATACGGCGCAGGTCAGGCTGGTCGGAGAAGCCGATGCCGAACAGGTCCCAGGCCTCCCGCTCGAACCACGTCGCTACAGGCCATAGCATATGGATGCTTGGCATCGGCATCCCATCATCGATCGGCACGACCACACGCACGCGATGATTGAGCGAAACCGAGAGGAGGATGTAGACGACATCGAAACGCTCCGGGCGTTCTGGCCAGTCCACACCGCACAGATCCATAAGCTGCTCGCAGGAAAAACGCGGATCATTCCGGAGTGTCGTCAAGATCCTAATCAGATCGGACGGACCAACATGCAGAACAAGCTCGCCGCTCTCCAGGCCGCCACGTATGATGCCTGGCAGTTTGCTGACCTGCTCCGCCAATAGCGCAAGCCCGGTCGGCGCAGGAACGGGGGTGTCGACCGCTTGGGTATCCTCAGCCACGAAGTATCGTCCCCGTGCGGCGGATCTTCTTCTGCAGCTGCATGATCCCGTAAACCAGCGCCTCCGCCGTCGGCGGACAGCCCGGCACGTAGATGTCGACCGGCAAGATGCGGTCGCAGCCGCGCACGACCGAGTAGCTGTAGTGGTAATAGCCGCCGCCGTTGGCGCAGCTTCCCATGCTGATGACCCAGCGAGGCTCCGGCATCTGGTCGTAAACCTTGCGGAGCGCCGGAGCCATCTTGTTGGTCAGCGTGCCTGCTACGATCATCACGTCGGACTGCCGTGGGCTTGCCCGGGGGATAACGCCAAAACGGTCGAGGTCATACCGAGGCATGTAGGCGTGGATCATCTCGACCGCACAGCAGGCCAAGCCGAACGTCATTGGCCACAGGCTGCCGGTGCGGGCCCAATTCACCACCTTGTCGAGGTTGGCGACGACGAAGCCCTTGTCGGCCACCTCACCCGTGATGCCCTTGATGACGGAATCCTGTTCCGGACCGGGACTCAAAGCCTCACGGTTCCGGGCGAGGCTGTCCAAGCCGGTTCCAATTGTGGTTGCACTCATAGCGGGACTACTCCCATTCCAACGCGCCTTTGCACCACTCGTAGATAAAGCCGACCGTCAGAACTGCAAGGAAGCCGAGCATCGACAGGAAGCCGAAAAGCCCAATATCCGATAGACTTACAGCCCACGGAAACAAGAATGCGACCTCAAGGTCGAAGATGATGAACAGGATCGCGACGAGGTAGAAGCGGACGTCGAACTTGCGTCGCGCGTCGTCGAATGGCTCGAATCCGCACTCATAGGGCGAGAGCTTTTCGGCGTAGGGCTTCTGCTGCGCAGCGAGCAATGAACCGCCTATCATGGCGATGGCTATAAAGCCGCCAATGGCGATGAATACTAATATTGGAAAATATTCGGAGAGCAACGGCATCCGGAACCTCTGCATATGATGCGGGCGCAATGCTGCACCGCACCGACATACTACCGGGAACCCGCCCTGACCGCCAGAGTCGCGCGAGCCTCCTAGGCGGTCAGACCCATCTGTGTATGAGGTGTTGTTCTGACCGCTGCTGGCGCGAGAGACGGGGCTCGAACCCGCGACCTCCGGCGTGACAGGCCGGCGCTCTAACCAACTGAGCTACTCCCGCAGCGGCAGGGCGCACGATCTACGGTGCAAGCCCTATGACGTCAAGCCGTAACATGGCTTGTCGCCGGCTTCTGTTGCGGTGAATGGGCGGTGACGGTTTCGAACCGCCGACCCTCTCGGTGTAAACGAGACGCTCTGCCGCTGAGCTAACCGCCCCCATTTGGCGACATAATCGACTTCCTAGCTAAACCGAAGAGGATGCCTACCCAAGCGTTGCGGCTTGGGCAGGCAACACGTCAGTGCGGAAGCGACGCGGCTGGCTGGTTGGCGGGCGGCACCACCGGCTCGGCCGGCTCCTCCCACTCGATTGGCTCGGGCTTCCGGCTGAGGGCCTGGCTGATCACCTCATCAACGTGAGCCACGGGAATGACCTTGAGGTGCTTCTTCACGCTGTCTGGGATATCCACCAGGTCCTTCTCATTATCGCGCGGGATGAACACCGTCTTGATCCCAGCCCGCAGCGCCGCCAGCAACTTCTCCTTCAAGCCGCCGATGGGCAGCACACGGCCGCGCAGAGTAATCTCGCCGGTCATCGCCACGTCGCGCCGGACCGGGATACCGGTCATCACGCTGACGATGCTCGTCGCCATCGCAATGCCAGCAGACGGCCCGTCCTTCGGCGTGGCACCCTCGGGCACGTGGACGTGGATATCCCGCTTCTCGAAGATGGTCGGCTTGATGCCAAAGGTTATGCTGCGGCTGCGCACATAGCTCAGCGCCGCGGACACACTCTCTTGCATCACATCGCCCAGCTTGCCGGTGTGCTTCACCGCACCCTTGCCTGGCAGCAACACGCTCTCGATCGTTAGGATCTCACCACCAACCTCGGTCCAGGCCAAACCGGTAACGACACCCACCATGTCCTCGTCCTCGGTCTCGCCATAGCGGAAGCGGCGCACACCGGCAGACTTATCGAGGTTCTTGCGGGTGATAGCGATGCGCTTCACCTTCTTCGTGACGATCTCCTTCACCACTTTTCGGGCGACGTTGGCGATCTCACGTTCCAGGCTGCGCACTCCGGCCTCACGGGTATAATACCGCACGAGGTCGCGAATAGCATCCTCACTCAGCGACCATTCTTCGACTTTCAAGCCGTTCGCCTCGGCCTGCTTCGCTACAAGGTGCCGCTTGGCGATCTCGACCTTCTCATCCTCCGTGTAACCGGCGATGCGGATAATCTCCATCCGGTCCAGCAAAGGCTGCGGCATCTTAAGGCTATTGGCCGTAGTGACGAACATCACGTCCGACAGGTCGTAGTCGACCTCAAGGTAATGGTCGGCGAAGGTCGAATTCTGCTCGGGATCCAACACCTCAAGCAGCGCCGAAGATGGATCGCCGCGCCAATCGGCCCCGAGCTTGTCGATCTCATCCAGCAAAAACAACGGATTGCTGGTTTTGGCCTTCTTCATGCCCTGCACGACCTTACCCGGCATCGAGCCAATATAGGTCCGCCGATGACCGCGGATCTCTGCCTCGTCGCGAACGCCGCCGAGCGACATGCGGACGAAATTGCGAGCGGTGGCCTTGGCTATGCTCTTACCGAGGCTAGTCTTGCCGACGCCGGGCGGCCCGACGAGGCACAAGATCGGTCCACGGATTTTCGGGCTGCGCGATTGCACGGCAAGATACTCGAGAATACGCTCCTTTACCTTATCCAGGCCGTAATGGTCGGCGTCCAGGATGCGCTCAGCCTCCAGCACGTCGTTGCTGACCTTGCTGCGCTTCTTCCAGGGGATAGACAGCATCCAGTCAAGGTAGTTCCGCACCACCGTCGCCTCGGCGCTCATAGGGCTCATGGTCCGCAGCTTCTTCAGCTCGCCCATGGCCTTCTCGCGAGCCTCCTTGGTGAATTTTGTTTTCTTTATGCGGTCCTCGAGTTCGGCCGTTTCGTCCTTACCATCCTCGCCCTCGCCGAGTTCCTTCTGGATCGCCTTTAGCTGCTCGTTGAGGTAGTACTCGCGCTGCGTCTTCTCCATCTGCCGCTTGACGCGGTTACGGATGCGCTTTTCAACCTGCAGGACGCCAATCTCGCTCTCCATGTGAGCGAAAACCCGCTCCAGCCGATCACCGACCTTTATGGACTCGAGCAGCTCCTGCTTTTCGGCGATCTTGAGATTCAGGTGCGATGAGATCGTATCGGCGAGCTTGCTTGGCTCCTCAATCTGGTTCAGGGAGACCAGCACCTCGGGCGCGATCTTCTTGTTCAGCTTGATATACTGCTCGAACTGGCCGATCACGGTACGGCCCAAAGCTTCGAGCTCCTTTGCCTCACCATCCTCGTCGGGCATGGCCTCGGTGAACGCCTCAAAATATGCGTCCGTTTCCTTGAAGCCGGTAATGCGTGCGCGACGGCCGCCCTCGACGAGCACCTTCACGGTTCCGTCTGGCAGCTTCAGCAATTGCAAAATCGTCGACACGGTGCCGATCCGATAGATGTCGCCTGGCTCGGGATCATCCTGCGCAGCATTCTTTTGTGCGACAAGCAGGATCTGCTTGTCCTCCTTCATCACCGCCTCAAGAGCACGCACCGACTTCTCACGACCGACAAACAGCGGTACGATCATATGCGGAAACACAACGATGTCCCGTAGCGGCAACACTGCCATCGCTTCTGCCGAAGCCTGTTGCAAATTTGCCGGCTCGGCTACCGGCTTCTCGACGGATTGGCGAGACCTGGGTGCTGGCCGCGACTTCTCGGGCCGATCGGATTCAGTCAAAGGACCTCCTAAAGGACAGTCGGGGCAACGTCGCGCCCAATCTGGCACGCGACGCGGCAGAAATGGGGTGTTTGCGCCCCAATCGAACAAAAGATATCAGTAGCGCGGCCTTGTGACACAAGGCCCATCGAAGGCCTAAGCTCGAAGCAGCGTCAGGCGCCGCCCTCAGCCCGCTCCTTGCCATAGGTAAACAGCGGGTTGGAGCGGCTCTCGGCCACCTCTCGGTTCACGGTCACCTCCTCGACGCCATCGAGGCCAGGCAGGTCAAACATCGTGCTCAGCAGAATAGCCTCCATAATCGAGCGCAGGCCGCGGGCACCCGTCTTGCGGGCAATCGCGCGCGTCGCGACCGATCTTAGCGCATCTTCGGTGAAGGAAAGCTTTACGCCCTCCATCTCGAACAGCCGGGCATACTGCTTGGACAACGCGTTCTTTGGCTTGGTCAAAATCTCGACCAGTGCGGCCTCGTCCAAGTCTTCCAGCGTGGCCACTACAGGCAGCCTGCCGATGAACTCGGGAATAAGGCCAAATTTCAGCAGGTCCTCAGGCTCAACCTCACGGAGGATCGCTCCTGTGCGACGCTCGTCGGGTGCCCGAACCTCGGCGCCATAGCCGATTCCAGAGCCCTTGCCACGGGAGCCAATAATCTTTTCCAGGCCTGAGAACGCGCCGCCGCAAATGAACAGGATATTGGTCGTGTCCACCTGCAGGAACTCCTGCTGCGGATGCTTGCGTCCGCCCTGCGGCGGCACGGAGGCTACGGTGCCCTCCATGATCTTCAGCAAAGCCTGCTGCACGCCCTCGCCGCTAACGTCGCGGGTTATGCTCGGATTGTCCGACTTGCGGCTGATCTTATCGACCTCGTCGATGTAAACGATGCCGCGCTGTGCCCGCTCGACATTGTAATCGGCAGATTGAAGCAGCTTCAGGATGATGTTTTCGACATCCTCACCGACATAGCCGGCCTCGGTCAGCGTGGTCGCGTCGGCCATCGTAAACGGAACATCAAGGATACGGGCCAGCGTCTGCGCCAGCAACGTCTTGCCAGACCCAGTTGGGCCGACAAGAAGGATGTTGCTTTTCGCGATCTCGACGTCGTTGTTCTTGGCGCCATGCGCCAGGCGCTTGTAGTGATTGTGGACGGCGACGCTCAGGACCTTCTTCGCGTGCATCTGGCCGATAACGTAGTCGTCCAAGACCTTGCAGATTTCCTTGGGTGTCGGCACGCCATCGCGCGATTTCACAAGGTGCGTCTTATGCTCCTCGCGGATAATGTCCATGCAAAGCTCCACGCACTCATCGCAGATAAATACAGTCGGTCCTGCAATCAGCTTGCGAACCTCATGCTGCGACTTGCCACAGAACGAGCAATAGAGTGTGTTCTTGGAATCGCCGGACTTGCTCATGGACACTCCTGCCCCGCCACCCGCAGGGACAATCCTTGAAATGTTACACCCTGCCAGACCCGGTGGACAAGGCCAAGCCAGCCAAGGATCGGCTGCCAAGAGGATGGGCCGGCTCGGTGCTGGACCGTTGGCGGTGCGTCCAACGATCCTTCAGTCTGTCCGATGTGTGCGCCCACCGAGGCGTTTGCAACGTACAGCGGCTTTGGACTCACGACTTGGAGGGATCGACCGGCACCGGGCGGTTCTCGACGACCTGATCGACCAGCCCATAATCACGGGCTTCCTCGGCAGACATATAGCTGTCGCGCTCCAGCTTATTCTCGATAGCTTCAAGCGATTGGTTGGTGTGGCGCACATAGATCTCGTTCAAGCGCTTGCGCAGTGTCAGGATCTCGCGCGCCTGGATTTCGATGTCCGCCGCCTGCCCCTGGGCCCCGCCGCTCGGCTGGTGAACCATGATACGGGAGTTCGGCGTCGCATACCGCTTGCCCTTGGCGCCGGCGCAAAGCAGCAGGCTGCCCATGCTGGCGGCCTGACCGATACAAAGGGTGCTGACCGGGCTGCGGATATACTGCATGGTGTCGTAGATCGCGAGGCCGGCGGACACGACACCGCCGGGGCTATTAATATAAAGGTTGATGTCCTTGCTCGGGTTGTCGCTCTCCAGGAACAACAGCTGGGCGCAGATCACGGAAGCGACCTGATCGAAGACGGGACCGGTCAGAAAGATGATCCGCTCCTTGAGCAGGCGCGAATAGATGTCGAACGCGCGTTCGCCGCGGGCGGTCTGTTCAACCACCATCGGAACCAGCGAGCTGTTGTAGACCTCGACCGGATCGCGATCCCTCATTCTAAACCCCTTTCTATAGCCATCGTGGATAGGCCGGCGGCCATGCCCTACATGGGCTGCAATTTCGTGGGTTCCAGGCGGTCCCGGCCAGTTGCCGGGGTCATGCCTCATGCCACGGCGGACGAAGGCTCCGCCGAGAGCTCCTCCGGCGACACGACCTTGTCCTCGACCTTGGCCAGCCCGAGGATGAAATCGACCACCTTGTCCTCGAAGATGGGGCCGCGCAGGCTCTCGGCCGCCTGTGGGTTCTTGCGGAAGAACTCCATGATCTGCGCCTCCTGGCCCTGATAGCGCGCCGCCTCGGTCCGCATGGCGCGAGTCATCTCGTCTGGCGCAACCTGGACGCTGTTGGCGCGGCCGATCTCGGACAATAGCAATCCCAGCCGCACACGACGCTCGGCGATGCCGCGATACTCCGCCTTGAGCGTCGCCTCGTCCTTACCCTTGTCCTCGTCGTCGCCCTTGCCCTGCTTCAGGTCGCTCTCGACGCGCTGCCAAATCGAGGCGAACTCACCCTCAACCATGCTCTCCGGCACCATGAAGTCGGCGCCAGTCGCCAGGCTGTCCAGCAGCTCGCGCTTGATGCGCATCCGGCTCACCTGATCGTATTCACGCTGAATTTGCTGCACGATCAGCTTGCGCAGATCCTCCAGATTTTCGAACCCGATCTTCTCGGCGAACGCGTCGTTGATCTCCAACGGCTTCGCCTGCTGCAGCGCGCTCGCCTTCAGATCGAAGGTGGCGGGCTTGCCGGCCAGCTCGGGATTGCCGTATTCGGCTGGAAAGGTCACGCTGATCTGACGCTCCTCGCCAGGCTTCATGCCGTCCATGCCCTCGGAAAAGCCGGGGATGAAGCCGGTGCCGCCCAATTCGACCGCCATGCCGGTCCCGGCGCCACCTGGAAACTCGACGCCATCGACCTTGCCGACGAAGTCGACAGTCAGCGTGTCGCCCATCTTGGCGCCGCGGTCCTCGGTCACCGGCTCCAGCTCGCGCTGCCGGGAGGCGATCTCGCCCAACGCCTTGTCGATAATCTCGGAAGACGGCTCAGCGCGAAGCCGGGTCAGCGAGACCGCGCCCAAATCGGGCATGGCGATCTCGGGCAGCAGCTCGACCTCGACGTTGAACTGCAGGTCCTGCTTGTCGTCCAGCGATGTCACGTCGACCTTCGGCTGCGCGGCCGGACGCAGGCCACGGTCGGATAGCACCTGCTGGGTGGCGCTATTAACGCTTTCTTCAAGGACTTCGGACATGATGGCGGTGCCGTAGCGCTGGCGGACGACGGTCATCGGCACCTTGCCCGGACGAAAGCCCGGCAGGCGCACGGTCTTCCCGATCTCGGTCAGCTTCGCCGTTCGCTTGCTCTCGATGTCGGCCGCCGGCACGACCACGGAATAACCGCGCTTCAGCCCGTCGGAGAGCGTCTCGGTAACCTGCATCTGCACCCAGTCCTCAACTATAATATCATGCGCCGATATCGCGCCATCGGTGGTGCGGGCGGAGGGACTTGAACCCCCAAGGCTTGCGCCACCAGATCCTAAGTCTGGCGTGTCTACCATTTCACCACGCCCGCAAACGGATATCAGCCGGCGCGTGTAGCGCACCCAACGCCGTCAAACAAGGCGGCGCTCAGCCGAGCAGCGCTTGGGCGCACGCATCGAGGATCGCATCGGTGTCCAGGCCATACTCGCGATACAGATCCGGCAGGTCGCCGCTCTGGCCGAAGTGGTCGGGGCCGAGCGGTATGACGCGTTGGCCGCGAACTGCGCCCAGCCAGGAATGTGCGGCCGGATGCCCGTCCAGCACGGTCACGAGGGCAGCGCCGGGAGACAGCGGCGATAAGATATGCTCGATATGCGCCTGGGCGGACTGCCCGCCGCGCCG
>JAABVA010001452.1_pt1 | contig 25490 bp, 21 predicted proteins | sample 5560331 | NCBI WGS metagenome assembly JAABVA01 (sample SAMN12812661, study PRJNA571458) | rock metagenome | isolation source: Antarctica rocks | place: Antarctica: Victoria Land, Mt New Zealand sud | collected 2016-01-07
CCCCCTCTTCCCCCTCCAACCGCGGCATCCCACCCCCCGGCGCCACCCCCACTTCCGCCACCCGCACAAACAGCTCCCCAATACTCTCCCACGTCGCACTCACATGCACCGGCTTGCCCATGCCGCGCTCCGCGCAAAACGCCTCGGGCTGCACCTCGCCGCGCTGGGTGGTCTTGTCGCGGTCCGCTTTCAGCGCGACGTAGATGCTGGGGATGGAGGCGAGGGCGGGGTGGGCGGTTAGAAGCGCGGGGATGTGTGAGAAGGAGTCCGGGTCCGAGGAGTCGTAGGTGTGCAGGAGGACGTCGCAGGCGTCGAGTTTGGCAGGGTTGTCGAGGATGGCGGGTTCGAGCTCGCCGAGCTCTTCGAGGATGAGCGTGCATTGCTTGCCCCCTGGGAGCTCGACGCTGTTGACCGCGGTGCGCGGTTTGATGGTTGGGTGGTAGGTTGGCGAAAAGAGGCGGGCGAGGAAGGCGTCGAGGAGGGCGGATTTGCCAGCGCCAGGGCTGCCAAGGATGTAGGCGAGGAAGACGGTGCGTTCGACGCGGGCGGGATGGCGGCCGGGGCGGCGCTTGCGGGGTTTTGTGAGTTTGAGGGCGGAGGTGGTGGAGGGCGGGTTGGAGGCGGGGGATTCGAAGCCGAGGTAGGCGAGGTAGGCGAGGGTGGTTTTGGGGGAGGTGAAGGTGGTCATGCTCCACTGGGCCAGCCAGCCTTGCAGGGTGATGTGGCCGACCTCGTTACGGACGGTGGAGCTGGGGAAAGCGGAGTCGAGCCAGGAGGCGGGCAGGCCGGGGGTTGGGGCAAAGAGGGCGGAGAGCTCGGAGGGATTGAGGCCGCCGTCGTTGTCCGCGTCGGAGAGGAGGAATAGGTCAACGAAGAAGCGGTAGCCGGCGGGGGAGAGCTCGGCGGAAGAGTAAGGGGGAACGTCGAATTTGGGGTGGAGGAAGGAGTCGCGGAGGGAGAGGGAGTCTGTGTAGTGGAAGGCGCGGAGAATGATCCAGACGGTTTCATGGCGGCCCTTTTCCGCGAATATTTTGTTGAGGAGGATGAAGCCAGGTTGGGAGATGCCTTTGCCGGTTACAGAGGAAGGGGAGCATTTGCCAATGGCTTGTTTGATGTTTTCGAGGTCGCCGTCTCCAAGAGGTTTGCCAAAGCATTTGGTTTGGAGGTCTTGCATTTCTTTGTCACTCAGGTAGCCATCGTGGTCTCGGTCAGATAGGTAGAAGATTCTTTGCAGCGCTGTGATACAACCGGGCTTCAAATTAGACTCCTTCGAGTCGAATAGAGGTGCTATGGGATCTGTGACTGCCTTCTGACATAGGAAAAAGACTTCGTTGATGTTGTGATGCTCCCTTGCGCTTGTGCGTATGCAAGAGTCGATCTCCTTGAACTCGGCCATCACTGGAAGCATCTCATCCTCCACTACTTGCTCTGTATTCCCACTAGCTGCGAGATCTGACTTGTTTGCGCACAGAACAACTGGAACATTAACCCCCAAAGACCTGAAGTGCGGGAGCCAGAAGAGCCCCACTCGCTCATAGCTGTAATGATCCGAGTATACTAACAGAATGATATTTGATTTCCTAAGTTCTTTGTTCAGGTTCATCCGCTCCTGTGGCAGCGCCGATGTGTCGACGATGGTAGTGGTGACGTTTTCCGGCGTCCCGATACTTGGAGGGATCGTAATTTGAGGGAGGGTTGGCTGAATCGTGGTGGTGACGAAGACATCTTTAACCAGAGATGCGATGATGGAGCTCTTCCCTACTTCAGCATCTCCGCATACGCATATGCGTACTGTTTTCGAGGTTAGCACATCTTCTGTGGTACTGAGAATTCTGTTTGGTTTACCCGTAGCCATTCTACGTAAGCATAACCCGTCTAGCGAGAAGTAATCAGAGTAGCTTATGCTCCACGTAAGGCAAACAACTCATCACGATCCACATCATAGCTAAAAGGGTCAAGCAGCGGGAACATCTCTGATACGATAGACGACAGACGATGTTGACAAAAGGACTCGTATCAAATGCCCTAGCCAAAAGCAGCCTAACATGCCCAAAACCCGGGGAGCGGGTACCCCGGCGTGCCCGGGAGCGCCAAGCACAAGCGTGCCCGACTAGCTGGAATGCTCCACAAAACACGTGGAGGTCCAGGGGACTGCAGGGCGGAAGTCGAGTCCCCAGTACGAACTGCGTGATTGGCGCACAACTAAAACCTATTCTCTACTGTCGTGTGATGGGACGACATCTACCGGGTTTTTGTTGAGTACAGCACGTTTTAGGTACCTGCGTCCTGCAGGGCCTTGTGCCAGACGCTGTTATGTTGTGAGCTTAGGACACCCACTACTATAATAGACCAATCACGTTTCGGCCGCTGATAACAGATATACAGCGTCCTCCCTCCACCACCACGTTATCCTATTCAGAATGCATCCACTATCCTCGCCGCCGGAGGTATGGCCGTTCCGATCAACGAGCTTCACAATGTTATCAGCCATCCGGCTGGCCCTGAATACCAACTTTCTGTTGGTGAAGGTATATACGCAATCTCCTGTCCAAAACCAATCCTTCTACTGACGGTATCTCTTAGGAACCTACGTCTTACGCGATAGTATCCACCTTGCGACCCCTCCACCGCATCCTTCAGAGGCACCGAGTACCAACTTGAACCCTCTGGCAACAACTCCAGCCCCACCCACTACAGGAGTAAAGCTCTCGCTCGCCATACTCAGCCCGCAAAAAGTAACTCCACAACTGTACAAAGTCAACACCTCTACCAGCATGAGATCAAATCTAGCCACCGATAGTATCGAGGAGAGTGAGAAAGAGTCTAGGACTTCTAACGATACGGGTAGTGATGGGGCTGAGCCTCAACCATACTCCACATCTCAAGGGAGAGCCCCAGCGTTCGGCGAAGACAACTCGTTACTGGCCCCATTAGGTGGGAAGGAAAACTTGAAAAGGAGGAAACCAAAGACAAGCCTTGTAAAGAGCAACTCTTCATACATCTCGAGGGTAATTCCTCACGACTCGATGAGTAAACGCGTACAAGAACATAACCCTGAGGGCCTCTATGTGTTTGCGAACATCGATAGGGCATTCCAATGGCTAGATTTTTCTTCGACAACATTCTCCAAGGTAGCTTTCATTATCGCTGACCTCGTTGTAGAAAGCTAATCCCACCTAGGCCGAGCACGTTGTGAAGATTTTATTCGCCAAAGCACATGTTCTATGCCATGATATAAACATGTTTACCAAAAGTCCCAGCCATCTCGATGTCATCATGGGAACATCGTCTGGGGACATCATGTGGTTCGAGGCTCTTACGCAAAAATACAATCGCATCAACAAGAACGTGCGTAGTGTCGTCCAGCATTTCAGCGTGTAGCTGATCAAGTGTAGAATGTCATTAGCACATCCCCAATATCTCAAATTCGATGGTTACCTGGTTCGGAGAATCTGTTTTTAGCAGCTCACCTAGATGGTACTCTCATCGTGTATGACAAGGAGCGCGACGATGCTCTCTTTATCCCGGAAGATGATGCTCCTCGGGTTAACGAGAGCGATGGGTTCGACATGGATCATCAGCCTCTACATATACACAAGTCTGTGAATTCGAAAAACCAGAAAACCAATCCCGTCTCGTCGTGGAAGATTTCTAATCACCAGATAAACGACTTTGCCTTCTCGCCAGATAGTCGACATCTTGCTGTTGTCTCCGAAGATGGCTCTTTGAGAATCATAAATTACTTGAAAGAACAGTCAGTCGAACAGCCTAGAAGATTAATCACTAGTCAATTACTGAAACTAAGATATCAGACTTACGGACCTTTATTCGAGCTATTACGGCGGTTTCATGTGCGTGTGCTGGTCACCAGATGGCAAATACGTCTTGACAGGGGGCCAAGACGATCTTGTGTCAATATGGTCGCTAGCTGAACGTCGTATCGTTGCTCGTTGTCCTGGTCACCATTCATGGGTTACAGCAGTTGCCTTTGATCCGTGGAGATGCGACGACCGAAATTACCGTTTTGGAAGTGTCGGTGAGGACCGAAGGCTGCTCCTCTGGGATTTCAACGTGGGCATGTTGCATCGTCCCAAAGCGGTATGCGCCATCTTGACTTTCCTTCGCTATCACGAAAGAAGTTTTACACATACTAACACGTCAAGGTGTCTGTCCGACAGAGGGGGAGCATTTCTTCTCATGCTGCTTTGCCTTGGAATCGTACGGAAAGCCAAGCCACGTTACGACTCCGCTCTAATTCCAACCTAACTTCCAACAGCTTGGACGGAGATGATTTGATTGAACACCCCGTCGAGTCGCGGATTCGGACTGCGGAATTACCACCTGTTATGGTGAGCTTTCCAATCCTCCGGGGAGAGGTGATGAAGACTAATCCGAGCTTCCACAAGTCCAAAATCGTGGATGACGATCCGATGAGCTGGCTTGGGTTCGAAGAGGATTGCATCATCACTGCCTGTGCCCACGGCCATGTACGGAGATGGGACAGGCCCCAGGAGGGCGTGAACAGCAGCCAAATAGATCTCTCTGGAACGACACACCATCTGTAAAGATGAATATACATGTACTAATGCCTCATGCCCTCGGAAAGTGCCAAATCCTACGTCGAACTGGTCTTCAATGTATCGTCAGGGATCGATCTATTCCTAATATTCAACTATATAACCATTTACAAGAGAACAAACCACCTTACTATTTCGTGAAATAGATTCTTCTATTTTGTTTCACTTACCGCAGATCATTACCGACGAAGACTTGTTTCTCCTTGACGTTTGATTCTGCAAAGGTTTGGAAATAAGGTACATATCTACCCGAGCGCCCCTGGAAAAAGATAACCGAGGGCACATGCCTAGTTTTTGCGACAATCATCTTCCCCTTGGCTCCGCTCGTTGTTTGGATCTCATTCCAACCTGTTACCGCATTCGTTGTTCTTACCCTGTCAATCCGATAGACAAGTGGCACCATGGGCGTTGCGCGCAACTCGGACGAGATTCCGCAACCGGAAGTGACGTCCCTCATCGTACCATGGCTTTCTTTGAGGTTTTTCTCAACGCTCGCGTGCTCCTTTAGCCATCCATCAACTTTGTATGATAGCTTGGACTTCGACTACCTTTGACTTTTTATCTTTCTTTGCCTCGCTATTCTATTCTATGCTTACAGCTTGGCTACGTTAGTATCTATCTACTAAAATTTGTTGAGTTACAACAAAACGTTGCAGGGATTCACTGTCGGTACCGGGGCGGGAAGGTTTGCCGACTTTTTGGCGCGTCAGAACGGATACCTATCAAACGTTGTGACCCAAGCGTCTCGGAGCAAAGAATTTTCTGAGTTCTATTTATATTATCTACCACCTGTCACCTTTCACAGTCTCTCTATCCTGGGATGAGCACGCACGGTGAACACCTTGGAATCTATGGCATCCAAGATCTTTGGTAGCAGCAGCAGAGACACTAGCAGTGTCAGACACTTTGAGATCAGGTAGACTCATCTTTCTTCCGTCAGATACTTGCGCCCTTGGATATAGTACAGCAAATCGCTAAGCCGTCTTCGTACACCTCCAGACTTGACTCTAGCAATCTTATCCTTCGAGGGTCCGAGCATGAATCGTCAAGTGTCATCCTCAAGGGCACGCTTGTCCTCTGCCTGTCGGATTCAATTCGGATCCAGAGTATACGGATGCGCTTCACCGGTGAGAAAAGAATATGGTATATACCACTTCTATCCTGTCATTCTGGGCCTGGCTTAATGGATGGCAGTTGGTATGAACCAAACCGAAGCTATCCCGTCAAACTGGAAGAAGAATTCATCCGACACAATTGGGAGTTCATGAATCCTGGGAAACGGATCGGGGAGACTGTTCCAGCTGGCAATTACGAGTGGCCCTTTGAGTTGATCTTGCCCGGCAACACACCAGAAAGCATTGAAGGTTTACCGGAGAGCTGGGTCATATATAGGATGAAGGCAAAGATTGAAAGAGGTCTACTTCAACACAATGCAGCAGCTAGACGCCATGTTCGACTCATCAGAACACTCGATCCCAGTTCCTTGGAGCTCGCTCACGAGATGGTATGTCCTCTCGGGCAAGATCTTGGCTAGTAGCTGACCGACCTTAGTCTGTTGAGAATGTATGGACAAATAAACTTGATTATTCAATCAGTACACCGACTAAAGGCGTGATATTTGGCACTACCGTCAGGGTCGACTTCAAACTGATTCCACTGCTAAAGGGACTGAGGATTGGAAAGATCAAGACAGTACTTAATGAGACGCGGGAGTTGAACGCTGATGCTGCCGCACCAGGATACCATCAACGTCGCAGAAACTCTCACGCCGTCGTGGAAGATGTTTGGACGCTCCCCGAAGATGCAGAATCTGAGGACATAGAAGGGGCAGAGGGGTATCTTTTCTCAAGATCTCTAGCATTACCGAAAACCCTACGACAATGTATTCAGACCGTCGATTGCATGGGGGTCAAGACTAGGCACTCTTTGATGCTCAATATCCAGATGCACAACCCAGATTCGCATGTCTCAGAGGTAATCCTTCTTTACTTGGTATGTGTCCCTCAAGAAGCTAAAGAATGATAGCTGCATGCCACCCTACCCCTCATGATTTATCTTTCGCCTAGTATGCCACTTGATGAGAACAACAACTTGATCAACCAAAACTCTCTAGCCATCACCGCAGAATCGCTTACTAGCGCACCGCCCATGTACGGAGAACACCAGTTCGACCAGCTGTACAACGATGTCGATGCGAGCGGTTACTTGACACCTGCCGGTAGAGCCAGTGGAATTGCTACGCCTTACCACTCGCAAAGCACCAATACATCGACCGACAACCTTGCGTCAATGGATAGGATGGCTTCTAGCGACTTTGCCCCAAATGTTTTGCACCATCGGCTGAGTAATCTCGAGACTACTGGCGCAAACCGATCTGTGAGAGACAGATCGCATGCCTCAACGTCTGAAGATGAAACACCCGAGCACCAATCCCCGGAAGCTGGGAGAGGAGGGGATGCAACCCAAAGCCAGTCGCCTGGAAGAGGCTACTTTGACAACCCCGCAGGTGGTACCAGTCGGCATCGTCACTGTAATCCTATATCGCGGCGAATTTCGGAAGAAGACCCATGGGCTGCCGCCCCCCAACATATCGAGTTCAGCTCTAAAGAGATGTCCAAGGTTCCAAGTTATTCAACTGCATTGCAGTCCCGGGCTACTTCAATGAATGATACTTTGCCAAACTATCAAGCCGCCATAAACACACCTATTCCATCGCCCCCATTACCACGTGCCCCAAGTCAGGTGCATATCCCCGATACTAGGGCGCCGGAGGGCTTGCAGCGGACTCCATAAGGGACCTTTGTTGCTGTGTGGCTGGGAAGAGTAAGGGCATTACGATTGTCTTGGTGCATTCATGGGCGGATTTAACGGTGTGTATGGAGGTGTCCGAAGCATATCACATGGGTGCAGGAACTCAAAGCATGGAGCACTGCATTAACAGCACGGATGGGCGTATCGGCTAGGCGGTCTTTACGGAGTATGATTTCGGTCTTATCAGAAGCGATTCCCACTCTGCGTTTGGATTTCGTGTAGTATTAGAAGAACATCTCCCCAAGGAGGGTTGGAGTTAGATCATCATAGAGCACCTTGATGCATTTCAATTTCCGTCTGCGCATTTCATGATAACCGAAACGAAACCTGTGCCGTTTTTTAGGATTTGCCGAGAGCCCCATCAAAATTGAGTTGTAAATCTCCAAACAGTGCAGAATTCGTAGAAATCAGTAGAATCAATTACACTGCACTTCGTACATGATCTGAATGTCATATAGAGCTTCACAGATGTCTCATACAGTGCTTTATACACGCTTATATACTACATATGAAGCACTGAATATACTACGTATGGAGCATTGAATATACTACATAGAGTATGGGGCACTGAGTAGGTAACGTGCGAAGTGTGTATGAAGCACTGTATGAGACATCTATGAAGCTCTATATGACATTCAGATCATGTACGAAGTGCAGTGTAATTGATTCTACTGATTTCTACGAATTCTGCACTATTTGAAGCACTCAATTTTGATGAGACTCTCGGCAAATTCTAAAAAACCGGCACAGGTTTCGCAATCAACGATAGAATAGTGGCTTCTGGAGATTGAACAATAAACCCATCGTATTCAAGAGATCACTACGAAGTTCCTTACCTGTAATTGATAAAGCGGTTCAATAACCAACAATAGGAAATGACTTCAAGATTACCAGACCGAACGGCGGGCGGTTCAATATCTGATGATGAAGCTGTCCCAGACAACGATCTCAGTAATGTGAAGGCTCCCATTGTAACTAACATAGGGTGACCGATAGCTTACTGACAATTGCTAGACTTCTCGTATGCTCCTTGAGCGACTCCAAGCCTACAAACACGCGTGTGGTTACCTGGAGAATTACATCTCTGCTACCGAGAAGGTAGAAAAGGCTCATGCCAAAGAATATGAGAAGGTCTTGAAGGTACTCCGAGGCTCGCCACAAACCCTGGACTATTGATAACTAATACATTTTGTAGACCGTGTCCGATCCTCTGAAAGAAGGGCATCACTTTGACCAGAGCTTGGGTGGAATTGCAGGCCTATTTGAGAACATTCGCTCTAACACACATGTCAGTCGAGCTCTTGCGTTCGCTACTCTGGTACTAAATGATACACAGGGTATTGCAAACTCTCATCTCGAGACGGAGAAAGCTCTCAAGGGTTCTGTACTACCGATCCTGGAGCGCCTACATGCGGAGATCAAGAACAAAGACAAAGAGTTGTCTAAGGGTGCTCTCAAAGGAGCGAAGAATGTTGAGTCGTTTAGAAATGAGACTCAAAAATATATCGAGATGCTGGGTCAAAATACAGCCGCCTTTTCTTCCTCGGGTGGGAAATCTGAATCATCTGACGATCCCTACGTTATCCAACGTCGTGTCAACCACCGCCTGAACAAACAAGTGCTCGAAGAAAACAACTCTCGTGAGGACCTTCTAGCGGTACAGAATTCCTTCCAGCAGTTCGAGGGCCATGTCATCCAGACCATACAGCAAGCCATGTCTGCGTTCCTGCAGTATGTTGGTGGACAGGCAGAACGTCAGAAGGCGATGTACGCGGACATGGTCTCGACAGCACAGCGGATTCCCCCGGACTTTGAATTCAAAGGCTTGGTCAAACGCAACGGTGGTCTGCTAGTCGATCCTTCTACCTCAAAGCGAACAGTATCGAATATTTCCTTCCCCAACCAGGATCATTCTGCTACCAAACCCCTCATTGCTGGTCTGCTTGAACGCAAGACCAAGGGACTCGGAAGTATCAAGGGCTTTAATACTGCTTATTACGCAGTAACACCCAGCAAATATCTCCATGAATTCCAAGATGATGACGACTACCGCAAGGATCCAACGCCGGAGATGTCGCTTTACCTTCCTAATTGCATCATTGGTGCTGTCAATGGCGACTTATTCAATATTAAGGGCAAAGACGTCTCCAAGGGAAAGGTCGGCAGCGCCCTTGCAACTAGCCATGAGTTTACATTCAAGGCTCGCTCGCCCGCCGAAGCTAAAAGCTGGTGGGAGGTGATCCGTGAGGCAGTTGGTGCTGACAACGTCACTGATCAAATGGCATCATCATCATCGCCCTCAAGTCCGGTAGAGAGCAGAAACGTATCAGGACAGCACCCTCCGCAGTACACTGAGAGGAACGTCGCACCGGTGCAGACTCAAGGTCTCCCTCAAGGGCAGGGACAACCCAGTGCAGGGGCAGTATCGCATTCAGCAGGCGGGTTACATAGTACTGGTGCAGGAGTGAGCCCGGCAACAGGAGCACCGGCGGGTACGTCGGGACTCGAGAAGGCGCCTGGTCAGTACTAGGTTATGAAAACATGGAGTCATGAAGACATGAAGACATTAGGTAGGAACACGTTGGCATCATAATGGGGAGTTCTCTATTTAGAGAATCGGGAGAGCAGAATCGTGATGCACTAATCATGGTATACCAAATTGATGATTCTGTACATACATAGCAGAATATATACCCCTGATGAGTGAGCAAAAAGGGGGCAAGAAAAAGCGAACCCCTGTCTCCCACTCAGGTTTAGCGCGGGAAGACGGAATCGCATTCAAGAACCTCCACTACAGGACTGCGAGTATATGTACTACCACCACTCACACTAGCAATACTGCATAGGCGGGGATGCGCATTCGATGTCATGCTTCTCTTCTGTGATACTTGAGTGCGCTTTATATTATTTATTACAATGAATCTCTTCGGCGTTCGGGTACCAGGATTCTGATGCTACTTCTACAATATTCTATTCTGGACCCACCGGAGAGGCTTTGGTGTGACCCAAGCCCACAGGCGATTCACTTCAGCCTCTGAATCAAACAATCCCCATGCAGGTACGGGCCAACACCTTTGAGACTTCTTTTGTAGAGCACTGTGCCCGACTCTCAGCACGCACCGCTACCCTTATTCCTTTTTGCCCAGGATTGTCTCGTTGCCCTCCCCGTCTTTGTCGTCTCCAGCATTGTCGCTGCCCACCACAACCATTCTGGTGCTGAAGAAGACTCACAAGCTTACACGGAAGGTTTTTTACAGACTTCATCGAGAAATCACGAATTCAGCGGAGGGTATGCGGCGAAACGGGGGCACGTGCCTCAATTATCTATAAGTGACGACAATCACCACGTAACAGAAGCAATTGGGAACATGTACGACGACTATGACTATGGGAAACACGAACTGAGGCCTTTGAGCTTCACTGCGTCGTCTCAGCCCGGTTCCTCTCCGCAAACTGCCCAGCCACCTCGAGCGGCCCTCTCACAATCTTACAAAGCTCGGAATCCTTTAGCGCAGACTATGTCCAGGGAACGCTTACCTGAACACGTCAACGGACAAGGCGCGCCCATGGGAGGAAGGAGTAATTCCTCTGACCGCGACAATGGGCCACTCTCACCCACACGCTCTGTCCATCTTTCCAATTCCGAGACGGCAAACTCTCACTTTCCTTTAAACGACCTTGACTACGAGTCAAATCCAGCAGCTGTCGCGCAAGAGCTAAGTAATCTACAAGCGTTGCGCAGGATGTCGATGGACGTGAACGCTGCAGGCGATCCAGATCTGCCATCGTTCAGCTCGAATTTCGGTATACCCAGCGCTGCACCTACAGGGGCTGTGGATGAAGATGACAGCTCCCGGCTATTCTGGGTACCTGCACGAATACACCCCGAGCTTGCACCTACAGAGTTCAAGACCTTCCTCGACAGTAAGGTCAACTCAATCAAGCGAAGATCAGGCGAAATGTCTCTCTCACCTGGTGGCCTACAACGTGAAGGATCTGGTGGAGGACTGAGGAGGAAGAAATCTATGCTATCAAGGCAGATTGACAATTCAGGCGGAAGAGCCGCGGAAGGGTATCAAGATGGGGCGGAGCGACTAGATCGCAAGAGATCCTCATCTGGTGTTGATTCCTTGAACTCGGGAATGTCGAATCTGCAGGACCTGGAAGTTCTTGTGAACAACTCTGAAAGTGTTATGCAACGATTGAGCATAGATACACAGTTGACTGGTATAGGTGGAGAGGTTCTACCAGGTGACGACGTACCGATTCTACCAGTTGCGCCGACGGGAAACTCGCTACGCAGGTCAACACGCACCACGTATCGACGTGGCAGTGTTCGCAAACAGGACCGAGCTCCTTTCTCCAAACGTGTCGGTAGATCGACTGAGGATGGTGAAGATTCGCCGTTGTCATCACCCATAACCCCCGCGGGTGAGGCGCTTAGTCTGTCGAGAATACAGACAGAACCGCTACCCACGACTGAGAAGATTACGAAAAATTTCTCAAGACCCGAGAGACTCAACAGACGCACGCCGCAACAGGGATCATCTTCTACAGCATTGTTCGATGAAAACGCGACGCCGCAATCAGCGGTAGAGCCGCGAGAAAGGCCCGTCACGGCAGCTCCACCTAAGCATTTTGTGTCACAGATCGCTTCCAATGGTCGATCTAGCATTTCACCTGAAAATTTGGGAGTTCCAAAGATTGTTGAGACACCTCCGCCCCCTGATGAAGCGAGGCATAGATCCAAGCAAAGCTCCCTTCCAGAGCGAAAATCATCGCACGACGCACCTCCTTCTCTTCCTCCCCAAGGGCCGTTGCCAATGGGCCCACCTTCAGCTCAAAGGCCAAGAATACCAGCACAGAATCGGCAAAATCAGGGCGAAAAAGGCAACCAGACACTGAAAGACATGGCAGCACATCCTTCTCCTTTGCCTGGTAACAGCACTCGAACGGATAGCTTGTCGTTTATACCTACTTTGACGGAAGATAGGAAGGCTGATGTCAAGAAGACGAAGGACAAGAAAGACAAAGATAGTGCTGATGGCTCAAGGAAATCAAGCTGGAGCTGGGGCTCAATATTAGGTAGCGAGGAAAAGGAGAAAGAGAGAAAGAAGGAGGAAGAGGCTAAGAAGTCCAAATTAAAGCTGACGAAGCCGATCGACAAGTCCCACGACGGCACCAGGCTGGACTTGTTGCAAACCACAATGGAAGGTAACCGGGGCCGTGAGAGCGTCGTGCTTGACCGTGGGGACCTTAAGCTCGAAGAAGAACGGAAGAAGGAGAGTAGTAGAAAATCGTCTGGTAGCGATACTAAAAAAGAGAAGGATTCTGGCCTTTTTTCGTCCTTGTTTGGGGGTGGTAAGAAGAAAGGCGAACGCGAATCGGTTGGCAAGAAGCATTTTTCCCGCAATTTGTCGCCAGAACCACCACAACGCATACTCAAGCCTGACATTGATTACAACTGGACTCGGTTCTCGATCCTTGAAGAGAGAGCTATATACCGAATGGCGCATATCAAGCTCGCCAACCCCCGTCGCGCACTGCACTCCCAAGTTCTACTCAGCAACTTCATGTACTCGTATCTTGCCAAGGTCCAGCAGATGCACCCTCAGATCCAAATACCTCAGTCCGCAGCACAGAAGCACCAACAGGCTCAGCAGGCTCAGCAAGCCCAGCAGAGGAAAGCCGATCAACCAGAGGAGTACTACCAGTATCAGAAGTACCACGAGGTAAGTGATTACTTTACTACACATATATGGGCAATGCTTACCTTCACTAGCAACAACAGAAGCAACAGAACCAGGAAGAAGCGCAAGGGCATACACCCTCGCAGGCACACCCACAGGCACACGCACAAGCTCCACTAAGGCAGCGTGCGTCGCTAGAGACCCTTGAAGATTCGCACTCCGCCCATAACGATCTAGATCATAATAGCATGCATCGTCCACAGTCTCGGGCAACGCAGCACTCTACACACAGCTTAGAAAATGGTAATGGACATCGCAACTCACCGGGCGGCAGCAACCACCACCATCGTACGCAGCAATATACGGGCAACCCATCACACCAAGCCTCACCTTACCAATACCAACAATCACAGTTCGACGAACCGGGACGATCGGCAGATGATGACATGTGGTGAATAATCGGGATTTAAGATAATCACTAAAGTAATTTGGCACGCACGGACGGAGTTATAGCGATAGGTACGTGATCAGGCCTGCAGGCTTTCCTCGGTATGATGGAGAAGCTTCATTCTTCAAGCATGTAGCATTCAGCTACCATCTAGGTTCTTTTGCGTTTAGTCCAACGTGATGTATTTGGCGAGGCGAGGTGGGAGGCCGGACGTGGTTCTATTGGGCGAGTGGGACGCTTTGAGAGGAGTGACTGGATAACGAGAAGAGCTCTCGTTACTGTTTACTTCTTCCGTTTTGTGTACATTTATGAGATAGAACGACGTGGAGGGCTAGAGATGCCTAGATTCCATCCATGTTCGACCGTCTGAGCTTCGATAAATTGCTGCCGTACTTGTACGAGAGTCGTAGGGGAGGTGCGTAGAGAGCAGGCGAATCACCTCTCGCGCTAAAGCGTGCCACGCGGTCCTCTCTTCTTTTCACTCATCTCAAACGCTCCCTCCCCATCACTTGCAACTCTATATCCCCACTTTACTATCCTTCATGTATTCCAAATATTTTCAATGCCCGGTATCATCCTCGTTCAAAAACCCAGCCACGCTCTGCATCGAATCCACAACGAGACCTGGCCTATCAGGGAGCTCTTGATCTTGCCAGCCTGATGGGAAGCTGATTTGTGTCGAGGTCGACCCTGGAAAGGTAGGCCTTGCCTTCTTCCCAACAAAAGCCCACCGAGCTTACCAAGATGATTGTTACTATCTATCTACCTATCTTTGGCCTTTGTCACGCGGTAGATAAACAAAAACAGAGGATTGGCTTCATAGTCGTCACTCGGGAAAAAATTTGTTTCTTACATTTTTCGATTAGCTGCGCATTCAGATATGCTTCAAAACACGCTTCCAAAAACATGCTTCATGCGACGCGGCCGTAACACCCGTCATTCGCTCCATGGGATTTTGCTCCATAGTATGCTTCATATTTGCTACACGAAGACTTTGATTTGCCGGCTCGTTCAACTAGAGTAGGCCCGGAAGGCTTGTACGAGTACACATGTCCAAAGCATGCCTTGGTCGTGAACTTTTTACCTTGGAACGCAGTCAATTCTGGACTAATCATTGTTGGAAATAGGGGAGTTGGTATTGCAGCGCCTATGCTGCTGATGATGCTATCGTGCCACTTGATGCTTACAAAGCTCTATGCATGCCTTCGGCTCTTCATGGAATTCCTCGCCTTCTCTCCTCCTCTCCGAAATGGCACGACTTGCAGGCTTCCGTCCCCATTCTGTAGGATATCTTTACCCTTCTCCGTACCTTCGATCAGTTCGATTCTTTGCACTACTTTGATTTCTCTAGCCCGTAAAATGCGCGACCATACCCGCTCATGAACCCATTTAATTTTCTCCAATGTAACATCTTCCTTTTTTTTGGTATTCCTGTCTCGATTGTCTATTTCTAGCGGCCTTCATAACCAATTTGAGTGGCATAAGGCTGGGTGAAAACACCTGCAGCAATTTTTATCTTTACCACATTTTGAAGTAATAGGATGTGGAGCGCTATCCGAGCCGAAGAAGAACTTTGGATTTCCAGAACTTGCAGCATGTGGTAGAGCCGTCGTCCTGTCAGCGAATGTCTTGGCCACAGGTTTGCAGTAATTCATTGGGTGTCCTGCCCAGTCGTCCACGATCAGGTGAAGGTGATGGGCTGATATGATGGCGACCACGCGTTCTCCAAGGTTTCTTTATAGTCTCAATAGCCTCCGCGGTGGTAAGATGCTCGGGACATATTTCTGAGGCGTGGAAAACTCTGAGAGAGAGAGAGTGGCTAAAATTGGCAGGAATTCTGATTCGGCATTCCAGATTGTCCCGTCACACTTGGAAGGGCACTCGCCATGGAGATTGAGCACCATATCTTCTTGTTCCATTTGGTTTTTAAAATTGGGTAGTAGGAAGCGTAGTCCACGATGCCGGACGAGCTGTTGGTCGTCACGCCAGCAGGATAGCTTTTCACTTTTGCTTCAATCATGGTTTCTACAGTCATGGACTCGTGCAAGTAAAGAGACATCAAAAAGTCCACGTTGGGCTCTAATGCTTGAAGCTTGCTGCGATACTCCACGGCTTGCTTGACAGTAGTAATGGGAGGGATCAGGTTGGGGGGGGGGGTGGGGTGCATCTATCAATCTCTTCTCAACCAAGCATTCTGTCTCGGGAGATAGATGTAGAGTGGCGAGACACATCTCCAAGGAGTTGGTCATTGAGGCGACGTACCACACACACACACGACGTAGACACAATTGACTCCTCCATTACGAATCGCAGGAGCGACCAGACTCATAAATATATATATATATAGTAATCTCTAAACTGAATTGCACGTGACTATCTATTGACTCATAATATCGCCACTTTGCTCGCGCGCTAAGGCCCGGTTTATTTATCTGCTCCCTCGCTGCTCTCCCGTGCTCCCCTCGACCTTTTCCTACTTTGTAGCTGTTTGCTCTCGTTATTGCGTTCTTGCAAGTTTAAGCGATAGGATCTAATGAAGGTAGCTGGTATTGGGATTTTATAAGAGAGGGGACTTCCCATTACGATATCTGCTTTTTTCTTTTTTTACTTTTCCTGTAGTTCTGTTTACCTGCGGCAGCTCGTCTACATACTAAACGCGCTATTGCCTACGTTCTAATCTTATATTTACTCCTTATATTACAACTTCCTTCTCTCCTCGGTCTATACGGGTCCCGTGCTTTTTGGGGGCTGTAAGTTTATTCGAGCCATGCATTCGTTTTGAGCCGATTTCAAATCATCTCCTAGTCATTTCCAACAACCAGCGATTTTGGGCACAATATTGATAAAAGAATATAGACGAATCAAACATGTTGGCCGGATTGATTGGAGTGATAAACGAGAGGAAGGCCTCTGCTTTCACACAATCACGGGGAAAACTATCTATTTAGATCAAAAAGTTCCATTTAGCTAAGTACTGGAGATATGTCATGTTGCAGATATGCAAGCGTCGAGTGCAATAACATGGCGTTCCATTCCGTACTGATGCTCATTTTTGCGACACCCCTGATCGTCCAGAAAGGGTACTAGCAGCAGAACTTTGTCATGCCATCAATACTTAGGACGACGCAGACTCTCTGACCCTTCATGGAGTAAATTTGTATCCTTTCATGCGAGGGATGATCGCCAGATCTCGAATATCATCGTGTTGAAAAACCCAAGCCATGAAGCGCTCAACACCCATGCCCCACCCGGTCGTTTGGATTTCCTTCGTCTGCTTCATCTGCATATACCATGTATAGGGCTCGGCAGGGACCACGTGCTGTCTTAGCGCCTCAGAAACATCTGCTGGGCGTAGATGGCGCTCGCCAAGTCCCAAGACCTCTCCATTGCCGAGTAAGAGGTCCGCGCATCGGCCCTTGGTACGCGTTTCATCTGTGAATGCTTGATAGAAAGGCACGCTGAGGTGGTCCATTTCAGTGAGCCAAACGGCGCCTCCAAAGTGTTTGATGAGCTGACGTTCCCCGGCTCGTGTAACACATCGCCCTTTCTCCGGCTGAGAAAGAACAGCGTACTCCCAAGTATTGTCACCCATTCCAGGTAGCTTTAACGCCTGATCCAAGGTGATCTGAGGAAGCCGGCCATCATTAGAGCGGTAATCGTCCAGAAAGGCCTTCAAATGAGCAATTCCGCCGGCCGCAGCTTGGATAGAATCTGACTGTTCTTCAACAAGCGTAGACACAAGAACGAAGAGATACTGCTCCGCAACGGAAATCCCTTTTGCAAAGTCGCCAAGAAGCTCGCATTCCACGTGATAGAACTGATTGAGGTGCATTTTGTCGGGATCTTCACCGCGGAAAGAGCAGCCTACATAATATACCCCAGGTAACCCTTCTTCGATTCGAAGAAAGTATTCAAGCGCGAATTGCATTGAGTCTGCAAGATGTGTACGTTGTCCCAAAAGAGATATGGGTACAGGCTGGGAATCGGATCCTAGTCCCATAGGCGAGCTGATTGCATCCGTAGTAGCAGGTAATAAGCCGTATTTGTACCCTAGGCCATTCTTGAACAGTCGAACGGTCGCATGGAAAACAGTATCTTCCACTGCTAGGACCTTACTATACCACGGTTCCTGGAGAACACGCGTGCAGTGGTTAGACGGCGTTTTCCAGGATCTTGGCGCTTCGACGCGTTGGACTTTTTTGATGCTACGAATATTCATAGCATCGATTGAAAGAGATTCAGCATCATTCGTCAAAGGCCCATTCTGAGAAGTTACATGTCCAGTGTACTTCTTTTCATAGACTGACTGAGTTATTGGGCTGCCAACTTTCGATAGTTCTTGGACTTCTTCCTTTTCGTGTATTGGAATCAACTTGACGTGGGCATAGTCGATCTCCAACCCTTCAAATATCATCCCGCAACGACGTAGTCCCAAGGACGACTTCAAAGTTTGGGCGACGCTGTACGCTGAACGTACTAGGCTGGAGTAATCCCTAAATTCTAAACTGAAGATGTCACTTGGAAGGTGGGCTCTGGCTACAAGGACAGTAAAACCAGGGGTGTTGGCAAAGGGTGTTAGAAAAGCGACGTGCTGCTCGTCTTCCCAAACTCTTGATTGTGGAAGTTCTCCTCGAACAATGCGCGCGAAGAGATTCTGGTCGGATTGTTCGCCGTCGAATCGATAATTGTAAGTTGCAGATATGCCCGAGGCTTTCTGAATCTTTACACAGATATCCCCTAACCGAGATGCGTTCATTTGAGGTCCATCCATCGAGGAGATGTAGCCAGGGAAGGACTCGTGGAACTCTTTCTTGGGACTATTAATTCGCTCCCAATCTTTTTTCAAGCCATGGAGCGGAATTATAGACAGAATGTTACCGCCATCAGCCACAAGCGCGCAGCGAGCCACATCATAGTAGTCACGCAGGACTCCAGCTACCTCGTAAATTTCCATCATCGCGCGCATGTACTCGTCTAGGTCGAGGGAGAAGAGGTCGTCCTTCGCTCTGCGAAGGACAACATGGGTATGTCCTTTCATATTTGGAAATCGCGAGAGACCGGCAGTGGTTTGGAGCCCATCATGGAATACATGATGACGAAGAATTGGGTGGGTTGCAAGTTGCAGATTGGCTTGAATGGGACGGTCTGATGAGCCTGATGCAGTGTAGAATACTCGGGCTGTCGAAGATATTGAGATCTTTCCTGCCGAGTCCATTGCAAGTATAGCACATGTCTTGTTAGACTGTGAAAAGTCCATCATAGCCCGATGAGCGGCTCTGCCGAGTTCAAAGCCGGACGTGTGATAATTTGCCACCTTTGTGGCGACCAAGTGACGAAAGATCTGATCTCCTGCGCCACTACTGCGTAGATGTCAGATGCAAAGTTTAGATCCCGGAGAAAGATTTAGTATTCAAAGACAAAGGATGTGTCAAGGGACATGTCAAAGGAAATTCAAAGGACGAGGTATTCGCTCACCAGACTACAGCCACTTTCGAGTCTGCGTACAAGCCAGCGCCTAGGATTGCCGTATCCCCGATTCTGCCTCTTGACTTGCCACTGGTACCCCCGGTTGAACCTCCAGCGGCTAAATTTCCGTAACGGTCAAGGACGACGGCTCCGACCGTACCGAAGTCACCGTCCTTGTCCAGATCCGGTCCTCGTTTGTTCTGTTCCCAATATTTCCGGCGTAATGCTGTTGTGAAATGCTCATTTGCGACGATTTCGATTCCACGCCTCTTGGACATGTCATCCGCAGGTTGGCCGACTAACATACAATGTGCACCCTCTTCGAGTAGGGCGTTAGCAGCGACGATGGGGTTCTTTGTCTCAGAGATGCAGGCGACGGCGCCGTACAGGCCAGATTGGCCATCGACTATGCCTGCCTCAAGCTACACAATCAATGCTGTCAACCTCAGTGTACATAGTAGAGGCAAGTCCTGGCCCCGTGCTCAATCTTACCTCATGTGCTCCGTCTTTGGTCAGAACAGCGCCTCTACCGGCGTTGAATAAGGGGCAGTCTTCGAGAGCTGCGACGATCTCTACGACAATATCTTTTGCTCTCTTACCTTCCCTTGCGCTGATAGAAGCTATTCCGATGATTGTTCGAAGTTGTCGCCTCACATCATTTTGGTGGTCAAGGTCAGGGTTTGTGTCTGCGCATCCACCGTGGAGCACGATAGACCAGTCGGTCGTAGGCATGCCAATTGCCGATTGCTGATAAAATAGGGTCTGTCGAGTAATCTCGGCCTAATTTCGAGATTGAGATAAGGCTGAGGTTCCGTCTCTGTCTCTAGCAAAAGCTACAAGATCAGGAAGGTATGATGGTGGAAGAAAAAAGAGAATGTAAGAAGGTGAGATTACAGCTCAGGACTTCTGGAATGGATGTTCTGGCTGTATGAGAAAGAAAGGGGGATGCCTTAAATTCTACTCATTTTTCAGCCTCGTCTCTCATCTCTTACTGCAAATGGATGCGGTGACGCCTTGTCCGCCTTGTCTCCCTTGCGTTTCCTTACCTGGGCCACTAGTAGTTGTCTCTGTCGGAGTACTCGCAATAAGGTGGTGTCGTGAATTAATTAATAATGACCAATTAAAGTCCGTGAACCCAGTCCAGTCCGAATACAGGAGGCACACACAGTCTGCCAGCTTTAAACGCTCTGCACCTATACAAAAGTGCGTCACATCAGCCGACTCTAATCTTGACACGTAATTGGTCGCACTCAGTAATCGGGCGTTGATTCCTGAAGCTTAGTTGCATCCATAAAAAAGTTCTTGATCTGCAAAATATGCAAGCTTTCGGTGATCATTTGCCGCAGTTGGACCACAGGCCTTGCGATGCAAGTCTCCCAGCCCATGTGAATTCTTGAGAATTCGTGACATCCTCGAACTTCTCACTGTCACCCAAGATCCAAGATCCAAGATCCAATTACTCCATGTGGCCATGTCGGCACCTCTTCTCTGGGTTAACGGCTTTCCTGGCTCAGGCAAACTGACAGTGATGCGGGTACTTACCGAGCTCTTAGGAGTCAATCGGGCTGTGCTCATAGACAATCATCAAATGATTGATCCAGTAGAAGCGACAACTCCCAGAGAACATCCCGCGTATCAACGACAACGGCAACTGCAGCGGGAGAAGGTCTTTAAGGAATACGTCTCTAACCCGGAAAGGGCTTCTCAAATCATCATCTTCACCGGTAAGCCACTGATGGCCGATTTACACTTCAAGTCATTCCAAAAGATGTTGCAAAGAGCTATGAATGTCTTTGGATAACGCTATGTGCAAAATCATCAAGAGGAAACCTCTAACAAAGAGCGGATAAACAGATTTCCAGTCAGGTAATGAGCTCGGCCGCAGCGTTGCCAGAGAATACCAATCTTCATCGTTGGCAAGTGGTCGACTATTCTTGCCCGTCATCATTGCTTGCGATGTTGACGAGAATAAGCGCAGGGTTGACACATCAGAGCGAGTCAACAGCGGCACTGGAAAGCTTCATTCCGCGGAAATTCTACAGGACTTGCGTCATAGGTGTGAACTCTTCAGATTCAAAGTCAGCGAAGAAATCTATCTTGACATCACACACCTCTCGCCAACCCAAGCTGCGCAAAAACTACTGGCTATCATCGATGCTGTACGAGCAAGTCTACATAACACATGAACAGTGCGTCATGATTTCATGATAATTGTTATAAGCGAAACTCTTAAAGATTGGGTATTTCTTTGCTTTCCCTGAAGTGTAGATAATCCTGCAACTTCTACGATTATTCTTTGGAGAATCGAGCAAATCTTTCAATATCCAACTTTTTCTTTGGACCATAGCCCGCCTGAAATATCGTTGACTAACACCTTAGGCATCGCACGTCGAATTGTTCCTCTTGTTCATCTCCGCCGGGCTATCGACTTTATACCCCTTCACCCAGACCGGGCCGGGCCTGGCCTAGCAGCCTTTTCGTGTTGATGCCCTAGGTCTCATTACCCTCCTCGGGGCCGACGCAATGGACCGATCCCTCGGCCAGCTTGTACGCTCACGCTACACCGAATGCCTACCACTGCTTGGGGCGTATACCTTGGCTGGCGACACGATTACAGAGCAGACTTCTGGATTCGCGATAGACAATATTTCCGACTACATATATACAACAGAAGTGAGAGGATGGTTCACGAGCTGGTTGAAGACGCAACATGGACAACTAAAAACGAGCACGAGCCTACTGAACATTGAAGCAACTGACAAAAGCACCGAACGGATGAAGACCTTGGGAAACAGTGTGCTGGCCAGCATCGTTGCCGTCATTATGTTGGGGTTCCCTATTGGCTTTAACAGTAATTGGTTTGGCGTCGCGAACGCGGTGGCGATGATATGTGAGTCGTTGTACGGAAGGCTGCGGTACAAGATCTGAGGGATCAACTTGATGAAGCGGCTATGTGATATCCGGATAGGCAGCAGGCGATGCTTCAATTGCTGAAAAACGACAAGGGCAGCTTGAGCCGAAGGCTGGGGAACTCACCTCAGGCTCCCACCTACCGCGCCCCTGCACTGCCTCATAGTGGTCCCTTTTGCTCCCTCACTGCTCCCCCCGCTCCCCCTTGCTCCCCCTTGCTCCCCCGGTGCTCCCTCGCTGCTCCCTCTAAAGCGGCCCTGCTCCCTTTCCCGGACGGAAACGGCAATTTCCAATCCTAAGTTCGGGGTGTATATAATATATATATAGTATCCTCGAGTTTCAAATATACGGCACCGCCGTATTGCTCCCGCGCTAGGGCCCACTTCGTGCTTTTGCCCCCTCTCTGCTCTCCTGTGTTCCCCTATGCTCTCTCGGTGCTCCCTTATTGCGCCTCCTTGTTCCCTCAGTGCTCCTTCTAAAGCGATCCTGCTCCCTTTCCCGATCGAAAACGTCAACCTCTGATGCTAAGTTCGAGATGTATATAATATACTACGATATCAGGCGAAAGTTATGTTAGTATACGCTAGCAGGCTTGGCAGCAGCTAAACGCTATCAGATGTAGCGACTTCTCATAATATCTGCCGTCTTCTATTGACAACTTTTATTTACCATCATCATCACGAATATCATCGCCCATGAACAATTCTTCCACCCTCAAAAGATCACTCAATTTACTGCGCGATCTACTCTGCATAATGCAAACCTCATCTACGCTGTCATCGCGCAAAGGCTCGATTGCACTCAGCGACAGGTTCAACACACATGTCAGATCTCTCGATTTACCCTCAAAAATCGCAGCGAACGATCGATGAAACTTAGTCAATCACAACAAGAAGAATTAATCGAATTCATTATCAAAGACGATCGTCAATATTTCTACTTACAGCTAAGCTGCATTTTCAATCGATGAGATGTTGAAGCATATGCAATCAGATTCGCTCTGCGCAAAGCTGATTTCAAACGATATGTGACTCGTACAAAATCATCGCTTTCGAAGAAAATAAGCGCAAAAGGCTCGAATGAGCTCTGAAGTATCACAATTGAACATATGCGCAATGAGCTTCGATTTTTTGAATCGATGAAATCTGAGTTACTGAGGAACGTCATATTCGAGTATGAGTGACTCGTCGAAAAGAGAAAGAGCTAGACTCTACATGTGTGAAAGAAAAAGTTCAAAGACGAATAGAATGAATGTTATGAGAAGAATTTAATAATATCACGAAAGATTCATGTCTATTCTGAGAAAAAGAATGAGATTCAATCAATCAGATTATCTATTCTAAGCGCATTGTTTCTCTGATTCATGAGTGACTACGTCTCAATTCAAATCTTCATCTGATGCAGAATCATACATCTGATCATAATGAGAAATGAACTTTGAAGAAACTGCGTAAACGAGAGATTGTTCTGATTGATTGACTCTCATATTCATCTGATCTGAACTCGATTGAGACAATATGAAACAAAATGAAAGATTACATCGCGACGATCTTTTCAGAGAAGATAATATATAATCAATCAAGAGCTGCGATATATGAGGCTTGAGAGTCAATTACGTCAGATTTTCTTCGTGATCTGTTGATCGAAATGAATAGCAGATGTGAAGCTGTAATTGATGCGCAGAGCGAGTATACACGATATTAGAATAGCTAAAATGAAGAGAGTCTAAAGTCGAACCGACTTTTTTTCCTAGCGCGTACTATCATAACTTTCGCCTGATATCGTAGTATATATATGTTCAGTCTTCATCGTGAATTGAAAATTCTAAGATAGCACAGACTACTACGTAAAGAATGTAGCTGAGCTTTGTTATAGACTAGACTAGTAGCGTCGCATTAAGTTAGCGAGATCGCGCTGACAGATTTGCATCTTCGACTCTCTTCAGTCTTCACATCTTCGTCTTCAATCAAAGTTGCAAGCATCAATCTCACTCTCACTTCTCAATATGCTCACAACAAAGTCGAAGACTGTCTCAATTGAGTGACTTGAACAGCATATTCTATCTAAGCTAAATGACATTCTCAGACAGAATCTTGAGACTATGCTTGATGAATTGAAGCAGCTGTCGACTTCTGTGAGCTATTATGACTTTTGACTATTATCATTCGTGTATTGATGACTGATATCAATTCAAGCTTTCGATCAGCAGTCTTGATCTGAAAAATGTCATCAAGATATTTGACTTAAGATATAATCAGCTCTTTGATGCGTGAGCGCTAGCGAATAATGAACTATGCGAAATATCTGCTCTTTTAGATATTATATTCTGTGTTGATCTGATTGATACTAATTTTCTGCAGTCGCTATCAAGAATGAGTATCTGTTTGTCACAGAAGAATCGTTGACAAATGAAGCTATCGCGCGATTACAGATTAATGACATTCTCATAATCTGTATCGATGAAGAGAAGCGACTTGCTCTTCGAGAGTATAATCAATCTAACGCGACGTCGTCAACGCAATTACTTGTTCATTCTACAACTTCGTCTTTCGATTCAGCTTCTCTTCTCTTGCAATTCAAAATCAAGCTCAATCGTCTTGTGACTTATTGAAAGAAAAAGCGCGTACTGCAGAGTATTGCAGACTATTCGCTCTGATATGACAAAGACGAATCTATGAGAACGAATTTGATTCTTATCGAGGCGAAAAGAGAAGGCATGCTCTCTATGACGAATGATCAACTAGTAGCATATATGAGCAAGTAATCTATCGTGTTTTCTTCGACTTATATCACTGTATTGTTATTGATTTACGTACAGATATTGTGCATCGCACAAGAGAGAGTCAAGACAAGCAGAACAAGCTTGTGTATGAACTAAGCACAGACGGCAACGAGTTTCAGTTTTGACGTCTGAATAACTCAAGCGAGATGAGTAATTGAATCAACTTCTTTCTATCGAGTAGTGATTTGCTAAATCAATTTATTAGCTCACACGTAGTCGCAAGCTAGATTGGAAAGGTGGCGACGGCTCAAGAATTGTCTCATACTTACGCCTTGTCATACGGTCGGCGATTCTTTCCTCGTCATTCATCACCCCCATCAAAGACAAAGAGAGGCGGGACGTGAGCCTAAACACGTTTCGCGACCTCGAGAAAATCAAGAGCTTCGATTACGGTAATAAAAGGTTTAATCTCCCTGAGCTAGACGATGATGTCGATGATGATGATGACAATATGGACATCGTTGACCTATCATCATTGAATAGCAGTCTACACAGATAGGGAATCATAGCCGATATACAAGGAGTCAGAACAGGTTCTCTCGATAGCCCCCTCTGCTCCTTTGGTGCTCCCTCTTGCTCCCTCACTGCTCCCTTCTGCTCCCTCGCTGCTCCCCCTTGCTCCCCCCTGCTCCCCCGGTGCTCCCCCTTGCTCCCTCGGTGCTCCCCCCTGCTCCCTTAGTGCTCCCTCAGTGCTCCCTTGCTGCGCCCCCTGCTCCCTCGATGCTCCCTCTAAAGCGGCCCTGCTCCCGTTCCCGAACCAAAATGGCAATCTTCAATCCTAAGTTCGGGGTGTATATAATATATAT